>JAABUL010000530.1_pt1 | contig 80833 bp, 70 predicted proteins | sample 5559151 | NCBI WGS metagenome assembly JAABUL01 (sample SAMN10711876, study PRJNA513368) | rock metagenome | isolation source: Antarctica rocks | place: Antarctica: Victoria Land, Pudding Butte sud
GTCCATGTAGCACCTCAAGCCCTGCTCGCCACCCCTCGATCTCCTCGCTGGTCGTCATGGTTCCCCTCCCTCTCCGTCATACTGGAGGGTAGCAAGCTCACAAGCCATCTGTCACTGTAGTACTAGTAATCCACTCGAAATGCGGCTGCTCTGGTCATGCTCCTCGGCGTTACTCCGCATCCTGCTGATCATTGTGGAACCGGCTTTTCGCTTCCAAGGGATTCAATCCCTGGACACTACCGGCTTTCTGGCATCCAGAATGAGAGACACAAATCGGATAGTGACCTCCTGATTACGATGATCGGAGAGGAGCGATCGGTAGACCGGCCCATCGGCCGGGTTCCACTGGTGGTAGTGGAAGCGCCCTCGATCATCACAATACTCCAGCAGGTCGACCTCGAAGCCGGCCGTCTGGAAGACGTCACTCAATCGCCGGTACTCGTAGACAATCTTGTGGCTGGCGGCGGGATGATCGGCGGGGCCAGGACCTCCAACCTGTGCAGTGCGTTGATACTCTTCATCTGGAAAGTTCCCATCGGGCACGGCACAGCGAAGATATCCACCCGGCTTGAGAAACTCGTAGCAGAGCGCGGCAGCCGCTCGTCCCTCGGCCTCGGTCAGATGTTCCCAGACGTGTTCGCAGAGCAAGGCGTCAATGGCGCCGGGCGAGAAGCGTGATACCCAGGTACGCCGTCTGAGGAGGTCCAGATCCTCCTGTTGAGTTGGCTGCCAACCAGGCCACCGCTGGTTTCCAGCCCCAATGATGATTTTTCGCGGCTCCATCTCGTCCTCCCTGCAGCTTACATCCAGTGGGCCCACATCCCACTCCTTCTTCTGGGCGGTGTGGAGATGCGAGATGGATACGGTCTTAGTGGCAATATGGCGGCGTAAGCCAACCGTATTGGCTTACTGTTTCGCTCGCTCGTACTGAACAGGCCAGGTGATATCGCGATCCAGAGCCTTCGCCGCGTGGATCGGCCAGTAGGGGTCGCGTAGCTCGGCGCGCGCCAGGGCCACCAGATCGGCCTCGCCCTGACGGATGATGGCGTCGGCCTGGGCCGGTTCGGTGATCAGGCCCACGGCGGCGGTTGGGACGCCGGCCTCCTGGCGAATGCGGGCGGCAAAGGGAACCTGATAGCCTGGGCCAACCGGGATTTGAGCGTCGGCCACCATGCCTCCGGTGGAGCAATCGATCAGATCGACGCCCTCGGGCTCGAGGATGCGGGCCAGGCGCACGCTGTCGTCGATGGTCCAGCCGCCCTCCACCCAGTCCGTGCACGAGAAGCGTACAAAGAGCGGGAGGTGCTCCGGCCACTCCTGGCGCACCGCGCGAACGATCTCGCAGAGGAACCGGATGCGGTTCTCAAAATCGCCGCCGTAGCGATCGGTGCGCCGGTTGGCCAGCGGTGAGAGGAACTCGTCGATCAGGTAGCCGTGGGCGCCGTGCAGCTCGAGTACCTGGAAGCCGGCCTGCCGGGCACGGCGAGCAGTCTGGGCAAAGGCAGCGACCAGATCGCCGATCTCGGTCTCGCTCAGCGCGTGGGGCGTGGGATAGCTGTCGTGGAAGGGAATCACACTGGGCGCGACGGTCTGCCAGCCGCCCTGGTCGCGCGGAACCTCGCCGTGTCGCTCGCTCCAGGGTCGATAGGTGCTGGCCTTGCGGCCGGCATGACCGATCTGGATGCCGGGGACAGCGCCGTGCTCGCCGATGAAGTGAGCGATGCGGGCCAGCGGCTCCATCTGCTGGTCCTTCCAGAGTCCCATGTCCCACGGCGAGATGCGGCCCTCGGCGGTGACGGCGGTGGCCTCCACCATGACCAGCGCAGCGTCGCCCACGGCCCGGCTGCCCAGGTGAACCAGGTGCCAATCAGTGGCGAAGCCATCGGTGCAGGAGTACTGGCACATCGGCGAGACCATGATCCGATTGCGAAAGGTGATCTGGCGCAGGGTGAACGGGGCAAAGAGAGAGGCGCACCCGTCGGTAACGGGGTGAAGTGGCGCGGCCTGTTCGGGATCGGTGGTGAGCATAGAACACTCCAGGAGATGATGCGAACCATACTGCAGGTTTAGGGCCAGAATGTGGTGGCAGCTGGCGCGATGAAAAAACCGCCCGGCTCCGCTCTGCCATACTGGGGCGTTCGCAGGCGCCACCGCGCTGCCAGGGCATCGGTCCGCGGTCCCAAATCTCGGCGTACTCACCCCAGGAAAGGCCAGAGCATGACGTGGCGGACGCTGTCGCTCCTTGGGCTCTGCACGCTGATGGGTGGCTCGGGTCTCCTGCATCTCCTGGCGCCCGCGCCGTACCGCAGTATTATTCCGGCGCCGCTGCGAGGGCAGGCGGCGGCACTGGTATCTGTCAGTGGCGTGGTCGAGATCATCTGTGCGATGCTGCTGGTCGTGCCACGTACGCGCCGATTCGGCGCCTACGCGATTGCTGTCCTGTTGGTAGCGGTTTTCCCCGCGAACATTCAGATGGCGCTGGATAGCAAGCACGGCATAGCGGGCATCCTCACCTGGCTGCGCTTGCCGCTCCAGATCCCGCTCATCCTCTGGGCGCTGAGTTTCCTGCGTGCCCCGAACGGCAGGGGCTGAGAGGAGATCTCATCGGTAGTGGCTAGACTATGTGCTAGCGCCGGATGGAGTCGGCGGCGCGGCGGTACGCTACTCTCGACTGCTCGTCGGCGATGGCATTCTGGTCTCGCGGTACCCAGACGACCGTGACCGACGAGAACTGGGCGGCGGTGCGCTGCAGGGTCGTGAGCAGCTCTTGCAGTTCAGGCTTGTTGCAGCGCCACTCCTGATTGAACTGTCTCACCACGAGCTGGCTATCGCCGTTTAATAGTACGTCGCCGTGGTATCCGGTGTGGTGGATGGTCTCAAGGGCTTCAATCGCTGCCCGGTACTCCGCCACATTGTTGGTGGCTCCGGCGCCATGTAGGTAGAAGCTGCCCCCGACCTTCCGCTCGGCGATCGCATCACAATCGGGATGCGGCTCGATACACCAGCCGCCGCAGGCATAGCCACCCGGGTTGCGAGGCTCGCACAGCCTATCGAAGTATGCGTGCACCGGCAATTCCGAACCGACAGCGGTGTTGGTTCCCCTGGTGGTGTCCCTCTCTGTCATTACAAGTGGTAATGGAGTATATGAGGGTGTGACGGTGCGAGGCTACCGGCTGGATATGCCGGCCATCGCGCCGAACACGGATGCGTGATATGGGAGAATCTCTCAATGACCGATGACACGTCAAGGCCACTGGACGGTCTGCTGGTGGTCGACCTCTCGCGCCATCTCCCCGGGCCGTTTGCCAGCCGTGAGCTGCTGCGACGCGGGGCACGGGTGGTGCGGCTGGAAGCGCCGGAGGGTGATCCGCTGCGGCGGCTGGTTCCGGCCTGGCACCGGGCGCTCAACGCCGGGAAGGAATCGGTGGTGTGCGACCTGAAGCGGGAGCCGGAGTTTGGCCGGGCGCTCTGTGCGCGGGCCGATGTGGTGCTCGAAGGCTTCCGCCCTGGAGTGGCGAAGCGCCTGGGCCTTGGCGCGGAGGATCTGCCGGACCGCGTCATCTACTGCTCGATCAGCGGCTTTGGCCCGACGGGGCGACATGCCAGCCGGGTCGGGCACGATCTGAACTATCTGGGGTTCGCGGGAGTGCTGGCCGCCACGGCCCCCGCGCTGCCCCCGCTGCCCATCGCCGATCTGGCCGCCGGCTCGCTGACGGCGGTCAACGAGATTTTGCTGGCGCTCTACCAACGGACCCAAACCGGCCGGGGGCGCCGGCTGGATATCTCCATGACCCACCGCGCCCACGCGCTCCAGTCCTATCGCCACGTCGACGAGGAGCTATCACGGCTTCTCACCGGCGCGTTTGCCTGCTATGGCATGTACGCCGCCGCCGACGGTCGCTGGCTCACCGTGGCCGCCCTCGAGCCGCCCTTCTTCCGCCGCCTGTGCGAGCTGCTTGGCTGCCCGGATCTGACGGCGCAGCAATTCGATCCCGGCGCCCAGGAGAAGCTAACCGCGCTGCTGGCCGAGATCTTCGGGAGCCGTACCGCCACCGAGTGGCTGCAGCTTTTCGAGCGTGAGGAGGTGTGCGTTGGTCCGGTCAATACGCTGTCCGAGGCGGTGGCGGAATTTGGCGTGCCGGAGACAGCTGCGCCGCTGGCGGAATTGGGAGCGCACACCGATCAGTGGCGAGCGGCACTGATCAATATAAAGTAATCGGCCCACGACGCAATCGTTTCGGTTACCCGGGAGGGTAGAAGGAGGTGTGAGATATCCGAGCCCATCATCGTGGTCGAGTACGACCCAGCGTGGCCAGAGACCTTCCAGCGGCTGCGCGACCAAGTCGCCTCGGCGCTGGGCGATCTGGCGGTATGCATCGAGCACGTGGGCAGCACCGCCGTGCCCGGACTCGCGGCGAAGCCGATCGTCGATATGGACGTGGTCGTGGCGTCGCGCGCCGAGATACCGATGGCAATCGAGCGGCTGGCGCCGCTGGGCTACCTCCACCAGGGAGACATGGGCATTGCCGGTCGGGAGGCATTTCTCGCGCCGTGGGATGCGCCGCGCCACCACCTCTACCTCTGCGCATCGGACAATCTGCAACTTCAGCTCCACCTACAACTTCGCGATTACCTGCGTACCCATCCAGCGGCCGCACAGGAGTACGCCGCGCTGAAACGGACCCTGGCCGAGCGCTACGAGCACGACCGTGAAGCGTACACGGAAGCCAAGACAGCGATGGTGGAAGACCTGTTGGGTCGCGCCGGGTAAGGTGAGTTTCTGCGATGCCATTCCAGAGAGATACCGACAGAGAAGACGCTGAAGTTACTGCTGCTCGGCGCCGTGAAGAGCGACTCCGACACTTGAAACCGTTGGAGAAGCAGATACTCAAACTGATGAGCGAAGATCCACGGTGTTCCCACCCGTATGCCCTCACGGACAGGTTGATGGTCGGCATCGCCAGCAACAGCAACGACCGCCGAACCGAAATAGAGACGGCGCTCAACGACCTCGCTTGGCTTCGTCTCATTGTTCGCGATTTTTCAAGAATTATCCTCACCCCACTGGGACGTTCCAGAGCGTCACGCCGATAATGGGAAAACTGTTTCTATACGCCGCTTTCAGGGTGTGCCCTATCTCAGCATCCCTTCGAGAGCAAACGTGGAGTTGACATGCCGTACTTTGGGATCTTCATTGAAAACGGAAAGGCGCCTGATGGTGGTCCCGCCATTTACTGCACGGAGATACCCCATGATACGGAGAAGTTAGCGGTTGCAGAGATCAATCGAATTATGTATTCCCCCGCCGACATCTATGTCGTGGAGGCAGATTCGTATCAAGCCGTGCTTTCCGTGTTTACCGAGACGGACATATCAAGCCTTCGGCATGTGAAGCTGCTTCGACGCCAGTCAAATGACTGACAGTGGATCCTTCAGCGTCTCGAAGATCGGGTCGAGCGCCTGATGCGCGATCGGGGTTACGGCGGGGTGATCGACGACTGGGACGGAGAGATCGACCGGGTGAAATCTTCCTGAATGGACCAGACACATATGGACATAACACAGACCATCGCGGTAGCTATCGAACAGAGGACCGCAGGGTGGGACGATTTGACCGTGGAACGGTCGGTGTTCGGGACGACGGATCCTCTACACATTGCTGAGGTAGTTCTCGAATGGATACGCAAATGGTTGGGCACGTCGGTAACCGACTGTCTCTTCTATGAGTCCGGCATGGGATGCGTGTTCGGTCTGACGCTGGACGACGGGCGAGACATCGTACTCAAGGGACAGCCACCCAACCTGCGTCTCGATCGTCTTGAAGCAGCGCAGCGAGTACAGGCTCATCTTGCCGATCGAGGCTTTCCCGCACCGCTGCCGATCCTGCGTCCCACGGCGTTTGCGCATGGCTATGCCACGGCAGAGGAATGGTGCGAGCGTGGTGAATACCGCAATCCGCACAAGCCAGGAGTTCGTACGGCGTTAGCCCGGTTGCTTGCAGATATCGCTCGCCTCGGTGATGAAGTGGAATCGCCGGGACTTCGACGCACCTGGCTGGCAAAGCATGAAGGAGGCACGCTGTGGGGTAGACCTCACAGCAGTCTCTTTGATTTCGAGGCGACCTCGGCCGGCGCTGAGTGGATCGACGCGCTCGCGGCACAGGCGCAACCGCTTCTCTGGACCCCTACTGGGAACGATGCTGTCGGGCATGCGGATTGGAAAGCCGGGCACGTGCGCTTCGACGGCGATGAGCCAACCGCCGTGTACGACTGGGACAGCCTGGTCTATGATACGGAAGCGATCATCGTCGGGAGCGCCGCCCATTCGTTCACGATGCACGCACTCCGTCCCTTCCCTATCGCTCCCTCTCTGGAGGAAGCTCGCGCCTTCGTTGCTGCCTACGAAGAGGCAAGGGGACGGCACTTCGCCGGCGAGGAGCGGCGTACCCTGGCCTCAGCACTGACCTACAGCATGGCCTATACATCCAGGTGCGAGCATTCGCGCGATCCGCACGCCGATCCGCTTCCCGAGGGAAGTTACCGGGCCGCACTGTCTGTGGGTGGTGAAGAGTGGCTCGCCATCTGAGGCGAGCACATCGCTCGCTGATGCCGTGGCGGCTGGATCGACTGAGGTAATCGTGCGTTCCGGTACAACCGACGACTGCCAGTGCTGCATAGGGATCAGAGAACATGCACCAGTAGCCCTACCACACCGGCGCCAAGAATTGGCCACACGGCGTTGACACGGAAGCGGATCAAGAGGACTGCTGCGGCTGCGGCTATGGCCACGGTGATCGGGTCGACCAGGGCGGTGCGGGCCAGCTGCCAGGCTACCGCGGCCATCAGTCCCAAGGCGGCCACGTTGACGCCGTCCAGAGCGGCGGCCAGTCGTGGCGAGCGGCGCAAACGAGGCACCAGCGGGAACACCAGCGGCACCAGGAGAAAGGAAGGCAGGAAGATGGCGACCGTGGCCAGCAGCCCGCCGGGTACCCCCCCCGCGAGATAGCCGATGAAGGTCGCCGTGGTGAACACCGGGCCGGGGGTGATCTGCCCGATGGTGACGGCGTCGATCAGCTGCCGGTCGGTCAGCCAGCCGAGGTGTCCCACAAAGTCGGCGCGCACGAAGGCCAGCAGCACATAGCCGCTGCCGTACACCACGGCGCCGATTTTGAGGAAGGTGAGGAAGAGGACGATGAGGCTGTGCGCCGGCGGCCTGGGGTGCGGGAGTGGCAGGAGGAGCAGCATCGGCGAGAGGAATGGCCGCGGAGCGCGGAAGCGAGCGGCGAACGCCACCGCCCCAGCAGCCAGCAGCACGAGAATGGGCGTGACGCCCAGGGCATACAGTGCCGCCGCGCCCAGGCCGATGGCCACCAGGAGCGGGCCTCTGGCCGCACTGCGCGCCATACCGACGATCGCCTGGACGATGATGGCGATCATCGCCGGCTTGATGCCGTAGAGCAGCCAACTGGCCCCCGGCGTGGCGCCGTACCGCGCATAGGCCCAGGCTAGGGCCAGCACCAGTAATACGGCCGGCAGAATAAAGCCCGCGCCAGCCAGCAGCCCGCGCCAACCTGCCAGGCGCCGTCCCACGGCCAGCGCGACCTGGGTGGAGCTGGGGCCGGGGATCAGCCCGGCGGCGCCGATCAGGTCCAGATACTCCTGGTCCTCCAGCCAGCCCCGACGCTGCACCATCTCCTGCCGCATCAGGGCTATATGCGCGGCTGGACCACCAAAGCCAATGCAGCCCAGTTTCAGGAACAGCAGAGCTAGCTCCCTGCTTGACGGCCTGGGACGGACGGCTGGTTCCCTCACCGAGTGGGAGGGCATCAGTCCGGCTGCTTCGCCTGCAGGTCGAGAAATGCCGGGTCGGTGCGCAGCGCCTCGAAGTCCGGGTCATCCCGCAGTTCCGGACGCAGTTCAGGGTTCAACTCCAGAGCCGCCGACAACAATCGCAGGGCGGGGGCTGCCTGACCAAGTACGCCGTACACGCCGGCCAGGTTGTAGAGCGAGGATGCATCGTGCGCCAGAACGGCTTGCACATCGTGCGGGAGCGCATCCAGCAGCGAGTGGTACAGGCGGTCCAGATGCGGTACCTGGCCCTGCCGCCGGTACCACTCGGGATGGTACACCGGCACCAGCGAGTGGTACCGGCGGTCCAGATGCGGTACCTGGTCCTGCCGCCGGTACCACTCGGCCAGATGGCTCACTGGGTGCCATAACCCGTAGCCGAGAATTTCCGCGACCAGCGGACGCCCCCGCAGCCAGGGGTATCGCCGGGAATCGCTGAGGTCCTCCAGGGTAAAGCGCTCGACCTGCCCCACCAGGGCATTAAACGCCTGCTCCGCCTCAGCCTGAATGTCGGACCAGGGGCAGTGCTGATGATCGTTGACGATCTGTGCCGGATCGTGATCGTCGCTCTCCGGCGTGCCACCCTCGGCCGCCACGGCGAGCCGGAGGGTCTCCCGCTGTTTGGCCGCGGTGACGTGCGCCACCAGATCCTTCACGGACATCCGGCCCGGCGTCCCGCTCACCTCCCGTTCGCCCCAGGCGTGCCGTCCATCAGCGCCTGCTCTGCATTGTGGGCAAGCTGGAGCAGGTCAATCACCTGCGATTTCAGTGCGATGTCATTCATATGGTCGAAGCCTCCTCTCTTACAGTAGTTGCAGCGGAGGGGGTTCACCACACGCGTTTTTGCGGTTGAATCTGTTTTCTTCTGTTTGGCAACGCCTGTGCAGGGGCCAATCGCTGCTATGCCGTGGGACAATCCTGGAGCTGAATGGGCGATAGTCCCACCGGCTGCCCGTGGCCTGGTACCATACTCAAACCACGGTCGAAGGAGGGTCATGCTGCACGAGCTCTATCAAGACCTGATTGCCGGTGTCTATCCACCGGTGGACGGGCTGACGCAAGTGATGCCACCTCCGTCCGGAGCGGCTGGAGCCGTACTAGCCTTCACCGGCCACTGCATGGTCGCGGCCGATGTGGATCCGGCGTGGATCGAGCGTGCCTGCCCGCCGTGGGACCTGCTGGCCGCAACGAGCCCCACCTTTATACTGGCGCTGGAAGAACGATTGGGATGCATGGCTGGCCCACTCGATCTGGTGCTCTGTGCATCAAGCGAAGTCGGCGCGACGGAGATTGCGGTGATCGAGGAAGATGCGGCGTTCCTGCACGCGCGGGTGCGGCGAGCCCACTTGGCGCGGTCCGAGGTGAGGGTTTTTCGGACACCTGATGGCGCCGGCCTGCTCACCATCGGTCGCGGCCTGGCGGGACGCTGGGAGGCCGGCATGGAGGTAGCGGCGCCGCAGCGGAATCGAGGACTGGGACGCGCCCTGGCGGCGGCGTCTCGGTGGCTGGCGTCACCCGGCGAGGGCATAGTCATGCAGGTGGCGCCGGGCAACGTGGCGTCCATGCGGGCGATTCTGGCCGGAGGGTTTGTGCCGGTGGGTACCGAGATCCTGTTCCGGGAGAGGTAGGAGGCGAATGCGGTGTCTCTAGAGAGCTATCTGCGGGCGGCGCCCAAAGCTGAACTGCACGTGCATCTGGAAGGTTCGATTCAGCCGGCCACGCTGCTGACGCTGGCGGAGCGGAATGGGGTGGAGTTGCCGGCGCATGATGTGGTGGGACTGCGGTCCTGGTTTGTGTACCGTGATTTCGCGCACTTTCTGGAGGTATATGTCACCATCTCGCAGTGCCTGCGAACAGCTGAAGACTATGAGCTGATCGCCTATGAGTTCGGCGCGGGGATGGCGCGGCAGCATGTGCGCTATGCGGAGATTACCTTCACGCCAGGGACGCACAACATCCGCTTTGGCATCCCCCACGAGGTGTACTTCGGCGGTCTGACCCGTGGGCGACAGCGGGCCCAGAACGACTTTGGGGTGGATATGCGCTGGGTGTTCGACACGGTGCATGTGGTGCACGACCTGGAACTGAATCAGCGGTCGGCGGAGTACACCACCAATGTGGCCATCGAGGGAATGCGTGACGGCGTGGTGGCGCTGGGGCTGGGTGGGCCGGGGATCGGCCACTCGTTCGAACGGTTGGCGCCCTGGTTCGCGAAGGCACGCGCGGCAGGATTGCACAGCGTGCCGCACGCCGGCGAGACGCTGGGCCCGCACAGTATCTGGGGCTGTTTGCGAGAATTGGGCGCGGAACGGATCGGCCATGGCGTGCGGGCCATCGAGGACCCAGCGCTGGTGACCTATCTGGCGGAGCACCACATGCCACTGGAGGTATGCCCGACCAGCAACATCCGGCTGGGGGTCTATCCCGACCTGGCGGCGCACCCGTTTCGAGCGCTGCACGACGCCGGGGTGCCCCTGACCATCAACTCAGACGACCCGCCGCTGTTCAACACCACCTTGAACGACGAGGTGATCTTGCTGGATACTGCGTTTGGCCTGGGAGTCGCCCAGATCGACGAGGTGCTGTTGGAGGGTGTGCGCTGCAGCTTTCTGCCCGGGGAGCGGAAGCGCCAGATGGAGGGTGAGTTCAGGAAGGAGCTGGCTGGTTTGAAAGCCAAGCATCTTGGTGGCGACGGCTAATCCATGCATTGACGGAATCGCAATGTTGTTGGTCTAGATAACCGCCTTCAGCGGTGCCCATCCATCGAACGCGTCCAGCACATCCGCGACGGCTTCCCGCTCTTCTGTGCAGCCACTTTCCGCATAGTGGTCGTACAACTGCTCAAGACAAGCATAGATATCCTCCCGCGAAAGTGTTCCCCGAGGCAAGTTCTCTCAGGATCAAGGTGAGGAGGCGTTGCGCCATATGCACTGAGGGGGCGGGCGCTGCGTGGAGAGCCTTGTCATAGGCTTCAATGACTGCTGACACATGGTACCTAACAAGGTTACGACCGAAGGGCGAGCAGCAGTGCTCGCCCTTCTCGCGCTTACCTCCCTTAGCGGCTGGCGGCTACCGATGCTTCGCGCAGTTCGCGGGCGGCCTGGACCATGTTGCGCAGGGCCGGCTCGACCTCCTCCCAGCGGCGGGTCTTCAGGCCGCAGTCGGGGTTGACCCAGACCTGCTCGCGGCGGAGCACGTCGCTCGCGGCGCGCAGGTTATTTCGCATCTCGTCGGAGTCTGGCACCCGCGGTGAGTGGATGTCGTACACGCCGGGGCCGATCTCCTGCTGGTAGTCGAAGCGTCGGAAGACATCCAGCAGCTCGCGGTTGGAGCGCGAGTTCTCGATTGAGATCACGTCGGCGTCGAGCGCGGCGATGCTCTCGATCACATCGTTGAACTCGCAGTAACACATGTGGGTGTGGATCTGAGTGGCCGGACCGGCCACGGCCGTGGCCAGGCGGAAGGCCTGCACCGCCCAGTCCAGATATGCCTGCCACTCACTGTGACGCAGCGGCAGTCCCTCGCGCAGCGCCGGCTCATCGACCTGGATCACCCCGATGCCGGCATTCTCCAGATCCCGGACTTCATCGCGGATCGCCAGCGCAATCTGCTTGGCTGTCTCACTCCGCGTCTGATCGTCGCGTACGAAGGACCAGTTGAGGATGGTGACCGGACCGGTCAGCATACCCTTCACCGGCTTGTCGGTCAGCGACTGAGCATAGGTCGACCAGCGGACCGTCATCGGCTCGGGGCGGAAGACGTCGCCGAAGATAATCGGTGGGCGAATATAGCGGCTGCCGTACGACTGGACCCAGCCGTGGCGGGTGAAGGCATAGCCCTCCATGCGCTCGCCAAAGTACTCGACCATGTCGCTGCGCTCGAACTCGCCGTGTACCAGCACGTCGATGCCCATCTCGTTCTGCAGATCGATCAGCTCGCGAATCTGCAGCGCAATGAACTCGTCGTGCTGCTCCTGCGAAATGCGGCCCCGCTGCAGATCGTTGCGGTTCTTGCGCACCTCGGGGGTCTGAGGGAAGGAGCCAATGGTGGTCGTGGGGAAGAGCGGCAGATTGTGCCTCTGGCGTTGTGCCCGGCGCCGCTGCGGGTAATCCATGCCACGATACCCTTCCTGCTCGCCGGCGGCGGCGGCCCGCTCCTTGACCTCGGGGCGATGCACCCGGCCAGACTGACGGCGGCGGTTGAGGGCCGCTTCGTTGGCGTTCAGTGCCTCCGAGACGTCCTCACCGTTCAAAGCCCCGGTGAGGGTCACCACCTCGTCCAGCTTCTGCTCGGCGAAGGCCAGCCACTCAATCAGTTCGGGATCGAGATCTTGCTCCAGGCGCACGTCGATGGGCACGTGCTGCAGAGAGCAGGACGGGTTCACCCAGAGGCGCTCACTGGAGACCGTGCCGGCCACCAGGGCCAGCACATCGAGCGCTGCCGGCAGGTCCGTGATCCAGATGTTTCGGCCATCCACTACGCCGGCGGCCAGTACCTTGTCCTCGGGGAAGCCGGCGGTGAGGACCGAGTCCACGTTACTATCGCCGCGCACGAAATCGAGACCGATGCCCTGTACCGGCAGTGCGGTCAGGGCATCGTAATTCTCGGCCACGGCGCCGAAATAGGTCTGCACCAGCAGATTGGCGGCGCCGCGATGGACGGCAAGCGTCTCATAGGCATGACCCAGGGCGGCGCGCTCCTCCTCGCTGCGGTCCTGCACGAAGCAGGGCTCGTCGAGCTGAATCCACTGCGCGCCGCGCTGGGCGAGACCGGCGATTACCTCCTGATAGACAGGCAGCAGCGCGTCGAGCAGATCGAGCGGATTGAAGCCATCCTCGCGGCTCTTGCCCAGGAGCAGGAAGGTGAGTGGCCCGACCAGCACCGGCCTGGTCTGGATGCCCAGAGCCCGGGCCTGCTCGTACTCGTCAAATACCTTGGTGGAGGAGAGCGTGAAGCGCTGTACCGCGCAGAACTCGGGCACCAGATAGTGATAGTTGGTGTCGAACCACTTGGTCATCTCCAGCGCTGTGACGTCGAGTCCCGCACGCTGGGCGCCGCGAGCCATGGCGAAGTAGGTATCGAGGTCGACCATGCCGCCCTGCCAGTGATACCGCTCCGGCACCGCACCGGCCATGGCGATGGTGTCCAGCACCTGATCGTACAGGGAGAAATCGTTCGATGGAATACAGTCGATTCCCGCCTCACGCTGCGTCTCCCAGTTGGCCTTTCGGATCGCCGCGGCGGTTTCCGCCAGCTCCTCCGCGCTCACTTTACCGGACCAATAGCCCTCGGTTGTGCGCTTCAGCTCACGGTGTTTGCCGATGCGCGGATAGGCCAGAATGTTTGCTCGTGCCATCTGATCCCCCGATTCCCCTTAAAGCACAACGAAGCCCCTGCTAGGCACAGGGGCCTGACTTCAACTCCATTGCCGTCGAAGGGATTGTAGCATCGCCAGAAATGCCTCGACTAATGGGCTTGCACGAACGCCCGAACCGCTACGTGCTGGTTCGCGTCCAGCAGTTGGAGTTCGTACCGGGCGCCGGCGCGCCCAGATCGATCGAGGTACTGGGCGACGCGCCGAGTTCCGGGCCCAAGGGGTTGGTACCCGCCCTGCGCGTTCGCTCGCAGCAGCCGATAGGTATTCCCCGGAGGGGACGCGGCAACCGCCCAGGAGAGCACCACGTTCTGCCCAGATGCCGCGGCCGCGAAGCGAATGATCTGCGAGGCCATGGGGTGGAGCAGGCGGCTATGCGGAGCGCCGGCCAGGCTCAGCGCGGGATCTCCCAGGATCTGGTAGACGGTGGCGGTGTACACGGTGGACGGGTCGGTGTGCACGGCGAGCAGATCCTGTTTGGCCAGCTGCAGCGACACCCCGACACTGTAGCCGGCGGCGAGATAATCGTAGAACCCCTGCATGCCGTCGGGTGAGGTCAGCCGAAGGGGCGACTGCCCCGGGGCAATCCCGGCCAGCCGGGGGTCGACCGGATCGTTACCACCACCGCCGCTGCCGAGGGTGAGGACTGCGCCATCGGGCCGCCCTCCAGCACCCGTGGCGGCCAGCAGAGCGCGGTCGATGTTGGGTATTGCGGGGTTTGCATAATCGGTCGTCCCGGTCGACCACTGGAAGACCAGAGAGGGACGGCTGATATTGGTGAGCCCGGCCACATCCTGGGAAGTCAGCAGAGCTGGCCGGCCCCATTGCAGCGCGCTTCCCTCGCCAACATAGTTCGCGATTTCCTGGCCGCGATTCAAGGCGGCCAGCAGGGGAGCGTGTAGGGCCAGGTCGTGGGTCGATGCTCCCGTCTCGTGATACCGGTTGGGCTTGAAGCCGGGCGGGACCATCAGCGCGCTGGCAGCTCTGTCCACGGCCGAAGGCCCAGACGCGTAGAGCGCAGTGTGCCGGTACCGGCTGACCCACCCGGCCCAGTGCGTGGACTTGGTCACTTCGGTACGAAGTTGGTCCTGAGTGCTGACCGGAAGACGGCCGATCGCGACGTCCGGCCATGCTCGCTTGAAGTCGATGGCCCCCGCACCCAGGGTGTGTACAGCGAACAGGGTGTCGGCGGCAGCCAGGCCGCCGTGTGGATCGTTGATGTACAGCGAGGGTATGAAACTCTGGTTCCTGGCATTGGATTGGTCGCAGGCGCCGCTGGTTGGGCAATTGTAGTAGTTGTGATAGTCGTAGGTGTTGCCGCCCACCAGCAAGACATACTGCGTTCCCAGGTGATCGTGCGCGTAGTTTATATAGGAACGGATAGCCTCCGGGTTCACCTGGCCGTGGCCGAACTGGTCGTAGATGGTGTTCACCTTCACCACCTTGACCGTGAATCCCTGCTGGCGGCGATAGCGCACCGACGGCGTGAGTCCCGCGGCAAAGTCGGGATGCGTGATGATCAGATACTGGGCCGAGGATGCGGCGCCGGCCGTGATTGCAGTGACGTCGAGCGGCGCGATCGCCGCCGGCAGCAGTGGCGCCGCGGTGACAAAGTAGCGAGATGAGGCAGTCGCGGTGTCGCCAAAGGAGATCTGATAGTGGCCGCCGGGGCAGAGTCCCGGCTGGCCGTTGCTAAAATCCACCCCGAAACCCACCAGCATGGTCGCCACCCCATTGGTCAGACGCCAGACGGTCTGAGGCGGCACTGAAAAGCCGGCGACGGTGAACGCCTTGGGCAAGGCGGGGTGGGCGTGTCCCCTGTATAAAGGTGCGTTCTCGAAGTCCGCTGCTATGGGCGTACTCAGGTTGGCCGGCTGCGGGTTGGTATCCTGAGCGCAGAGCCGGCGAGGATAACCGATTTGCACCCCGCGGACCATGACCTGCTCCACACTGGTCCCGTCCTGCACGGTGGTGCTCACTGTCAAATGGTTGAGCCCGGCGGTGGTGGTGTTGTTGGTGAGCAAGGTGCAGGGAAAGGTGGTGCGTACCGTGTGACCGGTGGTGCGGCCCAGCCCCCGCCCGTTCCAGCGAAAAGGACTGCCGGGCACCGGGCGTACCACTCCCCGATGGCCGGTGATGGCCACCGTCAGTTCGTGCTGGAAAACAGATCCCTTGCCCCGCTCGGCGATGGCCCACACCGGTATCACCAACGAGCATGGTCCAGCGGAGGAGTTCGATACGCCATACAGCGGGAAAGAGATCACCCTGGACACCATGGGCGAGAGGCCGCTCTCGACGCCGGCCACCAGGGACGCTTCATACCAGTGTGGATCGCCATCGGACGGCCAGGCGTTACTGGTGGTATACGCAGCATGGACCGGCGCCGCGGTCCATCGATCGCTCCGGCTCAGATCGCGGAAGTCGCCAAAGGCGACGGTCGTGGGCGATTTGGCGGGTTGAATGGGCGCCACGCTGACCCGTGCCGGCCGGCGTACATTGTCGGCCAGCAGGTAGACATTGGTCGAGGTATAGGTGTTGTTCACCGGATGGGCGTAAAACTCGATGAAGTCCGATGGCGCGAAGCCGCTGCCCGTGGAGGACACATAGATCGGCACGGGTACGCCGCCATCGGACAGCCCAAGGGCAGCGGGCGTCACCGCGTTGATGCTAATCCCCTTGCCCTCCAGGTAGGCGCCAGACAGGCGATACACGCCCTCCTGTCTGATGGTGAGCTTGATAGGTCGCGAGCGGAGCGAGGTCCGATGCGCCCCGGCGCTCGCGTGCCCCGCGAAGGCGGGCGACACGTGCCGTGGCGCTACGAAAGCGGTGACCAGGAAGCAAGCCAGGATGAGCGCGCGCCAGACAGGCATTCAATGCCCTTTCACATGATGTGTCCATAGTATGATCCGGCGCGCGGACAAAAAGAAAGGGGCCGCATCGAGTGCGGCCCCGCGCTTGGTAAAGCGCCTGATTTCGGCTCTGTGAGAGCCAGCTCCGTGTTGATGTCTGGAGCATAAATGCGACGGAAGCGTCAGCCGTCGCCCGTGGCATGCCCCCCTAATCGTTTAGAGGGGCTAAAGCCAGCCGGCCCGAATCTGTCCCATCACCGCCATAGTAAGCCTCCTTACTTGCTGTCGGCGTGTCTCTACCTCATTCTGCTCCTGGGGCCACTGCAAAGTCAAGGGATTTTTCAAATAAGATAACGACAGATTTATCACAGCGCATAGCATAGAGCATGGCAGAACCAACTCACGCCGAGCGAACCGCCACCAGACGCCTGTTACGCCTCGCCCATCCCTACCGAAAACATCTTGCCGTGGCGGCGCTGTGCATGGTAATCTCGACCCTGGGCTTCCTGGCGATCCCGTATGCCTTCCGGCTAGTCACCGACAGCGTCTTTCTGCATCACCGCGCATCCCAGCTCAATCGCGTCTCGCTCTTGCTCCTGGGGGTGGTGATTGCGACCGCCGTCTTCGGTTTCGGCCGTGGCTACCTGCTCCACTTCGTCGGCGGTCGCATTGTCGCCGACCTACGCCTGCAGCTCTATGCTCACCTCCTCGATCAGCCGCTGATCTTTTTCGACGAGCGGCGCTCGGGCGATCTGCTCTCGCGTCTCAGCGCCGATACGACTGTCGTGCAGGGTGTGCTGAGCGATGATCTGTTGACCTTGTTCCAGAACGGCATCACCATCGTCGGGGTAGCCGTGATCATCCTGCTCCTCGACTGGCGACTGGCGTTGCTCACCATGGCCGTTGCGCCGCTGGTGGCCGGCTTGGGCATGATCGTGGGGCGCCGCACCCGGCGCCTTTCCCATCAGGCCCAGGAGCAGTTGGGCGAAGCGGCCAGTGTGCTGGAGGAAACGCTCACGGCGATGCGCGTGGTGAAGGCGTTCGTCCGCGAGCGCTTCGAGATGGCGCGCTATCAAACTGCGGTGGAGCAGTCTTTTCGCAGTGAGCTGGCCGCAAACCGTCTGCAATCGATCTTCCAATCGGCGATGATGACTGCCGTCTTCGCGGCGTTTGCCGCGGTGCTCTGGTTTGGTGGCCGAGAAGTGCTGGCGGGGCGGCTGACGCCGGGTGGTCTGATCTCCTTTCTGTTCTACCTGACGATCCTGATGGGGCCCTTGCAGAGCCTCAGTGGGATCTATACCTCGTTCCAACGTGCCGCGGGCGGCGCGGCCCGCGTCTTCGAGGTGCTGGATACGCCGCCTGCCATCGTCGATGCTCCTGCTGCCGCGACGCTGCCGTCGCCGCGTGGTCTGGTCGAGGTCCGCGACCTCTGGTTTCATTACGTGCCCGAGGCACCGGTGCTGCGTGGCGTCAGCTTGATCGCTCGCCCCGGTGAGACCGTTGCCATCGTCGGTCCCAGCGGCGCCGGCAAGACCACACTGGTTTCCCTGCTGCCGCGCTTCTATGAGGCCACCGGCGGGGAGATTCTGGTCGATGGCCACCCCATCACCAGCGTGACCATGGAATCACTACGCCGGGCCATGGCCATCGTTCCGCAGGAGGCGACGCTGTTCGGCGGCACGATCCGCCAGAATATCGCCTATGGCCGTGCCGATGCCGGCGACCACGAGATCGAGCGCGCTGCTCGGGTGGCGAACGCGCACGACTTCATCCGTGCCCTGCCACACGGCTATGACTCGGTCATCGGCGATCGCGGCGTCAAACTCAGTGGGGGGCAGCGTCAGCGCGTCGCCATAGCCCGTGCCGTGCTCAAGGATCCGTGCATTCTCCTCCTGGACGAGGCGACCAGTTCGCTCGACAACGAGTCGGAGGCGCTGGTGCAGGAGGCGCTGGAGCGGCTGATGCGGGGCCGAACGACCTTCGTCATCGCCCACCGCCTGAGCACGATCGTCAACGCGGATCGCATCGTCGTCCTTAACGACGGGCAGGTGGTCGAAGAGGGTTCACACTCCCAACTTATGGCGCGCGACGGCCTGTACCACCGGCTCTATCTCCGCTCCTGGGAGCAAGACCTGCATATCGCCGGAGAATAACGTGCGACGCCGTTCCGAACTGAGAGAGAATTATGCCCAATCCCACCTTTGATCGACTCATCGACCAGTCCCAGCGGGAGACCTTCTCCGGCTGGGACTTCTCACCCATCGCCGGCCGGATGCAGGAGAGCGCCGTCGAGTGGGACTTTGGTGCACTGATACGCCGTCCGCTGGATTCAGTGGACGCGGTACTGGATCTTGGCACCGGTGGCGGGGAGTTGCTGTCGTCGCTCGTGCCTCTTCCCGCCCAGACGGTCGCGACCGAGGCGTTCCCGCCGAACGTGGCGCTGGCCCACCAACGGCTGGCGCCGCTGGGGATCACGGTGGTGGAGGTTACGGGCGCGCCGGACAACATCACCATCGCTCCCGGCCAGGGTCTGAACACGCTCCCATTCACGGATGCCGCCTTCCCGCTGGTGATCAACCGGCACGAGAGTTACTATCCATCCGAGGTTTTCCGCATCCTGCAACCAGGAGGGAGCTTTCTCACCCAGCAGGTGGGCGGAATGCACAATCAGCAGGTGAACCAGTTGTTGGGGGCGCCACCCGGATACGACCCGCGGTGGGACCTGGCCTTTGCCGCACGGCAACTGGAAGCGGCCGGCTTCCTGATCCAGGACCGCCGGGAAGCGTTTCCCCAGACCGTCTTCACCGATATCGGCGCCGTGGTCTACTACCTGAAGGCAGTACCCTGGCAGATACCTGGGTTCAACGTCGACTCGTATCGCGACCGGCTGCACGCCATACATGAGAGAATCCAGGCAGACGGCCCCCTGCGAATCCCCGGGCACTTCTTCTACCTGGCTGCGGTCAAGTGGTGATACCGTCTACGCTGACTAACACCTCGGGACCATAGTCCCATCCTTTAAGGGTACGTGGCCTGTATCGAAGCGGGCGGGGGGGTGGTTATATAGGGCTACCAACTGCGCACGGATCGCACACCGTGCTCCCTATCGTCTTCTCCCTATGCACCGCGGAACCCGCGTGTGGAAACAGAGTTAACGCGTATGATGAACACCCTTCTGCTGCGGTATGGCCTCGGAAAGTTCGACTTCTCCGGCGCCATTGTCAGCAGCCTCGCCGATGGAATCTGTGCCGTCGATAACCGCGGCCGGGTGACCTTTATGAATGCGGCCGCCGAACGGATGCTGATCTGGACCGAAGCGGAGCTGCTGGGCAAAAATATCCACAAGACCTTGCATCGCTGCAAGAAAGCCGAAGGCATCCCGGCGCCGGCGGCTCGCTGCGGCATGCTGCTCGCCACCCGTTCCCAGGCGCCAGCCCGGTGCGATGATGACCGGCTACGGCGCAAAGACGGCGAAATGATCGCCGTGACCTACACGTCGTCTCCGCTGGTGGTCAACGAGCAGATCGTGGGTACCATCTTTGCCTTCCGTGATACGACCGAGCGCGAACGTGAGCTGGAGCGTCTGCGGCAGAGCGAGGACCAGTATCGCAGCGTGGTGGAAGCCTCGCCCGACAGCATGTGGCTGAGCGATCTGTACGGCTTCATCATCATGGCCAATAAGCGTGCGGCGGAAATGTTTGGCTATGCCGCCCCCGCGGAGATGCTCCACATGGGCACCCTCGAGCTGATCGCCACCGAAGACCGGCCGCGTGCCGTACAGGATAAGCGCAAGGCCCTGGGCAAGGGGGTATGCAACGATGCGGAGTATACCTTGCTACGGTAGGATGGGGCCAGCTTCTCGGCCAGCGTCACCACCGCGCTCATCCTGGGGCCGGATGAACAGCCCAAGGCATTGATGAGCGTGGCTCGCGACGTCTCCCATCTCAGTATGGTTCCGCATGAGGCGCCGGTACGCACACATTCGGGCACGCTGGAGGAGGCCGTGGCCACGGCACTGAAGTCCTCGCCGACCTTGCTCGACACCATTCCCCACGTGCTGCAAACCCTGTGTACCAGCGGCGCCTGGGACGCAGGCGTCTTCTGGAACGTGGACAGTACGCATCAGGTGTTGCGCTGCCGGACCGTCTGGCACGAGCACTCTCTGGATATTCATGGATTCGAGGCGCTGTGCCGCCAGTTGACCATTGCGCCGGGCATCGATCTGCCGGGCCGGGTCTGGAACCTGCGCTCACCGGTCTGGATCACCGATATAACCAGCGATGCGGCCATGCTGCGCGCGCTGATGGCCTCCAAGGAGGGGCTGCAGTCGGCGCTGTGCTTCCCCGTGGTGACGGGTGGCGCCGTTCATGGCATCTTTGAATTCTTTAGCCGGGCGAGCCGGCCCGTGGATCACCAGGTGATGGAGGCCATGATCGCGGTCAATACCCAGATTGGATCATTCCTCGAACGCAAAGAGGCGGAAAAAGCTATGGAATATCAGGCGCTGCACGACGCCCTCACCGACCTTCCCAATCGGGTCCTGTTCCAGGAACGCCTGCAACGGGCACTGGGAGTGGCACACGGAAGCAGGACGACACTCGCGGTCTTCCTGATCGATCTCGACCGCTTCAAGCAGGTCAACGACACGCTGGGCCAGGAACAGGGCGACCAGCTGCTGAAACAGATCGGCAATCGATTGCAGGGCTTGCTGCGCGATTCAGACACGGTGGCCCGCTTGAACGGCGACGAGTTCGCGGTGCTCTTACCCGGAACTCCGCGGGTCGGCGCCACGGTCGTGGCGCAGAAACTGTTGGAATCGTTGCGACAGCCGGTGGCGCTCGGCGATGAGACGGTCCAGATTGGGGCCAGCGTTGGTGTCGCCGCCTTCCCCGAGCATGGGGGCAGTTCGCAAACCCTGTTGCACTGTGCCGACGTGGCTATGTATGCGGCCAAGCGAGCAAAATCAGGCTTCGCGGTGTATACCGTGCAACACGAACAGGACGACCCACGGGACCAGCACGAGTCGCCAGCCTGAAGCGCGAACGGTCCTGGCCGGCAAAGGCCCAACGATCGACGCTAATTGTGTCGGACGAGCAGAACAGCTCGCCCTGCACGAGGATCCATCGCTTCTCAGGCACCACCCCAGTTCCCCAAGCACTCGGCAGGAACCAGGAGAAAACCTGGCTGCTCTGGCACAATTATCATAGCCTCGGCATGCTTGAAGCGGGCACCGAGCGACGGGTACGGGTGGTCAGAGCCGGAACACTCTCGGCGCGTCAGTTGCTCCCTGGCCCGCAAGCGGAATACCTGTTGGTGTCGCTGGCCTACGATCTGATCGGTGTCGAGATCGCCGACATCTCGGGAGGTGAGGGCGTCTATGAGTTGCGACGCATGCAGGCGGGGTACGGCGAACTGTCGAATCTGCCCGATTCAACCACGCTGAAGGAACTCAAACTGTCGGCGCGGACCGAAAACGCCCTGAGGTGCATTGGGATACTCACGGCAGGCGACTTGAAGTGGGCCGATCTGGGCGCACTCTGGGAGGTGCGGAACGGGGCCGAGGCCTACGCGGAACTGGTGGAGTTGCTGTATCTGAGTGGACCGAGTCAGTAGGTAGCCGGTCGCCCGTGGCAGTTGGTGGCGGGCCGCGATTCCTCTGGTACCATCGTCCGGTAGCGATTCTCACGTACGGTACGTACCCCTCGGGCGTTGCCACGTGTTGTGTAGCGGTCGGGTTGGGGTTGTACACCTGCCGCCACGTTCAGCGTGAGTTCAGAAAGGCTGGGAGCAACACAAAGTCGCCTCGTACCATCGATATGTGAGGTACCGAAGATCCACTCGACGCCGCGCCCCCACTGTTGGGTCGAGACCGAGAACAGATGCGGAAAATAAAGTCAACATGAGGGGCCCGCGACGGCTCTTCGCTGTGGCTCCGCCCTTCTCGTTTATGCTCGGGCTCTATATTATCCTCGCCACCTCGGCGGCCGTGGCGACAGCACGTATGCTGCATGACCGTTCGCACGTGGCGACATCGTCGAGCCCGTACACCATCGCTTTCGCCAACACGCGGCCCCAGTACCTCGTATTGATGGTGTTAGACGGCGGCCGCTCAGACTATTTTGGGGTCACAAACCTGCCCCATGTCGACGCCTTGCGCGCGCAGGGCACGCAGTTTAGCAATGCTATGCTCGGTATTCTCGAGGCCGAGACGCCGGCTGGCCATGCCACCATCGCGACTGGGTCCACCCCGGTCCATGACGGTATCCTCGGCTTTGACTGGGCGCAGAACGACAACGACTTTAGTCTGTTCTCGCCGCAGGTGGTTAACGCTGGCGCCTTCGATAAAATCATGGAGAGCGTCCACGCCCCCACCATCGCTGGGCTCTACAAAGCGAAGTATCCGGGGTCTAAAGTCGTGGCCCTGTCCGGCCACAAGTACTACGCCGCGGCGCCGCTCGGAGGCCCAGCCGCCGATGCCATCATGTATTTTGAGGGCGATGCCAGGGGGCGATACGGTCCTGTCGCCGTTCCTGGGCATACACCACCCCCGGGCGTGCTGGATGCGCCCGGGCTCATCCTGCCGACGATCCATCCCGCGGACGGCCAGGACGATAGATCGGCGACCAAGCTCGCGTTGGCGGCCTTCGCCACCATGCATCAGCGCATCACACTGATCAACTATCCTGAGTTTGATTGGCCTCTCGGCCATGTATACGGCTCGATCACCAATCGAGCCAAGGTTAGCACGATCATGCTAGCCTTCGACCACGATCTCGGTATGATCGAGGACGCGTACCGCAAGGCCGGCATTCTGGACAAGACGCTCTTCGTGATCACGGCCGACCACGGTATGGATCCAGCCTACGGATTCGTCCCGCAGAACCTGGTAACCGACGCGGTGGCAGCAGCGGGGACCACCGCACCCGCCACCTCCTACAGCACCGCGGCCTATGTCTGGCTCGCCGATACGTCAAAGGCGCAGGCGGTTGCCCAGCACATCGTAGCTGCCAATAATTCGAGCGTGCAGTCGGTCTATTACCTTACTGCCACCAATGGAAAGCCAGGGTATGTTCGAGCCGGAGGGACGTTGGTCAATGCGACCTCCGATGCCGCGAACCAGTATCTGCTCGACACCCTCCTCAACGGGCACCAGCCGACGGTTGTGGTCTTTGCCCGTGAGGGGCTGACCTTTGCGCAGTCCTCCACCAATTGGAAAGCAGATCACGGCGGAAACGGGTGGCAGTCACAGCATCTCCCTATCATTATGGCTGGGCCTGGTATACAAGCAGGCGTCGTGAGCAACGACCCCGCGCAGCTAGATGACCTGGCGCCCACGCTACTGACCGATATGGGCGTCACTCCCACGGGGATGCAGGGGCGTGTGCTGACCGAGGCTTTGAGTGCTCCCTCAGCCTCCGACCAACAGTCTCGATCGAGCGAGATTGCACAGATGCAACCGTTAATGGCGGCGATGGTAGCCCAGGACGAGGCCGAAACAACCGTTGCTGCTCAGCAGGCCACAATTCAGGCTCAGGCGTCTCCCACCGTTACCGCGGGCTCATCGCCCACGGTTACCGCCGGTGTGACGCCCACGGCTACCGCAGGCGCGACGCCCAGTCTCACTCCTGGCGCATCGCCCGCCGCTACGGCAGGTACATCACCCGTTGCTACGGTAGGTACATCCCCCACCGCTACGGCAGGGGCATCGCCCACGGTTACCGCCGGTGTGTCACCCACTCCTTCTCACGGGACATGATCGCGGGAATGCATGGTAAGCGCGCGGCAATACGGCACAATACTACTCGTGCTCCTGGTCATCGGGTGGATTGCGGCCGGATCACTCCATCTCGGCACAGCGGTAGGGTGAGCTGATGGCCCTACAGAATGCTGAACGTGGCCGAGCAAGACGATCTGTATGTTTCGACGGCAATCGATTGCCGCGGTATGCTGATAAGCTCGATGGGCCGTACAGTAATTCAAACAGGTGGGGTGGGACATAGCACGACGTAGCGACGATTTTGACGAACTCACCCGGCTCTTCGAGCAGGGTGTCGTATCTCGCGCGCAGTTTGTGCGTGCGCTAGCAGCGCTTGGTATAACTGGCGCAGCCATATCCCCGATCCTCGGCGCTCGATCGCAGCGAGCTGAAGCCCAGAGTCTGGCGCCAACCTATCTCGTAATGATCGTGCTCGACGCATTTCGTCCTGAGTACCGCACACTGGCCCCAATGCCGGCACTCGAAGACTTGATGCGTCGCGGAACGGTCTACGACCGAGCATGGGTTGGGCAGCTGGAAAGTGAGACACCCACCGGGCACGCCACGCTCTCGACCGGATGCATGCCGAAGAATAATGGCATCCTCGGCTTCGAATGGCGGGATCCAAAGAGCAAACAAGAGGTGCTGGACGGATGGCCAAAAGGGGTTCTCGCGGGTGAGATGGAGCGAGACCTACGAGCCGCGGGTACCAGTTCTATTCCAGCAGCCATCAAAGCCAGCGATCCGAAAGCGACGGTGGTTGCTCTCTCCTCGGAGAAGGTCTACGCCGCCGATGCCCTGGGTGAATGGGCTGCCGACTATATCCTCTACCATCAGAGATCAGGGCCACGCAATGATCTGCTGGTACCAAGCTTTGTGCCGGGCCACCGTCCCCCCGACGAGGTCCTGCAGGATCCGTCCCTCCAGCTACGCCTGCCTATGCGACACTTCACGGACTGGGACTGGCTCTCTGCTCAGCTTGCGCTGGTGACTCTGCAACAGGTGCGACCGAAGGCACTGCTGATCAATATGCCGGGAGCAGACGTGTATGGCCACCCCTACGGCGGACCAGCCACGCCGGCCGTTATGGCGCAGATCGCGGCGGGCCTCGACCGCAATATCGCCCGCATCGTTGCCGCCTACAAGCAGGCGGGAATCTACGACCAGACCGTGTTCGTGGTCACGGCCGACCATGGTATGGTTCCAAACGCCCGGGCTGTCAGTGGCGACGTGACGAAAGCTGCTGTCCGGCAGGCCGGTGGCCACTATCTCTTCCATACCGGCGGCACTGCTGCCGACATTTACCTCCAGAATCCGTGGCACGGTCGGGCCGTGGCGGCGGAGATAGCGGGTGTCCCCAATGTGGCAGGCGCCTACTATCAGGTAGACCGCCAGGGCCGCTATGAGTACCTGCCGGCGCCGGGCATGAAGATTAGCCCGGCCCTCGATGCTGCCTATCAGTACCTGCTCTCCACCTTTTTGGGATCGACTGCGCCAGACGTCGTTGCTCCCTTTCGAGAGAACACCATCGGAGGTGCGTACCCGAACGCGCATGGCGACCATGGCGGTTTGAACTGGGGAGCGCAGCACATTCCTCTGGTCTTATCCGGCCGAGGTGTGCGGAGCGGCCACCTGTCTCACTACCCGGCACGATTGATGGATGTCGCGCCGACGGTATTACGGCTGCTTGGCCTGCCGTCTGTTCCTATGGACGGTGCCGTGCTGGCAGATGCGCTGCTTTCTCCCGTTGCAGCAGACTCGACCGCGCAATCTGTCCTTATGCCCACGCTGAGCGCCTACCAGGATGCGCTCATCGAGCAATCCACCGCCAACGTTGCCGAGGACGCCAGAGATCGGGTAGTGCCTCCGCCTTCAACTCCCGCGCGGCCATGACTTGTCCCGGTCTCCGCGCACCCGTAGCCCAGCCGTCCTGACCGGCGTACGCCACGGCCCTGTAGCCTAGCCGTCCTGGCTGGCGTACGCCATGGCCCTGTAGCCTGGCCGTCCTGGCTGCCTGTCCCGCTCAATGGCGCGGGGGACTGGCCCGCATGCCAGCACGTTGGGCGCAACAGCCGGGCATACCAACCATGGACGCGATGCAGGTGCAGGGCACCACCCACACGGATCGCCAGGTTGGGCGACGCGATTCCCCTCGCCACATCCTCCGGTAGCGCTTCGTGCCCGCGGCAGGTACACTCGGGCGTTGCTACTTGTTGTGTAAGGGAGTCTGGAATGCCGTTTTCTTTGGTGCCGACCGAGCGTCAGTTTTTTGTGCTCTTTCGCGAAAACGCGACGAACCTCATGGAGGGCCTCAAGGTCTTGAATACGCTGTTGAACAGCACCGCCGACCAGTTCGTGGAGCACCACACCCGGCTGCGCGATCTCGAGCACCGGGGGGATGAGATTACCCACCGGGTGCATCAGGAACTGAATCAGACCTTTCTCACCCCCTTCGACCGGGAGGACATCTACGCTCTGGCCGGCGCGGTCGACGACGTGATCGACCTGGCGGAGGAAACCGCCGCCACAATTGTGCTCGATCGGGTCGATGAGATCAGCCCGGAGGCGCAAGAGTTGGGAGCCATTCTGCTGGAGCTTGGTCAGCAGTTGGTGGAAGCGTTCGACCATCTGGAGTCGCGGAAGGACCCAGAGGCCCATTGGGTGCGTATTCACGAGTTGGAGAACGAGGGGGACCGGGTCTCCCGGCAAGCAATCGGCAACCTCTTTCAGCACAGCCAGGATCCGATCCACATTATCAAGTGGAAGGATGTGTACAACCTGCTTGAGCAAACCATCGATCGCACCGAAGATGTGGCGAATATTCTGGAGACCGTGACCCTCAAGAATGCCTGAGGCCATGGCTGCGAACCTCGATCCGCGAGACCGGCCGCGGATCGGACTGGTCCTCGGGGCCGGGGGGATCCGCGGCTGCGCCCATGCCGGTGTGATTGCGGTGTTGCGCGAGGCGGAAATCCCGATCGATCTGGTGGTCGGAGCCAGCGTGGGGGCGATCTTCGGCCTGGCCATGGCGGCTGGATTGCCGACCGAGTATCTGACCCGGGTGGCCCGCGAGGCCACGCCACTCGACCTGTTTCGCTTTTACGCCGGGCGACTGCGTCTCGATCGGCGCAACCCGATCTCGCGTATGCTGCTGGATGCCGGCGGCGACCGGCAGTTCAGCGACCTCACACTGCCATTTGCCGTGGTGGCGACCGATATGGCGACCGGTGAGCCGGTGGTGATCGATCGCGGCCCGGTGATACCCGCCGTCCAGGCGAGTATCGCGTTGCCGTTTGTCGCGCGTCCCGTGCGTCTACAGGGTCGGTTCTGCCTGGATGGCGGCCTGCTGGATACGGCGCCGCATCAGGTCGCCCACGAGATGGGCGCCGAGCGATCGATCACGGTCTGTCTCGGTTTCAATTACGCCGCGCCGCGCATCCTGCGCCGGCGACCCTGGACCCAAACCGCCTTGGAGCGCATCGGCCGGCAGCGGCGACCGCTACGAGGCCGGCTGGGCGATCAACTGCGCTTTAGCTGTCGCCTCTGCGCGGCGACCCTCCGACCACCCATTCCAGCTCAGGACGCGGACCTCGTCATTTGGCCGGAGTTCAACGGGCTGAATCCGAATTCGATATTCGGCGCCCGGTTTTGCTACCAGCAGGGGATAACGGCGACGCGAGAGGCGTTGCCGGCGATTGAGCTGATGCTGAGAGAGCGGGATCCCGCCCTTCTCTAGCGGTTTTCCGGGGCGAAGGTGCCCAGGAGGCTGAAATGAGTCCCGACGCCCTACTGCTGGTGCTGATCGCCGCCGGCTTCCATGCCGGTTGGAACCGTCTGTTGCACGACGTCGAAGATCGGGTTGCCGCCATGGCGATTGCCGGGCTCGTGGGCTGTCTCGTTCTGCTCCCGGCGATTGTGACCTCTCCACCGGTTGGCGTGCCCCTGCTCATCGCCGTCTCCGCCATCGCAGAGACGGCGTACGTTCTCTGTCTGACCGAGGCCTACCGCCGTGCGGATCTCTCCCTGGTCTATCCCATCGCGCGCGGTACCGCTCCGCTCCTCGTCACCCTTGGCGGATGGTTGGTCCTCGGACAAGCAGCGAACCCGATGGCGTTGGCCGGAGCAGTTGCCCTGGGCCTCGGCCTCACGCTGGTGGCGACGAGCAGGCGCCATTCGGATCGGAAAAACGCCGTTGGCTATGCCCTGCTCACCGGCTGTTGCATCGCCGCCTATTCACTGGTCGATGCGCGAGCCGTCCGGCACGTGTCAGCGGCAGGATATCTCGGGGTGGTCCTTGGCTTGGCGGGGCTACTCCTGACCGCCGCGGTGCGCGGGGAGTGGTCCAGGCTGCGTCGCGCCTGGCGACCGGGCGTTCTCATCGGCATCGGTACCATCGGCGCCTACCTGCTGGTCCTCCTGGCCTTCCAGCGCGCCAATGCCGGCCCGGTGGCGACCGTCCGCGAGGTCTCGGTTCTGCTGGTTCTCATGATCGCACGCGACCGTCCCGGACTGATGACCTGGATCGGGGCACTCTTGGTGGTAACGGGAGCGATCCTGGCTGTGCTCTGACGTGCTATCCATTGTATTCGTGAGCGGCCGGGACGTTTCACACAGAACTCCCCTCCCCACCGCCACGATGCGTCCCGCCACAATGCGTAGGAACGATCTTCAGATCAATACGGTTGACTTAAGGGCCGCTCAGGCCGATGTACGCTGCGGCGCCCGTAACCCGGACATCCTCGCCGGACGGAACCATGGTGTCGGCCTGCGGGCCGATCCCGCCGACAAGCGGACGGGCTACACCTCGCTCTCGGCTGATTACGGCCTACCGGTACCCCTAGCATCGTGCCGTTTACGTCCGGTAGCCCGGCCGTCCTGGCCGGAACTGGCCCGCAGGCCAGCACTTCCGGCTGTGCGAGTGAGTATTCGGCCTCCCATGTGATGCCGGTGCAAGACGGAGGCGCGTGTGACGCCCCTTGGTGGGGAATCCGCGATGCTCTTCAGTCAACCGTATTGGTCTGAAGACCGATTCTACCGTTGCTGCCTAGCGCGTTCACCAGCGGGTCGGCCACCTTCTGGTCGTTCTGACCGTTGCCGAGATTGGCACAGTTACCGGCGTTCGGATTTGCGTCCAGCACATTGTGACCGCCAAAATCCAAGAAATATCCCGATCCACAGTCGGCACTGCTGCCCGTGGTATTGCCGGCCAGGATGGTATTCACGATGGTCGATTTACCGCTGTTCAGGTAGACGCCGCTGCCGTTGGAGGCGGTGTTCTTACTGATCGTGACGTTGGCGAGCTTGAGCACTCCCGCGCTGTCGTTCTCAATCCCGCCGCCGAACGAGTTTGACCCGTTGCGGATCGTCAAATCGACGATGGTGACGGTGGCTCCGGTTCCCGCCGTCAGAACAGTGCCATGGGCCGAGCCGTCGACGATAGAGCTGCCGTTGGTCGCGCCCTGCAGGGTGAGGTTGGTCCCAATGGAGAGATGCTCGGCATACGTGCCCACGCCAATATTGATGGTGTTGCCCGAGCCGGCAGCGTTGATCGCACTCTGGATCGAGGCGTAGCAGGTGCTCGTTTGCATATTACAAGCCTGACCGGGTCCGGCCGCGGCGAGGGCGGACTGGGGTGAGCACGACGACGGGCCAGCAGGATACGAGCTTTTTCATAGACGGGATTCCTTTCTCAGTGGTGAGGACGTCTAGCAATAGAGGGAGCACGCGGATTTGTGCTCGGGCAGGTGCATACAGGTCGAATGACGTGTCAATTCATCGGCGGCTCTCCCCGAACCACCGGCGGCACGCTGGTACCTGGAGGGCCCTGAACCGAAGATGATGGCTGGGGCTGGGCATTCCCCGCTCTGCCTGGCCCAATGACTGCCCCGACGCAGGTATTCCCAGCCCGGAGCACCTGCGCCATGGTGACCGCCTGCGCCAGGTCCAGAGATGGCAGGACGCCGAGTTGTTGGAGCAACCCCAGGAGGTCCGCCTGGACCCACAGTTCCTCCAGGCAACCCCGGTCGAACCGGCCGATTGCAACTCCGCTGAGGGTCGCGAATCGGCCGGGGCGGGCCAGGCCCAGCAGCGATCCGGAAAACGTGCCGGAGATGGAGAGGCGGGTCATGACCGTATCGCCCTGGCTCAACTGGTGTTCGATCGTCCACTGGGCATCCGGCACGACGGACCAGAAGTCGAGTAGCAGCCGGCTGAGATGATCGCGGGTGGCCGCGCCTACCAACTCGGGTAACACCGCCAGGTTGCGGCCGTTGCACACCTCCTCCACCAGCCGTCGCACGCGCATCGCTGGTAGGTCGGCCTGCTCCTGAGGCTCCATTAATCCTCCTTTGCTCCACACCGCTGCTCGTGCCCAGTGGTGGAGGGCGGAGCGATGTCCGTGTGATTCAGTGTCTCTTCGCGCGCGAGACCTAACCACACGAAACACACGTCGTAGCCCACGTTTTGACCCACGTCTTACGGGCGTCGATGGATTGGCTACCCCTGTCGCGCTACCATCAAGGCAGAGACATGTACCGCACCGAGGAGTGATGACGATCGAGGAGGCCCAATCTTTTGGCTCACTCCTGCGACGCTACCGGCGAGCAGCTGGGCTGACCCAGGAGTCGCTGGCCGAGCGAGCGGCGTTGAGTACGCGGGGCATCCAGGATCTGGAGCGAGGCGTCAGCCAGAATCCCCGCACGGCGACTATCGATCTCTTGGCGGCGGCGCTGGATCTCCCCGAGTCGGATCGCGCCGAGCTGCGCCATGCGGCCGGCCGGCAACTCCCGGTGAGAAAGGAAGCTGGCCCTTCCCATTTCGGCTCGCCGTCCCGGCTGGTTCCGCTGGTGGGGCGCCGTGCCGAGTTGGCGGCGCTGGATCACCTGCTGACCGGTGGAGACGCTGGGGTAGGAACCGTGGCGGCGCCGCTCCTGCTGCTGGCTGGGGAGCCAGGCATCGGCAAGACGCGCCTGTTGCAGGCGGCGGCGCAACAGGCGGTCGGGCAGGGCTGGTCTGTGCTGGCCGGCGGATGTTACCGGCGTGGGGCCAGGAACCGTACTCGCCGATCCTCGATGCGCTGGCCCGGTATCTACAGCTACAGTCGCCCACCCGGCTGGCGAACGACCTCGATGGTTGCGACTGGCTGGTGCGCCTCTTGCCGGAGCTTGCCGGCGTGCTCCAGCTACCGGCGGGGGGAACGCTGACGCCCGACCAGGAACGGCGATTGCTGTTCGCAGCGGTGGCGCGTCTGCTGGGCAATGTCGCGGGTCCGGCGGGGTCGCTGCTGGTACTGGACGACCTCCAATGGGCGGGGGTGGATGCCTTGGATTTGTTGGCGGTTCTGGCGCGCGGCGCCGGCGGGCGTCTACGGATCGTCGGCGGGTATCGCGACACGGATGTGATGCCGTCGGACGCACTCGCGGTGCTGGTGGGCGACCTGGCCCAGGCCGGACTGGTGCAACAGCTATCACTCGGTCCTTTGAGCGGTCGGGAAGCGACGGCTTTGGTCGACGACCTGCTGGTTGGCTCAGTTGGAACGGACGATGCGGTGGCGGAGCATGTGTTGCAGCGTGCGGGGGGAACCCCGTTTTTTCTGATCAGCTACGCGCAGGCGCTGTCCACGGGCAGTGGGGAGATAGTCCCCTGGGACCTTGCCCAGGGCATTCGGCAGCGGATCGCGCTGCTATCCGAGAGCGGGCGGGAGATGGTGGCGGCGGCGGCAATCGCCGGAAGGCAGGTGCCACGCGGGCTGCTCCTGGCGGTGGTCGCGGGTCCGGAGAGCGAGATGCTCGCCGGGCTGGAGGAACTGTGCCGGGCACGCCTGCTGCTGGAGGACGGTGATCGGGCGTATGTCTTCTCGCACGACGTCATCCGAGAGGTCGTGGAGATCGACGTGGGCGCGGCACGGCGCGCGGCGTTGCACCGTCGGGTGGCCATGGCGCTGGAAACGCAGCGGAGCGCGTCGGTGGAGTTGCTGGCGTACCACTACGGCCGGAGCGACGTGCAGGAGAGAGCAGCGCCGTATCTGGAGCAGGCGGGTGACCAGGCCTGGGCGCAGCAGGCGCGCGGCGCGGCGGAGCGCCACTATCGTGATCTCCTGGATTTGCTGGAGCGAGCCGAGCCGGACGCGGACACCGCGCGGGCCAGCGAGAAGCTGAGTCATGTGCTGGCCCGGACCGGTCGTTTTGCCGGCTCCCTGCCGCTGCTATGGGAGGCAGCGCGGGTGTACGCGGCCATGGACGACCGGGCCAGCCTGGTGCGGGTCACGGCGCGCATAGGCTGGGTTCACTCCAGCCATGGGAGCGCCCGGGAGGGAATCGCCATCGTGGCCCCGCTGCTCGAATCGCTGGGCGAGGATGACCCGCCCGCAAATCACCTGGCGCTGCACGTTGCGCTGAGTCAGCTGTTCTTTGCAGCGGGAGAGTATAGCGCCTGTCTGGCGGCCGCCGAGCGCGCCGCGGAGCTGGCGGGCGCCAGCGGTGACCACCACACGCGGGTGCTGGCCGATGTGCAGCGCATGAATGTACTGCAGACACTGGGGCGGGTTGAGGACGCGCTAGGGGTCGCCGAGCAGTTGTTTCCGCTGGACGAGGGAACCGAGGACCCGGTCACCCTACTGCGGGCGTATCGAGACCTGGCGTACATTCATATGCTGCGTGGCAACCTGACGGAGGCGCGAAGCTGCATGGAGCGGGCCTTTCCCCTGGTCGAGAAGCTGGGGGACCCGGCTCAGTTCGCGTTCTCTCACGGTCTGCGCGGCTGGCTATCACTCCTCCAGGGAGATTGGGCTGCATCCCGGACCGATCTGGAGACCGGGGTGGCACTGAGCGGACAGATCGAGCGCCCGGTGTATGGGCCATATCCACGGGCTTTTCTGACCCACCTCCTGCTTGCTGAGGGCGACTGGGAAGCAGCGTCCTTGGTGGGAGAGGAAGGCCTGGCCCTGGCTGAGCAGAGCGGAGATTTGCAGGCTGTCCGTTGGGTTGCCGCACCTATGGCGGAACTCGATGTACGGCGGGGAAGCCCGGCGATGGCCATAGCCCGTCTCACTCCCCTGCTCGATCGACCCGGATTGGAGGAGTGCGACGTGACAGCGATGCTGCCGGTGTTGGCGTGGGCACAGCTGGAACTGGGTCGGGTGGAGCACGCGACCGCACTGATTGAGCAGGCGTTGCTCCGTATCCGACGGGAGGGCTTGCGGCTCATCCTGGTGGAGGCGCTCCGGGTGCGGGCCACGATTGCGCTGCGCGCGGGCCGCTGGTCAGAGGCCACATGCAGCCTGGAGGAAGGGGTGGCGGCGGCGCGCAAGATGGCGTCTCCGTATGCGGAGGCTCGGCTGCTGCAGGTAGATGGGCAACGGCTGGCCGCGCTGGGCGACCCGGCGACACATGACCGCTTCCACGCCGCGTTGCGCATATTCGAGCAGTTGGGCGCGAACCGAGACGCCGAGCAAACTCGGCAGTCGTTGACTTCCATCAGTCGAGCCGCCCCTCCAGGGTAAGTGCGTCCTACTGCCCTGGATCGCCATCCTTCCCGCAGAAAAAGAGGGCCGAGGAGACCGGTGCGGTCCCTCGGCCCTCACGAGAGAGAGGTGGGCTAGAGGTGAATACCCGTGCTGGTTTCCGATCCCAGCCGGTTGTTGGCGAAGGCGCGGTTGAGCACCACCAGCGGATTGTTCGAGGTCACTACCAACCCGAGTTGCTGATTGGGCGCGACGCTGCCTACGTCGATGCGCTGCTGGCTCAACGGCGCCACGATGTAGGTTCGCTCGATCACTTTGCCGTTCATGAACTGAACCACCACCGAGATCGGAGTCAGAGCGGGGTTGAACAGCGTTAACACATCGGCCTCACCGGCCTGTGTGTTCACCGAGGCGAACTCCCAGGTTTTGGCCGGAGCATACACCCCGAAGGTGTCGGTGGAGGTATCGTGCATGCGGCCCGCGTAGGTCGTCTGCTCGGCGACGATCGGACCGGAAGACACGAGGACCACGGCTGCGTTGGTCTGGTGCGCAATTTTGTTGATAAGGTAGCCTGCCCGACCAAACGCGTTGAGCCGACCCTGCACGGTTCCGAGCGACTGACCGTTGGGGCCGTAGGTGTGGAGAGTAATGGCCACCGCATGATTGGCCGGATTGATGGCGCCAATCCAGTGATGGGCGCTCTGATCCGACGGGCCACCGGCAAAGTACCAGGTAGTCCGGGGAGCCTTCACACCGATCTTGCTGGTTATGCCGTGACGGATGTAAATAGTGCGATTTACCACCACCGGGCTGTTCGCAGTCACGGTGGCCCCGACCGCATCGTTGTGCACATACGTGTTCACCTTGACCGTGGTCCGTGAGGTTGCCGGTACGTTCCGGTAGATGGTGAAGGCGCGGTGATGGGTGGGAAGGAAGTGTACGGCTACCTGAACGGGACCACTATTGGGGTTCTCGATGGCGAGAAATTCGCGGTAACGATGATCGGTGTTGCCGTTGGCAAAGTACCAGATGGTCGAGGGGCTGATGCTGCCGGGGCCACCGGTGAAATCGGTGCCGTGGCGCACCAGGCGCTCGGCGGCAATCGGCACATCCGCCGCCACTACAGCTCCTGCTGAGACGTGGGTTCCCAAGTCGGCATTGACATCCTCGGTGAGCCGGCTGTAGGCGCCCACAGTGAGACTTTTGGTGTGCGTGGCCCCGACGGTGGGCTGGTAGGTAATCGTCACCTGGGCCTGGGTGCCCGACGGGTTCAGCAGGTTCAAGTATTCGTGGTAACCGCGTCCAGTGTAGAACGCCGCAAAGTAGAAGTGGGTCGCCACCTGGCGCTGCACGGCCAGCTTCAGCGTTGCGGTGCGGCCGGCCGCCGATGCGGCCGTGATGGCATAGGTGCCCGAGGCTGCGCTGCCGGGGACGGTGATCTTGGCGGCGAACTTGCCCGCGCTGTTGGTGGTGACCGTGCCTGCCTTCTGTCCATTGAGCGAGACCGTGATGGCCTGCCCTGGTGCGAAGCTGAAGCCGTTTACGGTCACGACCGTTCCAGGCGCCGCGGTGGCGGGTACCGCGACGATCGACGGAGCGAGTTTGGCGATTACCAGTCGCACCGTCGGAGCGCGGCCGGTCAGGGTACTCCTGGCGACGATGCTGTACGTGCCGGCGGTGCCGTTAGCCGGAATCTGGAGTTGGGCCGTGAAGCGGCCGTTCTTATCGGTGACGGCAGACGCGGTGAGTGTCTTGGAGGAGCCGTCTCGCAGCTTCACCACCGCGCTGACCGCGATCCGGTCGGACGCCAGATACCCGTTACCCGTAACGCTGATGGTTGTTCCCGGGGAGGTGTATGCCGAGGATGTCTGGATCGTCGCGTTGATATGCCGGACAGACAGAACGCCAGTGGTTCGCGTGCTCGGCCCCTGTGCCACCACAGTGGCCTGCTGGGCCGCGGCATTGGCTGGAATGGCGAGATGGGTGGAGAACTGTCCACTGCCGTTGGTCTGCGCCGCGACCGTCACCGTCCGGTTCCCGCCACCATAGAGCGAGAAGGCCACGCTGACGTTTACAGTGACGCCTGCACTGTAGCCGTTACCGAGGATTGATACCGCCTGTCCTGGCGAGGCAACGCCTGGGTCCACCGCCAGATGGCTCGATGCTCGGACAATGGAGAGCGTGGTCGACCGGGTACGGCCGCTGGCCGTGCTTCGGGCGGCCACTGAGTATGATCCGGCGCGCACATCGGCCGGAATGTGGAGCGTTGCCGTGAACCGCCCCTGCGCATCGGTGGTCGCGGATGTGGAGAGTGTGCTCTTGCTGCCGTTGGTCAGCGTGACTTGCAACCCAATGTCGACCGTAACGCCGGTCAGATACCCCGTGCCGTGTACGCTCACCGCGGAGCCAGGGATCACCGAGGCGGGGGTAACAGTCACCCCAGAGGCGAGATGAAGTACCTGCAGATGCGCGCTGACCTGCGCATGCGGCCCTTTCGCCGTGACAGTGATCAGGCCGGCAGCGGTATTCCCCGGAATCCCCAGATGTTTGGCAAAGTTCCCCTTGGGGCCGGTTCGAGTGGTGACGGTTACGGTCCGGCTCCCACCGCCGAAGACCGGCAGCATGGCTGTAATCGTGATCGGGACATCACTGCTGTAGCCGCCACCAGAGACCAGGACTGTTCCACCCGGATACACTTTATCCGGATTCAGGGCGACCGTCGCCTGGACTGATACCTTGAGCTGCGTGGATGTATGGGCTCCAGAGACACCCCCGGTGGCAGTCAGGGTGTAGGCGCCGGGAGTAGCCGAGGCGGGCAGAGTGAGGGGTGTGCTGAAGTTGCCGTTGCCGTCGGCCCTGGCGGTCTTGTTCAGCGTCACGCTGGATGAATTGCTGCGTGGAATAGTGACGGAAAGCTGGACGGAAGCGCCCGGCACAAAGCCGCTGCCCAATACCGTGATACTGGAGCCAGGCCGAACCGATGCTGCATCGAGAGCGATCGCGGGCCGATACACCACATTGATATCCGCGCTCGCTTTGGCCTTGTTCCGCTGACCAACGCCCACCAGCGTCACCGTTCCCGGTTTCGCCGTCGCCGGCACCGTCATCAGCAGATCGTTGAACCTGCCGTGACTATCCGCCTGAGCGCTTTTGTTCTCGGTGAACGAGTTGCCGCCATACAGCGGAAAGATGGCGCTGAGATTGACCTGGTCTCCCGCCAGAAACCCCGTGCCGCGCACGTAAAAATTGTGCCCGGCGCGGACTGGAAAGGCCTGAGCATGGCTGCCGACATTGAGCGTGACCACCCGCAAGACCTTGAGTTGCTGCGATGCCACGTCTTTATGGAAATCCTGCGCCGTGATGCTGTAGATCTGCGGCACGGTGCCGTCCGGAATGGTGAATGCCCCCTGGAAATTCCCGGCGTTGTCCACCGCGGCAGAGGTCTGGATCGGGTGGGATCCACCCGCGACCGCGAAATTGACCCGGATCACGACGCCATCGCCTGGGTGGAAACCGTGGCCGGCCACGACGATGGGATCACCGGTGCCGGCGGTACTCTGGGATAGCTGAAGGCTGGCCGCGGCCAGCGCGGTTGGCACGCCGCCAATCGGGAAAGCCGTCAGCGCCATTGCTAGTACGAATAGCAAGGCAATTGCCGGTCTAGAGCATACGCGTAGTGCAGACATCGTTTTCTTCCTCCTCGGTTGCTTCCACATGGAGCACAAAAGTGCCTACATACAATAACGGGGCAAGGGGCATTTCTGTAACCGTACGATCTAATCGCCACTTGATAGTGTCACTGGGGATACGCAGTGCGGGGAAGCAGCATATCCACCGCCGACACGGCGCGAATCCTGCAATCTACTACGTCAGTAGGTGAACGTGGCAGAATGGAAGGCCGGACGGAGCCAACGTGTGCCCCGAACGGGGTACGGCCCCTACGTGTTGATGATGTATCGCGAGGTGGATGGGACAGCATGGTACAACTTCGAACCCCACACGGGTTGGAATCAGACGGCATCGATACTCCGGAACGAGTGTACTGGAACCTGACGGCGCCCGCGCTCTATGAAGAGGCCGTGCGGCGCCGCGAGGGCCTGATCGCCCAGCAGGGGCCGATTGTCTTTCATACCGGCCGGCACACCGGTCGCTCGCCCAAAGATAAGTTCGTGGTGCGTGAGGCGGGGAGCGAAAACGATATCTGGTGGGGCACGGTCAACCAGCCGTTCGATCCCGACCAGTTCGACGTCATCTACCGGCGCATGCTGAAACATCTGGACGGCAAAGAGCTCTTCGTCCAGAGCCCGTACGCCGTGGCCGACCCGCACTATCGCCTTCCGGTTCGCATCATCACCGAGACCGCCTACCACAGTCTCTTCACGCGCAATATGTTCATCGCCGCGCCCGAGGGGGTGCAAACCGACCAGGAGCCGGAGTTCACCGTGATCGACGCGCCCAGCTTCCTGGCCCGGCCGGAGGAAGAGGGCACCCGCTCCGAGGTCTTTATTCTGCTGAACTTCGCCAGGCGCCTGGTGCTGGTCGGCGGCACCAGCTATGCCGGTGAGATCAAGAAGTCGATCTTTACCGCGCTGAACTACCTGCTGCCCAAGCAGGGCGTGCTCTCCATGCACTGCTCGGCGAACCTTGGCCAGGCCGGCGATGTCGCCCTCTTCTTTGGGCTGTCGGGCACTGGCAAGACCACCCTGTCGACCGATCCAGAGCGGACCCTGATCGGGGACGACGAGCATGGCTGGGGCGACAACGGCATCTTCAACTTCGAGGGCGGCTCCTATGCCAAGACGATTCGGATCTCGGCCGAGGCCGAACCACTCATCTACTCGGCGGTGCATCGCTTCGGTACAGTGCTGGAGAACGTGGTTATCGACCCGCACTCTCGCCGGCTCGAACTCGACGACGCGTCTCTGACGGAAAACACGCGTGCCGCCTTTCCGCTCTCCTTTATTCCGCGGGTCGATCTCTCCGGGGTAGGCGCGCATCCCAAGAACGTGATATTCCTCACCGCCGATGCCTTCGGCGTGCTGCCGCCCATCGCCAGGCTCTCGCGCGATCAGGCCCTGTACTATTTCCTGTCGGGCTACACGGCCAAGGTGGCCGGCACCGAGAAAGGTATCAACGAGCCGCAACCCAACTTCAGCACCTGCTTCGCTGCTCCCTTCCTGGTCTGGCATCCCACGGTCTACGCCCGGATGCTGGGTGAGCGACTCGACCAGCACGGCAGCGATGTCTGGCTGATCAACACCGGCTGGACCGGGGGCGCATATGGCACCGGCAGCCGGATCGATATCGACGACACGCGCGCCATGGTGCGTGCCGCCCTATGTGGCGATTTGCGCGGCGTGCCCACCTATTGCGACGAGATCTTTGGTCTCCAGGTGCCGGAGCAAGTTCCGGGCGTTCCGAACGAGATCCTTCGGCCCAAGAGCACCTGGCAGGATACCGATGCGTACGAACGGCAGGCCAGAAAGCTGGCGTCCATGTTCGCCGACAACTTCAAGACCAACTTCTCGGGCTACGTCGCGGCAAACATCGAGGCAGCCGGACCGCAAGCCCAGTAAGATCGGTCCCCGCAGGCGCCTTCCGACCTCACCGTACCACCCTTGACGGTACATGCGGTAGAGGCTGTGGCCGTGGCGCTGGGCACGCTTTCTCTGGTGATCGCCCGCCCACGTGGGCTGAACGAGGGAATCGCCTCGCTGATGGGCGCCGCTGTGGTGCTGCTCCTGGGGTTGGTAACGCCGGCCGGCGCGCTCCGGTTGGAGGGCGGCACCTGGAACATCTTTCTCTTTTTCCTGGGGATGATGGGCATTGCCGGCCTGGCCGACCAGTCCGGCGTGTTCGATCTGGTGGCCGCGGCGGTGGCTCGCCTGGCTCATGGCCGCGTGCTGGCGCTCTATGTCGCCGTCTTTGGGCTGGGCACAGTGATCTCGGTACTCTTTGCCAACGACTCGGCGGCACTGGTGCTCACCCCCATCGTCTACGCACTGGTGCTGCGCCTGTCGCTCGATCCGTTGCCCTTTGTCTTCGCCACCACCTTCATTGCCGATACGGCCTCGATCGCTCTACCGGTCAGCAATCCGCTTAACGTGATCGTGGCGGACGGTTTCCACCTGGGACTTGGCGCCTACGTCGCGCACCTCTGGCTTTCCGCCCTGCTGGTCATCGTCGTCAACCTGCTGGTGTTTCTGATACTGTTCCGGCGCGGGCTGCGTGGACGCTTCGAGCGGCTGCCCGATCCGGTGCAGCGTCCCGGTCTCGCTTCCACCTTTGCGCTGCTGGCCGCCGTGGCCGTGGCCTATCTCATCGTATCCGCCCTGCAGGCGCCGCTGGGTCTGGTCGCCCTGGCCGGCGCCGCTGCTCTCGGCCTCAATTCGCTCCGGCTCCGCACACTCGACTCGCGCCGGCTGGCGAAAGAGATCAGCTGGCCCATCTTCGGGTTCATTGCCGGAATGCTGCTGGTGGTCCAGGGGCTGGACAACAGCGGGGTTACGGCGGCACTGGGACGTGCCCTGGCCGGCGCCGCGGGCGGGTCGCACCTCTCCGCCATCGCCGTGGCCACCGTGGGCACCGCGGTGGGCTCCAACCTGATTAACAATCTCCCCATGTCGCTGGTCATGGTCCATACCGTCCAACCGCTGCACGTGCCCCCCGCCATCCGGCAAAACCTAGTGTACGGCACCATCCTGGGCTGCGATCTAGGCCCCAACCTGACCCATCTCGGCTCACTGGCAACCTTTATCTGGCTCTTCTTCCTGCGTCGCAAAGGACTGGAAGTGTCCACCTGGGATTACTTTCGGATCGGGATACTGACCACACCGTTGATGCTGGTTGCGGCCATCGCGGGATTGTGGCTCACCTCATGAATACACCACAGAACCGTCGGACAGTGTTGCCCACCGCCGTGCTTGATGCTCGCCCGCCGGCCAGCCCGGCAAACCGCCCCTTTCAGCGGGCTGATGGCTTCTCCTGCGGCACGGCGCTAGCCGTGTACCACCGTTCAGGGGAGGTAGTCTCATGCGACTGCTGCTCGTGCTGGTGGGCGGAGCACTCGGTTCCGGTGCTCGCTACGGAGTCGGGCTCTGGGCAGCGACCCGTTTTGGCGCCGCCTTTCCCTGGGGTACCCTGACGGTCAACGTCGCCGGCTCGTTTCTGATCGGCCTACTGGCCACGCTGGCCAATGAGCTGGGCCGCATCGGCCCGGACGGACGCGTCTTTCTGCCGGTCGGCGTGCTGGGTGGGTTCACCACCTTCTCCAGCTTTTCGTTGGAAACCGTGCGGTTGATGGAACACAACGAACCAGCCCGCGCCCTGGCTAACATCCTGGTCTGCCTGTTCCTGGCGCTCGGCGCGACGCTGCTCGGCGTCGCCGCCGGGCGCATGCTGGGGCGCTAGCTACTCTTCCAGCCAGCCTGACGACATGCGCAAGCCGCGACGCCAGGCCCGCGCCTCTTCTGCCGTGGGCTTCACGCGCGAACGATAATCGTAGGTCCGGGCCAGTTCACCCAGCTCTTCCGCCAGTTGGTGCAGCGCCTCTCGCTGTCTGGTCAACACCGCTCGCCACTGCGCCTCGTCTTTGCAGCGCTCGAAGGCCAGATGGAAGTGCGGCACGCACAACCCCGCGGCGCCGGCAAAGGCAGCGGCGAACTCGGCATTGCCCAGCGCCTCCAGCAGACTGTCGACCGTACGCTGATCCAGTTCGCCTTCCGCCTCGCAGAGTGGACAGGGCGTGCGCTTCGCCGGTTGGCGGCCACCGTCCAGCAGCCACCCGAACCGCCCGGACGGACCGCCTGGGTGGTCAAACGTGCCGGCCTCCAGTGCACGCCACTCGTTGTTGAGCAGGTCCTGCATGATGATGGCCGTCCCCAGGGCATCGGCCTGCTCGGCTACCAGCTCGGCATGATACCGGCAGACACCGCCCGCGCGGCGGATGCGGTCCCGCGTCTGGACGTCGTTCACGCTCTCGTAGAACAGAATGTCGATCTGGTGCCGCAGGGCGCCGGCCACAAACCGGCACACGGCACACACCTCGGGAGCGCTCTCCAGGGAAACCTTCAGCTCAAAGGCCGAACGTCCCAGCCCGCCGGATCGTTCCCTCACCGTTCCGCTCGCATGGCATCCCTCCGCGCTCCTTTATAGCTGGTCTGGTGCACGCGGCGGGATACCGTGCGGCTGAGCCAAGGTCGTGCGGGTCTAGCCGGGCGAGCACTGGCGACTCATTCCAGGCGCGTGCCGCTGGCGCGATACCCTTCAAAGAGGGGGCCACCCGACTGGTCCAGCACCTCCTCGATGACGGCGATCAGCTCTGCTTTCTCATCCGAACGGTAGTACGCCCGTAACCCGGCGACCAGCCGGTCTGCGATATCAGGGTCGAACCGGGCCAGGGCTCGATACACCCATTTGCCGCTTCCAATCCAGTGACGGTTCAGCAAGAGGAGCAGAGAGGCCGCCCCCACAGCAAGCTCGTCGGCAATAAAGATGCCCTCCGCCGGCCGCTCGGTCCCAATAAAGTCGTCGAGCAAGTTGGTGAGACTATAGCGGCGGAGCGCTGTCGCCTCCGGAGTCAGGGGCGCGGGGCCTGCCGCCAGAAGCGCCCGTGCCTCCTCCTTGATCCGGAGCCCCGCGCCGTCACGGTCGCGGAGCAGCATTCCCTCGGCACACATCATAAGTAGTGAAGGGCGCAGGTTGCGAGCATCCTGCTCAACGTAGTGCCACATGGACGTTGGTGTATGTACAAAGGTCTCGATGGGCCATCCCAGAGCACGAAACGACTCCCGATACGGCGCCTCGGGTCTGTCCGTAACCACTACGATATCCAGGTCGGACGTCGAGGTCCCCCCGCCTTGAATGACGCTGCCCCCAACAAAGGCGGCAACTGCCTCAGGAAAGTGGCAATCGACAAAGATGTGGGCCGCTTCCACCGGATCCATGCGGGTTGTCATGGCGCATTGTACCGACGGGACGCCGTGTCGCCAGAGACCGTCGTATCGAGGGGGGCTCGCGGCGCGGCGCCGCGGCTGCTCTACACCTGATGCAACGACATGAAAAGCTGCTCCACAATGAGCTCGAAATCTGGCAGGACCTCGCTCAGGTCAATCCGATCCGCTCCGTGCCAGGTGTCAATTCGACCGTCTGAGCGAAAAGCAAGTATCGATTCATCGGCAGGGTCGACCAGCAGCGCCACCTCGACACCCTGCTCGACAAACCAGAGGCAGCGTCGCACCAACGCATTGCTGCTCTGCTCTGGCGAAACAATCTCGATGGCAATGTCCGGAGGTTCGAAGAAGTCATTCGCAATCCGGCCGCGCGCATCTTGAGGAATGCGAGCCCAGCGGTAGACCGCAATATCGGGCACGCGTGAGGCGCCGCCAAAGGTTGCTCGAAGCTCGGGCAGGGCACGAGCCACCCGGGCGGGCCGGGCGCTCCGATTGAGGTATTCAATGAACTCCCCCTGGAGCGCGCTGTGCTGACCCTTTGGTGACACTTTTTGGGTCACCACTCCGTCGGCAAATTCGAGTGGGGACTCCTCTTCCGGGAGCGCCACGAACTGTTCGATTGTAAGTCCTGCGGAAGCAACCGCCATGCCGGACCTCCGACCCTCCCGTGTGTACCACAACGAGGTCGTTGCGGTTTTCATTCAATCCATCATAGCCACTATGGCGGATGACCGTGCTGAATATCCGCCCCCTCTTCTGACTCGGCTTGAGGAACGCCAGGGGAGCATATCACAGTCTGGCGATTGGCTCCGATGGCAAGGTCCACGCCTGAGGCTCTAACAGGAATGGCATGTCCTCCATGCACCCTGAGGCAGGCTCGGCGCGCGAAGAGCCGGTGCAGCGTACGCTGCACCGGCCCCCTGAAACTGCCTTGATTCACTCGTTTAGCGCAGCGGCCCAACGAGCTGGCTGGCTCCGTTTCGGCCAATGGTCTGCAACCAGAAGACATGAGCGCTGCTATGCGACACCCGGAACGCGTATGCGGTCTTTCCGGGACGAGCCGCGATCAGGCGGGCGTTCAGTCGATGCTTCGCGGAAACTTTACCCGCGTAGACGTTAAAGCCGGTCACCGCGCTGCTCTGGCTCACTCGCCAGTGCAGCGTTACACCGCCAGGCGCGTGGCGAGCAACTGCCGCCCGAACCGGGCTGAAGGTCGGGTTACTGGTGCTCAACAGGGCATCGTAGGCCGGGGCCGAGTCGATGGTGTTGAACAGCACGCCACAGTTATTGCCGCTGCCCGTATTGGGAACGGGTGGCGGATTAGAGGTGCATTGGGTGTTGTTCGAGTTGCCCGGAGCCTGGAGCGTGAGCGTGCTGGCCGTGATACTGTACAACGTGCTCCCCACGGCCGGGCTGGCTACATCGCTGAGCGGCACGTCGATTACGATGGTACCGGTCTGCGGGTCATAGCAGTTCGTCGCAGTTGACGAGGCGCAGACCCCGTTGACGCCGGTCGAGGTGAGCTGATTCAAGCCTGGGTAGGTGGTGAAGGCCGACGGCACAGAGCTTGAGTGGCCGTCGTAAAAGGTCGGCGGGCCGCCGTTCACCGACTCCATGTAGCCAAAGAACACATGCCCATCGGTGGTACACGCGGGGGCCGGCGGGGTGGTGGTGGCATTGAGGTTGTGGACGCAGGGCTGATGCCAGGCGATGAGCCAATCGATTACCGTGCCGCCCGAGTTCGCCGGTGGCGCCAGCGAAGCCAGCGAGGCCACCTTGAGGACCAGCCGAATCTTGCTGGGATCGGCCGGGTCCAGGCTCGCCTGCGAACTCTGAATATCGAGGTTCGTACCGCACTGGCTGTTCATAAAACCGGCGGCATCGAACGATGCATCATCCCTGGTGGTGACATTGGACGAATTGCAGGGCTGATCGGTCACGGTACCGGTCGGGGCTGGGAAGGTCGGGACCGAGCCAACGCTGGTATACAGGCTGGGTCCACCGTTCTGGCGCGAGAAGAAGGACTGGCCCAAATCGGTGTCGTTGGCCGAATCGACGTACACGATGTTCCCTTCACCGTTTAGCCCAGTTCGGATCTTCAAGAAGTCACCGGAGGTACGGTCGCCGCTGCCACCAACGGTCTGGATGCTGCCGTAGTGAATGGGCTTCTCGGTGACCTGGTTAATGGTGAACGACGGCTGGCTGGGAGACGAGCTGAACGGCGCGTTGGCATGGGCGTTGAGGCTCTGCGCCATGTATACCTGCCAATTCGCGTTCACCAGGGTATCGGCGCCAAACTGCGGGGAGGGGGGAGGCGCGCCGGAGGTCGAGGGTGGCGGATTGAACTGGGCAGTGGTGGTACCGTACCAGGCGATATCGATCCGACCATCGTCTCCGGCGGTGACCCAGGGGAATACGTTGGTGCCGCTATCCAGCCCAGCATTGCCCGCGGTGACGTCAACCGGCGGCGACCAGTCCTTCCCATCGTTGGTCGAGCTAGACATCATGATCTTGGTTGGGCCGCAAATGGCGCCCAGGGCGGGCGACGCCGGCGCGGGAGAAGGCTGTGGTCCACCACAGGGAGCTGCTTGTCCCAGGGTGGCGATGGGCGCCTGGGCCCACACTGCGTACAGGTTACCGGAGCGGTCAATCGCCATCGTAACGAAGTCTTGCCCCACGGTGACGCCCGGATTGGAGTACACCACTTGATCCTGACCCAGCGGCGACACACAGGAGAGACCAGTCAGATTGGTGCTGTTGTTCGGATCAGGACTCGCTACCTGGCCGCAACGCAGCATCAACACGGTGTTGAACTGGGAGTTGTCGTGCACATCAAAGACGTAGTGTTTGTTATTGACCGGATCGGAATGCGGGCTCACCTCATCGTTGCCCATGATGCCTTCCTGGCAACTGGCGCGATTCGAGGGGCCAAATTGTAGCCCTGCCGTGGTGCCTGCGGTGGCCTCTGCCCCCGCCGGTGGCGACTGAGCCACTACCAACTCATTCTGTCCCTGGCCGCAGCCAATGTCGACGCCGGCGCTCTGCGCCACCTGGTCATACGCCAAAAAGATATGCCCGCCGTTCAGGGGATCGCCGTCCACCGCGTACCACTGGCGGTCCACACCGCTGTTGATGGTGCTGGTGCAGTCGGTCGTGAAGGTTTGGCCCAGATCGGTCGAGCGACTGGTGCTGAAGTTGGTCAGCCCTTGCAGATCGTTGAAGTACAGCCGATCCATGCTGTCGAAGACATTCTCGGTATCACCACCGCCCACGCAGGTGGGCAGTTTACCCGTGCCATCCGCCGAACTGGCCGGCACCAGGCGCCACGACTGGCCATGGTCTAGCGACCGCCACATAAAGCTGATGGTGGTGGCGAAACCGTTTGGTACGCTACTGATCAGCGAGTCGGCAGGGATGGTGACCTGGTTCGAGCCATTGGTCTGGGTGGTGGGTGCGATGCGCAGATCGGGCTCAAAGCCCTCCTGCCCCACACTGACGGTCGCTGGCCGGCCAAAGGTGACCGGGGCCGAGACTGCCTGCGCCGCATGAGGCGACCCGGCCGATACGACCGCCGCCAGGGCGGAGATGACGAGTGCCACGGGCACGGTCAGACGAAGCAAGCGAACCGACCTGCGAGTACGCGCAGCGTGGGCTGTCATTGAGCTACCTCCCCTTCAATTCGAACTGCAATGTACATAAAGATGGTATGCGTGCAGCAAGATTTGGACCACCGTACAGCGCGTTCCACCGTCTGCGGTGCCATCTCCCCCCACAATGATCGAAGAAAGTACCGGCTGCGAGCCTATCATGGGATAGGATGCCTGGCGTGACGCACATGGTGACGCGGGTGCTAATGAAAGAGAGGGATTCCATGGCAGTACGAGCACAGGGTGTCATCGCCCGAACCGCGGGCGGACCTACCGCGGTCGAGGAGTTCATCGTGGACGATCCCGGTCCCGGTGAGGTGTTAGTTCGCATTCAGGCCAGCGGGGTGTGCCATACCGACCTGATGTATAAGGACGGCGACGTCGACGACAAGTTCCCGTATCTCCTGGGCCACGAAGGGGCCGGTGTGGTCGAGGCGGTAGGGCCGGGAGTGGAACGTCCGCGGGTGGGCGATTATGTGGTCCTGGCCTGGCGTGCCCCTTGTGGCCTCTGCCGCTTCTGCCAGATTGGCCTGCTCCACCTCTGCTCGGCCAGCCTCAATGCCGCGCCGCGCATGCACACCACCGATGGGCTCACCTTGACGCCCGCCCTCGGCATCGGCACCTTCTGTACTCACACCGTCGTCGCCGCCTCACAGGCCGTTCCCGTGCCGCGCGATGTGCCCCCGGCTCAAGCCTCGCTGATCGGCTGCGGCGTGATGACCGGCGTGGGCGCGGCGCTCTACACGGCCGGCGTGCGGCGCGGCAGCACGGTCGCGGTCTTTGGCTGCGGCGGGGTGGGCATCAGCGTCATCCAGGGCGCACGTCTGGCCCACGCCCGCCAGATTATCGGGGTCGATATCGCGGCCAATAAGCTGGAGTGGGCCGAAGAGTTCGGCGCCACCGATGTCATCAACGGCCGCGAAACCGATCCGGTGGAGCGTATAAAGGAACTGACCGGCGGCAACGGTGTCGATTTTTCCTTCGAAGCCGCGGGACGGTCGGACACGCTGGAGCAGGCGCTATGGTGCCGCGATCTGGCGGGAACCTGCGTGCTGATCGGCGTGCCCATGCCCGGTAATACGCTCCAGCTCGACCTGCCCACCTTCTTTGGCCGAGGCGGGTCTCTGCGGGTTAGCTGGTACGGCGATTGCCTCCCGTCGCGCGACTTCCCCATGCTCTCGGATTGGTACATCAAGGGTGAGCTGGATCTAGACGGCCTGGTCACGCGTCGCATCCGCCTGGAGGACACCGACGAAGCGTTCCACGCCATGCACACCGGCGAAACCCTGCGTTCCGTGATTGTGTGGGAGTGAGAACTATGCCGCCGGAGGCCACCTCGTGAGTGGGAGCCACGACCACACTCACCACCAGGAGCTCGCCGGCAAGACGCTGCGAACGGCTTTTGCCCTCACCGTGCTTATTCTGCTGGTCGAGCTGGCGGGCGGCATTCTCTCCCACTCCCTGGCGCTGCTATCCGACGCCGGGCATGTGCTCACCGACATCATTGCTCTGGGGCTGGCCTGGTTTGCCACGGTACAGGCGGATCGACCGGCCAACTCCAACAAAACCTACGGGTACCATCGCACCGGGATTCTGGCCGCACTGGCCAATGCCGTCACGCTCATCGTGATCGTGTTGGTCATTGGCTACGAAGCTGTGCAGCGCTTTCAGCATCCGGCCACGGTGACGCCCTGGCTGATGTTCGTCTCAGCCGCGATTGGTATTGCGGTGAACCTCTATATCGGCTTTGGTTTCCGGCACGCAGGCGCCACCAACTTGAACGTGCGCGCGGCCATGCTGCACGTCTTTGGTGATGTGGGCGCCGCGGTGGGGGTCATCGTGGGCGGCGTGATTATCGTACTGACTGGATGGTATCCGGCCGACCCGCTGATCTCACTCTTCATCGCGGCGCTGATCGCCTGGGGAGCATGGCAGATCCTGCGCGAGACGGTGGATATCCTGATGGAAGCCACGCCCAAGGGCTTGAATGTGGCGCAGCTGGTGCGCGACATGGTGCGTGAGCCTGAAGTACGGGACGTGCACGATCTCCATGTCTGGTCGATTGCCGGTGGCATGCTGGCGCTCTCCGCGCATGTGCAGGTCGAAGATCGGCCGCTGAGCCAGTGCGACCCACTGCTGGGGCGGCTGGGGAGCATGCTGCAACAGGAGTACCAGATCGATCATGCCACCATTCAAGTCGAGTGCGCCGGCTGCTCCGCCACGCATCTGTACTGCACCCTGGGCAGCAAGGAGGCAGCCGGCCATAACCACGTGGATGAGCAGCCCTACCTGGCACGAGCCGTCAGCGCGCGGGGAGCCGAGTATGAGTAGTTCAGCCACCCAGCTCGCCTCGCTGCAAGGAGAAGACCATGAAACTACAGGAATATATGGCAACGCATCACGGGGACTACACGCTGGCCGAGACCATGCACCCGATTACACTCCAGGACCTCGACCCATCATGGGCGGAAATGGAGGTTGAACCGCACCTGGTGGGCACTGACGCCGCCGGCCGGCGCAAGATCCATCTCTACGGGGCGGATCGGCGCCTTCACCTGGCGACCCACGTTGAGCCTGCCGAGCACTCCAGCGAATAGAACGCCCAACCCCACACCGTTTCAGGTTTATGGGCGGACAGCCTGCAACTCGGCGCACAGAGGATTTGCGATCTTCTGACGCCGGCTACCGCTCCGGGTACAGTGGACTGTATGTTACATGACGCCACCACCCTCAAACTGGCAATCCTGATCCTCTCCCTGGGGCTGGATACGCTGGCGGTGGCGGTGGCGCTGGGTATCAGTGGCATCGGACGGAGGAATCGTCTCCGGGTCGGCGCCAGCTTTGCCCTCTTCGAGGGCGGCATGCCGTTGATTGGCTTCGTCGCGGGACGGCTGGTAAGCGGCGCCATCGGCGACATCGCCTCGCTCATCGGCCTTGTCGTGCTCTTTGGGGTCGGCGCCTGGATGGTCTACGAGGGCCTGGCCGGCGAAGAGGAGGCCAACTTCGACATCGACCGGTGGCGAGGGCTGTTGCTCACCTCGCTCTCGGTCAGCCTGGATGAGCTGGCCATTGGATTCAGTATGGGGGCGCTGGGACTGCCCATTGCGCTCACCGTCCTCCTGATTGCCCTCCAGGCCTTTGGGCTGACACTGGTGGGTACCACCGTGGGCAATCGCATCGGCGAGGAGCTGGCGGAACGAGCCGAACTGGTGGCCGGTCTGGTTCTCTGCGGGCTTGCGCTGGTACTGCTCAGCGAAAAGCTGGTGGGAGGCAGGTGAGGTAGCGCCGCACAACACCGTTTGCACCACCCGGCACACACGCTATGTGATAGTAAAACTCGTGGAGATGGTAAAACTCGAGGTCTGACCCGACGGCGTGGATACTGTTGCCTCAACGGTGGCACGCCCCTCTGCCTTCGTCGATTTCGGCACGGCTACGCTGTAGCTACCATGACCCCTGGAATCCAGCATCACGTTGTGCGCGAGATAGTGGCTATCGGGCCAGAGCACCTGGATTTTTACGGAGGCGCGGGGTGCTCCGAGCAGCTCGATCGTCTGGCGGCTTCCATGCTTGATGCTCCGGTGCGCGACATAGACCTCCACCGTGGCACGGATGATGGTGAACCGGGTGGTTGCGGTCGCCTTCCCTGCCGATACCGTCACCACCACCGTGTGGGAGGAGAGGGTGTTGACCCCGCTTGGAACTATGAAGCCGTAGGTGGCCGAACCGCTGCTATCCGTGGTGGCCTGAGCGACAGCCGTGTGGCCGCTCGGATAGCGAATCGAAACCTTCACCCTGGCGTGCTTTGGCGCGGTGATCTCCAGCGTCTGTTTCCTACCGGCTGCGATGGTGCTCTGATCTGTGACCACCGACAGCTTCGAGGGTGTGGTGGACAGAATGCGGATCAGCGTGGTCTGTACCACGGTCTTGGTTCTGGTATTGACGACGCCGCTCAAGCGAACTTGCTGGCTCCCCACGACATCGGCTTTCGAACCGGTCGATCCATCGGCACGCACAATCTTGGTCTTCTTATCGAGGTTCACCACGTAGGTCGTCTTACCGATCACCGCCTCAAGGGACGAGACATCCTGGTCGACCGTGTCGATCAGGGCACGTTGGTTCCTGAAGGAGCTTACTGAGCTATCGCCCAGGTTAAAAGCGGTGTAGACCAGGGCGCGTTGTGGGTCTGGCGTGGCATTGGTGATGATCCGGTCACCAACGCTGATCTGGCCAAAGGAGAGGCGGCCGCCGTGGCTGTCGCGCAGGTTGTATGAGGGGCCGAACAGGATCGTAACCAGCGTGCCGTTCGTCCGCAGAATGAGGCTATGCAGGGAGTGTTCATACTTGGCGCGCACCACAGTGCCAACCAGACGCGACGTGGTGGCATAGGCGTTCTTGGAGCAGGTGCGCGTTTTGAGCACCAGAGGCGACAGCGGCTTCTGGTGAAAGTCGAACGAGGACAGCATTGACGTCGCGTGGCGATCACGGTCGGTCAGCGCCGGCAGACGAAAATCCTGCTCAAAGAAGCGCGACAGCGAGTCGAACTCGAGTTGTGAGCGGTCAATGTAATGGGGCCGGGCGTAGGGAGAGATGACGATGGTAGGCACGCGTGGCCCCAGGCTGATGTAATCGAGATGAGGCGGCGCGACGTGATCGTAGAACCCGCCGAAGTCGTCCCAGGTCAGAAAAATCGCCGTATCCTTCCAGTAGCGGCTCTTCATGACCGCGTTAATCTGGCGTACCGACCAGTTCTCTCCCAAACAGATCGAGGCCGGTGGATGATCGCTCTCGATGGCATTGGTGACCAACCAGCTTACCTGGGGGAGGTGACCCGATTGGACATCCTTAATGAAGGTGGTATCGGGCCGCACATTCGTCGCCCACAGTGGACCGTAGCGTATATGCTTGATGGCGTCAAGGGCGCTCCACACATAGCCCGAGGCGAATTGCGGTGGCGCGTAATACTTCCACGACACGTGGTAGCGCTGGAAGACATCCGGAAAGGATTGAACATTAAAGCAGGGGTGGGTAAGGAAGCGTTTCCCATCCGTTCCAATGCCACTCACTACCGACTCTTTCCCGCCGTCGCACCCCCAGGCATGGACCAGCTGACCTCGCGGATTATCCGTCGTATTGCCTGAGGTGGCAGCTACCGTGATCAGGTGGTTCGGGAAGCTCGGCCCGGCGATGGTCGCGAAGAAGTGATCGTCGAGGGCAAAGGCATGCGCATACTTCCAGTAGTTCGGAATGTCCGACTCGTGGTACTGAGAGTTGGCAATGTCTTTGCCATCTTGCTGGGCGCCGGGCAGCAAATCGAACCCATCCATTTTTCCGTTGTCCACCGCCAGGGTCACGGCAGCGCCGGCATGGCCCACATCGAGGAGGGTGCGATCCGGGGTATGGGTCAACGGGACAATTTTCCCATCGGATAGGCGCGCCGTCGAGGCTCCGTCGGCTCCGGGAAACAGCCCGAACATGGTGTCGAAGCTGCGATTCTCTTTGTCGATGATGATGATGTGCTTGATCGGGTACCGTGCTCTGACGGCGCCTGCCACAGTGGCGTGCGGAGTCGCTTGAGGCTGCACACCCCGCGCAAAGCCAAGCGTCGCCATGGTGAGGAGCAGGACGCTCAGAGCGAGTGGGAAGCGATACAGACTCTGCCCCCTATGGCTTGGTTCGATACACGCGGAGCCACACGTCGCCGACCACCTGATGCAGCTGCGTGTCTAACGATCCCGTGACACCGATCACATACCCCCTGTGCAAGTGAGGCTTGCCGTTGTTCTTGCGTGGTCCGGAGTACTGTGTGGTGGCGTTGAGATGAATGGTCGCAAGAACATTATTACTGAAGTGACCGGTCAACACCTGCCGCTGAGCGTTCCACGACGTGATGAATCCAATCTCGTCCCTAAAGGAGTGAATGTCGAGATCTTTGATCTGGCTGCCCAGGTACACTAGCGCCTTGTCGGGCGATGGCACCCCAGCCGCGCGCAAACGGTCGCCGGGTTGGACCACACGCAGAGGCATGGGCTGGCCGTCGGCGTCCAGCAGGATCGAGTTGCCGACGATGACTAGCTTGGTGGGATCGGGTGAGGTGGTGGTCTGCACCAAAATAGCTCGCTGATCGGGCTGATTTGTCACGGAACGAACCGATCCGTTCACGGGGTTGGTGGTGAGGTAGGCGCCCGGCGGGCATACCCGAGTATGCAGGATGAGCGGCGGGATGGGAGGTTGATTGAGGTCGAGACTTCCCGCCATACTCCGCGCGCGCTGATCGTACTCGCTGAGCTGGGGCAGATGATACTTGTCCTCGACGTAGCGGAGGATGGAGGCAAAGTCGTACGTCTGATGGTCGATGAAGTGTTGCCGCGCATAGGGGGAAATCACCAGTGCGGGAACGCGCGGACCATAGGCAATAGCGTTCAGTTGTGGTGGGGCGAGGTGATCGTAGAAGCCGCCAAAGTCATCCCAGTTGAGAAACACGGCAGTGCTGGCCCAGAGCGGGCTCTGCATCAGCGCGTTGAGCTGCCGAACCGTCCAATTCTCCCCCGCGCACGAACTGTGTGGGGGATGCTCACTCTCCCCTTCATTCATCACCACCCAACTCACCTGAGGCAGCGTCCCGGCCTTGATGTCTTGCATGAACTGACTGGTATCCGGCACGTTGGATTGCCAGAGTGGGGAATACCGAATGTGCTTGATCGAGTTCAGCGCCGACCAGATGTATCCCGACTGGAATTGGCCGGGAGCGTAGTACTTCCAGGACACGCCCGCCTTCTGGAACTCGTCCGGCAGGGTCTGGATGTCGAAACAGGGCTTGCTGTAATAGTGTTGCCCCGTCTGTGGGTCGACCGTATCGACCTTGGTATATTGGCCGGCGTCGCAACCCCAGGAATGGTACGTGTTCAGGATCGGATTGTCGTCCGTGTTGTGGGACGTACCGGCCACAGTCACCAGGTGGTTGGGAAAGCTCGGGCCGTTGATGGTCGAAAAGAAGTGATCGTCGAGGGTGAAGGTGCGAGCGTAGGCCCAGTAGTTCGGGATGTCCGATTCGTGAAGTTGCGACAGCGCAATGTCCTGCCCATCCTGAATAGCGCCCTGTAGTTGGTCAAAGCCATTCATCTTGCCATCGTTCACCGCGACCCGTGCCGCATCGCCGGCGTGGTTAATGTCGAGCAAGGTGTGGTCCGGCGTGTGGAGCAGCGGAACCGTCTGCCCACTCGAGGTCTGGCCCCTGGTCGCCCCTGCCGCTCCCGGAAACGTGCCGAAGTAGTTGTCGAACGAGCGATTTTCCTTGATCATGATCACAATGTGTTGAATCGGATCCGCCGGGCCAGGGGTGGAACTCGTCACTGGATTGGGAGTCAAGGTAGCTGGCGCCGGCGTGGCGGTGGCGACGACCTGCGCCTCCAATGGCCCGCTTGCCGCCAAGGCCGACATGCTGAGAGCCAGGAGAACCAGGCCGATGAAGATAAATACGCGGTACAAAAGAACCATCCAACTGTTTTTCGTGTCTATGGAAGAACGGTTGCGCCAGCAAAATGCAACGAAGCAGCGGGTGGGGCGACAAGCTGGGACGCCTTGCTACCATCAAGGGACCTCGGTTGCCGGTACATTATGTCGGTCCAGGTTGAACGGAGTCTATGGTGAAACGTGGTGTTCTATCCTTCGTTGCCCTCGGTCTCCTGTTCTCGCCGCGTCCAGCACTGGCGGCAAAGGTCCTCATTGCTGAGACGGCCCGAGCCGGGCATCCTCATGTGATGACCACCGCGCCGTTTGCGGTCAAGGGCGGTTGGACCGCGCAGTGGTCGTTGGACTGCACCAACCGGCCAGGTCTGCACGCCGGGCAGATGGCATTCATTGTGGGGCACGGTCAGTTCAATTGGTTCCCCTACCAGCAGTGGATCGACCTATTTGTCACCCGTGTGGTCCCGGCACAGAGCGGGACCTACCGATTCAGCCACGGCGGATACTATCGCCTCTGGCTGCGCGTGCCCTCGAAATGCACCTGGTCGGTACGGGTCGTCGGGTGAGGTCGTGAATATCCTGTTCGCCATACAGGGTGCTGAAGGCGCCGCGTTCTTCCGCCGAGTGGCCGGGGTGGCTCCACTGGAGCGCGCGCAGCGCATTCTGCTGGCTCACGTCATCGACACGGGTCCGCGCGGCGGCATCGAGTTGGGACGAGAGCGCTATCTCGGCCGCCGGGCGCTGGGCGAGACGCGCAGCGCCGACCTTCAGCAGGCGGAAGAGGCCCAAGCCCGGTCCAGCGTGCAGTTTGCACGCCAGGCGCTGTGCGAGGTGGGTGTGGCGGACGACCGGCTGCACGAGATCGTGCTGCGCGGCAGACCGAATGAAGAGCTGCGCCGGCTGGCGGAGGAGGAGCAGGTCGATCTTATCGTGGTCCAGGGCCGCGCCGGCAAACCAGGTCCTCATTCAGTGGGCAAGACCGCTCGCTTCCTGATCGATCACTCGCCGCACGGTGTACTGTTGGTGCGGTAACCGCCTCCCCTCCAGGGGGGAGGGTGGCTATGGGACAGCGATACTTGCCGACACGGTATAGCTGGTCTTTACGGTTGTCTTGGGTACGGCGGTGAACGCCACGACTACCAGCTTGGTTAGTCCTTCCCTGGCCGGGTCGATCAGCACCGATCCGGTATCGGCCGCGCTCAAGGGAAGTTTGGAGACGTGGAGGCCATGAGCGGTGTAGGCGAGCAGTTGCACGTTCCACTTGCTGGGGAGCAGGTTGCTGGAGACCGGTACAAAACCCCGCGTGCTCCAGCCGGTGAGATCGTCGTGAAAGCCAATCTCGGGGATGGTGATGCGACGAATAGCCCAGCTCTGGCCGTTATATTCGTCGTCGGTGATGTACTCAAAGCGCAGCGTGACGACATGGCCGGCATACGCCGAGAGGTTGAGCGTCTCGGCGCGCCATCCCTTGCTGCCACCGGTAAAGGCGTTCCCATAGTTGGCGCCGTTGGGATTGGTCGCGGTGGTATCCGTGGCCCGCACGGTGTCCCAGGTTTTGCCACCGTCGCGCGAGACCTCGACGTAGCCGTAGTCGTAGTCTTTTTCGATGTCGAACCAGGTGTTGAAGTGGAGTGTGGCGTGCTGGACGTGGCGCAGATCGACAGTGCGCGAGAGACGGGTGTCGCTCATATCGCCGCGGTTGCTCCACCAATACGGGACCGAGGTATGGAGGCCGACGAGCGGCATCGAGGAGGGCGCCGTGAAGTGCAGGCGGAACGCCCTTTGCTTGCTCAAGGCGTCGAGCTCGATGTACTGCGCCCCGTATGGCGCCACGGCGCCAGTATAGGAGAAGGGAACGGCTGCGGTCTTGGCCACCGTGACGCTGTTCGGGAGGAGCGACGCATAGCTGCCGTGGCTGCCGTGCGGCGCACGATTCGGCGCGTAGTTGGCCACGATCCAGTCGGCAAAAATCTGATCGGCGGACGTAGCAATGTGGTGCTTACGCAGCACGGCGTTCACCAGCTCCAGATCGGTATCCCGCTGATCGGCGAGCATGTCCTTGATGAAACCACGGCCAAAGCGCTGGTAGAGATAGCCCAGGAAGAGGTAAGCGGCGCCGTAGTGGGCGATGCTGATGTCCCCCTCCAGGCTCCAACTGGTGAGTTGCGTGTCGGGCATGCCCAAATAGGTATTGGCCTCATCGTGTGCCGGATAGTGGTTGAGATACTCGGCTAACATCGACATGCCCTCGTTGAGCCATGCATTGTCGTGCGGGTGCATGTGCCAGTGGATCATATGCTGGAACTCATGGGCCAGCGTGCGATCAAAGGTGTTGTCTCCGGGCAGAACGGCCGTGGAATTGAGATAAATCATCTCTCGCTGATTACTGTACTTGTTCACCAGTCGGGGGTATTCGTCCTCCGCTGAGTAGTACCCCGCCGCGCTTGCGCTCTTCAGGTCGCCGATCAAACAGGTAATGTGCGGATCACCGTCTACTCCAGGCGTCCACTCCGAGCCGAAAAACGAGCGATCAGTTGGATAGGTGCTGTGCTCGAAGGTAGTGGCGGCTTTCTGCAGGGCTGCCTGGTTCACCTGCACGCCGTTCTGTACGTAGAAATACAGGTGCGGCGTTTTGGCTCGAATGGTCGCGTGCATGACGAAGAAATGGTTCTTGTCCTCGGTGAGGACGTAGAACGGGTCCTGATGGCCGACCGGGAAGTTCGGCGAGGTGGTGCGCATGACGTGGGGGATAGCACGCGGCGGCCGGAGCTTCAGCTCGTCGGTCAGGGCATAGAGATTCCGCACGGGGATGGGCGCGCTGACCAACTGTGTGAGGCTGGGGCGGGCGATCTTCGCGGCAGGCGGCTGGGGTTGAGCCGAGGCCTGGGAGGAGCATCCTACCAGGAGCAGAACAACGAGTAGCCGCCAGACGATGCGAAAGGCCATGGTGTTGGTTCAGTCCGCCAGGACATGGGCCCGCGGATGGGCTTGGTCATAGACCTGGCGCAGCCGCTCGCGCGACACGTGCGTGTAGATCTGCGTGGTCGAGATATTGGAGTGGCCCAGCAGCTCCTGTACCACGCGCAACTCTGCCTCATTGTTGAGCAAGTGCGTGGCGAAGCTGTGCCGCAAGGTGTGGGGGCTGATGCTGTCGATGCCGGCGCGCCGCGCGTACGACTTGAGAATGAGCCAGAAGCCCTGACGGGTGAGTCGCTCCCCATGGTGATTCAGAAAGAGTGCATTCCCCTGCGTGCGGCGTCCCAGCGCGGTACGTCCATCCTCGAGATACTGTGCCACGGCTCCCCTGGCTCTGAGCCCAAAGGGGATCTGCCGCTCTTTGGAACCCTTGCCCAGGCAACGCACTGTATCGGTCGTCATGTCGACATGCTCGAGATCGAGCGAGATCAGCTCGCTGACCCGCATCCCGGTGGCCCAGAGCAGGCGCAGCATGGCGCGGTCTCGCAATCCCGCGGGGTTATCCGAGGCAGGCATGGCCAGCAGAAACTCGACGTCGTCCTCGGCGATCGAGTGCGGTAGATACTTGCCGATACGCGGCGAGATCAGGTGCTCGGTCAGACCAGCGCCCACGATCCCCTCTGCCTCCAGAAAGTGGAGGAAGGAACGTACCGCCGCGACCTTCCGGGCCACTGTGGTATCGGCATAGCGACGCTCGTAGAGAAAGGAGCGATAGCGCCCAAGAATCTCGCGGTCGAGATCCCAGTGGTCGCGCCCGTGATCTTGCAGAAATAGGGCGAATTGACTGAGATCGTTACGATAGGCGCCGGCGGTGTTGGCGGAAAAGCCGCGTTCCGCAGCGATGTACTGCAAAAAGTTGTCGATCTGTTCCTGGAATCGGTCATCGTTCATGGTCATGCCCCTCTTGCTCCCGGGTAGACGCGCAGCGCCTGGTGAAGGATCGCCATAGCCCGCTCCAGTGCCGGCTCTGCCAGCACATAGGCAAAGCGCACTTCCTGTTGGCCCAGGCCGGCTGTAGCGTAAAAGCCGTCTCCAGGCGAAACCATGAGCGTTTCGCCGTCCAGCCGAAAATCGGTGAGTAACCAACTGGCAAAGCGCTCGCCATCGTCAATGGGCAGCGTGGCAAAAATATAGAAGGCGCCTTCCGGGCGCCGCACATGCACCCCCGGAATCTCCTGGAGCGCATGATACGTCACATCGCGTCGGCCACGGTAGATCTCGACCAACTCGTCGGTGTAGGTCCGTGGGTTGCGCAACATCGGCGCCACGGCGCGCTGCTCGACAGTCGGGGCGGCGAGACGAGCCTGAGCAAAGCGCAGCACGCCTTCCATCACCTCCGGATGACGGCTGGCGATGCAGCCAATGCGTGCCCCCGTTGCGCTGAAACGCTTCGAGACACTGTCCACCACGATCGTCTGCTCGGCTGCCGCGTCGAGTTTCAGGGTGCTCATGTCGCGCGGGCCTTCGAACACGATCTCGCGATAGGTCTCATCCGATATCAGGAAGATGCCATGGCGCGCGGCAATATCCGCCAGCATCTCCAATTCGTCGTAGGAGAAGACCGTACCGGTCGGATTGCCGGGAGTCGTGAAGAGTATCGCCCTGGTGCGAGGGGTAATCCGTCGCTCGATTTCGGCGGCTGGCGGGAGATGATACCCATCCTCGCCCCGTAAGGTCACCGGAGCCATACCGATCGAGGCCATCACGGCGAAGCCAAAATAATTGGCATAGCTGGGCTCGAACACCAGTATCTCATCGCCCGGGTCGGCCACCGCCATCATGGCGAAGAGCAGAGCTTCGCTGCCACCGGTCGTGACCAGCAGTTGGTTCGGCGCCAACTCCAGACCGAGCTGGGCATAGTAGGCTTGCCAGGCTGCCACCGTCTCGGGCAACCCCTGCGACGGCGCATAGGGCAGCAGCAGGCTGTCGTACTGCCGGATACCATCCATCAGGACGCTGGGGGTGGAGAGGTCGGGCTGGCCGATGTTGAGATGATAGATGCCAACCCCATCCGCTTTGGCTCGCTCGGCCAGCGGGCTCAGCTTGCGGATGGGCGATGGCAAGGCATCGCGCGCCCGGCTCGACACCTGGACGCGTGGTTTGGTAACCATGGGGCTACACACCTCACTGAGAAGGGACTAGGTGCCTGGCCCGAGGTGGAGTGTGAGAGGCGACTGGAGGACGCCGATCAGGGTCAAGCGTTATGTTGAGCTAACGGAGGTATTCTATACCATTTAGCCGTTTAGATGAATCAGCAGATCCTGACCGCTCAACCCAGCCATCGAATTCGTCGCATGACCCCTATGATTGGCTATCCGTAGTCGTGAATTGGCCGTCACAGCTACTCTGGCATGACGGGTCGTCACCACGGCGTCGGTATCATAGGCGCCGGCCGAATTATCGGCGAATACCCGGATATTTTTCTTGCCCTTGAACTGGTTGTCGGTCCAGGAAATGGCTCGCACCCTTTGCCCGGCGGGAATATCCACGCTGTAGGTGACCTGCCGCACATCGGCCACACTGTCCGCAATCGATACGGAGAGGGTGATCGTGGCGCCGCTGTGCAAGCGGATCGATACATCGCTGCGGCACACCACCATCATGGCCTGGGTATGGCGTGGCATGAATGGTCCGGGGATGAGGCCGCTCAGGAGGACCGCGCCTCCCAACAGTGCTCGAAGCGCCTGTTTCATTGCTCGTTCCCCCGTGGAGTGGTCTACTATCGCCATCACCGACCTGCTGGTTGATGGACTGACGATAACCACTCTACGCGGCGCAAGCCGAACTGTCCATGCCTTTTTGTTACAGTTCGGTTGCAGCCCGAGCACAGAGAAAACCGCTGGATACCTGTACGGATGTCCAGCGGCCAGTAATGCTCTGAGCCCCGGTCACTCTCAACGGTGACCGGGGCTCAGAGCGAACGAACGGATGCTATTCCGTAACGAGATGATTCAGCACGTCCTGGTTGGCCTGGGCCGTAGCAGTGCTGACGGTGGTATGCTCGGCAACCACCACCATGGTGGCCACGGTACTGAACGAGGCGTTGGGCGCTACCACTTGGGTGTCGCTGTCGTAGGTATTGGCCTGGTTGTCGGCAGTCCAGGTGAGTGATTCAACATCCTTGTTGGGACCGAAGTAGACTACCCTAGTAAGTAACGCTCACACCAGCTGGGACATGCAGCACGTAGTTGATCGCCGACACGCTGGATGAGTCTCCCTGGAAGGTTGCGCCCAGAAAGACGGTGGCGCCGTTGTCGAGGAATACCGCTGGATCGTCGTAGCACGTGCCCCACTGGGCATGCGCTCCACCTGGAGCAACGGTAACGGCCAGCAGGCCGGCAAGCAGCAGTGAGGCGTCGAGGACAAGTCGTCGTGATCGGCCAAAGAGGCGATTCATGGTTTCCTCCTGAGTGTGACGGAAGGTCAATGATCGAGAGTAGGGACTAGTCATCCGCTGTAGTGTCAGTAAACCAGATCGTAGCCCCGCTGCCGAGGGCCCGCGGTCCCGTTTTGCGAGAGACTTTAGGCTCACGCGCCTGCCCTTCAGACTGTGGAACGGTCGCAAACTTGACCTTTGTACTGGTACGCTTCTTGCGTCGGTTGTCAGAGTGAAACGAAAGAGAAACCAGAACATGAATACTGAGCGCGAGGTGTGCCCGAACTGCGGCGACCGGTTGATCAGTCATCGGACTGATCGGCAGGTCGTTAGTACGCAGCGCGAGGTGCTACTGAGCTGGTTTATCTGTGTACGCTGCAGCCATGTAGCGCTACGCGAGTGGTCCGTTGAGGAGCAGCCTGCGCCCACCGAAGTCAAGAGCACTCGGGCACGGCGCCCGCAGTTGTCGCTCTGCCAGGGATCGAACGACCAGGACAACCGTCGCGGAGAAGATCGTCGGCAGGAGGAAGGCCGTCCTCGCGCTGCCCGGGAGCGCCGTCAGGGGCTGGATCGACGCGGCAGTCCGGCGTAGACGGGTTTCATCTCCGACGTACTCGGCCTCGCGGCGGCGCAACATAGGATAGTGCCACTTCGAGCTACTCGGAACAAAGCCGTATTCTAGAAAAGAGATGGGCAGTCTTTTGCTGCCCGGCATGGGGTCGATTGAGTGGCCCGTAAAGCGCAAAGGTGAATCATGGAAACCAAGACAACCAGAACTGAGCAAGAGTGGCGCGAAACGCTAACCTCCGAGCAATACGGAGTGTTGCGTGGCAAGGGAACGGAGCGGCCGTTTACCGGCGAGTACGTCCACACCAAAGACGATGGAACGTATCGCTGTGCCGCCTGCGATGCGGAGCTGTTCACTTCGGACACCAAGTTCGATTCCGGCAGTGGCTGGCCCAGCTTTACCGAGCCGGCCAACCTGGCCAACGTGGATCTGCACGTGGACAAGAGCTATGGCATGCGACGGACCGAGGTAACCTGCCGCTCCTGTGGCTCGCACCTCGGCCACCTCTTCGACGATGGCCCCGGTCCCACCGGCCAGCGCTACTGCATCAATTCCGTCTGCCTGACACTGGACCGGAACACCGCCGGCGAGTAGAGGACTGACAGAATACGTCAGTTGGCACAAAAGTTGCTCTGGACGTGTACGGTCGCGGCGTTGATTTGTAGTGTGCGGGCATGTCGCATGTCCGTCAATCCTTTCGAGCCCGGCACATCATTCAACCGCTCTTGAAAGGGGCATCCATGACCGACCACGTCCAGAGGAAGAGGCGCATTATTCGGCGCACGGCAATCGCAACCTGTATTTCCGCGGGCGCAATCCTATCCGCCGCGCATACCGGAGGGCCTGTCTTTGGGGCCACGGCACAGTCGGGGATACCCCTGAGCGAGCATCTCGATGCCCAGGCCGCACGGGTGGTGCGGCGATTCCTCGCCTTCCAGAACCCGCCCCTTCCAACCCTCTCCGCCGGCGCGGCGCGCAATACGGCGTCGGCCCAGGACGCGGCCATGGGCGTCCAGTCCGCGCTTCACATCCAGCCACAGATTCAACCGGTCGGCAACGTCCGGCACATGGTGATTCCCAGCCCAGCGGGAGGCATCCTGACACGGGTGTACACGCCGCCAGGTACCGGTCCGTTCCCGGTGTTGGTGTACTTCCATGGGGGCGGTTGGGTTATCGCCAATCTCGATACCTACGACTCCTCCTGTCGCGCCCTGGCCGACGCGGCGCACTTTGTGGTGGTATCGGTGGCCTATCGCCAGGCGCCGGAGCACAAGTTCCCGGCGGCGGCCAACGATGCCTATGCCGCGACGCAGTGGGTCATGCACAACGCCGCGTTGGTGAACGGCATACCCTCACGCGTGGCGATCGGCGGCGAGAGCGCGGGTGGCAACCTGGCCGCGGTGGTGGCTCTCATGGCTCGGAATATGCACGGCTTGATGCCGATCTATCAGTTGCTGGTATATCCCATCACCAACTACAACTTCAATACCCCCTCGTACCGGCAGGAAGCACACGCGGTACCGCTGGACCGGCCGAGCATGCAGTGGTTCTGGCGTCTGTACCTGCGCACCCCCGCCGACGGGGCCAACCCGTACGCATCACCGCTGCGCGCGCCGAGCTTGCAGGGCCTGCCCCCCGCCACGGTCATCACCGATCAGAACGATCCGCTGCGGAGCGAGGGCGAAGCCTACGCGCTCCGTCTGCGCGCCTCCGGCGTGCCGGTGGTCCTGACCCGCTACAACGGCATGATGCACGAGTTCTTCGGCATGGGCGCCGTCATCGCCAAGGCCAAGCAGGCCGAGGCGGAAGCGGCCCGTGGGCTGGATTCGGCCAGATCGCACTGATGGATGCCACTATAGTTCAGGGATGACGGCTACGTTCGTGGCAGGCCTTTGAACTACACGATCCAGGTGGGCCGGGCGAGCCGTCTTCGTGACGCGCGTCGCCCGGCCCATTGTCGTTTTGCACGATCGAGGGGTGTAAAGCTGGCATGAGCAAAGACGTAGTACGGGATGGGTACGACGCCATCGGCGCCGCCTATTCGGCGGCGCGGCAAAAGGACCAGCAGAGCCTCCCGCTGGTGCGGGGACTCATCGATCGCTTGCCAACCGGTGCTGCCGTGCTCGATGCGGGCTGTGGGAGCGGTGTGCCGGTGACCATGGCACTGAGCAACCACTTCGACGTCACCGGTGTGGACATCTCGGAAACTCAGTTGGAGTTGGCGCGCCGGTCGATCCCCCGCGCGAAATTCGTATGCCGCGACATGGCCGAACTGGACTTCCCGGCTAGGAGCTTCGAAGCTATCTGCTCGTTCTACGCGATCATCCATGTGCCGCGCGATGAGCACCAACCGCTCCTGCTGAATTTTCACCGGATGCTGAAGCCCGGCGGACTGCTATTGGTGTGCATGGGCGCCAGCGATTGGGCGGGCGAAGTGGAAGAATTCTATGGCGCGCCCATGTACTGGAGCCACTTTGACGCGGAGACCAATCTGCGGATGGTGCGGGAAGCTGGCTTTGCAGTGATCTGGAGCAGAATGATAGCCGACACACTGGACCCGGAAAACCCGTCGGCTCATCTGTTCGTGCTTGCGCAGCGCCGTGTAACAGCTTAGAACAGAGTGAACGGAATGTAGGGGCATGCTGGACACCCCCGAGCCGATCGGTAGCCCGCCCTGCCTGTGCCCCCAATGGCGGGGTATTCTGGGCGGACCACCCCGCATAAAGGGGGCACAGGTGGCCCGCAGGCCAGCACCCCCCGTGGCCCTCAGAGGTCTACATGCTCGCTGCGGTTCGGCTCAATGGGCGTCCCTGACGGGTAGCCATGGGGGGTGCGACGAGCCGCCGGGCCCTCGGTCTGCCGTGTGGTCGTCCCGGGCTGCCATCGAGTGACGTGTGGTGTCGGCCTGCGGGCCGATTCCACCCACCAGGGGTGGGCTATCTGGCGGTTCTCACCCGCACGTTCGTGAACGATCCGTGTGTTCGGCACCTTATGAGTCCATACACGCCGCACGGCGAGCCAGGGTTACTCTGCTTCCTTCACAGTCCCTTCGGCGGTGGTGAGCGGCTTGGTGGCACGGACCAAAGCACCGGCGATCTTGCCGTCGGCCTGCTGCCAGTCGGGCGGGAGGGTTGTGGTGTCAATGCCTGCCTCCTCAAGACGATAGCGGCGGGTGATCTCGATGCTGATATCCTGGAAGCCGGCCTCGTGGAGCAAGGTGCGGTAGGTATCGACCTCCAGCGCGCCAGCGATGCAGCCTACCCAGGCCTCCATGTCGTGCCGCAACTGCTCCGGCACCGGGCCATCGGCAACCACATCGGCCACAGCAAACCGGCCGCCGGGTCGCAGCACCCGAAAAGCGTCGCGCAGCACGAACGACTTATCGGCCGCGAGGTTGATGACGCAGTTGCTGATAACCACATCCACCGAGTTGGCCGACAGGGGAATATCCTCGATGCGCCCCTTGAGAAAGGCCACGTTAGTGGCTCCCGCCCGCGCTTTGTTCTCCAGCGCCAGGGCCAGCATCTCCTCGGTCATGTCCACGCCATAGACGAAGCCCGTGGGACCGACGCGTTGGGCGCTTAGCAGCACGTCGATGCCACCGCCGGAACCGAGGTCGAGCACTGTTTCTCCCTCGTGCAATTCGATCAGGGCGGTGGGGTTGCCGCAGCCGAGCGAGGCCAGCACCGCCTCTTCCGGCAGCAGGTCCGTCTCGCTGGAGGAGTACAGATGGCCGGTCACCATATCGTCCCGCTCGCCTGGGGTGCAACAATCCGGGCCGCAGCATGCCGCACCCGCGCGCACACGCCGTGCCGCCTCCGCATAGCGCTCCTGGACGCGATCGGTCAACTGGTCAGCGGTCTCTCTGTCAATCATCAGTCTTCTCCTGGGTTTCGAATATATTGATAAACGTCGATGGATATGGGTAAAAAAAGGCCTCAGGCGAGTTGTCGTACGGCTGCCAGCGTTCGGTTGCCCTCCTTGGTGGCCCAGTAGTAGGCCCAGATGCCGCGCTTCTCGGTGTCGATCAGACCCTGTTCGCGCAGCAGTCTGAGATGGTGGCTGATCGTCGGCTGATTTTGCTCGAACAGTGCGGTGATGTCGCAGACACACAAGGGCTGAGGTTGCTGCGCCAGGAGATCGAGCATGTGCAGACGCGTGGCATCTCCCAGCACTTTGAGCCGATTGGCCAGCGTGGCGGTCTGCGCCTGGCTCAGACTGGGCGGCTCTGAAGGGCCGCAACAGGGATCGTTACGCTGCCGCATCGGAAGTGCGTCGGAGAGCGCGGTGTGGTTCATGACCGTAGCATAGCATATCCATTGATGATTATCAATGGATATGCTATGGCCGACCAGGGGGCTGTACCGGTGCTATGGTGGCTGTATATGACTGCTCTATCTCCAAGGGTATGGATGCTCTAAAAAGTACGAGACTGCGGCTCCAGGTCAGGGGCAACGATCAGCAGGAACGGTATGCAGCTACCAGCGCTCGGCACGGATGATCTGAAACAGGCACTCTCTCGGGTGCTGTGGATTGGCGGCCCGCCAGGAGCCGGAAAGTCGACTATGGCTCGCGTACTGGGGGGCAGGTACCCGGTGTGGGTGTATGGCTACGATCTGCATGAGCCGGATCACGTGGCACGGCGGGAGCGGGAACCGGAACAGTTTGCATCCCTGGTGTCGTTTTTCGCGATGAGCATGGACCAGCGCTGGGTACAGCGGTCGCCCGAGGAGATGGCACGAAACACCATCGAGGCGTGGACCGAGCGCTTTCGACTGGTGATCGAGGACCTGCTGGCGCTGCCCGCGGGACAGATGATCGTGGCGGAAGGCGCCGGGCTCTTTCCCGATTGCATCCAACCGGTATTGAGCAGTCCCCGACAGGCAATCTGGCTGATTCCGACCCCGGAGTTCCTGCGAGACGCGCGATTGCGGCGGGACCCGGCGGGCTTTCAGGAAACCAGCGATCCGGAGCGGGCGCTGAACAATCTGATCGAACGCGACATTCTGGTGGCACGGTATGTTGAGCGGCGGGCGAAGGCGCTCGATCTTCCCTTCCTGACGGTCGACGGCAGCAGAGATATCGAGGAGATGATTGCACTGGTCGAACGCCACTTCGCGGCGTTGGAGACGCTGCCAGGGCACCCGGCAAGGACTGGCATGCCTATCGATCCCCGCCGCTACGCCGGACTGTATGCCTATGCCGGCCACGCGGGGCATGATGTGATCGTCCGTGATGGTCGCCTGGTAACCATCTCTCGCCACACCGGTCGTGAATATCCGCTGGAGTGGGTGATGGAGCAGGCGTTCCGCGTGGCGGATGGGCCGCTCCTGGGGGAATGCGCGCGCTTCGAGTTGGATGAGTCCGGCATGCCGGTTCGATTCAGCATGGGCGGTGAGGTGTTCGAACGTGTTCCCAGGGGCTGATAGAGGGTGAAGGCGGCCAGGTCGGTACGGCGGTAGCGTCCCGACGCGCCCGCCAGTCGGGCGAAGGTCGCTGCCTGGGGCGTGTCTACTCGAAACAGGTACCAGGCGCGACGATCGCGCTGAACAGCGGCGCGATACGGCAGGTAGCGGTCGAGCGACGGCCGTAACTGGCTGTCGAGGACGGCGCAGGTAATCCGCTCATGTGTTTCGAAGGCCAGCCAGTCGCAGGTCCAGTAATCGGTATAGACGTGGTTCACATGATGGCCGGTCAGATCCAGCGCTGCTGCCATTAACTGGCCGTGCAGCCAGGTCGGATAGCCGGCATCACGGTAGGCGCCGATGGTGTCACTCAGCAGCGCGGTGGCCAGAAGCCCGAGGGCGCCGTACTTTACGGCGTACGCGGCGAACCACCGTCTCCCAGCGGGGAGGAGCCGGTCGGTGGCGAAGAGAGCGAGAATCGCCAGCAGGGCGACCCATACCCCTTCCAGATAACGCACGTTGAACCAGGGAGCATGGGCGGGAGCTGAGCTTAGCATGAACAGCGCTAGCGTGAGACCGGCGGTTCCGAGCAGGGCCAGGCGCGCTACCTGTTGGTTCTCCAGATACCGGTCGTCCCTCGTCTCCGATCTCCCGCGGCCTTTCCCCTGACGCCGTTGCACGATAGAACGCGCCGCGCCAACCACGGCCAGGAACCAGCAAACCAACCAGCCGGCTCCCCAGGTGACGTGGACTGCCGTGCAGAGGACGGTGTGACGACTGGTCCCGGCGGACAGCGGCCACGCATCTTGCGGCCTGAGTCCACACAGGCCGCTGCCACCGGTAGCCACCGGAATACTGACCGCCACGGTCCCAGCGAGGCGCTGCAAGAACGGTGCGGGGCCGGCACTGGTATGCCCGGAGCCACCGGCACGCACGATGGCAACGATCGTGGCCACCGTACTCTGACCGGGCGCGGCGAAGACGTTGGAGGCAAGAACCGGGAACAACCCCAGCACGAGCCCCAGCAGGCCACACACTCCCGCCAGGCCCCGCAGTTCGCGCCGGCAGGTGAGCAGCAGCAGCAGTCCAGACATGGCAGCAAAGGGGAGCACCAGTGGGTGGCTCCAGATGCCGAGCCCCACGATCAACCCCCATCCACCGTGCGCCGCCAGACGGCGGCCGCTCGCAGGACGTGGGGTGTCCACGGCGGACAGGCCGAGATAGCAGGCAAGCAGCATGGCGGCGGCCCCGAAAACCAATAGCTCGGAGTAGCCACCGTCTGCCTTGAGCTGGCGGGTCAGAAGCTCGCTCGATCCCACTGCCAGGAACGGAAGCGACAGCAGAGCAACTCTCCGGCTATACAGGAGCGCGGCCAGCAGGTACATGATGCCCAGGAAGAGAGCGACCAGACCCACCAGGCCCAGACGCAGCGTCAAATCGGAGGCGCCTGCCACTCGGAAGATGCCCGCCGCCAGGTACGCTTCGAACGACCCCATGTAGCCCTGACCGTACAGGAACACAGGGCGCGCTCCGTGCCCGTTGATGTGGAGGGCCATCACCCCCATGGTGCCTTCATCGCTGTCGAAGGGCGGCAGCCCCCGGTCAATCAGCCATAGACGCAGCGCGACCGCCGCGCCGATCAGGAGACAGGCGCCACCCTCATATCGAGTGAGCCGGGCGCGGCGTGCGGGCACTGGGCTGACCCGCGCACCGCTATGCGGCGGAATCGCTGTCCGTGGCCGAAGGGTAGCTGAGTTCCTCATCCGCGGACCATGGGATGTCGGGCGATTGTCATGGGGCTCATTGTAATGCCGGCTTGTGCCTGGCTTATGCTGTAAGCCGAGAGACGGTACCGAAGAGGGGAAGTTCCCGTGACCGGGGTCATTACATCGCCTGAGCAAATTACTCCCAACTGGCTGACAGCCGTCCTACGGCGAGAGAGCGTGCTCGAGGCGGGCCACGTGGAATCGGTAACTATCGGGGCCAATCCGGCCTTCAACTCCGCGATCAGCCATCTGCGTGTGGCGTATGGTCCCGGCTCGTCTCCCGACGCTCCCCAAGCACTCGTCCTCAAGCGCAACTTGTCGGAGGAGTGGGCACGTCGGGGAGGCAAATCTGAGGTAGAGTTTTACTCTGAGGTCCGCTCATGGCGAGACGAACTGCCGATGATCGTGCCGTGCTACGACGCCGCCTACGATCCGGCCATCGGAGACTCGCACCTCCTGCTGCTCGATCTCTCCGCGTCGCACGAGCCGCTGATCACCCGTGACGAAATTATTGCTCTGCATGGCGTCCCGGCGGAGGGACGGCTGGAGCAGGCCGTGGACATCGTGGCCGGGTTGCACTCCCACTGGTGGGAGCACCCCTCGCTGGTCGATGGCACGCGAGAGGTGTCGGGCTGGTATGGGACGCGCGAGCGGTTCGGGGAGCACATCCAGCGACAGCGGCGAGACTGGGACATCTTCCTGGCAAGCTCCGCAGCAGACCTCCCTGCCGCGGTTCAGTCGCTCTATCAGGATGCGCTGGAACGCCTCCCTGCACTCTGGGATCGTGGCCTTGGTGAACGTGTCGCCACTGGGACGAATATGACACTGGTTCACGGCGACTGCTACCTTTCGCAGTTTCCCTATCCGCGGGACGGCAGTGGACCGGTGTATCTGGTGGATTGGCAAGGAGCGTCGCCGGACCTTCCGACCATCGACCTGACTCACCTGTTCGCCACCTTCTGGACGCCGGAACAGCGACGTGAGCGTGATCGAGAGCGACGCTTGCTGCAACGCTACCTGGCTGGTCTGCACGCCCGGGGGGTCACCGAATACGATTGGCAGGCGCTCCAGCACGACTACCGTCTGCTGCTCATCTACATGGTGTTCTATCCGGTGTGGGACGCGGTGAACGGCTCCAGCAAGGCATACTGGTGGCCCAAGATGCAGTGCCTGACCAGCGCCTACCGTGATTGGGAGTGTCAGGAGTTGCTGACGTAGATGGGCCGAACTAATTCCGATTACTCATAGCGCAGGGCCTCCGCCGGATAAATCCGTCTTGCACCGGTATCGCAGTGGGGGGACTAATTCCCCACTCACAGAGCCGACAGTGCTGGCCTGCGGGCCAGTCCCCCCGCGCCGTTAGGCGGGACAGGCGGCCAGGACGGCCGGGCTACCGGACATAGCCGGCACGAGAGTTGGGCGACCGGTACATCGTCACCGGCCGATAGCGGTAGGTAGCCCGTCCGCTTGTCGGCGGGATCGGCCCGCAGGCCGACACCAGGGTGCCAGTCCGGCCAGGATACCCCGCCATAGGGGCACAGGCAGGCCGGGCGACGGGTGCCGTGGCGTACGTTGGTCCCAGAGTCGCTTACGTCACTCGTATTGCACAATAGGCCATGGGCACAGCCGATCTCCACGCGCACAGCTGCCACGATTCCTGGGGCGACGGGAACCAGACCGTTGAGGCGCTCTTTCGCTATGTCGAAGAGCAGACCGACCTCGACCTGTTTGCCATCACCGACCATGACAGTACGGACGCGGCGCGGGCCGGCTGGGAGATCCACCGGCGTGGCGACTATCGATTTGCCTTTCTGCCTGGGATCGAGGTGACGAACCAGGCCGGCCACCTGCTCTGCCTCTTCCCGGAAGGGAACGTGGTCACGATCCCCTCGCTGCGCCCCTTTTGGTGGACGGTGCGCTACGCCCAGGAACGAGGGGCGATCTGCGTGGCGGCGCATCCCATCTATCCGCCCTGGCTGGCGCCTACCATCCGGCGTGGCCTGGACGCGGGCCTGCGGCTCGACGCGATCGAGGTGAGCAACGCCGGCATTAGCGCCCGGGCGCAGGCCAGGCTGGATGCCCTGGGCAGCCAGTTTGTCGGGCGGCTGCCGTTGGTTGGCAACAGCGACGCCCACGATCAATCGGCCATTGGTTCGGCCTGCACCAGCTTTCCCGGTAGGAGCGTGGCGGACTTTCTTCAGGCCCTGCACCACCGGCAGACCGAGCCGGTATTTATCCGGCGCCCGGTTATGCCGCCGGCGGCCCGAGCCTTTACCACCCGTCGCTCCATGACCCGACCGGGCTGGGTGCGCAATCTATGGCGAGAGCTGGACGGCGGAGCATCATCCTAGATGGATACTCCCGCCGGCTATCTGGATTTGCACGACTACCGGATCCGCGTCTTCAGCCTGTACCGGGATCGAAATGTCTCTCTGATCCAGGGCGAGAACCCGGCGAGCGTCGCCGCCCGCTTCCGCGCCGACCGCGACGAGCTATTCGCGGACCATCCTCAGTCGGCGCTGAGCGCCGACCAAAAGCGCGCGTTCCGAAAACTGAGGTATTTCCCCTACGATCCAGCCTCGTGCGTTGAAGCGTCGGTGGAGGTGGAGGTGACGCCACAGCGTCTGGAGGTGCAGACCAGTGGCGAGACGGTGATGCCGATGAATCGGGTGGCCACGGTGCGCTTCACGCTGGCGGACACGTCACTCACCTTGTCGCTGTACTGGATCGACGTCTACGGTGGCGGGTTATTTCTGCCTTTTCACGACCTTACCGCCCCCAGGGAGACCTACGGCGGCGGCCGGTATCTGTTCGACACGGTCAAGGGCAGCGATTACCTGCTGCTGTCGAAAGAGCCATGGGGACAGCGCATCCTGCTCGACTTCAACTACGCCTATAATCCATCCTGCGCCTACGACTACCACTGGGCCTGTCCCCTGGCGCCCGCGGAGAACCACCTGGACCTGCCGATACGAGCGGGTGAGAAGGTGTTCACACCGCCTGGAGGCGCCCGGTGAACGTGGTCGACATCATCATTCTGGTGCTGCTGCTGGGTGGCATCCTGACCGGCATCCGGCGAGGCTTCGTGCTGCAGGTGGCGACCATCCTGGGAGCCATCGCGGCTCTTGGCGTCGCACGCCAGGAATACCCCGATGTGCGCCAGGCCCTGGCCCAGTTTGCCACGCAGTCTCCCTGGCTGACCGTCATCGCCTACCTGCTGGTCTTTCTGGTGGTGTGGGGCGCCATCATCCTACTAGCGCGCCGGGTCCGTTGGTTGGTTCGGGCCATGCTCCTCGGCTCGCTCGACCGCCTGGGCGGAGCCGTTATCGGCTTGCTACAAGCCATCGTCGTGGTGGGAGTGCTGCTCTACCTGGGCAGCCACGCGCCCAACCATCAGTTGAAGACCTTGATCGCCCACTCCAGTCTGGCGCCGCCCTTTGTCCACGCTGTCTCCCACTTCAACGGAATCACGCCGCACATTCCGCGCTAGCCGTTGTTGGTCCGGCCAATGACCGTTAAGCGGCCGGCTGGGATACCACCTATCTCCGTCAGGTCGTCCAAGATTGAGATGCATTGACAATGAATTAGCTCCGCGAGATCCTTTACAGCGAGATCCTTTACAGTTGACATACTGAGCACTACCTGTTAAGGTTCTGCGTATAGAGATCGAAGGAACTGCTCCGTCAGGAATTCGGGAGCGCCATATTGGCGCACTCCTATGTGGCTCAGTACGGCAGTTTCACGGACACCCGATATTCGCGCAAGGTAAACGGGGTGATGGTGCCGGTTGGGACCATTGATGCCTGGGAGGTGACGATTGTGGGGCTGAATTTGCCTCGCCCGTGTCCTCCGGGAACTCCGAGCAGCCCCTGCCCTGCCGTGACGACCTTGTCAGTGGTGATTGACGACAAGGCGGGCAAATATCTGGAGGCGATTGGGTATTGAGAGGGCAGAAGGAGTCATGAGCGGGACATGTGCAAGTTTGCGCCGTAGGCACTGGTGGCGTGAGATACGGTCACCACGCAGACTGACTGGAGCAGTACTGTGCCTTGCCCTCGTCATATTTGCCACCTGGCCGCGTGATGCCGCTGGCGCAACGAAACATGCGGAATCCGGCAAGAACGTGTACACCACAGCGCTGCAACGGCTGGCGCGCCAGTCAGGGTTCCAAATGGCGGAGACCGTGCGATCACACGCGGACGGTTTAGGGGCGGGTGGTGAGGCCGTCTTGAACTACGTCATCACGTACCAGCTATGGTACGCTTCGCCTGACCGCACGGTGGTGGTGGAACACATACGTGGAGGGCCAGAGAAGGGTCTCGATGACGAGGTCGTCACGGTCGGTCGGAGACAATGTGCGATCTATGACATGCGACCGAAGCCGGCGAAGGGAAGCCTGACGTGCCGGACGGTGAGTCGGGTGTCGATCCTCTCCTATTTGGGGGCCCACCTTCTGGGGAGTGGGGTCGACGCCGTCCACTTTGTTGCGTCATCCCGTACCGCTGACCTAGCGGGTACGAACCGCACAAGTATTGCCGTCCGGGTCTCTGGACGGGGTTTGACGGGCTGCCAAGCCTTTACTGCCGCGGAGAGGGCGGCATGCCGTAGGTTTGGTAGAGGTGAAACGTTTCGAGGAACGTTGGTCGTCGACAGGCAATCGGGCTTGCCTCGAACCTTCACGGCTACCACCTGGCGAGGCAGGGCGATAACGCAAGAGGAGAGCGTGGTGTTCGCTCCGAGTAACTGGAAAACCATTCATCTTCCATGAAGATCGGAGCCGGATTCGTGCGGGTACCCCGCCGGCTCTGCCGGCTTGGGTGCTGCCGCCGGAAACTGCGCGCTGTCGCGATTGAGCGTTAAAGAAAGGCACGCGACTCGAGGCCGGCTGGGGTACCACCTATCTCCCTCACCTCTGACAAGCCATTCAGATGCGTTCGCCTTGTGCGCTGCGCCCTCGTGCGCCGAGACGGAACACGGTTCGCGAGTACAATAGGAGCCATGAGCTTTCTCTTCAGGCCTCGTGCCGCTCGAATGGTGATTCTGCCGCTGGCGTTGGCTGCACTCTTGATTGCCGGTCCATCGACGGTGCGGGATGCCTCGCTGGTCCAGAGTCATGCGTCCCTCCAGGCACTGGCGGCGGGCGGCCAGGGCACCCATGAAACGGTGGGGACAATACCACACGCGGCGGCCCATCCGGCGGCGGTCGAGCCCCCCAGGGTCGACCTGCATAGCTCGCTGGCACAGGTACGCGATGACCAGGCGAGACGGAGCCAGACGCTGGTTGAACTCCACCAGGATCTTTCGCTCCATGCCGTGGGCTCGCAGGTGTATACCGCCTGGAAGACGCCGATGACGATCAAGGCGCTCAATTGGTATGGCTTCGAGTACCGTCCTTTTGTGGCCGGCGGGCTGGATAAACTCCCCCTCGATTCGATCATGGCCACGGTTCGCCGGTTTGGATTCAATGCGCTCCGGATCATGTTCGCCAATGAAACGGTCGAGCGCAACCCGGTGGTCACCACGGGGCTGAATGCCAATCCCGCGCTGCGCGGGCTCCATTCGCTCGACATCCTGGATCGGATTCTGGGGGAAGCGCAGCGGTACCGCATTCGAGTGATTCTCTGCGACAGCCGCTCCGAGGCCGGCATGGGGCCGGAGCTGCTCACCGGGCTCTGGTACACCGCGCAGTACCCAGCTTCCGCCTGGCAGAAGGACTGGATCAATCTGGCCACCCGCTTCCAACACCGGAGCGCTATGGTGGGGGTGGACCTGCGCAACGAGCCGCATATGATCGGCGCCGCCTTCAACACACCGCAGTTGTACTTCAAGAACGGACCGCTGTGGGGCGCCTATCAGGGTACCTACTATCACAATCACGACTGGCGCTACGCGGCGGAAACCATGGGCAACCAACTGCTGGCCATCAATCCCCACCTGATGATTATCGTGGAAGGGGTGCAAATCTACCTCGATCCGGACCGGAAGGTGCTCACCGGCGGTCTGTGGGGCAGCAACCTGATCGGGGTGCAATACGACCCCATCAACCTGCGGGTTCCCGGGCAGCTCATGTACTCGGTCCACGAGTATGGACCCAAGATGTGGCTGGGCGGCTGGTTCCTGAGCAACCAGAACTATCAGCAGCTGGCCGATCGCTGGACCACCCTGTGGGGCTACCTGCTCAATGCCTCCAAGATCATGCAGGCGCCGGTGTTCGTCGGCGAGTTTGGCACCTGCAACAATTACCATTCGTGCATCCAGGATCCGAATAAGCCGTACAGCCAGGGCTTCTGGTTCACCAGCTTTGTGCGCTACCTGCACCAGCACTCCCAGGTCGGCTGGGCCTACTGGGCGCTCAACCCCACCGGCCCCTTCCATCCCAACGACCTGAACTTCTACAGCCTGCTCACCCCCGACTGGCGGCACGTCCATCCCCTCATCCTCCAGGGGCTAGCGCCGCTGCTTAGCGAGCCGAATGGATAGATGACAGGTGCAGTTGACAGTTTAGGGGGCAAATGATGGGTGATAATAGACGCAGTTTTTATGTGGCTGGGGCCGTCGTCATTGCCTTGATATTAGGTCTGACGGCTCTCGGTATCAGAAGTAGGATGGTACAGGCATCAGTTAGTCCATACGCCGAGGTGTCGGTGCCGAACCTCACGCTAGCTCCGGCGCAAAGCCCTGCAGTGCTGAGCCATGACAGTGCGCTTGCAGTTGTCGAGAAGAGACTTTCGCCCGGCATGTTTAAGCATCCGTTTACTGTTGAGTACGGGGCATTCGGGTTTAGTGGCGTTGGCCTGCGAACGGGCGGCCCTGGAAGTGCAGTGCAACAAGTTGGGACGCGCGACGTTTGGAAAGTCACGTTTACGGGATTACGCTTGTCCCGACCGTGCGGTAGCTTTTTCAAGGTTGGTGCCCCATCGCCAAAATGCCCTCCTCCCGTGAGGACACTGGCAGTATTTGTAGATGATAAATCGGGCCAATTGCTGGAGTCAGAAGGGTACTAAGTCCTACCCCGTGCAGTAACCGCAGCCTGTTGAAAAACCTCCTCGGCGTCGGCCCTCTGAGAACCTTCTGGCGGTACTTCACGCCCTTGAGACCTGCTTCTGAGAGGCGTTTTGCCCACCCAGAGCCCAAGCAGCGAATGTGGGTGCCGGCTTCGATGACCAGTGGACCTCCACAATTGCCGGTTCACGTGGTAGTATAGTTCGCATAAGAACGTTCTGATAAGAACTACTAAGCCTGAGAGGGGTGCAGTGAACACGCGCAACGAGGGACCTAACCGGGGAGTTTCCACTTCGGTGGACCCGTCGGACTATGCGGAGGAACTGAGTCAGCTTGTTTCTCGCTGCTTCATCTGGATGGAAGCACTGGACCGCCGTGCGCTGAGTACGGTGACTCCTCCGCTGACGACTCCCCAGTACCATGCCCTCGCTGCACTGGCGCGAAAGCCTGACTTGAGCCTGGGAGACCTTGCGGCTCAATTGCTTACAGTCAAATCGAACGCCAGCGGAATCGTTGATCGGCTCGAGGACATGGGACTCTGTGAAAGCAATCAGGACCCCGTGGATGCACGACGGATTCGTCTTTCGCTGACCACCGTCGGCACGGCAACGTTGCGGCATGCACACGAGGCTCGTCGAACCGCACTGTCCTGTGCGTTTCCCGCCGCAGAGTCCGAGCGTGTCCTCGTGCTGTCGGAGCTACTCCGCGACTTGTCGGGTGCGCTTCAGCGGGCAGTCGAACCGTGAGGGGCAGCAGCAATCCAGGGTCATAAACAACGGTGTCTACGCAGTCTGAAAACGATCTCACAGTGAGAGGAGTGACTTGTGTTCCAAGTGCCAGAGACAAATACCCCGTGGGATGATCTCGACCATGTGCCGGGCGAACTGCCTCGTCCTCATATTGTTCATCGCATGAGGACGCAGCGAGAACAGTTCAGGCATGACAACATCCTGGCACCGTTTGCCCCTTCCGCCGAACTGCCAACAGAGGTACGGGCGACCAGCGGTGAGGCGATCGGTATTGTGGCTGCGACCGTGTTCTTCACAACCGATGGCAGGATCCCAGATCTCACTGCTCAGGGGATTGTTATGGCGCCGTGCTCCGTTGATTGGGATATACACGCTGGGTATGTCACCCACTGGAGCGCTCGCGTTCCTCAGCAACCCATTGGGACGGTCGTTCGGTATCGCATTGCCGGATGGCAGCACCAACCTGAAGAACAGGAACAGTTGGAGCCCGATGTCTGGGCACATGACGGACAGGGTTTCTGGTTTCGCTTCGTGGGAGCAGCAGGAATCACGACCTTCGCCTATCGGGTTGAGCCCAGCGACCAACGGATGCCGGCATGGGTGCGTGAGTCGGTCGTGTACCAAATCTTTCCGGATCGTTTCCATCCCGGGACGGCGGATGGATCGTGGCCGGAGGGTGTGGATCCCGGCGATCTCCACGGTGGCACACTATGCGGCGTACAGCAGGCACTTCCCTACCTGGACGATCTGGGCGTGAATTGCCTCTGGTTCACGCCGGTCACGGCCTCCCCGTCCTACCATCGCTACGACACCACCGACTACCTCACGGTGGATCCGGTGCTGGGCACCAACGACGATTTGCGTGCGCTGGTGAACGCGGCACACGCGCGGGGCATCCGCATCCTGCTGGATTTCGTCCCCTCGCACGTCTCGTGGGAGCACCCGGCCTTTCGTGCGGCGCAGCGCGACGGCTCGTCGCCCACGGCCACATGGTTCACATTTGAGGAGCGGCCCGATGTCTATCGCATGTTTTCGGGTGTGGTTCCTAGCATGCCGATGATGGACTCGCGGGACAATGCCGCCCGCGCCCACCTGCTGCAAGCCGCGGTGCAATGGCTTGAGGAATACAAGGTCGACGGATTCCGCATCGATCATGCGATCGGCGTCGGGATGGACTTCTATGTGGCGCTGCGAACGACCATGCTCGGTGTGAAGGCGAGTGCCTTCACCGTTGGCGAGGCCGTCGATACTCCAGACTGCATGCGACGATATAGGCACCGTCTCGACGCACTGCTCGACTACCCGCTCAGCCTCGCACTCAGGCAAACGTTCGCCACAGAGCACTGGGACGTGCGCCGCTTCACCTCGTTCCTGACCGCCTATCACGAATACATGCGCCATGGGCCCGACCTGCTCAGTTTTTTGGACAATCACGACCTGAACCGATTCTTGTTCGAGGCAGCGGGTGAGGTCGACCGCCTGAAGCTTGCTGCCCTATGCCAATTCACGCTGCCGGCGACACCCGTCATCTACTACGGTACGGAGATCGGCCTGAGCCAGGACCTCGACAAGGACGCTGGTGGGTGGGGAGGAGATGCTGAGGTTCGCAGGAATATGCTGTGGGACTCTGCGGAACAGAACCTCGAGCTACGAGACTTCTACCGCTGCACCATTCAGCTACGCCGGCAGAACCCGGTCCTGTGGAACGGCTCCTACCGGACAGGCCACGTGGACACCAGCAGGAAGACCTTCTCGTATGTACGTGCTCAATCTGAAGGCGGTCAGCAGATCGTCGCGGTCTTCAATGTAGGAGACTCACCTGCACGTGTGCGCCTTCCGACATGCGACCTACCGTGGCGGCTTCTCCTGTCAACGTGTGCCGACGTGCGGGTCAACGCAGGGGTCATCAACCTGCCGCCGCGGACCGGAAGCGTCCTTGATCAGTAGATGTGCTGAACTATGACTGGGCGCTCTCGGAAAACAACAGCGTGCCCAGAAACCAGGAGCGTATTGAAAAAGCTTGAGAGTAGACCCAGCATATCCGATTGACAGTATTCCTCTCGCAAGGTGAGCCGGACTGATTCTGTGGTGAACCCCTGCGACCGGACAGTCGGCAAATTCGCTCGGCGGCACGTACCCCAGGGCGGAGCGCAGCCGCTTGGTGTTGTATACCTCCTCGATCAATGGGCCGATATGCGCCCTCGCCTCGTGGTACGTCTGGTAGCTCGTCAGGTAGACCTCCTCCGACTTGAGCGTCCGGACAAATCGTTCCGCTTTCGCGTTCTCGTATAGATTCCCCGTGCTGGCCATGCTGACCTCGATGCCGGCTGACTCCAGCCGGTCAACGTACTCGTGAGCCCTCTCGGCCAAATCGTCTTTGAAATCCTAGTCGATCACCGTCTCAGCAAACGACCAAAAACTGCGACAACAACGCTGAGCTCGCACCGGCCGCTAGCTGTCATCTTCAAAGATAGGTGGTACTGTTCCTTCAGCAGTTGATGGCACTCATAGTGGGGAAGGCTTGGTGAGCCAGGCGACCGATAGCATCCTCCAGCCCGGGCAAATTCGCCAGCACGCCCACTTCCCTCCGGCGACCGACCGGTCGCATATCGACCGCACCCTACGGGCGCCGATTCACCCCGAGTCTGTGTTATTCCCCTGTCGCTCCGTCGATCTGCTCGCGGAGAAGGTCGGCGTGACCAGTATGCCGGGCGTACTCCCGAATCATGTGGACGGTAATCCAGCGAAGATTGACCGACTCGTTGTCCCAAAGGCACGCCGCCGGAGAGTCGAGATCGGGGAGAGAGGCGGCATTGCGTCGCGTGGTTGCGCACGCCTCCTTCCAATGCTGCAGCACCTCTTCCGCCGGGTGGCTATCCAGATCGGTCCAGGCCCGGTCTCCATCCACTGGATTTCCCTGACCTGAATACATACCCAGGTGACTCGCCTTGTTCACGAGTATGTACTCCAGCCAGAAGTACTCGACCTCAGTCAGATGCCGTAGGAGACCCAGCAGCGTGAGTGGCGAGGGCGGAGACGCCGCTTCCTTCAGTTGCTCTGGTGTTAAACCGGAGCACTTCCACTCGAGCGTGTCGCGCTGCGCATCGAGAAAGGCATTCAGCATGGCGCGCTCGTCGCCGCTGAGAGGCACCTCGGTCCTCTCGCCATCAGCCATCACATACCTCCGTGCCGAAATCTAGAACTTCCGAGTGGATAGGCGGGGAGTGAGTGCAAGACCTGATTGTAGTGCACCCGTCTTTGTCGTTACCAAGGAGTACCGGCGCTTCGCTGAGTTCTGCGATGCCTGCCGGCAGTACCGCTATATCGGTGTCTGCCATGGATCGCCCGGTGTGGGGAAAACACTCTCTGCCCGTCACTACGCGCATTGGGACCAACTCGATCCCATCATCCACGATCACTTCGATCGGCTAGAGAGGCCAGCCGAACTCGCCACCTGGCGTGCGCTTCTCTACACACCAGTGGTTCTGGCAAGTCCGAAGCGTCTGGAGCGCGAAATCACAGGACTCTGCAACCTCCATGGCTATCGGATAGACGAGGCGCTCCACCCGCACGCTGAAACGCACTGGACAGGGGAGATGGCCGCTGAACTCATCCTGATCGATGAGGCTGACCGCCTGAAGTTGCTGCCGCTGGAGCAAGTGCGAGACATCTATGATCGGACCGGTATTGGCATCGTGCTCATTGGCATGCCAGGCCTCCAGAAGCGGTTCTCCCGCTATCTCCAGCTCTATTCGCGGGTAGGATTCGTGCATGAGTTCCATGCACTCTCTGCAGTGGAACTCGAATTCGTCCTGCGGCACAAATGGCGTGAGCTCGGACTCACGCTCTCCCTCGAAGACTTCGAGGGTGTCGAGGTCATGGCGTCCGTGGCACGCATCACGAACAGCAATTTCAGGTTGCTGCAGCGGCTCTTCAGTCAGGTCCAGCGCATCATGGAGATCAACGCGCTGACACAGATCACCGATGAGGTGGTCCAAGCCGCCCGAGAGAGTCTCGTCATCGGCCCTGCATGATCACACAGAGTGCCGTAAAGCGCTGAAGATTCCGAGCCACGCATCTCTAAAGTTGACAGCCGCTACTCATAACGCCCGGAGCGTGTTGAAAAAGTCGGAGGTTTAGACTCGGGGTATCCGGTTGACTGTATTCCTCGCCGGTGGAGCGCCTCCCTATGCTCGGTCCATCGAAGGCTCGCGATCTCGACCGCCCAATTGTTGTCTCACTTGACCAGCTCGTTCCCACAGACCACTTCTACCGTCACCTCGAGCGTGAACTCGATCTGTCCTTTGTTCGCGACTGGGTCAAGGACTACTACGCCCCACACGGGCGTCCCTCTATCGATCCGGTGGTCTTCTTCAAGCTCCAGCTCGTTCTGTACCTGGAGGGACTGCGCTCTGAGCGACAGCTCATGCGCCTTGCTGCTGATCGCCTGAGCGTCCGCTGGTATGTGGGATACGGACTCGATGAGACCTTGCCCGACCATTCGACCCTCACACGCATCCGGGAACGGTACGGGCTCGAGGTCTTTCGTCGCTTCTTCGATGCCATCGTTGAGCAGTGCGTCGACGCCGGTCTGGTGTGGGGCAAGGAGTTCTACATTGATGCCACCAAGGTCCAGGCCAACGCCTCCCTCGACTCCATGAAGCCGCGCTTCGCTGTCGACGAGCACCTTCGGAATCTCTGTGAGGCTGCAAGTGATGAAGGTCAGGATAGTGCGGGTCAGCACGCGGACGACGAGCAGCGTGACGAGGAACGGCCTGGGGAAATGGCCGAGCCGACTCAGCTCCCGATCAATTCGCCATCGGATCTCGCCGAGCAGAATGCCAAGCGGCACGACTGGATGGCCGAAGGTGGAGAGCAAGAGCGAGATGTGCAGCATGGGAGCTATCGCCGGGTAGCCGACTTCCAGATGAGCACGACCGATCCGGATGCCACGTCGATGCGAGCCAGGATGGGAGGAGCCCTGCAGATGGGCTATCACGATCATTACCTGACCGATGGCGGTCGAGCACGCATCATCCTCAAAGTGCTGGTGACACCGAGTGAGGTGATGGAGAACCAGGTGATGCTCGATCTTCTCTGGCAGACCTGCTTCCGCTGGAAGCTCAGGCCCGACCAGATTGCAGCCGACACGACCTACGGCACCATCGAGAACATCATCCCGATCGAGGATGCGGGAATCGCAATGTATACGCCCCTGCCGGATTGGGACAAGCGAACCGAGTACTTCGGCGCGTCCCGCTTCACCTATGATCCGGAGACTGACACCTACCGCTGCCCCAATGGAGAGACACTCCGGCGTGAGACTGCCAAGTATACCGAGGGCAAGATCGTCTACCAGGCCGATCACAAGGTGTGCAACGTCTGTCCACTCAGAGCCCAGTGCACCTCGAGTAAGGAAGGTCGACGCATCAACCGGCACATCGACGAAGACTACCTCGATCGCGTGCGGGCGTATCACCAGACCGAGGCATACGAAAGGGCGATGCGGAAACGGAAGCTGTGGACCGAGCCGCTGTTTGCCGAGGCCAAGCTGTGGCACGGGTTACGACGGTTCCGGCTGCGCCGCCTCTGGCGAGTCAATGTGGAAGCGTTGATGGTCGCGGCTGCACAGAATCTCAA
>JAABUL010000531.1_pt1 | contig 80781 bp, 59 predicted proteins | sample 5559151 | NCBI WGS metagenome assembly JAABUL01 (sample SAMN10711876, study PRJNA513368) | rock metagenome | isolation source: Antarctica rocks | place: Antarctica: Victoria Land, Pudding Butte sud
GAGCTGGTCGCGGGCGAGAACGCCGGCCTCGCCAACCATGTTGCCTATATGATAGACGAGAGCCACACGCTGAAAAACAAGATCGCCGAGATGATCCAGAGCCTCGTCGCCCTGCAAACGGCCTACGCCAAAGCCTTGATCGTCAATCAGCCCGCCCTGACCCAAGCGCGGGCGGCGGAGGACCTGGTCGCCGCCGAGGAAACAATTAAAGCCGCCTTCGCGACCGATGTCCGGCCCCTCTTATGGAAGGTGCGCTCCGACATCGCCCTGCCGGACCCCGCCGATCCCGTGCGCGGCTTTGTCGAAAGCGGCTACGCCCAGGCCAAAGCCGACGAACGCGGCGTGGGCGGCGGCGCGGGGCTAGGGGCGTAGGAAGTAGCCATCCTTGACGGCGTTGTTGCATAAGCCACCCCGGCCTTGAAAGGCCAGGCTAGTGGGAGCACAAAGCCCCTCCGGGGCTAAAGACAGGAACAACTGGCTGCGCTGGCTTTTCCTCAGCCCCGGAGGGGCTTCGTCCGGCGAAGCCGGTAGTAGCCCGGCCCTTCAGGGCCGGGGGTGAAGAGGCCGCAATGCCGCCGACGGCGACAATGCAGCAAAGCCATTTCTAGCTAGAAACGAGAACCATCCATGAACCTCCACGGCTTTGAGCTGATGCGTGACCAGGCGATCCCGGAACTCAGCACTGGGGCGCGGCTTTACCGGCACGTCAAGACGGGGGCCGAGCTGCTGTCGCTGGAAAATGACGACGAGAATAAGTGCTTCGGCATCACCTTCGTGACACCGCCTTCCGACTCGACAGGCGTGGCGCATATCCTGGAACATGCCGTTCTGTGCGGTTCGCGTAAGTACCCGCTCAAAGACCCGTTCGTGGAACTCATCAAGGGGTCCTTGAACACGTTCCTGAACGCCCTCACCTACGCCGACCGGACCTGTTACCCGGTGGCGAGCGTCAACCTGCGTGACTTCTACAACCTCGTGGACGTCTATTTAGACACGGTCTTTTACCCGCGTCTGGCGCGCGAGACCTTTGAGCAGCAGGGGTGGCATTACGAGCTGAACGATGCCGCCGATCCTCTGATCTACAAGGGCGTCGTCTTCAACGAGATGAAGGGTGCGTACTCTTCGCCCTCGTCCTTGATTTATCGGTACGCGCAGGCATCGTTGTTCCCGGACCAGCTTTACCGCCTGTCGTCGGGCGGCGACCCCAAGGACATCCCCGACCTGACCTATGAGCAGTTCGTGGCCTTCCACCGTGCCTACTACCACCCGTCCAATGCCCGCATCTTCTTCAGCGGTGACGATGCCCCCGAGGAGCGTCTGCGCCTGCTCGACGCCTACTTGGCGGACTTTGAGCCGCGCCCGCCCGCCCCCCCGGTCCCGCTCCAGGCCCGGTTCGAGCGGCCTGCGTCCGTCACGCATCCCTATGCCGTGAGCGCGGACGGGGACACGGAGCGCAAGGCGCAGGTCTGCGTCAACTGGCTGCTGACCGACATGACCCGCCCGGAGACTGCCTTGTCGCTTTCTGTCCTGCGCCACATCCTGATCGGCACACCCGCCTCGCCCCTGCGGAAAGCCCTGCTTGATTCGGGCTTGGGGGAAGACCTCGCCGGACCCGGACTGGCCACGCTCCTGCGCCAGAGCTACTTCTCCGTCGGCCTGCGCGGGACACGCGAGGCGGACGCGCCCGCCATCGAAGCGTTAATCCTGGACACCCTGCGCCGACTGGCCGAAGACGGCCTGGACCCGGCGGCGGTGGAAGCGGCCCTGAACACCGTTGAGTTCGAGCGGCGCGAGATGAACTCCGGCGGGACGCCGCGCGGCCTGGCTTGGATGTTCTCCGCGCTGACCACCTGGACCTACAGCGGCGATCCATGGTGGCCGCTGGCCTTTGCCGCGCCGCTGGAAGCGATCAAGAGCCAGGCCCAGGCCGGCCTGTACTTTGAAGGCATGATCCGGCTCCTGCTGATAGATAATCCGCACCGGACGACGCTGACTTTGCGGCCCGACCCGACGCTCCTGCAATCGGTCGAAGCCGCCGAAGGAGCCAGGCTGGAAGCCGCCCGCGCCGCCTTTGGGCCGGAGGAAATTGAAGAAGTCGCGGCGCGGACGCAGGCGCTGAAGCTCCGCCAGCAGACGCCCGATCCGCCCGAAGTCGTGGCGACTCTGCCGATGCTCGGACGCGCGGATCTGCCCCGCGAGAACGCGCCGATCCCCCTCTCCCTCGAAACACAGGACGGCGCCCGGATCATTTATCACGATCTGTTCACAAGCGGCATTGCCTACTTAGACATCGGCCTGGACCTGCGCCGCCTGCCCCCGGACCTGCTGCCCTATGCGACGCTGTTCGGCAGGGCCATCCTCCAACTCGGCACCGAGCGCGAGGACTATGTCCGGCTGACGCAGCGGATCGGGCGTGTGACCGGCGGCATCCGCCCCGAACTGTTCACTGGCGATGTTCACGGAGCAACTGCACCCGGCGGCGGGGGCGAGGGGGCTGCCTGGCTGTTCCTGCGCGGCAAGGCGCTGGCGTCGCGCATGGGGGAGCTGCTCGACATCCTGCGGGACGTGCTCACGACCGCCCGTTGGGACGACCGCGACCGCTTCCGGCAGATCGCCGTGGAGGAGAAAGCCCGGATGGAGGCTGCCCTGGCCTCCGCCGACGCCGGGTTTGTCTTGACCCGGCTCCATGCGCCGTTGAGCGAGGCCGGCTGGGCCGAAGAGCATCTGCGCGGCCTGGAGTCGCTGTTCTTCCTGCGCGGTCTGATCGAAAAAATAGACACGGACTGGCCTGCCGTGCGGGACTCGCTGGGGCAGGTGCAACAGCGCCTCGTCAGTCGCGACGCCCTGCTCTGCAACGTGACGCTCGACGCCGAAAACTGGGCACTAGTCGGGCCGCAGGTGCGGGCGTTCCTAGCCTCCCTGCCGTCCGCTCCCGTCGAGCTTATTCCCCTGGACTGGCAGACGGAGCTGGAAAGTGGGAACGAGGCATGGACCGTTCCGTCCCAAGTCGGCTCGGTCGGGAAGGCCGCGAACCTTTACGCGCTGGGGCTGACCGAAAGCGGCTCGACCGCAGTCATCAGCCGTTACCTCTCCACAAGCTGGCTCTGGCAGCAGGTGCGGGTGCAGGGCGGCGCCTACGGCGGGACGTGTCTCTTCGAGCCGCACACCGGGGTTCTGTCCTTTCTGTCCTGGCGCGACCCCAACGTGGACGCCACCTTCGATGTTTACGATGGGGCGGGCGGCTTCCTGCGCGCGGCGGCCTTGGACGACAAGGAGCTGACCCGCAGCATCATCGGCACGATCGGGCGCATGGACACCTACCGCCTTCCGGACGCGCGCGGCTTCGTCTCGCTGTTGCGCCACCTGACGGGCGAAACGGATGCCTGGCGTCAAGGCTGGCGCGACCAGGTGTTGTCCACAACGGAGCGGGACTTCCGGGCCTTCGCCGACGTGCTGGACGCCATGCGCGGGCCAGGCCGCCGCGTCGTCCTCGGCTCCTCAGAGGCAATCTCCGCCGCCGACGCCCGGCAGCCCGGTTCCCTCCAGGTTCGCCCGGCACTTTAACCGGGAAGGGGGAACTGTGCAAGGTTCTGGACGAGTAATTGAAGCCGTCTTTGCCTCCGGCGATTGAGGGAAGTCTCGCGCGAGAACGAGCATGGGACACGTCTTTGAAGTAGTGCTCATCAGTATCTAAAGCCCGTATCTAAAGCCCGTAGCCCGGAGTCGGGCTATCCTACTTTGCATGGAGAGAGATCAGCAGGAGACAACTTGATGTCGTATCCCAACCCCGAATATTGGAAGGCGCTCGCGGATGGTGAGGAAATACAAATCCAGGACAAGCCGTATGTCCTCAGTGTCGTCGAGTGCGGCGATCTCATCATGCCGACAGGCTTGCTGGCGGTTTGCGATCCGTTCGCCATGATGGACTTTTCAGGAAATCCGAGCCTAAAAATTCCGCCGGGCAAGTACGCGGTAAAAGTGACCCTTGCCGATGTCAGCGGTCTCCGAAATGGGTCCCACATGCGGGAAGCTTACGCCTCGCTCATTTTAAGCGCCAAGCAAGAAGTCTTCAGGCGTCAGCTTCCTCTGATGAACACAACATACAACGCATTCGGGGTAGACGCGGGGACCGCTTGTTTCGTGGACGAAGGCGTGCTGGCTGAGGGAATGCCGCCGCAGGACGATTGGGAAGATGTTTTCAATAACGGTTTGGACACTTCCTGGTTTAACCGGATGGACGACCCCAAGCATATCCGCGTCGGCATTGCCAATGTCCCCCTGCCGCTGGCCCAGAACGGCGAAAACATTGTTCTTGTCCACTCAGGCTGGGGAGACGGCGCTTACGGGGTTGTCGGCAGTTATGACAGCGACGACAACTTAACCGCAGTGCATATTGACTTCAATGTCGTCGGCGCACCGGAGGAAGACAATGACTCAGGATAGCGAAAAAGAACCCGTCGGGCATCCGCTGAACGACAACCCGTGGTTCAAGAAGATGAAGGCACTGGGCGAGAGCCTGGAAGCGGGGCGCATCACGCAGGCCGAGTTCGAGCGCAAGCACCGGGGGCTGATGGTCGAGCTTCAGAGCGCCGCCCAGAAGGAGCGCGAGAAGATCAAAACCTGGGCCGTCAGCAGCAAGAAGGTCCGCGACGAGGCCGAATACAAGCGGCTGTGCGCGCACTACCACGATGAGTATGGCGACTCGTTCCATCACTTCCTGACCAGCATCTATTCGGGCGCCTCATTCGTCACGCTGAACGACAAGGTTTTGGACGATGCCCGCCTGCTGGAGCTGCGCTTCGGCGGCCAAATTCTCTCGCCGCAGCAGGCGCTGGACCTGTCCGAGAAAGAGCAGCAGGAAAAGGAGCGGGAAGAGAAAGAGCGGAACGAGAAAGGGTAGTGGCTCAACATGGCCTGCGTGACAGCCAACATCTTGTCAGCAACGGTCACGCCAAGAACGGTAAACTGCGTTACCCGTGCCGCGCGTACAAAAAGTATGGACGCCAAGACCTAGGCAGCAATACCTACGATGAGAAGACCAAAGCCCTGATCCCGGCCACCTACCATGAGCGCACCTCCCTTCGAGAACTGAGGCCTATCTTCGGCGTCAGCCGAAACACCGTCGCCAACGGGCGGCGCTTGCAACGGGATTAGGTTCACAGCGTCCGCGCCACAAGCCGCCCGCGTAGGTCGTCCGCCGTCTGTAGATCAGCGGTTTTGGCGAAGGAGAGCGCCCGCCTCTCTCCGGGCTGTAGGTGGAAGAAGTTATCTTCTAAACCTGCCAGAGTTTTGTTGTCCGTCCGGTGCAGCCAGACATAGGGCGCGAACCGCTGGGCGCTAACGGTGACGGTCAGCAGATCGCCATCCTCCGTGACCGTCACCGCCAGGCCGGGTGTGGCTCGTTGCAGGTCCTTCGGCTCACAGAGCAGCAGGACGTTTTCAGCGGTCTGCGCGCCGTCGTCTGAAACGAAACGGGCGGAGACATAAACCTCGCGCTCCCGGCCTGCCGCCGCCGACAGCGCGAAAGACGCGATCTGCGCCGCCGCGTTGGCCGCCACCGATGCCTCTGCTGTCTCTTCCGACAATATCTCCCCGTCCAGGGTCGCCAGCGTCCAAGTGATCTTCCCTGACAGCGGCAGGAGCAGGTCGGAGACTAGGTGTGTCTCCACGCGCTCCCCGTCCCGCACCAGGGACAGCAGGACGGGCGCGTAGAATTTTTTACAAGCGAAGTAGGCCGCCTTCGGCTCGCCCGTCGAGTCAATGACCGCCCACGACTGCACGGGCCAGCAGTCGTTGAGCTGCCAGAACAGCGTTCCCCAATTCCGCCCCTTGCGCCGCCGGTAATGCTCCACGCCGCACTTCAACGCTTCGGCCTGGTTGATCTGGCTGTAATACACCAGGTCCTCCAGTGACTGCGCTTCGGGGAAGTGCAGGGCGATATAGCCTAGGTAAGTCTCGTAACCCTTGCGCGTCTTGTCATGCCAGCGGACGGCGGGCGAGCGGGGCGAGCGGTCGGCGGGCGCCAGACACTGGTCCCAGGCAGTCAGGCCGCACGAAGATGCGAAGCCGAACTCGGAGCAGAAGCGGCTGTCGTTTTCGGTGTAATGCACCCAGTCGCCGCGCCCGTGCCAGACGTCCCAATTGTGGCAGTCCCCAAAGTCGGCGGAGTTGCAGTCCCCGTCCGGGCCGCCCCACGGGGAGCCGGGCCAGTAGGGCGTCTGCGGGTCCTCGGCCCCGACTACGGCGGGCAGGATTTCGTGGTACAGGTGCTCGCCCAGCAGGCGCGGGGGGCGCGTCCCTGTCCAGTTGCCCTCGAACATCATCTGGTTCTCGTTGTTGCCGCACCACAGGGCGAGGGAAGGGTGGTTGCGGATGCGCTTCACTGCCGCCGTCGCCTCGGCGCGGGCGAGATCAGCGTACTCGCCGGTATCGGGGTAGTAGGAGCAGCCGTAGGGAAAGTCCTGCCAGACCAGGATGCCGAAGGTGTCGCACAAATTGTAAAAGTCTTCGCTCTCATAAAACCCGCCGCCCCAGACGCGCAGCATTGTGAAGCCTGCGTCGCGCGCCTGTCCGATGCGCTCCCGCAGACGTTTCCAGGTGATCGCCGACGGGAACGAGTGATCGGGAATCCAGTTCGCGCCTTTGGCGTAGATGTCCGTGCCGTTGACGCGAAACTTGAAGCCTTCGCCCTGGCCGTCGGCGTCCGGCTCACGGATGAGTTCAATCGTCCGCAGGCCAATCTTTGACTCGTGCCGGTCCGTCTCCCCGTCCTCGCTCGAAAGCGTCAGCGTCAGATCGTACAAAGACGCCTCACCGTACCCATTCGGCTGCCAGCGGCGAGGGGCGGCGACGGTGATCGTACCCGACACGCCGACACGTCCCGCGCCGGTGGGGACGGGCAGGCTGATTGGGTTGGCCTCCGCAAGCGACGCCGACAATGTCAGCGCCGTCTCTTCTTGCCCCGGCGCACGCTCGACCTCAGCCGTCACCGTGATCGTCGCCTGACCGTCCTCGCGGAACTCGACCGCGTGCTTCCAGTCTCCCAAGCGGGCCAGGGGGACGGTGATCAACTCGACCGGCTGCCACAGGCCGCAGCCGCGCAGGACCGGCCCCCAGTCCCAGCCGTACTGATACTGCGCCTTGCGGACAAAGGCGCGCTCGGCCCAGTTGTCCCAATGGTAGGGGAGGGTGTCGCTGCCGCCCGCGTCCCACGCCGCCTGCCGCTCCCGCCCGACGCGCAGGGCCGAGCGGAACGTGACGCGCAGGGTGTTCACGCCACCCTTCAATTTGCCGCCGACGGGGAACTCGTGCGGGATGAACATGTCCTCGGTGCGCCCTAACTCTTCGCCGTTCAGGGAGACCTCGGCCAGCGTGTCCAGGCCGTGAAACTTCAAGAACGCACAGGCCGGGGGCGGACCGTCCACGGCGAACGTGGTCTCGTACACCCAATCGCTCTCGTCCACCCAGGCGACATCGCGCTCCTGCATTCGGACAAACGGGTCGGGAATGACGCCCGCGCGTATGAGGTCGAGGTGGACGCCGCCGGGCACCTGTGCGGGGAGCCAGGGCAGGTGATTGTGGATAGGCGTCTCTTCGCGTGGCACTTCGCGCACGCGCCAGTTAGTATTGAGTTGCTGCTTGGTGATGTTCAATGAGATTTCCGTTGACAGTCTCGGCCCTTGCCGGAGTATTGGTTGCGACGAGGCTACTATAACCGATGGGGCGAGAGGTTGTCAAGTTGTTCCAAATCAATGTAATAATTTTCTGTAAATTATATGTATACTGTGACTAACCCTAACTTAAAGAGTAGGTCGAGAGGATCTCTGTTCTGCGGATCGGAAGCCACAGACGCATCGTTGAAGTCCGGCTCTGACGATTCTTCAGCCGCCCTCAAAAAGTATTGAAAATATTTTCTGTAAATGCTTGACAGAATGTATGAGTAGCGTTACAATGGTCTCATGCACAGCATTCGCGAGGTGGCAAAGCAAGCGGGGGTTTCAACGGCAACGGTTTCGCGGGCATTCAACACCCCGGAACTGATCAGTGTCCACACGCACAAGCGCGTCCTGGAGGCTGCCGACCTGCTGGGCTACCGTCCGCTGCGGGCGCGGGGACGGAAAGCCGTCGGGACAGCATTCCCGTCCGCCGCCGGCGAGTCCTTTATCGGCTTCCAGTTTTTCGGTGCCTCGGCGTCCGATCCCTTGCAGGCCAACGCCTTTTATGCTCCCGTCCTGGCCGGCGCGCAGGTCGAGGCGGCGGCGCAGGGGATGCACCTGTTGGCCCACACGACCGATCGGCATCAGCTCACACAGGAGCTGCCTAAAATGATCCGTGAGCAGACCGTGGCGGGGATGCTGCTGGTGGGAACGGCCGACCCGGAAATCTTGTCCGTGTTCCTGGAGCGGGTCCCGCAGATCGTCCTCGTGGACCATCGCGATCCGACAGGGCGGCACGATTGCGTTCTCACAAATGGTCTGGCAGGGGCGATGGACGCGGCCCACTACTTGTTCGCGCTGGGGCATCGTCGGATCGCCTTCTTGCGGGATGACCCCTATGTGCCGTCGTTCCAGGACCGCCTGCGCGGCTTCGTCTGCGCCCACTTCGAGGCCGGCTACGCCGTGGACCCGCGTCTGGTCCTCACCGCCTCGGAAGACGAGGTTCCCGGCGTCCTGAATGCCCTCTGGAAATCGCCGGAGCGCCCCACGGCCATCTTCGCGGCCAACGATCACCAGGCGTATGCCGTGATGCAGGCGTGCCGCGCGCTGGGGCTGCACATTCCCGAAGACCTGAGCCTGATCGGGTTCGACGACATCGAGTTCAGCACGCAGACATGGCCGCCACTGACTACCGTGCGCGTCCAAAAGGAGCAGCTTGGCCGCCTGGCGGTCCGCCGCCTGCAAGACCGTCTGCAAGCCCAGGACAACTCGCCGGAGGCCATGCCGCCGGTGACTATTGAAGCGCCCGTGTCTCTCATCACGCGGCAATCGTGCCGCGCCATCATCTGATTCGGATTTCAAAGAAAGAGGTATCCCTCATGCCCACCGTTCAGCGGAAGCGAGGCTTCACGCTCATTGAACTGCTCGTCGTCATCGCCATCATCGCGATTCTGGCAGCCATTCTGTTCCCCGTTTTTCAGAAGGTCCGCGAGAACGCCCGGCGGTCGTCCTGTCAGTCCAACCTCAAGCAGCTTGGCCTCGCCGTCGTTCAGTACACACAGGACGCCGACGAAAAGTATCCTATCGGCTGCAATCAAAACTGGGACTCCACCTGGGCGACCGAGATTCAGCCCTTTGTTAAGAGCCTTGCCGTCTTCCGCTGCCCCGACGACAGCGCAGACAACTACCCCAGCAGCGCCCCTGGTTGGCTAAACTCTAGCTGGGCTGGTGTCCCCATCTCTTACGCCTCCAATGGCTACATGGCTTACCAAAATGACAACTCGAACTGGAACGTCATTGGTGTTATGGGCATGTCTCAGAACTGGATGGGGACGACAATCCGCTCTCTGTCCACCGCGAATCGACCTGCGGATACAATCATGATTTCTGAAAAGCACGAAGATGACGCGGCAAAAAACAAGGCCACCAACTACGGTGTCCTGACCGCCTGGGGACCTGGAGATGTTCTCAGCAACGTCAACTGGTGGGACCAATGGGCCTCTGGGGAAATCCCGAACGGCACGCTGCCTGCTGCCGCTTATCCAAACGGGCCGAACGGCGCGGTTTCAATCAAGCACAATGAGATGGCAAACTTCCTGTTCGTGGACGGTCATGTCAAGACGATGCGGCCTATTCAGACCAACCCGGACCCGACCAACCACCCGGAACTGAACATGTGGGACGCCACGCGCTCATAATAATTTGGGCAGCCGAAAAGCGCCAGGCCGTCCGGCTGCCCAGCCCCATTCTAAAGAAACAACCTATGAAGAAAACACGCTCTCTATTGCTCCTGGGTGCTCTGATCGTTGCGGTTGTGTGTCCCCTCGCTACCGGGTGTGGACATGGAACTGACTCGACGATGAGCAAGGAGGATCAAAAAAACTTCAAGGGTGGCGGCCCGATGCCCCCAGAAGCCATCAAGGCCATGTAGGGAGGAGGTCCGAAGTCCCCCGGTGCTCCGCCCCCCGCAGCACCGAGTAAGCCGTAAGGTTAGCCCCTCGTCCTGCGACACTCTCTCTTCTTGCCCGGCAGTCTTTAGGGGCTGCCGGGCGCTTTGGCTTCTCAGGAACAACCATGCCCGTTCGCCTTTTCCTTATCCTGCTTATGCTTTTGGCAGCGATGCCCGCCTTTTCCGCCCCGCCGCCCACCATCCCGCGCTTCGCCAAGTTTGAGGCGTCGTGGACACTGCCGAACCAGACCGGCAATCCGTTTGACCCGGCAGACAACGATGTGCAGGTGGCGTTCGCCGGGCCGGGCCACCCGCCAGTGACAGTGCCCGCCTTCTGGGACGGCAATCGCTGGCGTGTTCGCTTCGCCCCGACGCGGCCCGGTGGCTATGTTTTGAGCGTCCGGCGCAATGGGCAGTCCGTCGCGCCCGCCGACCTCCGCCCCGTCCGGTTTCGCTGCGTCCCTTCCGCCTCGTTCGGCTTCGTCCGGCGCGACCCGAAGACCGTCCAGCGGTTTGTCTTCGACAATGGCCGGACCTTCTACCCGCTGGGCATGGACGCCGCCTGGACCAACCGAGAGATGCCCGACTACGCGCCGACGTTCGCCAAAATGCAAGCGGCGGGGATGAACTGGGCGCGCATCTGGATGACCTTCTGGGACGGCAAGGCGCTGGACTGGTCGCCGGACCGGGCGAAGAACCCGAAGCCGGGCTACTTTTTGATGGACACCGCACGTCGCTGGGACACCATTATGGATGCCGCCGACAAAAACGGCGTTTTTGTCCAGATGACCTTGCAGCACCATGGACAGTATACCGAGAAGACCGACCCCAACTGGCGGGACAACCCGTTCAACACGGTCAACGGCGGGTTTCTGGCCCGCCCCGACGACTTCTTCACCAATGCCGAGGCGCGGCGGCTGACCCGCAACAAGTACCGCTACATCGTCGCCCGCTGGGGCTACTCCACGCACCTGATGGGCTGGGAGCTGTTCAACGAGGTCCAGAACATCGGGGAAGCGCGGAGCCACTTCGCCGACGTCGTCTCCTGGCACCAGGAGATGGCGGCCTCGGTCCGCGCCGACGACACCAACCGCCATCTGGTGACGACCAGCAACTCGCCGCCCGGCGACCCGCTGGCCCGGATCGGCCTGGACTACGACCAGGTGCATACCTATCCCGCCGACATCGTTTCTGATTTCGCCGCCCAGCGCGGAGCCGACAAGCCCGTCTTCACGGCGGAGTGGGGACCTTCCGACGCCAAAAAGGACATGACCAAGGCGTTCCTGCACGACGGCCTGTGGTCCTCCCTGATGGCCCCGACGGCGGGGGCGGGCCAGTTCTGGTACTGGGACCAGGTCATTCCCCATGCCTGGTGGCCGCAGTACGCTTCGGCTTCGGGCTTTCTGCGCGCCTTCTCCGTCAACGACTACCCCGGACTCGCCGCCCTCCACCCGCGCGTGCGGACGACCGGCACGCGAGGCAACCTATCCTTCGCGCCCCCCGGCGGCTTCGAGAAGGCAACGCGCGAGACTATCACGCTGCCGGCTGACGGTCAGACACCCGACCTGTCCGGCGTCCCGACGTTCATCCAGGGCCAAAACCACCGCGCCATGATGCCGCGCCCGATTACGTTTGTCCTGAACTGCCCCGCCTCGTGCCAGTTCCGGCTCGACATCGGCACTGTTGCCAAAGCCGGCGCGCACCCGATCCTGACTGTGGACGGCAAACCGGGGGCGGAAGCCGATTTCCCCGCCTCAGACGCCGATCACGACGCGGGGCAGACACTCTCCCTCGACCTGGCGGCGGGGCCGCACCGCGTCGCCCTGTTCAACACGGGCGTGGACTGGTTCGTCGTCCACCGCCTCTCCGTCACCCACTACGCCCCGCCCGTCGCCGTGCTGGCCAAAGGCGACTCGCGCCACGCCGTCTTTTGGGCCTACGCCCGCGACCGCAACGCCACGACGCGGGCGAAGGCGACCCTAGTTCTTCCCGGTCTGGCGCCGGGCCGCTACAGCGTCCGCCTGTGGGACCCGTGGTTGGGGCGCGAACTCGCACCAACCCAAGCCGTGACGCGGGCAGGCCATGTCGAAGTCGTGCTGCCTCCCCTCGCGCGCGACTTAGCGGGTGTGGTGAAGCCGAGGGGGCATGAACTGCGTACCCTGCCCTGAACGGCAGGGCTTTAGAAGTGCAACTCCCCGCCTGCGCGGGCAAGAGAGCAGGGACAGGGCTTGCCGCCGCTACCTGATCAAGAGCAGGACGACGCCGACGATGACCGCCATCGCCGCTAAAATGGCAAGGAAGTCGAGGGATTGGCCTGGACTCGGTGGAACGCCGCCGACCGGAAAATGCGGGAATTGACGGCTCCTCAACTCTGCTTTGAGGCGTAACGCTTCCTGAGCCTTCCGGCGGATGCGTTCCTCGTCCTGCCGCATATTCGCTTTGATCGCTTCCAGCGTCGGGATCACCTCAGATAACGCCGCCTGATCGGCCATGAGACTGTCTTCCAGGGCTTGCCGTGCTCCGCCTTGAAGGGCAGCCATCCGCCGCTGCGTCCGCTTGATGCGCTTTTCAAGTACGTTCCGCCGCGTGATTGCCTGGACGGCGCGTTCCCGGTCCTGGGCGCTGTGACTCATCGCCTTCTCCTCCCTCGAAATCAGCGCGGGGTGACGTTGACGTAGCGATAGTTGAACCGCCCGTCGGGGGCGCTGTCGCCGACGTACCACCAATCGGCGATGTGTTTGGGGTCGCCGCCGACTGGCGCGTTGTCTACCCAGTGGAAGTCGAATGTCGTCTTGTGTGTGTCCGTCAGGCCCAGCAGGGCGCGCGGGATGGTGACGACCATCTCGCTGCCGGCGGCGTGGTAACGGACCGGCCACGTCTTGCCGTCGGACAGGCGCTTGAGCGTGGTCGTGGTGCCGTTAATCACCTGGCTGTTGACGACGAAATCATACCCGTTCCAGCCCGTCCTGGGGTTCAGGTCGGCGTCAATGAGTAGCTGCATCCAGTTCGGGGCTGTGTGAGGCGTCAGCGCATCCTGTGTGCGGACGTAGAAGTAAACGTTTTTCGCGTCGCAGGCAACTTTGGCGCTCGTGATGTCATTGCGGCCCGACGTGTCTGTGTAATGCAGTTTGCCCCAGCCGTCATGGTCGCGGTGCTCCGTGTCGCCGACGGCGTCCAAATACGTCGGCTGAACGCCGCTCCAGGCCGAGAACGATTTTGGCGTGTGGAAGCCGTGCGCGACGGGGAGGGCGCGGACGCCCTTGAACCGGCGGATCCCATCCACCAACTGCATGTAGTAATTGTCGCCGTAGCCGCCCTTTTCTGTTGTTTTCATGGGCATCGCGTCCCGGCTGAACTCCTCGTTGTAGTTGTCCACGAAGAACGTCTCGCCCGGCTTGGCGACATGGCCCAGGAAGCCCGGCCCGCCACCCGCGCCGCTGAGGAAGCGCTGGGCGACCCACTCATTCCAGCCGGTGATGAAGATGAACTGAGGATCAATCTTCAGCGCCCGCTCCCATTGCTGGGCGAACTGCAGCCCCTTGTTCGATTCGGGTGTCTTATACTGCGCGTCTACGGGCGGCTCCATGCCGTGTCCCCACTCCTCGTCACTATGGTAGGAGCGGCCCAGGTTGTCCACGGGATGACCGGCGACAGAGACCGGCGCCTCTTCGGGACGGTTCGGATCGTCGTGCCAGCCTGCGCGCTGGGGATATTTATCAATCCACTGCCACTTGTCCTGGCCGGGGTCCCAGGCCCACGAATTGCGCCAGGTGAAGAAGTCCACGACTTTGGGAGCCATCGGCGAGCCGTCGTCCATCTTGCCGGCCTTGTCGCCCAGGATCAGCGGCTTGCCTTCCCACTGGAACCAGAGGTCTTGGTACGCGCCTTTGGCGTAGAAGTCGTTGTAAAGCTGCGTGACCGTCTTGCCCGGCCCGGCGTGGGTGATGAAGGCGATCTGCGGGGCGGGGATGCCCGACCGACGCATGTCCGAGGCGATGCGGCAGACAAGAGAATAGATCGCGGGATAGGTGAAGGCGTTGGTGGCGTCGAAGAAGATCACGTCCACATGGGCGTCGGCCAGCATTTGCAAATTATGGCGGTGAACCCAGGGGTCGTCGGCCAGGAAATAGCCGACCGCCGGCTCGCCCCACCAGTGGAACGCGCCGGTCGGGCCGTAAGGGTGCGCGACAGGGTCGGCAGCCGTGAGTGTATTGTCGTAGGGGCCGTCCTTGCCGTGCTGGCCGTGCCAGAGGAAGTAAAAGACGCCGACGAACTTGCCGGGCCGGGGCGCCGGGGCCGTGCCCGCCGTCGGCAGCGTCCGCCCCAGGGCGTCCGTCGCCACCCATGTGTCGGGCATGAGGGCGCGGGCGGGCGGCGTCTGCGCCTGTGACGGCAAAGTGCCCAGAGCGAGGGGAAGGGCCAGGGTCAGGGCGAGGAAGTTTGGTTTCATAAGGTTGGTTCCACGGGGCTAAAGGCTTTATTGGGGTAACCCCCGTGCTTTAGAAGTGCAAGCCCCCGCCTGCGCGGGCGAAGATTATAGGAGGGCGCGATTCATCGCGCTCCTACAGGCGTATACAGCCCCGCAGGGCATGCCTGCTTCTTATTTCCGCCGTACCAATCGGCAGCCGAACAGGCCGCCGGCCATCGCGCCGGGGTGGGCCTGGAAGCGCACCGTTACCTTCGACTTGCCCGCGACCAGTTCCGCCGGGAGCGGGGTCACGACATCGAAATACTGCCCCGGCTTGTCCTCGTGCAAGGTCTGCGTGGCGACTTTAGTCCCGTTCACCAGGATGTCGAAGGTGCGATTCCCCTCCTCGGACCCCCAATAGGTACACACCAAGTCCTGCGGCGTGCCGGGCAGGGTCTTGAGGTCGAACGAGAACCAGCCGCCGTCACGGGCATCGCGCCAGTGTCCGCCCCCGTCGGGGCCGTCGCCCGTCGTGGACTTCTCGTTTTGCAGGGCGTGGTCGTGCTCCGGCTGCTGCTCGCCGGGCCGCATCTCGTCCACCGTCCGCGCTTCCAGTTCGCGCGCCCGCTCCTGCGCCGCCTGATAGTCCGCCTCGTGCTTGCGCCAAGCCGCCGGGGTGAAGGTGTCCCAGTAGACAGTGTAGCGCCCGAAGTAGGTGCTGTAGAACGGCTTCAGCGTGATGTCATTGGGTCGGCCCGCGCCCGCCGTGCGGAACGTCAGGGGCTGCCTAGCAACGGGTTTAATCCACGAGTCCAGCGGCTTGTTGGCCGTCACCAGGACGGGGACGCGCGGGTCGCTGACGTGGAAGTACGCGCCCTGGTCGTTGGCGGCATAGGGAATCGGAGCGGCCAGGCCCTCATTGCCGAGCTGCCCGGCCAGCACGAGCGGGCCGTAGAGGATGGCGACTTTCGTGGGGTCATCCGGCATCGCTTCTTGGTGGAGGCGCATCGGTAGGGTGATATCTACCCGGTCGCCGCTCTTCCACCGTCGCGCTATTGTTACATAGCTGCCCGGTTTGGCCGTAACCGGCTGGGTCTGCCCATTCACCAAGACCGTCAGGCCGTGCGTCCACGACGGGTAGCGGACTTTGAGGGCCAGCGCCGTCGGCTTCGTACACGTCAAGGTCAGATGCGTTGTGTCGCTGTCGGGGAACCGCGTTTCCTGCCGCACGGTCAGCCCCTTCGCGTGCCATTTCAGCACCGATGGGATGAACAGGTTGACGTACAGATTTTTGTCGTCATGGAAGTAGATGCTGTCGCCGTATTTGACGTGGTTTTCCATGCCGGTTCCGACGCAGCACCAGAACGACTCGGTGGGAGAGCTATACGTTTTGAAGTGGCCCGGCTTCAGCGAAACGTAGTAGGTCATCATCCCGCGCACCGGGTCCTGCGAGGCCAGGATGTGGTTGTACAAAGCGCGCTCGTAGAAGTCGGCGTACTTGGCACTGGGCGTCCACTCGAACAAATGCCGCGTCAGCTTGAGCATGTTGTAGGTGTTGCAGGTCTCGGCGGTGACCGGGCTGAGGTGATGGCTCAATTGGCCCGGCGCGTCAAAATGTTCGCTGTCCGTGTTCGCGCCGATGGCGTAGGTGCGCGTGTGGACCACCCGGTCCCAGAAGTATTCCGCCGCCGTTTTGTCTTTCGGGTCGCCCGTCAGCTCATACAGCCGCGCCAGCCCGATCAATTTAGGAATCTGCGTGTTGCCGTGCAGGCCCGCCAGCCGGTCCTCGCGCAACGTCAGTGGGTCTAGCACAGACTTCTGGTAGAAGTGGCGCGACAGCTCCAGATACTTCGGCTCACCAGTCAGCGCGTAGACATCGGCCAGCACTTCATTCATGCCGCCGTGCTCCTGCTCCAGCATGACCTGCCACTGCTCGCCGCTCAGGTTCCGCGTCGTGTCCACGGCCCAATCCGAGAGCTTCACCAGCACGTCTTTGGCCTGTGCGCTGCCCGTATACAGGTAGGCGTCCCGCAGACCGGCCAGCAGCTTGTGCATGGTGTACCACGGCACCCAGCCCCGGTGAACGCCGTCCCCATGCCCCGCCGCGACATCGGCGAACATGGCCTTGCCGTCGGGAATGGCCGAGACGTACCCATGTCCGTTCTTCTCCTGGCACAAGGCCAGCTCGCCGACGATGTAGTCCACGCGCGCCTTGACGCGCGGGTTGTGGGTTGCTCGGTACTGCATGGAGAGCGCCGACAGATAATGGCCGAGAATGTGCCCCGCCACGCCCGAGTTCTCCCACCCGCCGTAGATCGGCGCTTTGGGCGTCAGCCCCGCCTCGGTGCGGAAGTTGTGCAGCAGCCGGTTTGGGTCCAGTGACAGCAGGTAGGCGGTATCGCGCCCCATCGCCGCCTGGAACGGGCTGGGGAGCAGCGTCACGTCGGCGAGGTCGAACGGCTGTACGCGCCCCGGCACGGCTGGAGCGACTTTGTAGACATTGGTCATGGCAGGCTTCGCCTTGCTGAAATGTGTGGCGGGTGCGGCGACGGCGGCGCCCGTCAGTAGCGGCAGCAGGAGGCCGCAGGCGGGAAGGAGGGTGGTGTCTTTCATTTCTGGTCTTTCAAGTCAGGCGGCTGTTCAAGATAGCGATATAGGTGAGATGATACCAGATGCGGCGGTCCCAGGTAAAGTTTTCCAATCAACTGGCCGGCCTCTTCGGCGGAGGGGGCCAAACACCGGCATCTGCTGTTGTGGCCTCGCCCGGAGCCTCCGGCAAGGGCGGCGGCTCACGCCGCAGCCGTTCCGCCTGGCGGTTCCAGAAGTAGAAGCGCGGCAGGTACAAAACAGCGTTGAATGCTAACAAGAATAGCATCATCCACGGATAAATATAAAAGCCTTCATGCGACAGTAGGCCAATGAAGGGTTTGTGATACCTTGGATCATAGAAAACGAATGGATACTTCCACCAGGAGTACGCAAGGGGAAAAAGCCACACCACGCTGATAAAGAACACTACAGGCAGACCGGTAACAGCAACTTTGCACAGATACCGCCGCAAGCTGTACCTCTCGGTCGGTTGCATACGCAGGTCAGGATGGAGAGCCATGATCCATCGCTTCGCCCTCGAATCAGGCTTTTTCTGCCACTGTTCCTGCCCTGCGGTGGCACGAGCTTCCCACCTATCTAGAAATGCTTCCGTAAAGAGCTTCATGGCGGTCTGAGTACCCTGCCCTGAACGGCAGGGCTTTAACAGAGCAAATCCCCGCCTGCGTGGGCAGAAGAACAGGATGCCGAAGGCATTTCGCCCACGAAGGTGGGGGCTTGCACTTCCAAAGCCCGGCGGTTCAGCGCCGGGCAACATCGCCAGGCGGCTTTGGCAGGTTCACAAGGCCCACATCCACATATGCGGGGCCGCTGCCGACGGCGGCGTGGACGGCGATGGTGTTGGAACCGGGACGAAGCGCGAAGGAAGCCGGCAGCGGCACCGTGAGGTAGTCGTCGGAAGCGCCGTCGAGATGAGCGGCGGGATGGCCGTTGAGGAAGACCTCGACCGGCCCGCTGTGGCGCAGGTAAAGGCGGGGGTTGGGGAGCGCCCGCCCATTCCAGGAGAACGTTCGGCGAAGCCAGAGGCCGCCGCCCGTCCAGGCGGTGCCGACATCCGTGACATTTCCGTTTTGCGTGACCTGGGCATCTCCGAACGCGCCTCCGCCTGTCTTCCAGGCGCGGTCCTTGTAGCCTGGGCTGGTCCAGTCGCCCGACGGTGGATGAGTCAGCCACCGCCAGACGGGGCGCGGGGCGGTGCGGGCGGCGCGGATCGTTCCGTCAGAGGCAAGCGTGACCGGCAGGACGGCGGGCCGGCCCGAAGCGCCGACGGCGAGCGGTGCCCAGGGGTCGGAGCCGAAGTAGGTGGCCCACCAGCGGCCTTTCTTGTCTTGAAACAAGTTGTTGTGCCCATCGTGCGGGATGGCCCGGTAGCGGGGCGTGTACGGCCCGTAGATCGAGCCGGTGGAAACGGCGGAAAAGCAGTCGTAAGTGGTGTGGCCCGGCGGCAGGGGGTCCTTGAGGCCGGGCGTGATCGGGGGGCTGCCGGAATTGATGAAGATGTACTTTCCCTTCACCTTGATCAAGTAAATGCCTTCGCCCCAGCCGGGGGCCTTGTCAAAGGTGATGTCGCGCGGCGCTTCGGCCAGCCCGCTCATGTCGTCCTTCATGCGGGCGATGTGGTAGCCGCCGAACAGGAAATAGACCGCTCCGTCCTCGTCCTGGAACAGCGAGGCGTCGTCGTCTAGGCCGAGCGGGCCGCTCGGCTGGACATCGCGGTAGGGGCCTTCGGGCTTGCCGCTGGCGCTTTGGAGCAGCCCAGCGCCCAGGTGCAGACCTTCGCCTTTGAGCTTGGTGCAGTACGGTATCCAGTAAGTCCCTTTCAGGTAATGGATTTCCGGCGCCCAGACCGCCGAGCCGGGATTTGGCCCCGTCCACCAGTGCGCCCAGGTGCCGTCTTTGTCCAGACTCCAGATCAGCCCCAGCGCCTGCCAGTGGACCAGGTCCGGCGACTTCCACATCCGAATGCCGTCGTTGACTGTCCACATCTGACTGGACGGGTCCTTCGCGCCGATGGTGGTGTAGCCGGGCGCGGGATCGGTTGTCCCGACCAGGTAATAGTTGCCGTCCGGCCCCAGTGTGATGTTGGGGTCGCGCATGGGGCTGTTCAGCAGTTGACGCAGGGGCAGGCCGCCGGGGGCGTTAATGTCACGCGCGGCAGGCAAAATGACACGCGCGTTGCCGGGCGTCATGTCCGCCGCATGGCCGGTGGAGGCAAGGCAAAGGGCGGCGACGGCCGGCAGCACAAAAAGCATTCTGTTCACTTTATCCTGTTCACTTCCTCAGCACGATCTTGGCCCGCGTTCCCGCGCCCGTGTTCTGCATCAAAAATGTGATCTGGACGCGGCCCGTCCAGTGGGCCGGGGCGTGGGCATGGGGCGTGATGGTGAAGCGGGCGAAGTCGGCGTCGCGGACGGCTTCGTCTGGCTGCCGCTTTGTCCCCCAGGGCATCGGCGCGGAGCGGCGGGCGTCGTAAAGGTCAACGCCGTGCAGACGGCCGTGGAACAGGACGGATTTCGTGTAATCGCCGCCGACCTGGTAGTCTAGCCGGACGCCGAGGAGGCTGTCGGCATCGTGCCGGGCCAGCGGCCCGTCGGCTTGGGCCGAGACGGTCAGCGCGGGCGGGAGGTCTTCCGCCGTGACGCCCACGGTCGCCTCGGCGGCGGCTTCCGTTCCCATGCCCAGGCGCGCGGTCCATGTGTTGCGGTCGAAGTCGGCATAAGCGTTTTGGGCGCGGTTGGGGTAGAAGTGGAGCGTGCGGATCACCTTTGCCACCGGAGTAGGGGTCAGATCGGAGCGGCCCGTATCGTCGTCGGCTTCTAAATAGACCACGCCGCCGTCGGGGATTATGCCCGACCATTCGGGGGATGCAGAGTCATCAAGGGGGCGCGTTTCCGTCGGCAGCAGCCGCTCGTTCGCTGGATTGTCGCCCCAAGAGGCGTGGGCGGCGTCAATGCGGAAGACGCGCAGGTGGCCGTGCGTGAGGGGCAGGTGATGGAGCGCGGCGCGCACCGTTTGCTCCTGCCCGGTGCGGTTCCAGAAGACGAGCGAGGCCCGGTGGTCGTCGGTGGATGCCATGCCTTCCAGCCCGTCTGGGCCATTCAGGGCGACCGCCCGACGGTCTACGGGCATCCGGGCGTAGATCAGGTAGGCGTTGAAGACCGCCTTGCGGTGCCCGTCCCGGCTGACCATGCCGGACCAGTTGCCGCCGCCCGTGTCCATGAACTGCGCCCAATGCACCGAAGTCAGCCAGGGCTGGGACAGGAAGAATTTGTAATCGTGGAGCAGGGCCGAGGCCAGCGGGTAATGGTCCTGCCGTCCGCCTTCGGGGTAGTCAATGGCGTAAGCGTTGTACTCGTTCAGCGCGGCCTCGGTGGTCGCCAGTGCGGACCGGGATTGGAGCTGCTCCCGCACCAGCCCCAGGACGCCCGCGATGTCGGGGGCGTGGTAGGGACCGCCGGGGTAGAAGTGGAACGAGAAAAAGTCCAGCGGCAGGCCGCGACTGAGCGCATTGTCCAGAAACGGCCCGATCCAGGCGTCGGTGAAGGCCAGCGCGGGGCCGCCGATCTGTCCATCCGGGTCGGCGGCCCGCAGGCTCCGCGCGCTGGCGTCGTACATCTCGAAGTAATCGCTCTCGCTCCCATGGAAGAAGTCCGCGTTGTCCGGCTCGTTGTAGACCTCGTGATATCCCACCTTCTGAAGCGGGCCGCCCTGCCTGGCATGGCGCGCGTAGTCGCCCAGTATCCGCCCCCAGGCGTTCATGTCGGTGGGAACGGCCCGGTAGCGGCCCGGCGCGGGCTGGAGAGGGGAGGGCACATAACAGTACGACCAGAACGGGGAGACGTTCCGGCCGTTCAGCAGGGCGGCGATCCGGTCCATCTCCCGGAAGTCGTACACCGGCTGCTCCGCCGTTCCCGAAACCGGCGGCGTCTTCCACCCGGCCCAGTTCGTCCCCCAGGCCAGGTCCACGCGCAGCGAGTCGGGGCGGACCTCGTCCAGCAATGGCGCGTCACGCTCGTAGTGGGCGAGCGGCACGACGCCGGAATTGTAAACGCAGAACTTAGTCTTGATCAACGGATTGTCGATGGGAACAGCAAAGTCCGCTGTGACCGTGACCGGCGTGGGGGAGGGCGCTGTTTTCATGGGTATTGTTTCTTTGGCGTGAGCCGTGACGGCGAAGCCGAGCGCGGCGGCTGTCGCGAGCATAACAAGGCTTCTGTTCACGGCGAGAACCTGACCTGCACCGCGCGGCCCGTGTAAACGATGCCCCGGCGACTGCCGTCGGGCAGGACGACGTTCAAGTGCCGTATCGGCAGCATCCCAGGAAACGTGCCCGCGCGGGCGCCGACCGTCAACGTCCGCGTCCTGTCGTCCCAGCGCATGGGGATGCGGCTGGACGCGCCGCGCTGGTAGGCATAGGAGTCTCCGTCGTCCTCGTACAAGGCGAACACGGCGTCCGCGCCGGGATAGACGCGCACTTCGAGCGGGTCTTCGACGCCCAGACTCGTGGACTGGAGGACCGGGCCGAGCGGCAGGATTGTCCCCGCCCGTACATAGGCGGGAATGGTGTCCAGCGCAGCCCGGACGTGTAGCGTTTGGTCGCCACTGACGGGCGTATGGGTATTGAAGTCGTACCAGCGGCCTGCGGGCAGGTACACGTCGCGCGCGCCGCCCGGCACCAGAACGGGCGCGGCCAGCAGGCGGTCGCCGACCAGCCATTCGTCTTCAAGGTTGAACGTTTTTGGGTCCTGCGGGAACTCCAACAGCAAGGGGCGCATCAGCGGAACGCCGGTGGCGGCGGTCTGGGCGGCGAACGTGTAGAAGTAGGGGATCAGGCGAGTGCGAAGCTCGATGGCCTTCTTGGTCGCCGCCAGAACGTCATCCCCGAAGGTCCAGGGCCAGCGCGGGGAGTTGAACGTCCCGTGGGCGCGCATGACGGGCACGAACACGCCCTCCTCGATCCAGCGGGCGTACAATTCAGGCGTCGGCGTGCTCTGGAAGCCGCCGATGTCCTGGCCGACGTAGGGCATCCCCGCCAGGCTCCAGTTGAGCATCGTGCCGGGCTGGTTCGCCAGCGTCGCCCAGTTGCTGTCAATGTCGCCCGTCCAGCAGGCCGCGCCCAGTCGCTGCATCCCCGGCGCGAAGGCCCGGTTGAGGGACCACGCCCGGCGGTCGCTCATCGCCCGCCAGCCGTCCCACTCGGTCTGGACCATCTGGAAGAACTCGTCCGCCGTCTGCTCGGCTTCGTCGTTCCACCAGCCGTCCGCGCCGGCTTGTACCAGCGGGACGTGGTGGCTCCACCACCAGTAGCGTGCCTGGGGCAGATCGAATCGCAAGTCCGTCCCAAGCGGGCTGCTCAGGACCCAGCCCTGCTTGCGGGCGAAGTCCAGGTTGGCCCCGTTGATGCGCGGCTTGCGGATGCCGACGAAGTGCAGGCCCAAACCTCTCATCTTGCCCAGGCTGCCCGGCGGGAACGTCTTCGGGTTGAAGTCCCAGTCGTTGTTGAACCAGTCGTAGTCGTAGATGAAGGCATCCACGGGGATCTGTCGGTCCCGGAACTGACGCCATTTGTCCTGCACATCGGCGGCGTCGGAATAGCCCCAGCGGCTGATCATAAAGCCGAACGTCCAGCGTGGCGGGATCGGCGCGCGCCCGGTCAGCCGCGAGTAGGCATCAAGCAGGCCATAACCGTCGGGCGCGACACTCAGGTATAAGTCGAGCAAGGGGCTGGGGACCGTCCAGGTCAACACCCCGTTCTCGTCGTGCCAGGATATGCCTGACTGGTTGTTCGCGACGAGGACGCTCCACCCGCCGGTGGACCACAAAAATGGAATGCGCGTGACGCCGTTGCTGACGACCTGCGTTCCCGACGGGTGAGTCAAATCGCCCGCATGGTTCTCGCTCTCGTTGCCCGCTCCGTAGAACCGTTCACGGGCGTCATGGGAGAGCGTCAGCGTGATCGTCCCATTCGCCGACGTGACGGTGCCCAACGGCAGCAGCGCGCGGCCCGTCCGATCCTGAAGGCGCAGCCGCCCGCCGGCTTGCACGGTGAGCGTTGCCTGAAGAGTCTGGACTGTGGCCGTACCATTCGCGCCCCGGCGGACGACCGCGCCGGGCCAGGGCGTGGTCTCTACTACGAAGGGACTGACCGGAGGGGCTGGGTTGCCGGGCGGGGCGGCGACGAGGTGGAAAACGCCGGGGTCAGCGGCGCTGACGGTGATGTTGAGGCCCGGTGCGTTTACTGCCGCCGTGGAGTCGGCCTTGACCGCTCCGGCGGTTAGGAGTAGAAATGTCGCGACGTTGACAAAAATGCGTGTGTGGTTCATGGCAGGTTTTTGGCTTGATTATTGTTCAAGAGGGGAATGCCAACACGTTCGACGCCGATGCACCAAAAGCCTTCTGGAAGTGAGGAAGACCAATGGCTGCGGCTTACTGGCTGGACTTGAACTTGGCGATCTGTGCCTTCAGCAAATCCAGATAGAAGCGGCCAAACTCCCGGGACGGCTCGATGTCTTTGCTGACCTCGGCGCTCGGCTGTTCCCCGCGCGTCCACTCGTTCCACGAAACCACCATCGCGAACTTCGGGCCGATCTGCGTGGCCCGTGCCCACTGTCGCCGGAAGGTCTCGCCGTGGCTGCGCGGTGCGGCAGGGATATAGCCGTGCCCCAGCCCGTCGGGGCCGCTGCCGACTTGCGGGCGGTACGAGGCGACCACCACCATCGCCTCGGGCCTGCCGTCATGCACGGTATATGTCTGCGGGCCGCGATCCTCCCATGACCAGTAGCCGTATTTGCTGACCAGGTCGTCTGTCCGCAGGGTCGGCTGCTCGGTGACATAGCCGGTCATCCAGCGGACGGAAAAGCGGTCATCGTTCCACTTTGGGACGCTGTTCAGGAACGGCGAGGGCGTGTTGACATACACGACCAGCAGCGGCTTGCCCAGATACATTTGCAGCAGCGGGCGGAACTGGGGGTTTTGCACATACTCTTTGTAAATCTGGTCAGCCTTGCGCTGCAAGCGCCCGTCCGCAGCGGCCTCGGGGGAGCCGGTGACGCCGGCGAAAATGCTGATGTTGGGCGTCTTCTTGCCCTCAACGCGCATCCGGGCATATTCCTCGAAGATCGCTGTCGTCGCGCCCTCGATCATGTCAAAGGTCGGGTTCTTGACGTTCGGATTGTATGTGTAGTTGACATTGTTCGACCAGTCGATCCAAACAAAGTCCACCCCCGCGTCGGCCAGCCATTCAGCATGCTGGCGGATGATGTGTCGGTCATTTGAGGCGTAGCCTCCCAGCAGCGGCGTTCCCCAACGGTCCGCCGAGTTCGGGTTCGTGTGCCATGTGGTGTAGGCGATGCCGACGAGCCTTTCCTTCGGCGGGACTGGCGGATAAGACGGCGCTGCCGGCGCGGCAGCGGCCATCGCGAGGGTGGAAACCAGCAGCAGGCTGGTTACAATCTCAGATATCATTTGGCGCTCCCTTTGCCTAGCCGTGCTCGATAATTGAAGCGGTCGTCGGGCGCGGCGTCGCCGTTCAGAGTGAACTCACTCGCCGTTGGTGTCTTTGAGAAGCAGTTGTCCGCCCACTTGAAGTCAATCGCCGGGGGCAGGTGGGCGGCGCCCAGGAGCGCACGGGGAACTGCCAGCATCAGCTCACTGCCCTGCGTCCGGTACGGCACGTTTGCGACGGTCTGCCACTGGTATTTGCCGCCGACGTTCTTTTCCAAGCTGGCCGTTTTGGCGCCGACCCGGCGGTTGACGAGGAAGTCATAGCCGAGCCAGCCCGTCTTGTCGTCCGCGTCTGTGTTCAGCAGCAGCAGCATCCAGTTCGGGTCGGTGTGCGGGGTCAGCGCCGCTGCCGTGCGGACGTAGAAGTAGACGATCTTCCCGTCATAACTGACCTTCGCCGCCACGATGTCGTTGCGGCCCGTCGTGTTGACGTAGGGGCCTGCCTTGCCCGCGCCGGGTGCGTCCCGGTGGGCGGTGTCCCCGAAGGCATCACGGAACTCCGGCTCCACGCCTTTCCATACATTGAAGCTGCCGTTGATGTTGATGGATCGAGGCGTGACCGGCGGCGTCTGACGGACGCCTTTGTAACGGCGGACGGCGGCGACGAGCTGATAGTAATAGTCGTCGCCATGCCCTCCGGCCGTCGGATCATCCTTCATCGGCTCGATGTCACGGCTGTATTCCTCGTTGAACTCATCCACGAAGATCGGCGGCGGCGCTTTGTACCCGGCCCAGTCCTGATAAAACCCCGCTGTCCACTCGTTCCAGCCGGTGATGAAGACGAACGGCGGGTCCAGCGCCAACGCGCGCCGCCACTGCTCGGCGAAGTTATAGCCGTAGCGCACGGCATTGGGCCGCATGTCCTGATGCCCGCCGTGGAAGCTGCGCCCGAAGGCGCCGGGGAAACTCATCGGCGCCAGGTGGGTCACGGAGTTGTAGTTCTGCGCGACGCCGACTGTGATCTGTTCGATCCGCCCGGTGGGGCTGCGCTGCGGGGCCTGGGGGTAGTTTTGCAGCCAGGCCCAGTGGCCGAGCGGGGGCGATTGGAGGTCATAGGGGGCGATGGGCGAGCGGAACGTAAAGAAGTCGCGCATCGTTCTGGCCCGGCGGGCGGCGGCTTCCGGCATCATTCGCCGCGCATCGGGCGAGAGCGCCTGCACTTGTGCCCCACCGGCAGGACGCACACGCAGCGAACGGTCACCAGGCGCGGGCTGCCCGTCTTCCCACGCGCGGCCTCCGGCGTATACATCGGCAGAGTAGCCCCACCAGCCGATGTGGCCAGTCGGGTGCGACATTTCCAGATAATACCGGCCCGCCGGCAGCGTTTTCCCCGCTTCGAGCAGGAGCGCGGCATTGTCGGGGACGTTCTCGAAGCGGCGTCGGGCCAGCAAAGGGCCGCCCGGTCCATTCGCGCGGAGCGAGAGCGTCATGCCTGATTGGGTCGTGTTCCACGTCGGGAACTCGCCGCCCGCCGCCGCGAAGGGCCGGTCTATAGTGAATGTCTGTCCTAATGTGCTGCCGCTGTGCAGCTCGGCGGGCTGGTGCGGCGGCGCCTGACGCAGCCCGTCCGCATCGGCATAGCCGGGGTCGGCCAGAACCAGCGGCTTGCCCCCCCAGCGGAACCACAAATCTTTGTAACGGCCCGGCGCGTACAGCGTGTCGTACAGCTCGCGCAGGGTGCTGCTGCCCATGCCGCCGGGGTTGCCGAACGGGCACAGGAAGGCGATCTGCGGCGTCCGCCCGCCCTGCCGCCGGACGTCTTCCCATACCCGGCAGAGCGTCTCGCGGGCCTTGTCATAGGTGACGGCGTTGGAGTTGTCGAAGATCACCACGTCCACGCCGGCATCGGCCAGCATCTGCGCGTGCTTCCGCAGCACCCATTCGTCGTCGCTGGCGTAGTAACCGAAGAGCGGCTCTCCCCAGTAATGGCTGGTGTTCAAAGGCCCCCAGGCCGGATGGTGAACGTCGGTCCTCGCTTCGGGGTGCGCTTTCAGGATTTGGGTGTTGTCATACGGACCGTCCCCGCCCCGCTCGAAGGTCAGGAAGTAGAACATGCCGACGGTCTTGCGGGGCCGTGGCGGGCCAACGTTTTGGTACGTCGGCAGCGCCCGTCCCAGCGCATCCGTCCCCACCCAGGTGTCTGGATAGGTGTCCCGCGTGGGAATGCATGGGGCCTGTGCCACCGCCGGGAGCGCAGCCATCAAAGCCGCGAGGACTGTCAGGACGACTGCCGAAAGGAACCGGCAGGGCAGCCGCCAAGCGGTCGCAGCCCTGCTGACCCATGAGTTTTGAACCCCGTGCGGGGCGTTAGCCATCAACATCGGGATTGTAGAAGATGCCTGTGTTGCCGTAGTTCTTGCCGTTGCCATTGCCGCTGTTGCCGTTGTGGTAAACAAGGCGGTCATGAACTTGATCGTGGCGGAAGAATTTTGCATGACCGTCAACGAAGGCATAGTTCGCGCCCTCGCTGTGTCGGGGCTTGTCGCTCTTGTTGTTGTTTTGACCGGGGCCGCCGTCCGAGGTGATCGGCCCTTGGATCGGCCCCGTCGCATACTTTACCTTGTCCACGGTGCAGCAGATGTTCGTGTTGGCGGCGTCCCACCACACCATGTTGTCGGAGAGGTCCACGGGCGACTTGAGCGGCCCACCGACCTCATCGGTCGCGAGCAGGTTCGTCAGAGACCCGGTGACCTCCGTAATCAGGATGGTGTCCGACGGCTGCTGAATCGTGTTCGTGGGGTAGAACAGGTTCCGGTAGTTGATCGCGTAGGAGACCGCCGCGAATTGGCTGCCTGCGGGCGCATCGTTGGGATCGTCCGGGCAGTGAAAGACTGACTGGCTTTTGATGAAGGGGTAGACCGCGCCCGCCCATCCGATCCCAGGGAACCAAACGGCCGCGGAGATGCCTTTGGGCAGGTTCTCGTCGCTGTCCTGTGTGTATTGAATCAGCCCCAGGCTAATCTGCTTCATGTTGGATTCGCAGGAAACGCGCCGGGCGTTCTCGCGAACCTTCTGAAAAACCGGAAACAAAATTGCGGCGAGGATCGCGATGATGGCGATCACGACGAGCAGCTCGATCAGAGTGAACCCCGCATAGGCGGCGCTCGTGTCCTTTTTGGAAGACGATTTCATGGCGTTTCTCCTTTGTCTGGGCCAAGTGTTTGGGTCAAGCGGCGCTGGATGAGTGATGCAGAGCGCCATCGGTTCTTGCCGTGTGGACCGCATCCGAGGCGTGACGTACCGGGTGCGGGCGGATCAGCAGGGGGACCGGCAGAATGTAGGTCTGGACGGGCTGCGTCCCGGCGGCGAGGCTGTCCAGCAGGGTCTCGCAGGCGATCTCGCCCATCTGCTCGAAGTTCGGCGCGGTCGTAGGGAACGCAGGCCGGTAGCGGCGGGCGACGGCCTGGTTGTCGAAGCCGGTGACCGTGACCCCGGCCGGCACGGGGATACCCCGGCCGGAGAGAATTTCGATGGCCTCCACGGCCATCAAGTCGTTGCTGGCAATCACGGCAGTCGGCGGCTCGGGCAGGGCCAGCAAGGCCGCCAGGGCCGCTTCCAGCGCGGCCCGCTGCTCCGCCGGCGGGACGCGGCGGACGAGGGCCGGGTCCAGCGCGCGTCCCACGTCTCTGAGTGCGTCCCGGTAGCCCTGGTAGCGCGCTTCCAGCGAGGGATGATGCACCTCCTCCCGGTAGAGAACCAGGCCGATGCGCCGGTGCCCGCGCGCCAGAAGCCAGCGCGTCATGTCCGCCCCGGCCCGGCGGTTGTCGAAAACGATCTGGGCATGGCCCTGCGCGGGCGTACAGGTGTCCAGGAGAACGACCGGAACTCCGAGGTCTTCCCGGCCGAGGTACTCCCTTTCGCCGCTTGCCTCTTGGCGCACGGTGGGGTAGATGATCAGGCCGCGCGCGCCCGCCGCGATCATCTCGCACGCCGCCGTGTGCTCCTGCGCCACGCTGTCACGCGCCCCGGCCATCAGGACGCGGCAGTCGCTCCGGTGCGCGGCGCGGTCAATCCCGCGAAACGCGGCCTGCGGCAGCTCGGCATCGGACAGCGGCGCGATGAAGCCGATGGTCAGGCGCGGCGGCCCTGCCGCTCCGAGCGGCGCGGCCGGCGCCAGGGTGAACGTCCCGCGCCCCGCTTCTTTCACCAGCAGCCCCTCGGCGGCCAGGGACGCGATGGCTTTGCTGAGAGTCGGACGGCTGACCCCATGCCGCGCTTGCAGCGCGTCCAGCGTCGGCAGCCGCGCTCGTCCCCCCGGCAGGCGCATCGCTTCCAGTTCGTCACGGAGTTGTTCCTTGACGCGAAGATAGAGGGGCGTGTTTTTCATCGTGATGCTGTCGAGAAACGTGTTTACCAATCCCGCCATCGGTTTTACCGATTGAAACCATTATAATGCCGATTGCGATTTTTGTCAAGCACTTTTACTGCCCGATTTTTTCGGCGCCGCGCGGCTTGACGAATGCCGCTAGGTGGACTATAATTCCCCCACCAATCCATGAAAATCAAGAACCCTTCCCTGCCTCTGGCGCTGCTCTGCGGCAGCCTGTTTTCCGTGACCATTCAAGCCGCGCCGAAGGCCCGGCCTACGCCCGTGGCGGTTTCCGCGTCCACCCCGGACCTGTTCCACTTCCGCCGCGACGACGCGGTGCCGGGTGGGGTAACGCGCATCTCCCTGGACGCCGCCCGCGTCGCCGCCCAGCCTGTCTCGCCCAACGTCTTCGGCAACTTCATCGAGAATTTGGGCACGGTCATCTACGACATCCTATGGGCGGACGCCCTGCACAACCCCAGCCTGGAGCGGATCGAGAAAACCGACCCGGAGCCGCAGTGGTGGGACCAGGCCGGGGCCGCGACCTGGCAGGAGACATCCGGCAGCGGCTGCCTGTCCCAACGCTGTGAGCGTCTGTCCAGCCCGGACGGTGCCCTCAGCCAGCGCGTCTACCTGCCTGTTTACCGTGTCCGGGGCTACACCCTGACCCTATGGACGCGCGCGCCGGGCGGCGAGGGCCGGATCACCCTTGCCGTGCGGGCGGGCGGTGAAACAGGGCGCGGCTTCCACCCCGGCATGGAGACGGCGGGACAGGCGGTGGCGCAGACTGCCCTGTCCGTGGCCGGCCCTGCGTGGCGGAAGCAGACGATCCACTGGACCCTGCCCGCCGGGGCCATCGCGAAGGGTCAGGCCGCGCGGTTCGTCGTCGCCCACGCCGGGGGCGGGCCTGTGGACGTGGACCAGATCAGCCTGTTCCCCGACGACGCCGTGGACGGCATGGACCCGGACGTCTTGCGCGCCGCCCGCGCCTGGCACATCTCGGTCCTGCGACTGGCCGGCAACTACTCCAGCGGCTACCACTGGCGCGAGGGCATCGGCCCGCGTGAGGCGCGCCCGACCAGCCGCAACGTCGCCTGGGGCGGCGTAGACTCCCATGCCTTCGGCACCGACGAGTTCCTGGACCTGGCAAGGCGCATCGGGGCAACGCCCCAAATCGGCGTGAACGCCGGGGACGGCACACCCGAAGAGGCCGCCGCCTGGGTGCGCTACTGCAATGCTGGAACGCGGCGCGTCCCGCTGTGGGAGATCGGCAACGAGCTGTACGGCGGCTGGCAGATCGGCCACACGGACGCAGCCGGCAACGCCGCCCGATTCGTAGCCTTCCGCGACGCCATGCTCAAGGCCGACCCCGGCATTCGGGTCATGGCGACCGGCAAAGGCAGCGAGTTCGGGCCGGGCGGCCTAGACCGTGACAACGCCTGGAACGTCGCCGTCCTGCGCGCCTCGGTCGCAAACGGCGGGGCCGCACCCGATTACCTGACCATCCACCCCCTCGTCGGCCTGCCCGGCGGCCTGGGCGGCTTGCCCTATGACCTGAAGTGGGAAAGCGCGATGGCACACCCTGCCTTCATGGGTCAAACGGAGATTCCCGAGATGATTCAGGACATCACGAAGGTCGAGGGGCCGGACGCCAAGACCCGCCTCGCGCCGACGGAATGGGGCATCATCATTGGGGGCCGCGGCTGGGATCAGGGGCCGAACCACAACGTCACGGCGGGGGCGATCTACAACGCGCTGACGCTGAACGCCTTTTTGCGCCACAGCGACTGGGTGACATTAGCCAACATGACCGCCCTGCTGCACGGCGGCAGCATCAAAAAAAGCCACGGCGTCGTCTACGTAGACCCGCAGTATTACACTTCCCAGCTTTATGCCGCCGCACGGCCCCAAAAACCCATCGCCGCCGACTGGACCGGGCCGGGCCGCGATGTCCCTGCGCGCGGCTTCCTGCCCGCCGCCGCCGATGTCCCCGACGTAGATGTCTTCAGCGCTCTGTCCGCCGACCCCAAGACTTTGGTCGCTTTCGTCGTCAACCGGCATTTGACCGACGCCAGGCCCATCCACCTGTCCCTGGCCGGGTTTGCCCCGGCGCGTGCGACTGCCATGCTTCTGACCTCCACCGACCCGCAGGCGGCGAACACCTGGGACCACCCCGACAACGTCACGTCCCAGCCCTTCTCGCTCCCGGCGATGGCCGGCAAGAAGACCCTGGACCTGACCCTGCCGCCGCACGCCCTGGTCGTGCTGACATTCCGAAAATAAATTTCCCCGGCCTAGCTGTCTGACATAATTTGTGCTGTATAATGACACGAGACACGCCGTATGGGAGACTGTGATGCGCCCTCTTTTTCGCGCCCTCTTTTTCGCGCCTTGCCAGCGTTAGGCTAGGCGCTTTCGCGGCGTGTCTGGCGCTCCTTCTCGCCGCGCCCGCTACTTTTGCTCAATCGCCTCCAACTTACCCCGGCACAGCGAATACTGTGTCTAGTTCCACTTGGAAACAAGCCTGGAATTATGGGGTGAATGACTGGGTTATCAGCGGGCCGACGTCCCCTACTAAGGCTTCCCCTGGGGGCTGGGCTGTCACGGTAAGCGGCAACTCCCTCATGGTCACTGTTCCGGCAACAGCCCCGCTGGGTGAATACACCGTGGATTACGGAATCAAATATCTGTCTACCACAGGGTCGGCATCGCTAGGCACTGATCAACAGTATTATTCCGTCACTTCAGGTGCTTTTCGCCTTGTCACCCCACCGCCCACCAAGCCTGCGGCGGGCAACCCTGCTTTTGGCTGGCAGGGCAGCGTCGGCGGCGTCAACACCGGCAACGGCAACAAGACCACGACCGTGCCCCTCGTTAGCTGGACCCAGCGCGGCGGCATGGCCGTCTCGTGCGCCCTCTACCACAACAGCCAGGGCAGCATATACGGTCCCTGGGGCAGCAAGTGGGTTCCCAGCTACTTCACCTACCTTAGCCCCGGACCCGGCACCGGCGTCACCCTGCACTGGGACAACGGCCTGACCTACAGCTTCACCAACAGCAACGGCACTTACACGCCACCTTACGGCATTTTGGACACGCTGACCTCAAGCGGCAACGGCACGTTCACCCTGACGACGCCCAGCAAAGTCGTTTACACCTTCGGTTTCGCGCCGGGCAGCAGCGCATATTACAATGCCTACCTCAGTCGGATCACCGACCTGGACGGGAACTCGCTGACAATCAACCACAACTCCAACACCACCATCAGCAGCCTGGTGGACGCCACGGGCCGGACGCTGACCTACGCTTACGACGGCAACGGACACCTCGCCTCCGTCACCGAGCCGCTGGGGCGCACCTGGGGCTTCACTTACGGGGCGGCAGGCGGCACGGGAACTAACAACCTCTGGTACATGACCCTGCCTGCGGTGAACGGGAGCAGCTACGCCCTTTGGTTCGGCTACGATGCCGCCAGCAACATTGTCGCCATGCAGACGCCCGCCGGCCATACCAACGGCTACACGGCGACCTTCGGCTATAACGCCGACTCCAGCCTGGCCTGGTCGCAGGACGTGGTGGGCAACCGGACGACGTTCACTTACGGCGTGGCCACAACAACGGCGAGCGACCCGAACGGGCACACGCTCACCCATACCTATGCGGCCAGCCGGCTGGCCTCGGTCACGGACGCGCAGGGCAAGACGGAAAGCTACAGCTACGACTACAACAACATCCTGAGCACCAAGACGGACAAGCGCGGCAACTCCTGGGGCTTTAGCTCGCACTTCGACATCGGCAACAACAACGTTTCCACCAGCACCGACGCGCTGGGCAACAGCAGCAGCGTCACTTATGACCCGACCAAAGCCAACAAGGCCGTCAGCAGCACGGATGCCCTGGGCAACACGACAGCCAGCACTTATTCCGCCGACAATCACTACGACCTGCTCACCACCAAAGTCACCGGAACCGGGGCTTCGCCCTTCACGGCGACTAGCACGATTGGCGGCTACTCGAACGGCCTGCCCACGACCTTCACCGATGCCTTGGGCTACCCGTCCAGCATCGCTTATGACGCCAGCGGCAACGTCACGAGCGCCCAGGACGCCAACCACAACACGGCCAGCGCCACGTTCAACGCCCTGGGCTGGAAGATGACGAGCACGGACGGCCTGAACCACACGACGACCTATACCTATGACAACTGGGGCCGCGTCACCGCCGTCACCGCCCCCGACAGCACGCAGACCACCACGACCTATGACCCCAACGGCAACGTGCTGACCGTCACGGATGCCAACAGCCACACCGTCACGAACGTCTATGATGCCGACGACCGCCTGATCCAGACGACCAACGGGCGCGGCGATGTCGTCACCTACACCTATGACGGTCCCACCGGCTACGGCAGCCTGGACCGCAACGGCCTGACGCAGAAGGGGCTGCTGTCGGTCAAGACGGACGGCAACGGGCACACCACGACCTACACCTACACGGCCCGCAACGAGCCGTACCAGACCTTCTACGCTGACGGCACGGGCGAGAGCGTCACCTACGACGCCAGCGGCAACACTCTGTCGCGCACCAAGCCGGACGGCAAGGTCATCGGCTACGCCTATGACAAGGACAACCGCCTGACCGACATCACTTACCCGACGCTGCACGCCACCCACTTCGGCTATGACGCGGACGGGCGGCGCACCCTGATGACGGACGCGACGGGCCAGACCACCTGGGGCTATGCCGACGGCCTGCACCTGAGCGTGCTGATCTCGCCGGTGGGGGGCGTCTCCTACTGGTACGACGCGGACGGGCGGCGCACGGCGATGGAGGGGTTCGTCAACGGCGTCGGGGACGTGAGCTACTGGTACTACGGCTACGACGCCGGGGGGCGTCTGAGCAGCCTGCGCTCGACGGTGGACGGGACGACGACCTTTGCCTATGACGGGGCGGACCGCCTGACGCAGAAGACGAAGGGCAACGGGGAGTACGAGACGTATGGCTACGACGTAGCCGACCAGCTCACGGGCCTGGGCTTCTGGTGGTCGGATGGGACGGGGCGCAACAGCCAGACGTACACCTACGACGCGGGGGGGCGGGTGACGGGGTGCGACCAGGGGTGGTACAAGACGAGCTACGGCTATGACGGGGCGGATCAGCTCACGAGCGAGACGAGCGTGAACGGCTACCCGCCGCCGGCGCTGGGCTATACCTACGATCATAACGGCAACCGGCTGACGCAGACGCAGAACGGCCAGCCGTACCAGTCGTTCACCTACGACGCGCACGACAAGCTGACGAGCGGGACGGCGGGCAACGAGGTCCCCGGCTATGACCCAAACGGCAGCGAGACGAGCCTGAGCTTTTATGGGGAACCTACTTTTTCACCTACGACGACGAGGATCGCCTGACCAGTATGACGACCCCGTCGGGTGTGCGTGACACCTTCGTCTACAACGGGCTGGGGCTGCGGGTGGGCAAGACCGACAGCACCGGCAGCTACTCGTATCTGTGCGACGGGGCTTCCCCCGCCTCGCCGGTTCTGTGGGACGGCCACGCCATCTACACGCCGGGATTGAGCGAGAACCGAGGCGGTTCGAGCGCCTACTATGACAACGACCGTCTGGGGAACCTGTGGACGCTGGACGGGGCGGGCAAGAGCCAGTGGACGTATGAGGACACGTCGGGGTTCGGGAGCCTGATAGCAGGAGGCCGGGGGGCGACGCCGTTCGGGTTCGGGGGCGGGAATGGGTGTCAGAGTGACGCGGACACCGGCCTGGTGCTGATGGGGCACCGCTACTTGGACACGCGCATCGGGCGCTTCATCACCCAGGACCCGGCGGGGAGCGGCGACAACTGGTACGCTTATGCCGGCAACAGTCCCGTCAACGCGGTGGACCCCAGCGGGCTGATGTCCGCGCCGACGGGTGCGGGAATGTGGGGCATCAACGGCGGCACTTCCAGCGATGCGGCGATGGCGCTGGGGAGCGTCGAGGGCGATGCGATGTCGTCCAACAACACCTGGGCCGAGGTGCTCCACCTGTACCTGTGGCGGGCGACGGACCACCACAACGGGCAGGGGTATCAGGTGGATGGGGAGTGGCCGCTGTGGAACGTCGACGGAGCGATGTTCGCCGATCACGCTGTCAATGAGCGTCATCCAGGAGAGAGCGATGCCCACTATTTCTTCAGAGGGCTGTGGTGGGCAATCCAGCAGGCTTTCACCAGTGGCGCCGACCCAGGAACACTAGGAGCGCAGGGGCCACCATCAGCGGGCCTGTTTGGAGGGAACCCTAATGTTGCAAAAAATCAAATCAATACTAATGCTCCTGGTGGTCGTGCAGCAGCTAAAAGCTTGTTTAGGAAATTGAGTAAAGGCCAGAGAGTGATTAATGGGGCGGCACGAGATGGGAGCATACGTCGCTATACAGAGGACGGCTCTGTACAAATCCGAATGAAGTCAAATGGGACTACTAACGTAGACATTTAAGGATCGGCGGGCAAGGAAGATGTTCACTTCAATTAGCAATGCGTCAAATTAGAGTGGAGCAAAAGTGCATATATGCAAATCATTAGGCTTACTGTAGACGAGAGAGTGAACCTTCAGGCTTTGTTGGGTCAAAAAATTCTTGCCGTAGATGTGCCCGAGGGTGATGTCTCCTCGGGTAGTCTTTCTATGCGTAATATTTCCAACGTTAGGCTGACTTGTGAAGATGATAAATTCACTTTCTTTAGTGTGAGGTCAATTGACTTAGTCAAAGGTGTAGAAGTCTTCCTCGTCGAGATCGCTACTTTTCTGGATCTTAGACGTTATCCTGGCGGCCCGCCAATTACATGGCATCCCATCGCTGCATTAGCCGAAGAGTTAAGAGGATGCACTATTGAGAACTTTAGGTTGTTAAAGGCCGTATGGAAGGTTGTAGCTGGCAATTCTGTAGAAGGAACTTACTACGGCAAGCATCCCCTGTTTTTAACCTATGATTTATCTGATGATGCAACAACCTTTCATGTAGAAGATGGCATAATTTTGTTCTTTTCCAGCGGGAGCGCGCTTACTTTATGTGCAACAGGTGATCTTCCCGGAACTCTAAGGGTTTGGCATAGTAGGGCTTAACCCCTGAATGCTCATACCGTCTGACGCAGACCAGCAGCGGGAGCGTCGCACAGTCGTTCCTCTATGACACCCACGACAAGCTGACGAGCGGGGCAGGCGAGACCACAGCCTACGACGCCAACGGCAGCCTGAAGACCGACAGCTTGACGGGCCTGAGCTACACTTACGATGATGAAGACCGTCTGACGGCGGTGAGCGGTCCCGGCTACACGGACACGTTCAGCTACAACGGCCTGGGTCTGCGGGTGGGCAAGACCGACAGCACCGGCAGCTACTCGTATCTGTGCGACGGGGCTTCCCCCGCCTCGCCGGTTCTGTGGGACGGCCACGCCATCTACACGCCGGGATTGAGCGAGAACCGAGGCGGTTCGAGCGCCTACTATGACAACGACCGTTTGGGGAACCTGTGGACGCTGGACGGGGCGGGCAAGAGCCAGTGGACGTATGAGGACACGTCGGGGTTCGGGAGCCTGACAGCTACTACGAGGGTCTGACCGTGCCCCATCATGTGTGAACGTAAACCCTGGGCGGCGGTGTTCGCCGTGATGTTTGCGGCGTGGCTGAACGTAGGAGCCGTCTGCCGCGCGGATGGAATGCCGGACCCGCGCGCGGTCTCGCTGCCGAGCGCCGCGCCGTCCGGCTTTCCCGCCGTAGACAGGATCACAGTCGTTTTCTATCCCGCCGCGACGACCCGTAAGCCAACGCCCGCCGTTGTCGTCCTACCGCCGAGCGGGGGCAGCGCGCGCGACCCGATCCTGCGGCGATTGGCGCAGCACTTGGTCCGAGAGGGAATCGCCTGCGCCGTGATGGATTTGCCCTACCACAGCTTGCGGCGGCGGGCCGGCGTGGCCCCCGCCGCGCCGTATTTGGAGGGAAGCGTCGCGTCTTCGGTGCAGGCATTGGGCCAGGCCGCCTCCGATGTCCGCACCGTCACGTCCTGGCTGGCGGCACAGCCGGGCGTTGACCCGCATCGGCTGGGCGTGGTCGGCATCAGTCTGGGTGCGGTCGTGGCGCACCTGGCGATGGGGGAGGACGCGCGGCTGACAGCGGGCGTCGCCGTGCTGGGCGGCGGCAATCTGCCGGACCTGTCCCGGACGAGCGCCCTGGTCCGGCTCCTGCGGCGGTTTTACTCGCGCCCACTGGACCCGGCAACATTGGATGGGTTAAGCGTGGTAGACCCGCTGACCTATGCCGCCCGCAACCGCCCGCGCCGCGTCCTGATGATCGAGGCCGCCCGCGACCTACTGGTCCCGCCACGCGATTCGACCGAGTTGTGGGCAGCGCTGGGCCGGCCGCCGATCCAGTGGCTGGACGTAAACCATTTCGCCCTCGGCCTGACGCCCGACCCCGCCTTCCGGGCGGCCTCAGCCTACCTGTGGTCCGTCTGGAACGGGCAGCCGATTACCAGCGGAGACGCCTTGCCACAGGCGGGGGCGCCGACCCTCAAGATCGGCCTGCTGGCGCAGTGGGGGCGGCCCGTCACGCCCTCCCTCCAATGGCAATTCACCACGTTCGCCTGGCGGCGCGATCACCTGTCCCTGCTGCACGCGAACTTGGGGCTGACGGGGCGCGGCCTCTTCCTCGGCCTGGGCGCGACCGTCACGCCCTTCGTAGACCTCGGCGTCTCGCCCCGCTTCGACGGGCGCAGCGTCCGCCCCTACCTCGCCTTCCATGTGGTGCTGTAAGGCTCGCCTTACTCCTGGGGGGCGTCAGCAGGCCGCAGGTTCTCGTGCAATGCCTTCTGGGCCAGCTTTGTATATTGCTCATCTTCGAGTGTCAGCACTTTTTCCCAGGCTTGCCGCGCCGCTGCGATGTTGCCCAAGTTGTTGAGCGAACGTCCCAGGAAGTAGCGAGGCTGCGCCCAATCCGGTGTCTGCTCAATCGCTTTCTGAAACCACTCCACAGCGGGGGCGTAATCCTCAGTCTGCCAGTAAACGCTGCCGATGTTATAAAGAAGCCACTTGTCGGAGTAGCCTAATTCACTTGCCTTTAGATAGACGTTGATAGCCTCATCAGGCCGTTTCGCCACCTGATAAGCGTAGCCTAGGTGAAAGAACGTGGTGCTGTTTTCGGGCTGAAACTGAGCGAGTTGCTCAAACTCCGCAACAAGGGCTTCTTTATCCCCTTTATCCCTTAGCGCCAGGAAAAGTCTACCAACTTCTCTGTCATTGTATGGCAGGGCTTTGTCTTCGGTCGGCAACTCCAAAACTCGGCAGGCCGCATATTGATCTTCCTGTGGCAAGGAAGCCACCCACTTTTGGAGAGTATTTGCTCTGGCAAGGGAGAACAAATCGTTGATCTCGACAGCTTTTTCCAGCGCGTAGCCGATCCGTTCGACGCTTTCCAAAAATGCCTTTGAATAGACAGGCACACCAGACAAAACATACCGTCGCGCACCCGGAGACGAATTTCGCAGCAGGTCTAGGTCAGCCATCCCTTCGGTCGCCAAGGACTTCTTCCTAATCCACGCCGCACAGTCCTTGAAGCCGTGATGCTGCAAGAACCAGCGTGAAGTGAGAATTGCCATTACCTCCTTTATCCAGAGTTCACTGGCAAGGCCCTTTCGCCCCTCAGTCACGCGATGGTACATTTCATGTGCGATCACTTCGCAAAGCTGTTCCTTTGATGTTGCCTGTTTAGCAATGGTAATGATGTGAGTTCCCAAAGAAAGACTGTGAAAACTACGTTCGCCCTGCACTACTTTGTAGGGCCTCTTTGGGTCTACGGGTGGGCCAAACAAACGGACGCAGAAGTGATACGCCGCATCTGCGTATTGATTGACAACGGATGCTGTCTCCGGTGGGAAATTTTTGGTAACAGCGTATTCCTGAAGACGCTGCCATACTCCCCGACAAATCTGGAAAACTGACATCGCTCTGCCTCACCTCTCGTCTTCAACAACCTTCGCCATCACGTCGCCGACGGCTTTGAGGCTTTGGGGGCTGCATTTGTCCGGCGTGTCCTGGAGGGTGTGCCAGTAGGCGTAGTCGAAGTCAATGAGGTCAATGGCGGGGATGCCGGCGGCGTTGAAGGAGACGTGGTCGTCGCCGATGCCGCCCTGGAGGCTGTCGGGGAACTGCGCCCCATAGCCTAGGGCGGCGGCGGCGGACCAGACTTTGTTGTTGAGTTCGGGGTGCTCGGTTTCGGAGCCTAGCTCGCGGTGTATCTGCAAGTCCTTCTGGCCGATCATGTCCAGCAGGATGGCGTAGTCGGGCTTGTAGGGGCCGGGACGCGCGGCGAAGTAGCGCGCTCCCAGGTACATTTTGTTCTCGCCCGGCCCCCAGTCCTCGCCGTCCACGAACAGCAGGATGACGCCGACGGCGGGACGCTTGGCGTGGAGGACGCGGGCCAATTCCAGCAGCGTCGCCACCCCCGAAGCGCCGTCGTCCGCGCCCATGATAGGCTTGTCTTTGTGGTCTAGGTCCTGGTCCGCCGTGGGACGGGTGTCCCAGTGCGTGAACAGCAAGACTTTCTTGGCGGCGGTCGGGTTGATAACGCCGATAATGTTGGTCAGATGGAGGGTGACTTTCCGGTCGGGGTCGTGGTAGGGGAACGCCTGGGTGTCTGTTTTGTCCACATTGGGCGCAAGCTGCCGGAGGATGTAGGCTCTGCACTTTTCATGGGCCGCAGAGCCGGGCGGACGCACACCCAGGTCGCACTGCGCCTGGAGCACGGCGTAGGCGCGGTCGCCGTCAAAGGTGGAGCGAACGGCGGGCGGCAGGGCAGCGGGCGGCGGGGCGGCATTCGCGACGGCCTGTGAGTGCGTCCGGCAGCCCGCCGTCAGCACGAGGGTGGAGAGCGACAACAGCGCGATCAGGGCAAGTCGGCTGCGGTGAAGGATCATAGTGACTTTCCCCGGCACGGGCAGTGCTGGGTCTCGCTACCGGGTGGAAATCCGGCCCTCGATGGTGCTGTTGACGGTCCTGTGGGCATTCAAATACTCGCCCAGGCTCTTGGCGAGGGGGATGCCGGTGTCCTCAGCGATGTCCTTCTGGCTCCATATCTGGAAGTAGCCCAGGCTGCCGCCTGCAATGGGGCGCGTCGTGGCGACTCGGTAGGTCCTGCTCAAGTCCAGCGCACTGCCCTCCGCGCTGCTCAGGGACACACGCTTGCCTTCGGGCTGGCCGGGGCTGTAGCGGATCTGGAAGCCGGACACTTGCAGGAAACCGTCGAACGGCTGCGGCGCACGCGAGACGGAGCGCTCGGCGACCTTCACGAGCTGCGCCCCGGTCAGGTTCAGAACCACGACCGTATCGCTCGGGTCGTCGGCGAAGCGCAGGGTGCCGATAATCGAATTCGGATCCGTCTTGCCCGCCGCAACCTGCGCCTTCGCGTTGATCTCGTCCGCAGGGACCAGGCCGATCTGCGCGTGGCCGGTCTGCCGAACGGCGTCAGCGACCAAGTTACCTAGGTTCGCCTCGCCCGAGGCGACGCCGGACCCGGAGAGAGGTGTCTGCACCTGCACGAACTCCTTGCCTCCCCGTCCCTTTAGGGGCGACGGCGCGGCGGGCGAGACAGCGGCGAGGGCAACCAGAGTCGCTCCGAAAAAGGCGATGGTAAGCGTTTTCATGGTGTTAAGCTTTCTGGGTCTTCTGTTCCTGCTGCCAGCGCAGAAACTCGTCAATAAAGTCGTCAAACTCGCCGTTCATCACGCGCTGGATGTCGCCGGTCTTGTGTCCGGTCCGGTCGTCGGTCACGCGCGTTTCCGGGTTGAAGAAGTAGTTGCGAATCTGGTGCCCGAAAGCGATGTTCTGGCGCTCGCCGCGCAGGCCGTCAATGCCCGCCCGCTGCTCCTGCCGCGCGATCTCCAGCAGCCGCGCTTTGAGGACGCGCAGGGCGCGCTCGTAGTTCTGAATCTGGGACCGCTGATCCTGGCAGGTTACGACAATCCCGGTCGGCAGATGGGTCAGTCGGACGGCGGTCTCGTTCTTCTGAACGTTCTGCCCGCCCGCCCCCGAGCTGAGGGTGTGCTTGCGCTCGAGGTCCTCCTTCGGGATCTCGATCTCTTCCACTTCGGCGACTTCGGGCACCACGTCCACGCCTGCAAACGACGTTTCGCGCGTCTTGTTGAACGGCGAGATGCGGACCAGCCGATGAACGCCGCGTTCCCCTTGCAGCAGCCCGTAGGCGTTCTTGCCCTCGATGCGGAGCGATGTGCTTTTCAGCCCGGCGACGTCGCCCTCCACCTCGTCCATCAGCTCCGCCTTGAACCCATGCCGGTCCGCCCAGCGCAGGTACATCCGCTGCAACATGGAGGTCCAGTCGTTGGCGTCCGCCCCGCCCGCGCCCGCGTTGATTTCCAAAATCGCCGGGGCACTGTCATGCGGCCCCGACAGCAGCGTCTCGACTTCCAGCTTGTCCAGCGCCCGCACGATTTCCGCAAGTTCGCCTTGCAGCTCCGGCGCGTAGACATCCGGGTCGTCTTCCATCTCAGCCAGTTCTGCCAGCGTCCGCGCGTCGTCCACGCGCTTACGGACGGCCTGCCACGGGACGAGACTTTCTTTCAGCGTGTTCAGCCGCTGCATCTGCGCCTGCGCCCCAGTCGGGTCATCCCAAAAAGTGGGGTTTGACGCCGCCGATTCCAGCATGCCGATCTCGCGGGTGCGCCCGGTCAGGTCCAGCGGCCTGCTCAGGGCGTCGAGCCGCGTTTCGGCCCCTTCAATTGCTTTGACGACTTCTTCCAGCACTTCGTTCCCTCTGCCTTTAGTATACCATAAGAACACCCGACGGGCAGGGGTCATGCCCAAGTGCTCAGGCCGTCGGCGTAAGTTACCAGAGCAAGGACCGTGGGGCTGAAGCCCTCGGCTGTGGAGCGAAGACGCCTAATGCCCGCCTACGCGGGCACAGAGAAAGCCGCCGGTGCCATTCCGGTCTCCACGCAGGTGGAGAATAGGCGTCTTCGCCCTACAGCCGAGGGCTTCAGCCCCACGGTCTTTCTCCAGGGATGAGCAAAAAAGCGCCGGGCAGATGCCCGGCGCTTCCCTCGTCTCATTCTCCCCTGTCTACCACGCATAGTCTTCCGGGGCCGTCTTGTGGCCGGGGAATATCTCGTCCAGCTTCTTCGAGGTCTCGTCGCTGATGGTGATCTCCAAAGCGCGCAGGGACCCGTCGAGCTGCTCCTGTGTGCGCGGCCCGATGATTGGAGCCGTCACGACCGGGTTTTTCAGCAGCCAGGCGAGGGCCATGTCGGCGGGCTTCTCGCCCAGGTCTTTACAAAGGCCTTCCCAGGCTTCCAGCTTGGCCCGGTTCGCCTCGACGCTCTTCTGCATCCCCTCCGAGGAGCGGCGCCCTTCGGACGCTTTCTGCAAGACGCCGCCGAGCAGGCCGCCGGCCAGCGGCGACCAGGGGATCAGGCCCAGGCCGTACTTCTCGCAGGCGGGGATCACTTCCAGTTCCACCATCCGCGCGTTCAGGTTGTACAGGCTCTGCTCGGACACCAGGCCCTGGAAATGGCGATGCTTGGCGATCTCGGACCCCTGCGCGATGTGCCAGCCGGCGAAGTTGGACGTGCCGAAGTAGATCACTTTGCCCTGGCTCACCAGCGTTTCGAATGCCTGGTAGATCTCCTCCCAGGGCGTGTCCCGGTCCACATGATGCATCTGGTAGAGGTCAATGTAGTCGGTCTGCATCCGTTGGAGGCTGGCGTCACAGGCCCGGCGGATATTGAGCGCGGACAATTTCCCGTTGTTGGGCCAGTCGTCCATGCCGCCGTAGACCTTGGTGGCGAGGACGGTTTTTTCGCGCCGCCCGCCGCCCTGGGCGAACCAGTTGCCGATGATCCGCTCGGTCGCCCCCCGGCCGCCGTAGCCGTTGGCGGTGTCGAAGAAGTTGATGCCCAGTTCCAGGGCGTGATCCATGATGGCGTGGCTGTCCGGCTCCGAGGTCTGCGGGCCGAAGTTCATGGTGCCCAAACAGAGCGGGCTGACTCGGAGGCCGGTCCGGCCTAATCTGACGTAGTCCATTTGATATTCCTTTCGATCTCCTGCGATTGTGAACAATTGCTAATAAGGGCAGCGGGCGGCGCGGACGGCGGCTTCTCCGCCTGCCCGGTCCAAACGGCGGAGCTCGTCCAGGAACGTACCGAAGTGCCGCTTGGGCGCGTAGCCGATCCGCGCGCCACCTTCATTCGGGCCACTCAGGCCCGGCTTGTGACGGATGTCAATGCCATACTTCTGCACCAGGGCGCTTGAGCCGGGGAAGACGCGCTCGCAGGCTGTGAGCGGATCGGTCTCCCAGGCCGCGATTTGTTCCTCGGTAAAAGCGTCCGGCCGCAAGGCGTTGACGACGATGCCCTCCGGCTCGGCTCCGTCGGGCAGATCGGGGGTGAGCGATGTCACAGACTGCGCGATGCAGTCCAGCACGTCTTCCCGGTCCACGCCGCCTTGCAGCAGACGTGCGCCGTAGCGGAGGAAGTCCTCGCCCCAGGGGGTGAAGTCGGCGGGACGGACGGCGACATAGCGGATTCCGTGGCGCTGCCGGTTGTACTCGCAGAGTTCCTCGCCGACGCGCTTGGTGAAGCCGTACTTGTCGTAGTGCCCGTGCCAGGCCATTGAGGACAGAAAAACGACGCGCGAGATGCCTGCGCCCTGGGCGGCCTGGAACATCCAAAAGGTGCCGTCCACGTTGAGCCGCCAGAAGTCGGCCTCCGTCTTGGCGTTCCAGTGGATGCCGTGCCACGCGGGCGTGTGGACAATCAGGTCGCAGCCCTGCGCCGCCCGGTCCAGGCCGATACCGACCTGTGCGTCGCCCTGAACGAACGGCAAACCCGCGAACGGCTCACCATCGGGCAGGCGGCCGACGTCATAGAGAACCAAGTCATGCCCGGCCGCGCGCAGGCGGGTGACCATGCCTTTGCCGACGTTGCCGGACGCACCAGTGAGGAGAATACGCATGTGTTTTCTTCTTTTCAGCCTTGCAGCGTCTGCCTGACGAACGCGACCTCGTCAGCGGTCAGCGGGGGGGCGGACGCCTGCGCGTTGGAGTCTACCTGGCGCGCGTTCTTGAAGCCGGGGATGACGCAGGCCAGCGGCGACTGGGCGAACGCGTACTGGAGCGCGACTCGTACCAGATCCTGCACCTCGCCGCCGAACCGCTCTTTCAGCGGCTGGAGGCGGCGGCGGAGGTCGAGAAGCCTTTCGCGCGTGTAGCCGCCACCCCGGATGTCGCCTTCGCCGAACTTCGGCGGGTTTTCGGGGTCGAACTTATCGAGCAGCAGGCCCTGCGCGAGCGGCCCAAACAGCACCATGCCCAGGTCCTGCGCCTCGGCCCAGCGGAAGATGTTCGTTTCGGGCTTGTCGAAGCCGCTGCCAAAGGCGCTGTAGCCGAATTGCAGCACATCCGGCTTGGTGACGGGGCAGACGCGCAGGAAGTCGTGGTAGCCATACGCGGACTGGCCGATGACCCGTACCTTTCCTTCGGCCTGTAGCTGCCGCATCGTGTCTGCGGCCTCTTCCAGATACAGGTCGTTCGGCCCGAAGTTTGTGTTGTGGAAGTAGTGCAGGTCAACGTAGTCCGTGCCCAGGTTGAGCAGCGTTTGCTCCAGTTGATGGCGGACGTGGGTGGGCTGCATGGCGTTGGGGGCCGTGCCGCGGAACCAGCCGACCTTGGAGGCAATGATCATCTTGTCGCGCGGCACGTCCTGGAGGAACTTCCCGATCATGCGCTCCGAATGGCCGTCGCCGTAAACATCGGCAGTGTCCAGGTGGTTGATGCCGACCTCATACGCGCGGTGCAGGCCCGACACCGAGTCGTCGTCGTTGTTGCCCGACCACCCGACCGCGCCGCCGTCGCGCCAGGACGGCCCGCCGATAGCCCAGCAGCCAAGACTGATAGTACTGACTTTGAGGCCCGATTTCCCCAACGTTCGATATTCCATGTGTTTGTTTTTTTCTTTTGGCCGCGCTAAACCGGCAGTTGGCCCGGCGCCCACAGCGTTGCCACATCTTCGCCGCGCGCGTCGCGCCCCTGAAGGTCGCGCAGGAACTCGGCGAAGCCGACTTTCGGCGTCCATCCCGTCAGCCGCTCCGCGTCGGACATGTCGTGCTGCTCGACCCCGCTGGGCAGGGAGAGGCTGTACTTGGCGATTAGGCCGCCCGCCCCCGGCGCCTGGGTTTCGCACCACTCCGGGCCGTAATTCGAAAAGTCCCGGACGACTTCCGGGGGCATATGGTGGTCGGTGTGGACGACCGTTTGGAACAGGCCGAAGCGCTTCTCAACTGCCGCGCGCAGGGAGGCGACAGTGGCGCTTGCCACGTCGCGCCGGTCCACGCCGTTCCGCAACAGCTTGACGCCAAAATCCAGATAGGGCTTCGGCACAAAGTCGTGGTAGCGCAGCATCGCCACGGACGCGCCGGTGGACTCGTGGTACATCCGGCACAGGTCCTCGCCGATCACTTTGGTCACGGAATAGACGCCGCCCCAGCCGAAGGCCATCGAGGAGGCGAAGACGACGGCCTGGACGCGGTTCGCGCGGCAGGCTTCCAGGACGTTGAAGGTCCCGTCCACATTGACCGCGAAGATCGTGGCGTCGCTGACCGGCGGGTTGTGCGCGCAGTGCCAGGCGGCCAGGTGGATGACGGCGTCGCACCCCGCCACGGCCTGCTGAACGTCGGTCGTCGTGCGGGTGTCGCAGCGGACAAATTCGACGCTCTGTAGATCGTCGGCCAGGGGCGGAGCGACATCGGCTCGGCGGACGTCGTAGCCCGCCTCGACCAGCAGGCGGCAGGTGGCCTGACCGGCGTTGCCGGCGGCTCCGGTGACAAGGACTCGCATGGCTTTCCTTCTATTAAGACGCAGCCGCGTCCAGGCGGCGCTTGGCTTCGGTGTAGACATCGGCGGGCAACGGTCCCTGTTCCGCGATCCGCACGTTTTCCTGCAAGTGCTCCGGGATCAGCGTACCGACGATGGTCGTGTCCATTTCGGGATGCGAGAGCGTGAAGCGCAGCAGGAACGCCGTGCGCGACTCGCCCTCGGCGCGCAGCTCGTCCAGCCCCGCTTTCTCGAACGATGTCCAGCGCCCTCCGTCGCCCAGGCCGACGCCCGGCTCGCCGCGCGCCACGCCGCCGCGAATGATCGTGCCCGCGCCCGCCTGCCCGGCCTGCGTGATGGCGTCCTCATGGTGGCGCTCCAGGGCGGAGTAGGGGATCTGGAACACGTCGAAGACGCCCGACTGGATGTAGGTCTCGATATGGGGATGGGTGGCCGAGCAGCCGATCCAGCGCACCTTGCCCTGCTGCTTCATCTCTTGCAGGACGGCGACCAGATCGCCCTGTTCGGTCTGCTCGACGGACGGGTTGTGGAGCTGCATCACGTCCACATAGTCCGTCTTCATCCGCTCCAGCGACTCGTGCAGGCCCCGGAACAGATTCTCGCGCGTCCAGACGTGCGGCGTGTCGTCGGTGTTCTCGTCCTTGTGGACCACGGTGCAGCCGCACTTGGTTGCCAGGTAATACTCGCCGCGCCGGGCGCTCAGGCACTTGCCGATGAACTCCTCCGAGCGGCCATAATCGTTGGCCGTGTCAATGAAGTTGATGCCGCTATCCAAAACGGCGTTCAGGATCGTCTCGGCCTGCTGCTCCGTCACGGCCCGCCCGCCCCAGATGCGCGAGCCGCGCACCTCCATCGCGCCGTAGGAAAGGTCCGTCACTTCCAGGCCCGTCCGGCCCAGCGTTCGTTTCGTCAATGCCATTGTCTCGTGTCTCCTTCGTGGGTGATCTTATTCCCCCATATTTGGGGGTTAGGGGGCCTCTTCGGGGCTGTGCTCGCGCAGCCAGGCGCGCAGCGGCACGTCCTCGTCGCCGGGCGAGTAGTAGCCGTTCGCGCCCGTGCCCGCGCCGAGCATCTGCCGGCGGATCGGGTCGCTGCCTTCCCACAAGTCCCTCACGGTCATGTCGTCTTTGGTGCGTATCCAGCGATACCCGTAGCCGTAGAATAGGATTTTGCGCGTCACGTCCGACCAGTTCGGGCTGGCCGTGTGCCACAGCCGCCGGTCGAAGAAGACCGCCGTGCCTGGCTTCGCCAGCACCGGGACCGCCCCCGCCGGCTGGCCCACGCCGTCCGGGGGGCGCTCCAGCTCGTCCTGATTTTGGCTGCCGGGGATGACCCAGAAATTCCCCCGCCCCGGTTCGCTCGTGTCCGATAGGAAATAGGCCACCTTCAATGACAGACGGGGGCGTGGGTGACTCTCCATCTCCTGATTGACCCGCCCGCTGTCCTGGTGCCAGCCGAAGGTCTTGTCATTCTGCGCCTGACCCGATGGCGGCGTCACGATCAGGTGCCCGTGGTAGAGGTAGATGTTCCAGCCCAGGATGCCCCACACTTTGGGCAGGATTTTCGGGTGGTCCACCAGACCGAGGTACTGGGGATCGTCGGGAATGAAGTTCGGGTAGAAGAGCGCTGTCTTGGGGTTGTGCCCTTGTGCGACATGCCGCGCGTAAACGGCATCCGTCGTCGCCGTCAGCGACCGGACTTGTTCCGGCGAGAGCGCGTCCTCGACGACGAGTATCCCCGTCTCCTCGAACGTCCGCCGCTCTGCGTCCGTCAAGCGATTGTCTAGGCAAGAGAGGTCCATCGTCATCTCCTTTAATGGTTCTGTGACTGGGTCTGGCTGACGGTGGCCCGCTCGATCAGGACCGGGCGCAGGCGCAATGTCACCGTCGCGGCTTGGGGGCCTGCCGCCAGCCGCTCCAGGGTGATCTGTGCCACGGCCTCGCCCAGCGTCTCCGTGGGCCGCTCGATCGTGGTCAGCCCCGCCAGCAGGGCTTCCGGGTCGTTGTCGAAGCCGATCACGGAGAGCGCTTGGGGGACGGCGACATTGGCCGCGCGGGCCGCGTCGAGGATGCCCAGGGCCACCACGTCATTGGCGGCGACCAGGGCCGTCGGGCGGGCGCCTACCGGCAGCGCGCGCCATCGCTCAAAGGCCGAATCGCCGTCTTCGCGTCGCGGCAGCCGCTCCCCCTCCTCCGTCAGCCAGACCCAGGCCGCGTTCCCGGCGACTTCCGAGGCCGCCAGCGCTTGACGGTAGCCGGCTAGGCGTTCCCGCACCCACTCGTGTCCCACGGAGGCTCCGGCAAAGCCGATGCGCGTGTGCCCGCGCGTCAGCAGGTGCCGGGTCGCCAGATACGCGCCCCATCCCGAGTCGAAGTAGACCTGGCTTGCTAGTCCGGGGTAGGTCCGAGCGGAGACGATGACGGGGTGGACCTCATGGTCATGCAGGATGGAGAGGGCGCAGGCGATCTTCTCGCGCGTTCCCAGCGGATGCAGCAAGACGGTCGCCTGTGCCCCCGCCGCCATGGCCCGGTGGGCCATGTCCTTCACGGAGCAGGGGTCGCCGGCGTGGGGCGACTGATCCAGGAGGATCAACCCGGCGCCCGCGTACCGAGCTGTCCGCTCAAAAGCGGACGTCACCCGGTAAAGCCAGCCCGCCTCGGCTGCCTGCCCCGTGCCTCCCGCTCCTTGGAATGGCGCCACCAGCATGACAGTCGTCCCGGAGATTAGCGGCGGCGGGACGGCGACCAGGAACGTGCCCGACTGAGGCTGCCGACGCAGGAAGCCTTGCGCTTCCAATTCCTCCAGGACGGGGCGCAGCGCTGTCCGCCCGACCCCCAAAAATCCCGCCAGTTCCCGCTCCCCTGGCAGGCGCTCCCCCGGTTGAAGCGTTCCACTCCTAAGAAAATCGCGCAGCTTAGTGTGGTTGTCCTTGCTTTTCTGCCGTGACATGACTTTGGCCATTGAACTGGTCGCAAACTGGTGCAGTATAACCCAAGCGGAAGACATTGTCAAGTGGCTGGCCGGTTTGGGAGTGCCTAAATGTAGATCGTCAACGAACTCACAAACCTCTGCCGGCATCTTCGGGAACTGGCGCTTGAAGGTCTGCCGCCCGTGCCGGCGCCCACAGGCACCGGCTAAAGCAGCGGTTCTTGCGGGCAAGCCGCGCCAAATAATGCCGCCGCTCGGCATAGCCGTTGAACCCATCGCGGAAGTAATGGCGGGGGGCGCTTCGTCCACTCCCTGCTGCAAGGCGTCCGCGTCTCGCTCCCAGACGATGCTGAAGCCTCGAATGCAGCGCGTGGTCCGGTCCACGCACGTCACGACGTAGGCCGACTCTTTTTTACTCTCAAGTTCCCGCTTTCACCGACGCCGAGTTCCTGTTTAACATGAGTGATTATGACATGATAAAGCTGTCTTTGACAACAAAACGCCCGCCGCGTGTGCGGCGGGCGTACTATCGGACTGACTGAATCACCGTTCCCTCAGCGTCGAAAGGAACTGCCGCCGCCTCTCAGCGAGAACAGCAATGGGCCGCTCCTCGTCCGTATCCGCCGCAAACTCCTCCGGCTCGTAACGACGTATTATGGCTGTTGCCGACTTCTGTTTGGCCTGCGGACTGTCTTTGGCGTATGCTGCCATTTACTCTGCGGGATAGAGGGAGACGGCTTCAACCCCGGTCCAAAGACCGGGGCGGCCTGCCCGCGTCGGTGCAGCGCCTTGAACCGTGAAATCTTGTTGGGCCGTGTGCTGTCCACCCTAGGTTGTGAATAGGTAACTGTCTACGGCATGAACTTGTCATAGTCGCCATGTGGCCCAATCCAAAACCAGTAGAGGCCATCAGCCCGCATCCGGCCAAGAGCGCGATAGTGACTGCCCACGCGAACAGACCAAAGCCCCTCGATGTTCTTGAAACGCAAAGACGGATGACTAGAATCGGCCTTGAGCAGATCATAATTCTTGTCGGCCAGTTCGCGCACCTCGCGCGGCAAAGCATTATAGAGAAGCCAGAAATCCGGCGTGGTAAAGTGGTTCATAGGCAGGCGAAGATGACAGGGCTGACACTGGCTGCTTTAAAGCGGCTGGCACTGTCCTGCCTCAGCCTGTTCCTCCACTCGTTGGACGATGGCGTCGAAGCGCCCCGCTTTGACATCGCGGGCGATCTGACGGTCCCAAGCGTCCGCCTGAAGCTCCTCAAACCACTGGGCCAAATCTGCTAGGTCGGCCTCCGGCAGCCGGGCAATCTCGGTTTTGATTTCTGTGATGCTCATAAGGCAGATTGTACCACAACGAGAACGCCCGCCGCGAATGCGGCGGGCGTTCTATTGATCTGACTGAGGCTCCCGTGTGTTCAACATCGAGAGGAACTGCCGCCGCCTCTCTGCGAGAACAGCAATGGCGCGTTCCTCGTTTGTATCCGCGTCGAACTCTTCCGGCTCGTAACAGCGTACCATCGCTGTTGCCGACTTCTGCTTGGCCTGCGGGTTGTCTTTGGCAGGCGTCTTGACCATTGTTACCGGGCCACGATAAAGGTTCGGTCTTTGCTGAACTTGCCCATGACGCCTTTGCTGTTGAAGGCGATGACCGACCAATGGTATTCGCCGTTGGCTACGCTGGTCAGGTCAAACTTCGTCGTGCTGTCGGTGGCGTTCAGCGCATAGATGCGCGGTGAACTGCCTTTGGTGCAGACGATCTCCACGCCGTAGCCTGTTGCGCCGTTGACTGGCTCCCATAACAGGCTGATTGAACTTGCGGACACTGTCGCGCCGTCTTGTGGCGCAACAAGGGTGGCAACACTCGCCGAAGCAGATGCACCTTTATATAGAACAGGCTCTCCATAAAAGATTGTTTTTTTACCGTATAGCCTCATTGATTGTACTCCTGTTACATCTAGTACGATGTGCTTAGGAGGATCAAAAGACTTCATCGGATCATCACCATTATACAAAACTTCTTTTCCATCAAGGCGCACGGAATAGGTTACATTGCTCATCCATGGGTACTTGTCTGCAATCCCTACCCAAGCCTCGAAACGTGTATACTTTCCACCCAAATCATACACTGAAGCGTATTCATCGTAGTCATCCCCCCCTAAACCAAAATGCATCACTTTCCCACCTAAGGCGAAAGGTTCGCCTTGAAAGCGGAAGTCATTGTCGGCTTCTGTGGGTTTTAATTCAGTCAGCGGCTTTGGAGCCTGCGCCCAGGCATTCGGGCTGATAAGCGAGAACAAAAGCACGATGAAAACGATCAATGTGAACTTCATAATTCTTCTCCTGATTCTGATTGGAACTTCAATTTCTGTCGTTGCGGTGGGCCATCAAACATCAATGCAAGCCACCAGAGATGTCGCTGTTTAAGGAAGCCTCTTCATTGCTGCTGTGGTATGAACTACTTCCAACGCTGCTGTTGCTGTGCAGATCGCCCATAGAGGAGCGGGTTGAACGCGGCCGGTAGGCAACCGTATGGCTGACGTGATGCAGAATGCGCGGCTTGGGAGTGTAGGACGCAAGATGAGGCGCAGGAGCGATGTTTCCGGCTGTGCGGATCGTGCGCGGGACAGCAGACAATAGAGGCTGATGCAAATGCGGAGTGGCTACATGATGCGTCAGTCTCGGACGTACCCCTGAGAAGGCAACGTGTGTCCGTTTCACATGTGGCTGGTGATGGCTCACCATGCTGTGATGAACAGAAGCCGGTCTAGGAGTGACCGCAACGGGATTATCGGAGTGAATAGGCTCGGGTGGCCGACTGCTAGACAATGAGTGCCAAGCGAATGCTGCTACGGCGGCGATTGCGGCGAATACGGCCCACCGCCCAGCCGCGCCGCTACTTTGTGGCTTGGCGGGGAGCGGCGACTGCGGGAGGGTTCGCGCGGTTTGCGGCTTTGGGACCGTTTGCGGCTTCGGTGCGGGCGGCGTTTTCGCGGGTGCAACAGCGCTGCCGCTAAGTTTTGCCAAAACTTGCGAGGCGGTCGTGCGCGCCCGGCGGTCTTTGACCAGACAGCCTTGAACGATGGCGTCAAACGGGGTGGGCAGAGAGGATGCAATGCGCGGAGGCTGCATCAGAATCGCATTGGCGACTTCGTGATGGGATGCGCCCGTAAAAGGATACTGCCGCGTGAAGGCGACGACGATGAGGACGCCCAGCGACCAGACATCCCAAGCCGGAGAAACTTCGCCCTTAAAGCTTTCGGGCGGCATGAAATACGGCGTCCCGGCGACTGTCTGCGTATACGCCGCGCTATCTGCACCGAAGGTACGGATCAAGCCGAAGTCCGCCAACTGCCATTTGCCGCCGATGCACAGGATGTTGCCGGGCTTCAGGTCGCGATGCACCATGTTCCTGCCGTGCAGGAATTGAAGGCCCTCGGCGATGCTGCGGACGATTTCTTTGGCTTCCGTTGTGGAGACCGAACCGGTTTGAAGGCGCTGCTCCAGCGTACCTTCGGCAACATCCATTACCAGGTACAGCAGCTTGATGTTGTTGAGTGTACATTCCCCGGCGGCCAGGCCGCGCACGACATGGGGATGATTCAGGTTCCGCATGGCGATGAGTTCGCCAAGCTGGGCCGCCTGATCCGCAGAAAGGGGCAGAATCAGCTTGACGGCCACCTCGCCGATGTTCTGCTCCCCGATCATTTCCTGAGCCAGAAAGACACCACCAAAGGCACCATTGCCGAGCAGGCGTTGAAGATGGTATTTACCATCCACCTTCTGCCGCTCGAATGACTGCCAGAACTGGGTGTCCATAGCGACAGTATAACACAACTCTGGCGAAGGCGCAAGAACAAAAAACGCCCGCCGCATTCGCAGCGGGCGTCCTGCTCCCCCATTATTGGGGGCTGGGGGGTGTCAGATGAACTTCAGGTCTTCGTAGCGCTTGCCCAGGACGACTTCGCTGTTGGTGCCGAGCCAGCGGTCCAGGACGGTGGCGTAGACGGCGCGGAAGTCGGTGGTGAACTTCAGGTCGCCCGCGTCCAGGTCGGAGAGGCTGGGGTAGGCGCCGTACAGGCCGCCCTTGACGGGCTTGCCGAGCAGGAACATCTCCGACGCGGTGCCGTGGTCCGTGCCGCCGTTGGCGTTCTCGTGGACGCGGCGGCCGAACTCGGAGAAGGCCAGGGTGAGGACGTTGTCGCCCGCGCCCATCGCTTCCAGGTCGGCCTGGAAGGCGGCCAGGCTGTCCGACACGTCCTTCCACAACTGGTCGTGGCGGCGGACCTGCTGGGCGTGGGTGTCGAAGCCGCCCGCCGAGATGTAAAAGACGCGCGTCCCCAGGTTCGCGGCGAGGAGCTGGGCGATCTCCTGCATCCCGCGCCCGAAGGCAGACGTCGGGTACTGGACGGTGGAGTGGTACTTCTGGATGCCCGCCGAAATCCGGTCGGCGCTGTCGTAGGTCTCCTGCGCCGTCTCCTGGAAGAAGCGGCCATAGGGGGTGCTGGAATCGCCAAGCTGGACTTTTTTCAGGGCGGCGGTATGGGTGTCGCCATCGGCGTTGTGCGGGAAGACGAAGCCGAAGTTCGCCAGGCCCTGGATACTGGGCACGGCGGCGTGGGCGCTGGTGAACGCCTCGCTGGCCTCGTTGCCGATGTTGATGCCGGTCAGCGGCGAGGTCCGGCCCGACCGGATCGCGTCCAGGTAGCGTCCGACCCAGCCCTCGGAGGCGATTCGCTCCGGCTCCGCCGTCTGCCAAATTTCCATCGAGCGGAAGTGGCTGTGGTTGGGGTTGGGGTAGCCGACGCCCTGGATGATGGCGAGCCGCCCCTGGTCATAGAGCGCCTTCATGCCGCCCATGACAGGACTGAGGCCGACATGATCGCTGAGGTGCAGCACCTTGCCGTCGGCGTGGGCCAGGACGGGACGCGCCTTACGGTACGCGGCATCGGCGTAGGGGACGACGGTGTTCAGCCCATCGTTGCCGCCGGTCAACTGGATGACGACCAGAGACCGGTTCGCCGTCTGGCCGCTGGCGGTGAGGGCATTGTCGGCGACCGAGCCGGCCCAGACCATCTTGGCGAGCCAGGGCGGGACGGCGAGGCCGACGGCGACCGTGGTCGCGCTCTTTTTCAGGAAATCTCTGCGTGAGTAGTTGTTGGCGGACATGATCCTTTACCTTTCAGGAACCCACCCCGGCGCTGCGCGCCGACCCTCCCGAAACGGGAAGGTGAGGAGGTGGAGGTGAAAACTCTTCGCCCTCCCCTTTGGGGAGGGCCGGCGCGCAGCGCCGGGGTGGGTTATTCGGGCTGCCCCTGGCGGCGGGGCGGACGGATTCAGCACACCTGGTATTCGGGCGTCGCCATGATGAGCGGAATGACGCCGCGCAGCCGCCCTTCGAGGCCGGCATAGCCCGGCCCGCGCAGGCGGTTGTAGCCGCGACCGTTGTTTCTGTGCCCCCGGCGGAAGGGGGCGGGGGCGGCAGCCGGGGGCGGCGCGACGAACGGGCCAGGCGCGAAATCCACGTTCTGCACGGTCGGCGCGGGCGCGTCCGTGCCCTGGACGTAGTCAATCAGCGTTTGCCGCGTGCTAGGCGTCAGCGGGAGCGGGCCGAGCGCTTCGGCCAGGAAGTCCACCCACCCCGCCGGCGTCAGGTTGTTCTGCCGCACATAATCCGTCAGCCGCGCCGACTGGCCGCCGAACATCACCCGTGAGAGCGAGATCGTGTTGGCGAAGCTGACGCGGGACATGAGCGTGGACGTGTTGATCCAGGCCGTGCCGCCGTCCCAGCCCTTGACGGTCGGCGGGGCGAACAGGTCCTGCCCCATTGAGCGCATCGCGGCGGGCAGCCCGGCAAGAATGGCGAGCTTGCGGCCTGCCGCCTGCGGCGGGGTCACGGCGGGCGCCGCTAGGGCGGGGGCGGGCTGGCCGGGAGCGGCGGGCGCCGCCTGGTTGGCCGCCATCTGGTTGGCCGCCATGTCGTTGGCGGGAGTGACATCGGCCAGAGCCAGCTCCATGGCCTTGTCCAGCCCCAGCATCTTGACCGTGCCGATGACGTACTGCGCGGGCGATTTGATCACGGCGAACCGTGCCTTGTCCGAGTAGAACGCCCGTGACCGGAATATCTGGCCAAGAATGGCTCGAACATCATACCCGCTGGCAAAGTACGTCTTGGTCAGCGCGTTCAGCACCTCCGGCTCCGGGTTCGGATAGGCGAAAAAGGCCCAAAGCTGGGTGCAGAGCCGCTGGGCCGTGGCGGGGTGGGCAGCCAGGATGTCCACGATGTCGTCGCCGTTCCAGTTGCCGGTCTTGCCCAGAAACGTCTTGGGATCGTTGTCATGCTGGTGGGCGTTGAAGACGAACTCGCCCCCGCGCAGGTTCCAGCCCGAAAAGGCGCGGGCCGCGGCCTTGACATCGTCCTCGGTGTAATGGCCGATGCCGCAGGTGAACAGCTCCATCAGCTCACGGGCGTAGTTCTCGTTCGGGTGCGCCTTGTAGTTCTGGTTGCCGTTAAGGTAGCGCAGCATCTCGGGGTCACGCGAGACGGCTTGGGTGAGCGTCCGAAAGTTCCCCAGCGCGTGCTGCCGGAAAAGCTGGTTCTGGTTATACAGGAACTCGCCCTGATTCCCGCCGTCCTTGCTGGTAAAATGTCCGTGCCAGAACAGAGTCATCTTTTCGACCAAGGGGCGGGGCGAGGCGACCATGCGGTGCGCCCACCACATCTTGACCGCCTGCGTCGGTATTCCGCCGTTTTTCGGGGTGGGCAGCAGGCCCGCCAGCCGAGTCAGGAGGGCGTTATCGTCCAAAGTTTCCGGCGTCCGCTCCGGGTGGAGCAGGGCATCGGTGGCGGCGGCCAGCCCCGCCTGGGCGGCGGCGCGGATCGTCGCCGCGTCCGCGCCAAAGCCCGCGCGGCGCAGCAGGTGAGCGGTGTCTTTGTAGTTTTGGTCAATCATCGAGGTGTCCTAGGGTAGTATTCGGGACAATCAATCGTCAGACGCAGGTCTAGAGGTAAAGTTCAAAGTGACGGCTCCTATCATACGCGAATATCACGAAGAAGACCGCGCCGACACCGGCGCGCTGGGAACGCCCGTGATTGACTGGTGGCACGGCAATGGGCCGGGAACGTCCCTGCATCTGGTGGCGGCGACGGAGGGGAATGAAATCATCGGGCACTTGCAGGCGACCGACCGCACCCTGCCCGCGCCGTCGCGCCGGCCGGGACAGTGCCACTTCTCCCTCGCCGTCGCCCATCGCCGCCAGGGCATTGGGGATGTCCTGTACCGATGCGCCGAGCAGTTCGCGCGGGAGCGCCGCGCCCATCTTCTCTACACGAGCTACCTGGAGACGCCCGATGCTCCAGCGGCCCCGTTCCTCCGGGCGCGCGGCTTCGCGCCCCTGGAGCGGTTCCTGCCGTCCTCGCTCGATCTGATGGCGTTCGACCCAACTCAATTTGCCGGGGCCGTGCGCCGCGCCGAGGCGCAAGGCGTCCGGCTGCTGACCTATGCCGAGAGGGGGGATAGCCCCCAAAACCGACGCAAGCTCTACGCGCTGGAACAGGCCGCGCGGGCGTCGCAGCCGTTCCGCGAGGTCGGGCCTTACCTGCCTGCGCCGTTTGAGGCATGGGAGCGGGAATTCGCCGGGTGGGACCCGGAGACGATCTTTCTGGCGATCACCGCGCTGGGGGACGCCTGGGTCGGCGTCGTCACTGGCTTGGAATGGTACTTCACCGGCGTCCACCCCGACTGGTGGGGCCGGGGCCTGGCGACGGCGCTCAAAGTCCGCTGCCTGTCCGAAGCCAAGCGGCGCGGCGTGGCGCAGATGGAGACCGAGAACCACGAGGACAACGCGGCGATGCTGATGGTGAACCGCAGACTCGGCTTCGTCTTCGGCATCCCGGAGGTCGCCTGCATCAAAAGGCTGCACCATTGATGGGTGACGGGAACCCGCCCCCGCTGCCCGTCGTTAGGGACATAAAGCAAACGCCGGAGGTATACTCATCCTATGGAAACGCTGACCGAACCCTTGACAATGGCCCGCACCGACGCGAACCCGCCCGCGCAGAGCTTCGGACAGGAGAATGACCTGTCCCTGCGCGTCCGCGCGATTGATCCGACGCTGAACCTCGAAGCCGAGATTTTGCGCCTCAAAAAAGACCTGAATGCCGTCATCCTGGCGCACTACTACCAGGACGCGGATATTCAGGACCTGGCCGACCATGTGGGCGACAGCCTCGCGCTGGCCCAGGCCGCCGCCGCAACCGACGCCGATGTGATCGTCTTCTGCGGCGTCCACTTTATGGCCGAAACGGCGAAGATTCTGAACCCCGGCAAGCTGGTCCTGCTGCCTGATCTGGACGCCGGATGTTCGCTGGCGGACCGCTGCCCCATTGACGAGTACGCCGAATGGCTGAAACAGTATCCCGGCCATACCGTCATCAATTACATCAACTCCTCGGCGGCTGTCAAGGCCGTGTCGGACATCATCGTGACGTCCTCCAACGCCGCCGACATCGTGAAGCAGCTCCCATTGGACATGCCCATCGTCTTCGGCCCCGACCGGCACCTGGGCCGCTGGGTGGAGAAGCAGACCGGGCGCGAGATGGTGCTTTGGCCGGGCTTCTGCATCGTCCACGAGCAGTTCAGCGCCCGCCGCCTCGCCAAGACCCGCGCGGCCTATCCGAATGCCCAGCTCATCGCGCACCCGGAATGCGAGGAAGCCGTGCTGGAACAGGCGGACTTCATCGGCTCGACGCTGGCCCTTTTGAAGTACGTCCAGACCCACCTAGAGCACATGCAGTTCATCGTCGCCACCGAGGTCGGCATCCTGCACCAGATGCAGAAGGCCCGGCCCGACGCCGAGTTCATCTGCTCGCCGCCCAATTCCGGCTGCAACTGCGCCTCGTGCCCCTATATGCGGCTGAACACCCTGGAAAAACTCTACCTCGCCATGCGCGACAAGCGGCCCGAAATCACGATGGACGAGGACACGCGCGTCCGCGCCCTGCGCCCCGTCCAGCGGATGCTGGACATGAGCAAGGGCCTGTCCCCCATCCAGCAGAAGGGCGATTAGCACAAGACGCGAATGCTAGGATTCTCATCAAGTGAGAATTTCTTGAAGGCGTCTTACAGTTGTCTCGTTCTAACGGCCTCCTTTCGTGGCTGGTGTGCTAGTATGGCATCATTCTACTGAGGAGGACAAGGATGGACATTCAGGTACAGCGAGCAGAGTTCAAGGAAATCGAGGGACTGCGGGGTCTTTACCGCGAGGAGGCAAACTGCCAGATCATCAAAGACTCCATCTTGTCGCGGGGGATGGCCGACCCCTACCTGATAGTCGTCAATGGGCGCGTCGGCGGGTACGGGGGCGTTTGGAACCGTACCGACTCCGTCGGGCGGGTGATGGAGTTCTACGCCCTGCCCGACGTGCGGGCCACCGCCCTGCCCATGTTCTGGGAGTTGCTGGCCGCCAGCGGCGCGACAGGTATCGAGGCGCAGACCAACATCCCACTGCTGCTGCTGCTGCTCCTGGACTGCGCCCAAAACATCACCAGCGATGTTGTTCTGTTCGCGGACGCCGTGACGACTCGGCTCACCTGCCCGGATGGGGCGTTCCGACAGGCGGGTCCCGAAGATGTTCCGCATATCTTTCCCCACCAGCATGAGCCTGTGGGGGACTGGATGATCGAGGTCGGAGGAACGGCGGTCGCCACGGGCGGCGCGTACTATCATTATAATCCCCCCTACGGGGATATCTTTATGGAAGTCGCCGAACCGCATAGGGGGCACGGGTACGGCAGTTATCTGGTGCAGGAGGTCAAGCGGGTTTGCTATGAAATGGGCAAGAAGCCTGCGGCCCGTTGTCATGTTTCCAACATCGCCTCGCGCCGAACGTTACAGAAGGCAGGCTTTTTGCCGTGTGCCCGCTTCATGGTCGGTGAAGTCATACAAAGTCACACAATAGAATGATTATGCTTCAATCCACCCCACTTCTCGGCGAAGCCCTGGACACGCCCGTCACGCCCCTGCTCAAGCCCCTGCTCGGCGCGCACATGCCGACGGCGGGCGGGCATCACAACGCCATCACGGACGGCGCGGCCATCGGGTGCCACAGCGTCCAGATTTTCACGGCCTCGCCGCGCCAGTGGCGGTCACCGTCTATCACGCCGGAACTCGCCGAGAAGTTCAAACAGGTTGTGTGCGAAAGCGGCATCACCAAGACCGTCGCCCACGACTCGTACCTGATCAACCTGGCCGCCGAGCCGGGGGGTGATGTGCTGGCGAAGTCCCGCGCCGCCTTTCGGGGAGAGATCGAGCGGGCTGAAGCGCTGGGCGTGGATTTTCTGGTGTCTCACCCCGGCGCGCACATGGGGGCTGGGGAGGATGTCGGAATCGCGCGGCTGATCGAGAGCCTGGACGTGATCCACCGCGAAACGGCGGGGGCGAAGGTGCGGGTGGCGCTTGAAACAACGGCGGGGCAGGGGACCTATCTCGGCGGGCGGTTCGAGCAGATCGCGCGCATCTTGAGCGGCGTCCAGGACTCGGCCCGGCTGGCCGTCTGCCTGGACACCTGCCACATCTTCGCGGCGGGCTATGACATCCGCACCCCCGAAGCGTATGAAGAAACCATGCGGCTGTTCGACGAGATCATCGGCCTGCAAAACCTGCAAGTCATCCACGCGAACGACTCACAGAAGGCGCTGGGCAGCCATGCCGACCGGCACGCGCACATCGGCGAGGGCGAGATCGGCCTGGAGGCCTTCCGCCTGCTGGTCAACGACCCGCGCCTGGCGGGCCTGCCGGTCATCGTGGAGACGCCGGAAAGCGAGACGATGCACGAGGTCAACGTGCGGCGCCTGCGCGATCTGATGGCGCCTTAAACGTCCAAACAACGTCCAATCAGGAGACGGCGAGCGCAATGTCTCTGGGCGAAAACGGCCGGAGACTTATCCATAGAAGTCGCCACTGCACTACGCCCCGTCCGAAAATAGCCAGGAAGAGGGGCAGGAATAAACTCTTTTCGGCGGTAACTGTAAGGCGTGACCGTCATTCCTGAAGATTCGGCAATCGAAAGTTCTGGCCCGGAGACGCTGCCTTCCGGCCTGTCCCGCCTGCAAGTGCGCCGCGCCCTGCGGCTCTGGACTCTGGAAGGCTGCGTCGCCACCGTCCAGATTTCGCTGACGTCGGGCGCGTTCCAAACGGGCTTTGCCCTGTTCTTGGGGTGCAGCCCGTTCTGGCTCGGCGCGCTGGGCGGCATCCCCGCCCTGGCCGGGCTGGTGCAGCTCCTTTCCTCCTTCCTCGCCCAGCGTTACGGCAAGCGCAAGCCGCTCGTCATGTGGTTTTCTCTCATCTCGCGCCTGCTCTGGGTGCCGATGCTGCTGATTCCCTTCGTCCTGCCGCGCCCGTGGTGGGTGGGGACGTTCCTGGCGCTGACGCTGCTGTCCTCCCTGCTCGCCAACGTCTCGCTTCCGCTCTGGACCGCCTGGATCACCGACCTGGTGCCGGATGACAACCGGGGCCGCTATTTCGGGCGCAAGAACATGTACGGCGGCTGGGTCGGCATGATCGTCCCCATCCTGGGCGGCTACTTTTTGGACGCCGCCACGAAGCAGCATGGGATGAGCCAAGCCCTGGCCTTCGCTGTGATCTTCGCGTCCGCCACGCTCTTTGCCTTCGGCTCGTTCGGGATCGGAGGGCAAAGCCCGGATGTCACGTCGGCGGAGCGCGATGCGGCGGAAGCCCAGGAGAGTGCGCTGGCCTATTACCGCGCCCCGTTCGCGGACGGCAATTTCCGGCGGATCATCGCCTATGTCGCCGCCGTGGTCGTGGCCCAATCCATTGCCGGCCAGTTTTTCACGGCCTACCAGATTCAGTACCTCGCCCTGAACTTCACGGCTCTGCAATTGCTGGCCGCTGTCGCCTCATTGGGGTCGCTCGTGTCCATGCCCGTCTGGGGGTATCTGGCAGACAAATACGGCAACAAGCCGATCCTGATCATCTGCTGCGGCTTGGTGGTGGTGCCGCCCCTGCTGTGGGTATTCGCGCTCCCCGACGGGATCGCGGGCTTGTGGGGCTACGACGCCGGGCACCGCTTCCACCTCTCGCTGACCAAGCTTGATATCATCCTGCTGAATACATTCGCGGGCGTCGGATGGGCTGGTGTCGGCCTGACGCAGTTCAACTTGATCATTGGGGCGGCGCCGAGCGACAAGCGGACCGTCTATGTGAGCGCCATCGCCGCCGTGTCGGGTCTGGCGGGCGGCCTGGCCCCGGTCGCGGGCGGGGCGCTGATGGAGGCGCTGGGACACCTAGCCTTTCCCGCGCACGGCCTAATTCGCAGCAACTACCATGTCCTCTTCGTCCTCTCGGCGGCCCTGCGCGTCGTCGCGCTGCTGCTGGTCCGCCCGATCCACGAGTCGGGGAGCCAGGAGGCGACGTATGTGCTGAAACAGCTCAAGGCGTCCAAGCCCGTCGGCTCGTTCACCGGCATCCAGAAATTGTCCCGCGCGGGCAGCTCGCAGGCGCGCGCCCAGGCGGTGGAGTCGCTGGGTCGGCTGAAGACGCCGCTGGCGGTGGAAGAATTGGTGCGGGCGCTGGACGACGTTTCGCTGACGGTCCGGGAGCAGTCTGCCGTCGCATTGGGCGAGATCCGGGACCCGCGCGCGACGATGCCGCTGGTCCGCAAACTGACCGACCCGGCCTCGGGCATCAGCGGCGCGGCGGCGACCGCGCTGGGCAAGATCGGGGACAAGGCCGCTCTGCCGTCTCTTGCCGCCGCCGCCCAGCTTGGCCCCCCGCCGCGCCAGCTTGCCGCCCTGGAGGCGCTGGGGCGGCTGTCCGACCCGTCCGTAACCGACATCCTGGGCGTCCTGATGCGCGACCCCGACTCGACGGTCCGCACGGCGGCCCTGCGCGCCCTGGCGGAGCGCGAAGACCCGGCCAGTCTACCCGGCCTGATTACGCAGCTCCAAACGGAGCAGGAGCCGGCGAATCTGGCCGTCCTGGCCGACGCGCTGGGCCGTCTGGGGGAGCCGGAGGCCGCCCTGCCGCTGCTGCGCGCGCTGGACCGGACCGAGTCGCCGACCGTGAAGCGGGAAATCTTGAACGCCGTCGGCAGCCTGGGCGGCGGGCGCGATGCCTTTTATCCTTACCTGGCGCTGGACTCGTATGCGCGGGACGAGACGGTGGGGAAGATTCTAATGAACATCCAGCGCCGCTACCGGGCGCGGGCCGCCCAGGGGAAGGAGCCGGGCGCGGCACGCATCTCGATCCTGGCGAAGCGCGCGCTGGCATCCTACACGCTGGGAGACAACAAGGCGTGTCTGGATCGTCTCGCGCGCATGGCGCGGCTGATGCCGTCGGACCCTATGCTGCCTGCGTGTGAAATCCTGCTGACACTCGACGCGCGGGGCGGGGAAGCGCCGTCCGGGGAAGAGGTGCTTCTGGGCGTATTCCTCGTGCGCCGGATGATGGGCGGGTAGCGCAGTAATGACGGGCGGGTAGCGCAGTGATGACGGGGGAGCGCAGTGATGACGGAAGGCTGGGGGCACCGGCACTGGAAGTGCCGGCCTACTGGTGAATGAAAGTGCCTCCGGCACTGAAAACAAGCCACCGTTCGCCTGTCCTCAGTCGCGTAGCGACTTCCACTGCTCAGTAGACCGGCACTTCCAGTGCCGGTTTTTTGCTATCCCGCCGCTCTTGCCTGACTTGAAACTAAGCTAGACGCCGATGCTGACGTCCGTGCCGTTGGCGGTGACGTTATAGCCGTAAGCGGCATGGAAAAATTCGGCGGGCACATACAGCTCGCCGCTTTCCACATAGGATGGGGCCGGGAACTGCACCGTCGTGCCGTTGACGTCGGCGGTATCCGAAGCCAGCATAAAGGCCGCGGTCCACTGGCCGAGGGTGGCCGAGGCCGTTTTGGTCTCATTGTCCCAGGTGACGGAGCCGCCGAGGGCGTCCACGACCTGCTTGAATGGGACGTAGATCGTTCCATTCTGGTCGTGCGGCTCCTCGGCAAGCTGGGCGGGCTGGCCGTTCAAAGTGTAAGACATTCGGTTTCTCCTCCCGCGACAGGGCGTTTATGGGGCGATGGCGAGCTGGTCAATGACGTTCTTCACGCCCTGCATCTTCTTGGCATCCGCGATGGCGGCTTGCTTGGCCGCCGCCGTCTTGACTTTGCCGCGCAGGACGACGGTGCCGCTCTTGGTGTCCACGTTGATGCCGTTCGCGCCGACAGTGGTGTCGGCGATCAGGGCGCTCTTGACCTTCGCGGTGATCACGGCGTCACCGACCGCGCCGTTAGGGTTCTGGGACGGCTTGTTCATCATCGTGCCGCTGGGGCCGCCGGGCGCCGCCCCCGGAGTGCCGGAGGGGTTCGTGCCCGCCGCCGAAGGACCGCTCGGCGCCGCCGGAGCTGTCGCTGGCGCAGGCGTAGTTTGAGTTTCGTCCGCTTTGCCATTGCAGCCGGCCAGCGCCGCCATCAGCGCCAGGGCTGTGACTGGGAAGGTCGCCGCCAGACCAATCCTATGAAAGTGGGGTGTACGCATTTTGTCTCCTGTTCCGGCGGGCGTGATGCACTCGCCCGCCTGGTGGAGTGTTACCCAAGAAGCGAGAAGGCACAAACACCAGACGGTCATTGCAGCACGGTCATTGCAGCGGGTCGAACAGCGACACGGTGACGGCGCGCGGCCTGCCGATGGTGGATTGGACCAAAAGGGTGTGGCTCTGTCGCCCGGACAAGGGCGACAGCAGTTGGCGCGCGCCGGCCAGCCCGAGCTGCGCCGTCTTCCGACCGTCAATCGCCAGCACCTCGTCAAAGGCGTTCAGGCCGGCGCGCACGGCAGTGGAGCGCGCCTGGATTTCTGCGACCACGACATGGGCGCGGCCCTGGGGGTCTTTGGTCTCCATCAGCGTCAGTCCCGTTGTCTTGGTCACGAAGGGGGCATGGACGCTTGCGGTGGGGGCAAAAAAGACGCGCGAGTGCGGGTAGTCGAAGGTGACGATGAACCGGGACAGCAGGGAGATGCCGAGTGAGCCGGCGTTCACCAGCGACGCACCGCCCTTTGGGTCGAGGGAAAAGTCGGTGGGGACGCCGCGCAGCGTGACGCCTGCGACTTTGAGAGAGCCGGTGCGCGTGACGCGGGAGCGCGAGACGCCGCCGATGCCGCCTCCCGTTGTCAGCAGCCCGTGCGGGTACTTCTTGTCCAGGCCGAACTGCGCGACGAACGGGCTGTAGAGCCGCAGGGCGGCCTCATCGCCCGTATCAATCAAGAACCGCTGGGGCGGCAGCGCGTCGAGCTGCGCCACGACGGAAGGCACGTCGTTGTCCAGTTCCAGGGGAAGCGCCATGCCGTCCTGGGCGGTCGGGCGGAAGGCGTCCGGCTGAATAAAAGTCAGCCGCTTGCGCGGGAAGTCCACGCGGACGACGAAGTGGGCCAGCAGGTCGTAGCCGACAAAACCGGAGATTGGACGGGTGAAGTAAGAATTGAGCGTGTCCGGCATGTCAATCGCGATGGCGGTCACCTCGGTCAACTCAACCGCCCCTGGCACTTCCAAGCGGTTGACCAGAACGGGGTGCAGGTCCGTTGAGCCGCCGTAGCCGCGCGCTTCCAAAAACCCGCTGCTTTTCAGCCCCAGCCGCGTCGCGGTCTGCTGGGATAAGGCGATGCCGCTGGCCCCGCTGTCCAGGAAGACCCGCGCCGGCTGGCCGTTGAGCCGCACCCCCAGCCCGATCTCGCCGTCATCGGTGTCGAACGGCGCCGTCGCCGACGTTTGGCCGGGCTGGATGAAGCGGAACTTGTCGCCGCCCGCCGGCGGCGAGAACAGGTCCGGCGGCAGCAGGGTATTGTTCTGAAGCTGGATGACGGTCCCGATGATGTCATAGCGGGCGGTGCCGTTGGTAACCGTCATGCTGAACGGGAAGCGCGCCCCGTCCACGGTCCGGTAGTCGCCGTAGGTCGTCGTCACCTGGACGTTGTCATCGAGGTGCTGCTCCTTGACGATGAAGAACGTGCGCGGGTCGAAGAACAGTGTGCTGGGCTTGCCGCCTTCAGGCAGGGCGTCCATGACCCAATTGCCCGTGTCCGGCTCAGGCTGGGGGCGCAGGGTCAGCTTGCCGGGGATACGGCCGGGCAGGATATAAGAGTTGGTGTCGAAAAAGAGCTGGACGCGCAGGTCCTTTAGCTCCTCGCCCGCCAGCGGGCGGACGTTGCCGTTGGTGTCGCGTTGCCAAGCCTTCGTGCCGTCGTAGCCCTGCGTGATGTCCAGAATGCCGAGCTTGTCTTCCTCGTATTCCCGATCCGGCGCGGCGTAGATGGTCGTGATGGTTCCCTGAATGCCGCCGGTGAGAACGCTGGAAACCACTTTGGTGTTTTTAATCGCCGTGAGGGCATCCGCGCCGCCTAGAGCCGCGAGATGCTTGAGCATCAGCGTTTCCAGCGTCATCGGCGGCGCAGGCACAGGCGGCGCAGGCACAGGCGGCGCAGGCACGTCCGCCGCGAAAATGCGATGGAAGCGGCGTTCGGCGCGGCTTGTCTTTAGGGGGGAAATGGCAAGCGGCACAAGGGGCGCGGGAGGCATGACCGGGACAGGCACAAGCTGCATCTGGCTGCGCGCGTAGTCAAAAGTTACCTGGAAGTGATTGAGAGCCAGGTTGCCGATCCCACCGGCATTTGTGGAGATGTGGGCAATTCCTGGGCCGGTCATCGTCGCCAGCCCCAGGCTGCTGAGTTTTAGGCTCCCCAAACCCAGGCTGTGGCCCGGCGTGACTGTCTCCTGAACGACCCCGCCGACGCCGACGCCGGAGCGTGTCTGCGCGCGCGGATCGCCAATCCGAGGCAGCAGGCCGTTCGCCTCGGCATACTGCGTGTACAGGTGAACGCTGCCCGCATCGCCCGTGTCTACCAGGAATCGCGCGGGCGGACGGCCATCAATCGAAGCCAGAACCGTCGGCATCCGTCCTTCGAGCTTGAGCGGCAGCGTGACGGCGCGGGCGTCCGGGGCGGCGCGCGGCGCGGCGGGGTCAGTCAGGGTGATGCGCTTGTTCGCGTAATCAATCCGGGTGACGAAGCGGGCAAGCAGCTCGTAGCCGATCCCGCCGTCCACATGCCTGTGTTCGCTGAGGAACTTGGCGACGTTCGGGTCCTTAATGACGTGCAGAAGCTGGCGCGACAGGCGGACCGCGCCGCCGATTTCCACTGTCGCCTGGGCCGCCAGACCCGTGGCCGAGGAGCCGCCATACCCCAGGGCGGGCAGGTTCCCCCGCGTGGTCAGCCCCACCGCCTGAGCGGCCTGGGCCGTGACAAACGCGCCGCCCGCGCCGCTGTCCAGCAGAAAGCGGAGCGGATGACCGTTGACGGAGGCGTAAACCACGACCTCATTGTCATCCGTCGCGAAAGGGAATGAAACCTGAGTGGAAGCCCCCGGCGTCAAAAACTGCCAGTCTTTGGGCAGGGTCGGCGGCGCGAACAGCGACGCCTCGAACGTCGCTCTGCGCGTCGCTTGACGCAGCACGGCGTCAATGGTCAGCGGCAGCCCGGCGGGCTGGATCTGAAGATGGCTCGGCGTCTGCGCCCCAAACAGCATTTTATACGACAGAATGCGGATCGTGGTGGCGATCCCGCCCTTGCGAACGACCGATTGGCGAATGAGATAGGTGTTCGGGTCGAGGTAAATCGTCTGCTGGGTCCCGCCCTTTGGCTGGACATCCAGCACATAACACCCAGTTTCGGTGTCGCGCCCCGGCCGGAGCGTCATCGTACCCGCGCCGCCCTTGACGCCCCGCTTGAAGGGGTCCACGCTCTCAAGCGAGAAGCCGGCGTCCGCCTTGTTCTCGTTCAGCTCTTCGCCGCTGAGTATTCGGACGTTGCCCATGCCGTCCTGCTCCCAGGTCGTCTTGCCGTCGCTGCCCGTCGTGGTGGCGATTGGCCCCAGCCTGACTTCCGTGCGGCTGCGATGCCCCGACGCCTCAGAGACCGTCAGCGTCCCCGCAAACCCGCCCGCGCCAATATCATAGATGATCTCCTGCACGCCCTTGCCTTGACGGGCGGACGGCGATCCTGACGCCTGTTGGTGCCGTGCCAACAGTTCGCTGAGTGTTGGTATCACGGCTGGCGCGGCGGTGGCGGGGGAAAGCAGGCAAAAGAGAAAGACGCCCAGAAAGGCGCGCTGACAAAAGGTGTAGTTCACGCTGTTATTTTACCGTATTCGGGAAGATTTTTCGGCCAGCCCTTGACAATCCCGGAAACCGTGTGCTATTATGACGCCCGGAACCATGACTCAACGAAACGACAACCTGTTCGCGGCGGCCCACGGCATCCAGAGACCCTCGTTCTGGTCGCCTGTTCCTGCGTCACGCCCCGCCCATCCCTTTGGTACGGGCGCGACCGGCCGTTTTGTGCCGTCCCCCGCCTATCAGCTCGGTCAGGGCATAACCCAAAACTATCCCGCGCCGCCGATTGCGCCCGCTTCGTGTCATCAGAAGAGATGCCCTTAGTCTCCCCTTCCCAAACGACACGCAGCAAGCAATCGGCCCCCGGCGCAAAGCCAGGGGCCTTTTTCTTTGCCTCTCCGTGGCAAAGTCAAAAGCCACAAACGCAATATAACATAATCTCGGTTGGAGGCAGATACGGTTTGCTGCGCTGGTCTGTAAAACCAGTTCCCGTTGTGGAATGTGGGTTCAAATCCCACCCAACCGACTTGAAGGAGGACGAGAAGATGTCCACATTGATTGTCGAAGTCTGCAAAATTGAAAAAGTGCTGCCTCATAACAACGCCGACGCGCTTGATCTGGCGCAAATCAAGGGCTGGCAGTGTGTCATCCCAAAGGGGCGGTACGCGCCGGGCGATCTAGTGACGTACATCCCCATTGACGCCGTGATTCCCGCCGAGCATTCGGACCGCTGGGGCATCACCAAGTACCTGTCCAACGGGCGCGTCCGCTGCGCGCGGCTGCGCGGCGAGCCGAGCTTCGGCGTCATCGTGGACCGCGACGACCCAGCCTGGGCGGAGGGGCTGGACGTCCAGGACTACTATGGCATCACCAAGTACATCCCGCCGGTCAAGATCAGCGCAGGCGACGCCGAGCCGCCGCACCCGCTGTTCGTCGAGTACACGGACGTCGAGAACCTGCGGAACTTCCCCGGCGTCTTCACCGAGGGCGAGGAGGTGTCGGTTTCGGAGAAGATTCACGGCACCTCCTGCCGGCTGGGGCTGGTCGAGGGTGAGTGGATGGCTGGCTCCATGTCGGTGCGCCGCCGCCGGCCCGAAGACCTGTCGGGGAGCATCTACTGGCAGCCGATGGCCCTGCCGGGCGTTCAGGATTTGCTGGCGCATCTGGGTGAAACGCACCGGCAGATCATCCTGTACGGCGAGGTTTTCGGCAGCAAAGTCCAGAACCTGACCTACGGCCAGGTCGGGACGCTGGGCTTCCGCGCCTTCGATCTCCTGGCCGACGGCAACTACTTAGACGCTGACGACTTCGCCTCCCTGTGCGCCCGGTTCGCCGTGCCCGCCGTCCCAGTTCTGTACCGGGGGCCTTACGCGCTGGACACGGTCAAGGCGCTGTCCGAGGGCGCGACGACATTGGACGCCGATCACATCCGCGAGGGCGTGGTCGTCCGCCCGGTTCAGGAGCGCACCGACCCGAAGGTGGGCCGTGCCTGCCTGAAATACATCGGCGACCCGTACCTGTTCGCCAAGAATGTCTCGGACAGCAACGACATCTGACGTGTCGAGAAAGAGAATGGACAACATGGAAAAGGAAAACATCAAAATCTTCGGCGACCACGAGGAGTCAACGCTGGCCCAGATCACGCGCTCGGCCTCCCATGAGGCCGTCCGGGGCGCCGTCCTGTGCGCCGACGGCCACAAGGGCTACGCCGTTCCCATCGGCGGCGTGATCGCCTACGAAGACAAGATCAGCCCGTCGGGGGTCGGCTACGACATCGCCTGCGGCAACAAAGCCGTGCGCCTGGACATCCCGGCCTCGAAGGTGCGCGGCAAGATCAAGAAGATCATGGACGACGTCTGGAGCCGCCTGGAATTCGGCATCGGGCGTACCAACGACACGCATGTAGACCACGAGCTGTTCGATGACGAGGCGTGGAAGATGACTCCGATGAAGACGCTCAAGCAGATGGCCCGCAACCAGCTCGGCACGATAGGGTCAGGAAATCACTACCTTGACCTCTTCGCCGACGAGCAGGACCGGACCTGGGTCGGCGCGCACTTCGGCTCGCGCGGGCTGGGGCACAAGACAGCGACCTTCTTCCTGGAAGCGGGCGGGGCGAAGGACGGCATGGACGTGGACCCGCTCGTCCTCGACGTGCGCTCGTCGCTCGGCGGCGACTACCTCGCCTGCATGGCGCTGGCCGGGCGCTATGCTTATGCCGGGCGGGACTGGGTCTGCGCCGAGGTGGCGCGGCTCCTGGGGGCGAAGATACTGGAGGAGGTGCATAACCACCACAACTTCGCCTGGAAGGAGACACATGGCGGGCAGGACCTGTGGGTCGTCCGCAAGGGGGCGACACCCGCCTTTCCGGGCCAGAAGGGGTTTGTTGGCGGCTCGATGGGGGATCAATCGGTCATCCTGGAAGGCGTCGCGTCGGACGAGGCGACGGACGCGCTCCACTCGACGGTGCATGGCGCGGGCCGCGTGATGAGCCGCACCCAGGCGCGCGGCAAGGTCAACCGCAAGACGGGCCAGGTCATCTCGCCGGGCGTGATCTCGCGTCCGATGATGCAGGAGTGGCTGCGCGAGAAGAACGTCGAGCTGCGCGGCGCGGGCACGGACGAGTCGCCGCACTGCTACAAGCGACTAGAGAATGTTCTGGAACATCACAAAAACTCAGTCCGTATTCTACATGTGCTGACGCCGCTGGGCGTGGCGATGGCCGGGGAGAACGAGGTAGACCCCTATAAGGACTAGCGCAGGGGGCAGGAGAAAAGCACCTTCTCCTGCCCCCATAGGCTCCTGTCGCTTAACTGGTAAAAGCTCACCCCTTATAAGAGTGCGATCCGGGTTCGAATCCCGGCGGGAGCAGGCTTTTCTCCTGCTTGATTAGGAATGCCGGTTCCTGGTTGATTAGGAATGCCGGTTCCTGGCCGAGTGCGCGGGCTTGCGCTTGGCGCCGGGAGGAGCCGGCTTGCGGCGGAGGGAGGGCTTTGCCGGGGGCGGGGCGCTGACGAAGAACGGCACCGGCGCGATGGCGGTCACGCTGCCGTCCGTCATGGCGGCGCTGGCTCCGACGGTATGGGCGCCCGGACTGAAGAGCGATGTATCTATCACCCCCGTGCCCTTGCTGTCAATGACGATGCTGGTCGGGGCGCCGTCGAGGCTAACGGTGAACTTTTGTGCCGTGGATGTTCCCGTCGGCGTGATCGTGACCGTCAGCCTGCTGTCCGCGTTCTCCGCCTTGATTGTAAACGGCGTCGCCTCGACGAACTTGACGTTGTAACGGGTCAGGCGGGTGACAGGCCCTCCTGCTCGGCTCCAATACACCGCAATCTGTTCGGAGGGATCATGTTCCGTGGCCGTGTTCCACGCAAGCTTCCACGAGTCCAGGAAGTCACCCTTGGCGAACTCGCCGTAGTCATTGCGAAGAGCGAAAGTGGTCAGCGTCATCTGCTGGCTGATGGGGCCTTGAAACACGACCAAAGTGCCCCGGACGACTGTAAGAGGGATCGGGATGGGGGAAGCTCTGACCGTCACGGTCACGGTCGGCGCCTGCGCGCGCGAGGCGCGGCCCAGTCCGCAGGCTGCCGCAAGCGCAATGGCGAAAATGATGGATTGAGTGACTGCCTTCATCGGTTGCGGCTCTCCTTTAAATGATGGCCTGTTTCCTATGCTCATCTCTCATTGTATCACACTCCGCCGACTTTGAGAAGAGGCCGCCGGGTAGTTTGTGAAATAGGCATATGAATATTTGTAAAAATACTGGTTAGAGGAGCCGAAAAACAGCCGCTTATCGGCGAGATGAAGCGGGCCGTCCTCCAATCCCTGATCTCAGCATCGCTCTCAAGCCGCTTGGAGGAAGGTGGCGTCTTCGCGCGACGCATCTTCCCGCGACATATCCTCGCGCATCAGGTTGACGAAAATGGGGGCGAGTTCCGGGTCAAACTGTGTCCCGGCGCTGCGCGCGATCTCGTCCAGTGCCGTTTCCCAGGACATGCCCTTGCGGTACGGACGGTCGCTCGTCATGGCGTCGAACGTGTCCGCCAGTGCGAGGATGCGGGCCAGGTGCGGAATCTGTTCGCCCCGGAGACCGTCGGGGTAGCCGCGCCCGTCCCACCGCTCGTGGTGGTGGCGCACACCCGGCAGCGAGGCGACGAGTTTCGGCGCCTTGCGGACGATGACTTCGCCCAGGGCGGGGTGCGTCTCCATGATCCGTCGCTCCTCCGGCTCCAGCCGGCCCGGCTTTTTCAGAATCGCGTCCGGTACGCCGATTTTGCCGACATCATGCAGGGTGCCGGTCGTGTGGGCGAGAACGATCTCGTCCTCCGTCAAACCCGCCCTCTTCGCCAAGGAGACCGCGTACTCCGCGACACGCTGCGAGTGGCCCTGGGTATACGGGTCTTTGGCGTCCACGGCGGCGGCGAGGGCCTGGATCGTGGCAAGGCTCTCGTCCTTCAGGAAGCGGTGCAACTGGTAGGGGTCGGCGTTCGAGTCCGCGCCCGGCAGGCTGTCGAAGCGGCAGACGCGGTTACGCCCGAGCTGCTTGGCGCGGGAGACGGCGAGTTCGGCGGCCAGCACCAGCCCCTCGCCCTCGGTCGTGTGGGTGCCGAACTCGGCGCAGCCGACGCTGAGTGTCAGGCCGTGATCCAGCCCCGCGACGGTCTCGCGGATCAGTTCCCCCAGAGCCTCCGCCTGCGCCAGATCGGTCTGGGGGAGCAGAACGGCGAACTCCTCGCCGGCGTAGCGGGCTGCAATGGCGACCTCGGACAGACAGCCCTGAAGCGTCTCTGCCACATCATGCACCGCTAGATCGCCCGCCCCATGGCCGTGCCGCTGGTTATACTGCCCGAAGTGGTCCAGGTCCAGCAGGAGCAGGGACAGGCGCTCGCCGGACCGCGCGCAGCGTTTGGCTTCCTGCTCCAGCCGCTCCTGAAACCGGCGATGGTTATCCAGCCCCGTTAGGGGGTCGGTGTCAATCAGGGCGAGCAGGCGTTCCTGGCTGCCACGCAGGGCCGCCGACATCTCGTTGAAGACCGTCTGGAGGAGGCCGATCTCGTCGGTGCGGCAGACATCGAAACGCTCCGGCCAATCTCCCCGCCGCAGCGTCTCGGCGGCCTGAACGACGCCGCCGAGGGGGCGGGTCAGGCCCCGCGCGAGGAACGCGCCGCCGGCCAGGGCCAGACCCAGCGTGAGGGCCGAGGCGGCCAGGAACGTCAGCAGGCAGCGGTGGTACAGCGCCATCGCCGGCCCGTAAGGGCGCAGGGTGACGAATCCCATGCCGGCGTAGGGGTCGGTGTCGGGCAGCGGCGCGTAGAGCGCGAAGAAACGAGCGCCTTCCAGCGTTACCACGGTGGGGACCCGAGGGGCCGGCAAGTGAGGAGGCAGCGGGCGGGACGCGCCCACGACACGACCCTGGTACAGAAAAGCCACATCGGTGCCCAGGGAGGCGCGCAGGTGCGCCGCCACGGCGGGATCTATGGCGCGGTAGGCCGTGAATGTCCCCCAGGGATAAGCGCCGATCCGCACGGGGACGCAGACGGCCAGCATCAGCCGCCCCCGGCGCGCAGCGACGCCCCGCCACTCCCGGCTGTCCATCGCGGCCGTGACACCGGCGTCGCCCGCGAGTTCCGCCCCTGGGTGGGCCTGACCGTCCGTGTCGGCGAGCGCCCGCCCATCACGATCCGTCACGATGATCTCATCCGCCCCCATCTTCCGCCGGTAGTCACGCACCCGGTCCAGCACGGTCGCGGGATCGTGGGTGCTCAGGGCGGCGCGCAGGGCCGGCTCATCGGCGATCAGCCGAGCCTGATCGAGCAGAACCGCGCTGCGTTCCCGCATGAGCTGTCCCAGCACGCCGCCCGTCGTTCGGACGTCTTCCCGAACGGCTCTGCCCATCTCACGCGACACAAGGAGGGTGAAGGCGAGCAGGATGACGGACACCAGGCCGACCGCCGTGCCGGCAACCAGCAGAAGGATCTTGGCGCGCAGCTTCAGTTTCATCAGGTCCCGCCCTCTACTTCCGGGCGAGTGTGAGGGTCAGCGGGGCCGTCTGGCCGCCGATGGTGACGGTCTGCGTAAGCATCGCGCCGCTCTCATGCCAGGCGTGCAGAGTGTACGCCCCCGGCGGCACGTTCGGCAGCCGGAACCGGCCCTGGCCGTCCGTGACCGCATAATAAGGCGTGTCCACGACCATGATATAAGCGCTCATGTCCGAGTGGACGTTGCAGAGCAGGACGACCAGGCCCGTCTTGTCAAAAGTGATGGACTTGGTCGCGCCGCGCGGGTACATGCCCAGGTCGAACTTCTTCGCCTGGAAGTAGGCGAAGACGTTGTGGAAGACGGTGTCATTGTTGGGGAACCGGACGGTCGTGCCGCGTGTCACGACCAGGACGTGCGGCTCGAACATCTTGTCCCGCTGATCCACGATCGCGTGCGTCAGCGGGCGCGCAGGCGCGCTCCCTTCCAAGTAAACGACGGCCTCGCCTGCCGTGCCGCGTGCCAGCGTGACCCTGCCGGTGACGCCCGCAGCGTGAGCCGCAGTCAGCGTACCGGCGGCGAAAAAGCCAACAGACAGACAAAGCAGGGTGATTCTTGATCGCATGAGTAGTGCCCTTCGGGATGCCCCCGTATTTTTTCTGTTATCGGCACTTCTTCCCGCGCACTGTAGGCATTTCCCCAACCCCTCTAAGGACGCCTGCCTTTCCCGCCATAATAGGGCGCATGACGCTAAGTTGTGGATGGCACAAGATAAGGCCGCTGCTGCGCGTGGGGGCGCTGATGCTGGGGGCGCTGCTTGCGGGCAGCGCGGGACGCGCCCAGACTTTGGGGGCGCGCGGGGCGATGAATGGGGAACTCGACCTGGACCTGCGGGCGCGAATGGCCGCCGTCGGCCAATCCGGGGCCAAATTGCACGCCACCACGCTGCGGCTGGGGATCGCGTTGGCGCCGGGGGTGCGTGTCCATGCCTATGGGGCGCACCGGTACGGCTTCTTTGCCGCCCAGGAGGCGGTCATCGAGAAGGAATGGGGCGGGAACGCCGGTCATGCCCAGGCAGGTCTGGTCCGACTGCCGTTCGGCATCTACGACCCGCGAGAGACCTATGCGTCCGGCCTGATTGATTACCCGATGCCGCGCGGGGACTATTACTACCACTCCCTCGATTGGGGCGTGCCGGGTGTGGCGTGGAGCGGCGGCCCCCCGCGCCTGCAAGTGGAGGCAGCGGGATTCAGCGGGCGGGGGACGGGGATTTGGGACAACCAGGCCCATGTCCGTGGGGGCGCGGCGCGGGCGCAGACTTACCTCGGTGACGCCATCTTCGGCCTCAGCCGCTGGGATGGGGCGCTGCAAGACATCCCGACCTCTCCGGCCAGCCGGCCCGTCCACCTGACGGGTCTGGACCTGCGCTACACGAAGACGCAGCTCCTTATTCGCGGCGAGTATCTGTTCGGGACTCTGGCTGGTGATCACATGCACGGCTGGTACTTGGACGCCTACTATCGCCTGCCGCAGCATGAGCGCTGGAGCCTCGTGGCGCGCATCGAGCGCCTGAAGGCGGGTGATGATTATCCTGAAAGCCGCCAGATCACGCTCGGGATGCGGTGGGTCGCGACGCGGGAGTGGACCCTGGCGGCTAACTGGCGGCGAAACAACGGGCCTTTTTACGCGCCGACCTGGACACCGGCGGCCCCCAAAGGCGGTGACGTTCTGCTGCAAGCCTACCGCCGCATAAACTGGTAAGTCCGGCGAACGTAAAAGCCCCCGGTGACAGCACACGCTGTCACCGGGGGCTTTTCTTGTGCAAGATCAATGCTTTCACGCTACGCCTGACGAATGAAGATACTCCAAACGAACATTGTCTGACGGGTAGGCGGGTGAGAGACGGCACGGGCAGGAAATCCGCAGACGAAGGGGGAAAGTATTCCCACCGCTAAAGTATTCCCACCGCTGGGGCGCCGCATTTGTAAACGAGGGGAAGCACCCAGCAGGCGGCTTTCCCTATCAGACGCTTGAAAGTCTTCTGTGTGGGCGGGGACCACGGCCAATGGTGCCCGTGAAAGGGAAACTCATGACATGCCCGCTACGATTGTGGGGAGGCTTGAGGGTGTTGCCGCTCCTCCTGTGTGCAATGTCTGCACACGGGGACGATACGATGACAAAAAAGAACGCTATGACAAAAATAAACGCCACAACAAAAACGGAAGTCCGTCCCGCCGATCCGAAGCAGGCTCTGGAACGGACGAGTTTCCAAACCAGCGCTCCGTGGGACCCGGCGCTGCAGCTAGGGTCCGATGTCGCGATGTGCTACGGGATCGGCCCGGACCTCGACGCGCGCATCGCGGGGTGGAAAGCGCAGGGATATCGCGTCCACGTCATGACCGGCGTCTCCTGGGGCGAGTATCAGGACTACCTGTACGGCCGCTTCGATGGCGTCAACCATGTGGACGAGGCGCAGACCGAGCGCAACGGGCACAAAATCTCCCATGGGGGTGACGTCTACTACATGTCGCCCGGCGAGAGTTACGGCAAGTTCCTCTGCCTGGGCGTCAAGCGCGCGCTCGATGCGGGAGCGGAAGGCATTCACCTGGAGGAGCCGGAGTTCTGGGTGCGCGCCGGCTGGAGCCAGGGCTTCCGGCGTGAGTGGAAGGCCTTTTACCACGAGGATTGGGTTCCCCCAGACTCCTCTCCCGATGCTCAGTATCGGGCGTCCCAACTGAAGTATTCTCTCTACCGTCGGGCACTGACCCAGATCTTCGATTTTGTGAAGGCGTACAATCAAGAGCATGGGACGCACGCCCGCTGCTATGTCCCCACGCATAGCCTGATCAACTACGCCCACTGGGCCATCGTCAGCCCCGAATCCAGCCTGCTGAAAGTGGGCGCGGACGGCTTCATCGCGCAGGTGTGGACCGGCACGGCCCGGACGGCTAACGTTTACGAGGGGCGCGAGAAGGAGCGCACTTTTGAGACCGCCTTCCTGGAGTACGGTGCGATGATGAACGTCGTGCGGGCAAGCGGGGCGGCCGTTTGGTTCCTGAACGACCCCATTGAGGACAACCCGGACTACTCCTGGCGCAACTACCGGGCGAACTGGGAGAGCACACTGACGGCCTCGCTGCTGTGGCCGCAGGTCTGGCGCTTCGAGGTCATGCCCTGGCCGGAGCGCATCTTCCACGGCCGCTATCCTACCCGTGACCGCTCCGAACGCGCCCCCGGCGAGAAGATCGAAAAAGAGCCTCTCCCGCCGGCCTACGGCACGGAGCTGATGACGGTCATCAATGCCCTCAACGACATGAAACAGCCAGGGACGCAGTGGGAGTGCGGGACGCGCGGGGTGGGGGTAGTCGTTGCGGACACGATGATGTTCCAACGCGGCGGGCCGTCGCCGTCCGACCCGCACCTGGGGTCCTTCTATGGCCTGGCGATGCCGCTGCTCAAGCGCGGCCTGCCGGTCGAGCCGGTGCAGATGGAGAACGCCGTTCTTCCCGGCGCGCTCAAGCCGTACAAGGTTCTTTTGATGACCTATGAGGGCATGAAGCCGCCGACCGCCGAGGACAGCGCCGCGCTGGCGGACTGGGTCAAGGCCGGCGGCGTCCTCGTGTTCGTGGACGACGACAAGGACGCATTCAACCAGGTCCGTGCCTGGTGGAACACAGCCCCCAATCATTACGCGACGCCGCGCGAAGCCTTCTTCGCCCAGTTGGGACTTGCCGGAGGAACCGCCACGGGGACGCACCGGGTCGGGAAGGGCACATTGATCTACGACGCCGCCAGCCCCGCCGCTCTGACGTATCGGGCGGACGGTGCCAATCATATCCGTGGTCTGGTCCAGGACGCCTGCCGGGCAGCGCGTCTTCCCTACCGGGAAACGAACTATCTCGCCCTGCGGCGCGGGCCTTACGTTGTCGCCGCCGGCCTGGACGAATCGCTCCCCGACGCGCCGCACACGCTCACTGGCTGCTTCCTTGACCTCTTCGACGCCCGGCTGCCGATCCTGAACACCGTCGCCCTGACCCCCGGCAGCCGCTCGCTCCTCTTGGACTTGGATCGAGTTCGACCGCAAGCCCCCGTCATTTTAGCGGCGGCCTGCAAGACGCTTGGGGCCAGGCGTCTTCCCGGCGGCGGCTTCCGGTTTCACAGCGCCGGGCCGGACAATACCGAAGCGGCGGTTCGTCTGCGCCTCGCCGCCCCACCGAAGGCTATCACCCTGGACGACCGGGCACTGCCGCCCGACGCGCAGACCTGGGACACGGCCACGCACACGCTCCTGCTGCGCTTCCCCAACGCCGCGTCCGGGCACTGGGTCACGATACGCTAGGGATCGAAACAAAACCCTCCGGTTGCAATAGACACTGCAACCAGAGGGTTTGCTGTTCATAACACGCGCTCACGGGAATAGACGTATGGGAAAATCTTCGCTGTTACAGCGCGATTGAGTTCATTATACTTCATGTAAGGCTGTTTTACGACTGCTTGGTTCGGCCCCTGTTACCAGGTTTTCAAGCGTTGGGCCGTGACTGCTAAACTATGTTCAACCGATCCAGGGAATCGGTCTCCGCATCGAATATTTGAGCGCCTTGATGCTCTGTAGAGTATCATGCAAAGTTAGGGAAGGAGGGCCGGGCTTGCTCACGTCAGGCGCAACGCACTATGAAGACGAAGCACCCACAGGCCGAGCCATTCCCACTGTTCCGACCAAAGGCTAATGCTCTTAAAATGCAGCTTGTTCGGGTCACGCTTACGCCTTGCTCTTAGGCTTAACCTCTTCACCCTCTGCCGGCAATTTCGTCACAACGGAATTATTCATAGCTCATCAGCTTAGAGGCCCTAACTACTCCCCAAAGTTCATGGGGAACCAGTTCTTTTGCCATGCTCGGGTTTTACCCAACTGGGCATTTTTGTTTGCGGCTCTTATTACCGAGAGTGTCATCATCACTATTCAAAGATATTAAGGGTAGGCTTGGTTCGTGCAAGCATTCGAAATCCAACCTTAACACCCGGCATACTCATAACGCTATAGCATCTTTGACACGCATCAGCCTCCTCTTCAGATGCCTCCCGCCAATGCGTTCTGATGGAGTTGAAATCGAGATGAGTTTCTAGTAACTCATTGTCCCCAATGAGAGGCCCGTCATTGTGATCAAGGATGCCAGTCCCCGTCTTGTAGATGCCTTCATTAATGTGATGGCGCACAGCCAGATGAAAGGAGCACACAACATTTCCAGGCAAACCGTTATTGATCACAAAAGGCATTATGTGTGAGTGATCGCCAGCCGTCAGTTTCATAACATTCTCTTTATACCATTGGTGGAATTGAGCCTCAATGTCCCCAATCCTAGCACTCATACTAGCGACCGAGTAGCGGCCACTTAGCGAAAAATGTTGGGATGTAATCTCATAGAAGGTGACTGAAGTAGATATGTGTAGACGAGAGCGTAGTGAGTCATTCTGCGTGTCAATCACAGAAGCGACTTCAACACGCCCATCTGCCTCAGCACGCCTGCGCGCCCCAGCAGTAAAACCAGAGTCAGAGACTATAATACCTCTTTTAGCCTCAACGTCCTGGATTTTGCCGATCAGCGCGTCAACCCTCTCGATGTCAACAGGTCGGCTATAGTCTTTGCATTCGATGATGACCAAGACTGTGGTTCCATCAATCTTTTCACGCAGAGCGATGTCAATCTGCCGGGAGCTACCCGAAATACCTATGATCCTCTCATTCTCGGTGACTTCCGCCGCTTCGGCAAACTGCCTGTATATACCAGCGACGATCTTCTCATAACCTAAACCTGGCGCAACTTCTTTGCCGTTAATTTTCTTGACGCTAGGCTTTTGATACTTAGTTCTTGCCATTTCTTAAATCTTCCTTAGGTAATTATATACTTGACACACCGCCCCTAAGGTCACTGACCTAAGCAAGCACTGTGACTTCTATTTTGCTCAGAAACAAGGCTTTCCGGGCGCAATAAGCGGGTCAGATGAACAAAGTATATGATTACCGAAAAAAGCTGGACTGTCAAAACAAAAACCTCCGGTTGCAGTACGCACTGTAACCGAAGGTCTCCATTGTCCGGGATGCACTTTAACGGGGATGACGGGACTTGAACCCGCGGCCTCTGCCTTGACAGGGCAGCGCTCTAACCAATTGAGCTACACCCCCAGGGAATGCGACTCGAACGAAGATGAATATACCTTAATGGGGCGGCAGGTGTCAAGGGGCCTGCCAAATTTTTTAGGAGCCTGGGAGCAGAGTCACCGCCCGCTGAACGGCCCCCTCGACCGGAGAGTGGAGCGGCGGCGTCAGGACCGCCATCGGCGCGAAGCGGCGGAGGGAGCGGGTAAAGACGTCGGTCAGGAGAACGCCCGCGTTCCACAGGCCGCCGATGGGGGCGACGGGGAACGGCGTCTGGGCGTCGGTGAAAAGACGCTGGGTAACGCTGTGGGCTAGATGGGCCAGGGTTCCACCGGCGCGCATCAGGATGGCGCGCGCGACGGCATCCTCGTCTTCCTGAGCGGCCTCGGCGACCGTGCGGGCCAGCCCGGCGATCATCACGCGGGTAATCTCCCCGCTGTAGACGCCGGGGATGAGGTCGGCGGGCGAGTTTAGGCCGAGCGCCCCCAAAACACGGACGCTCAGGCGGGTCGGCTCGCCGGTGCCGTCGGCGGCGCGCAGGACGGCGGCGAGGGAAGCCCGTCCGACGCCGTAGCCGCTGCCGCTGTCGTCAATCAAGTAGCCATAAGCCCCGGTCCTGTGGCGCTCACGTTGGGCGTTCTCGCCATAGGCCGCCGATCCCGTCCCGGCGATGACGATCACGCCCGGCGCTCCGCCGGTCGCACCGGCCAGCGCGATGGCATAGTCCGGCTCGACGGCGACGCGCGCGCGCGGGAAGGCGGACTGGAGGCCCGCCTGGAACTGATCGCGGCGCTGGGCGTAGGAGAAGCCGGCGACGCCGGCGCAGAGGGCCGTGATGTCGGCGCGCTCCCATCCCGCTTCCGCCAGCGCGTGATCGGCGGCGGCGAGGGCGGCAGCGAGCGCATCAGGCAGTGGGACGGCAGCCAGGTTACAGGGGCCGGCCTGGCCCCGGCCCCTGATCTTGCCCGCCGTGGCAACGGCGACGCGGGTCTGGGTCCCGCCGCCGTCCAAGCCGAGAACAACATCGGTCATGGGGCCAGTTCTTCCAAATGGCTGGTATCGTTCAGGAAGATGACGCGGCTGTCCCCTCTGCTTCGGAAGTCCAGGCGGCTCAGGGAGGCATTGTCCAGGTGCAGGCGCAGCAGGGTGGGGAGGGCGGCCCCCAGCGCTTCCAGAATCACCATGCGGCCCGACCCGCCGTGCCCCACCACCAGCACGGTCTCCTCGATGCCGGGATGGGCGGCGAGAATACGGCGCAGGACGACGGACAGCCGCTCCTGCACCTGGGGCCAGGTCTCGCCGCCGGGGACGAGCGCCTCCAGGTCGCGGGCGACATGATACCGATGCCACAGGTCCGGGTAATCGCGCTCCAGATCGGCCTGCGTCAGCCCCTCCCACGCTCCAAACCCCTTCTCACGAAGTTCGGGCGCCGTCTGGACCGTCAGCCCCTGCCGGGCGGCGGTCGGCGCGGCGGTCTGGGCCGCACGGGCGAGATCGCTGCTATACACGGCGGCAAGGGGGGTGCGAGATAAGCGCTGTCCCAGCGCCTCGGCTTGGGCATGGCCCTTCTCGCTGAGGGGAATGTCGGTCCAGCCCTGGACGCGGCGGATGGCGTTCCACTCCGTTTCGCCGTGGCGGGCCAGTAAAATACGGGTCACGTTCGCTCCTGGTTGGTTTCTCTTGGAAAAGTGTACCCGCCAGGGACTGAATCTCTCTTCATTTCCTTGACAGAGTCGA
>JAABUL010000532.1_pt1 | contig 80773 bp, 77 predicted proteins | sample 5559151 | NCBI WGS metagenome assembly JAABUL01 (sample SAMN10711876, study PRJNA513368) | rock metagenome | isolation source: Antarctica rocks | place: Antarctica: Victoria Land, Pudding Butte sud
GAGGGGTGGTTAGGAGATGGTGGGGGAGGGGTGAATTGGAGAGGGGGGGAGGGGTGGAAGGGTGGAAGGGTGGAAGGGTGAGGGTGGAAGGGTGGAGGGGTGGAGGGGTGGAAGGGTGGAAGGGTGGAAGGCTGAGGGTGGAAGGCTGAGGGTGGAAGGGTGGAAGGGTGAAAGGGTAAGGGAGGAAGGGTGGAAGGGTAGGGGTGGAAGGGTGGAAGAGTTGAGGGGTGGAATGGAGATGGTGGAAGGGTGAGGGTGGAAGGGTGAGGGTGGAAGGGTTGAGAGTTGGGAGTTTGAGATGGGCGAGGAAGGGAGTGGGCTGACTGGGCTGGTGTGGGTGAGTGTGAGTGTGCAAGGATGTTTCGATGAGGCTTTAAAGAGAGAGAAATTGAGAAGAAAAGAAGAAAATGAAATGAAATAGTTGAGATGGTTTCTCAAGAGAACAAAATTATATAAGAAGACGAGGGCCGTCCTGAGAAAGAGTATGTGCCAGCTACGAAAAGAAAGAGTAAAGAAACCAGAGCATCAAACGAAGTTTCGAGTTTGATATGTTTTTCAAATGATCTGAGTGCGATGGAATGAGGTAATGTGAAATGAAAGGGGTTTAATTTCAAGATCAAAAAAAGAATTGAAAAAAACAAAAAGAAGGAAAAAAGGAAAAAAGGAAATATATGTAGATGAGTAAGTATAATAAAAAAGACTTCCAAAATCTCATTCACCACCCTACCCTCTCTAAGACGAACATAAAACCCCACTTATTCCAACTTACACATCTGCCCAACTGCGTTTCTCATCGTTACTGTTGCACGTTGGCCGCTATCTTTTGATCGTGACGACTACATACATAGGTATATTTTTAAATTACGAAATGTATAAGTATGATTGTAGAGATTGCCGTTGTGAAGCTACTGTACTACATACTCATAGATAGTTTAGATGAAATGAATATTCGAAAATAATTTAGTTATAAAGCACTTGTGAAGATATAGCAGAGCGAGTGTCTTTTAAACCCCGTCTCTGGTTTCCCCTTTTTTCGTTTTCTTGTAATTTTGGGTTTTTTTTTCGGGATAGAAACGTGTGAGGGAATGGAAAAAAGTGGGATTTTATGGGATGGCGTTGTTCTTGATGAGGGGTTGTTTAGGACTTGAGAAGAGGGGGGGGGAGATGAATGAGAGGGAAGAGAGGGGAAGAGAGGGGAAGAGAATGAAAGAGAGAAGAGAGGGGAAGAGAGGGAAGGGGAAGGTGAGGGAAAAGAGGAGGTGAGGGGTGGGGGAGAGGGTTTGTACATAGATAGAGCTGTCTTCCCTAGGCTTCAAACTTCTTAATTCTGTCTGATATCCCTTCATACCCCAGCCCCAACTCGAATTCTTCCTCAACTAGATCTATCTACTCTCGCCCTTCCTCTTACCCCCAAGAAGGGAGTTCTCATTGAGGAGGGACGAAGATAAAGGACACAGTACCTAATAGCTAGGACCTTCCCATTCACAGTTACACAAACTCCCACCTCGCCAACCTCCCCAATCCCTGCCCTGCTTCGCGAAGGATGCACAGGCGTTGCTCCTTGCCCAGATTTAAATCATTCCCATCCTGTATCACTCTCGCCAACGCAATACTACCAATCGCAGTTGATCTCCCCTCTCCAAGGTTGAAGTTCCCCGTCGTGACAAATCCGATTAGATCTTCTTCGTCTGGTACGCTTGGGTATGCTGGAGAACCGGCTCTGATATTTTCATCAATTACTGATAAAGGGGGAGAGATCAACGAAGCAGCGAGTTGCTGATTGCGGAGATGGTCCGGGATATCTTTATCCGCCACGTTCTTTCGCCTGTGCGCGACTTTTTGGGTCCTGGTCGGTTTTGGAGGGGAAGCAAGAGCGAGCCATCTCGAGCGTAGAGAAGGGTTTTTGGTGGGGAGGCCGTAGATCCTGGTACAGGGTGTGGGTGTACCGCGGGATAGGAGGGTGAGGGAGATGGTTGTTAGGGCGGTGGGGGGGATGGTTAAGGGGGAGGTATCGGAGGAGTGGGGGAAAGGGATGTGTACGACGTTGAGAGGCGGAGTCGGGGAAGAGGTAGGCTGTGCAGGAGGGGAGGTCGATGTGACGGATGAGTTACCGGCTGGTTTCGCTGGATTGGGAACCTTCGGAGCACGAGGCTCTGTGTTTTCCGAATCGTTAGATGCAGGAAGCGGCGGTCCCTCAAAAAGCCTTTCCCAATCACAAGCCCACCCCCTCCCCACCTCCCCCTTTCTCCCCTCCCCAAGATCCACACTCTCCCACTGCACCCTCTTCCCCTTCGGTCTCTTCTCCCACTCCGCCTTCCTCTTCTCCCGTTCCATGCACTCCCACTCCCACCCAGAACTCGTTCCCGGAAAATCACCCGGGAACCATGGCACGCCTTGCTCGAACGCTAGCTGTCTTTTCTCCCGAAGTCCGCCAAAGCGCGGATTTCCGCCTGAGGAGATGGGGTAGTGCATTATAGAGTACCAGACTGGGAGGACGCTTTTCCAAGGGAGGAGAAGGGTCCAGGAGCCTTGGGTGCTGGTTGATGAGGAACGGGATGCCAGTAATAGGACGGGGATCTGGGGATCTCGGGGAAGAGGGTCTGGATAGGCGCCAGGAAGGGCTGCGCCTTTGCGGCGATTGATTGATTTTTGGCTGGGTAGTAGGCGGGAAGCTTCAAAGCGGGCTTTGCCAGAGAAGATGTTGGGAAGGAGTTGAGTGGTGTCCGGTGACCATGCTGAGAGGGTGTGGAGAAGTTCTTCGTTTGCATGTGGAGAGTAGGAACACTTTAACGTTCGGGGCGGATAGTGTAGTCGAGGGTCATAGACGTTAAAACCTAGGAGGGCGTTGGAAGGTAGTGAAGCTGGATTCGTGACAGCCACCAATCTTGGCCAGATATCCTCTGGCCTATCGAAATCCGGAGGGTCTTTCCCAATGGTGGCGACTGGTTGCAGCGCAGAAATCAATGTTTCTGTGGACCCAGGACCAGTAACTTCTATACTCCCAATCTCAAACCTTAGGTCCTCAACCATAGCCGGTGGTCGTTGAATCTTCGAGACTTTCAAGGTCTCATTCCAAACCTGTAAGAATGCAGAAGGGTGAACGCGGATAAACAGCTTCCTCATGGGCTTCTTGGCTGAACCACTCTTTTCAAGCGGTTCTGTGCCTTTCATATTCTCGACACACCACACAACGCTCACTTTTGATATCCACTTCTTCTCGCCATCTCTTTCCCGGATCCATCCCTTCCACACCCGCGAACCTCTCCTCCACTTTCTCTCCCTTTTCCCTGTCACCATATTCTCCTCAACCCCTAGCCCCCTTAGTAGCCCCAGTAAACTTTCCTCCGCACCCTCAACTCCAATTGTACTCATGTAGCTTGTATCCCAAGCGACACATCCTCGTTCTGATCCCGCACGATGGGTCGCCCTGTAGCACTTGTCCGTTGGCGTAAGTGGGATTGCAAATCGCCATAACGATTCTTTAGGTGCTGTCATGTGTGCTCTCTTAGCATGATATAAATGCGTAGGGAGCCAAGACTTGTGGATCTGGCGTTTACGGAACTTTGACGCTGGTTTGGCTGGCTTCGTAAGGGCATTCTTCTTGACTTTAGGTAGCCGAGGAGCTAACGATACTGTTTTCTCTGGAACAGTTTCGCCAGCTTCTTGCTCCTTCGACTTGATCCCTTTCTTTTTCGTGAGAGCTCCCAATTTCTGTAGCTTCTTTGCGGTTTCTAAGCGGAGACGCATGTGAGGGGAGGGCTTTCGGCGCCTCGCAGACACTGTTGGAGTATTGTCATTTTTCATCTTCGCCCTTCCACTCTTGTTAGCAGCGCAATATCCCACACTAGCCTTGTCAATGGTTGGAGCCTACCCACCTCCTTGGCTGCCCTCGCCCTTAATTTCTTCGGCACTTTCTTCACATTATGGCTTGCCGTTCTTCTCCTCAGATTCTTCGGCAACGACTGAAATGCCCTTGTGGTCAATGACCTCTTAGAGGTGCCCATGCTGGCTTCCATCGCTTTGATCTCGAACTCCTGGGCCTTGACGAAGGCAGACACATCAAGATCACCATTCTGATTGAGAGCTTTCTCAGAGGTTTGGGCTAGAATTGTTCTTGCTGAAGAGCTTTTAACGCGTTTTGCTGCGCGGTTCGATAGGGGGTCGACGGAGGTGGGGGGTTGTTTTCGCTTTGAAGGTGGTAGAGGCGGCATACTGGAGAAGACGGGGCTGCCTTAGATCTTTCACGTAAAGCCTTGCCTCTAATGGCGAGACTTACTGTCGAGGGTGTATTGAAGATCTGACGATTACGCTGAGGAATTGTATTTCGAGCAACGCGCGCCACGGTAATATCCACGGGTTTCCCGCGCACGCTAACCTATATTAGCTACTTCTTGATAGTATTAGGTTTAGCGTGATCAAAGACGGGTTTTGTATCACTAGTTAGAGTAGAAGGTAATTCTTGTCGACAAGCTTAGCAACGTGGTAACCACAGTCTTGCAGACTTCTCACTCTCAGTCGTTCCCCCAACGAACTGCGGAAGATCGAACATGTCTCTCAAACCTCCTTTTACCCTAGCTACAGCTCATCAGAAGGTCAAGGCCGCTCAAGCGCTGTGGAACACTCGGTAAATTACTCTCTCATCCTACCAACTTAAACATGTTTGTTAATCCATTGCCCCGTCCTCGTCTTTGTCCATTCACTCCTACCCTCTACTAATAGCCATTTTCCTAGGGACCCCCAAGCAGTAACCAATGCCTACACCCCCGATACCACCTGGCGTAACCGTTCCACTTTCCTCCGTGGCCACCCAGCCATCATCGCGTTCCTTAACGCTAAATGGGCCCGCGAGATATCTTACCGTCTCCGCAAAGAGCTATTCTGCTACCACGAAAACCGCATCGCCGTCCAATTCTGGTACGAGTATCAAGATGCAAGATCACAAATGCGGTGGATGAGAACGTATGGGATTGAACATTGGACGTTTGCGCCGGATGGGAGGATGGAGAGCCGGATGATGAGTGGAAATGATGTGAGGATTGGCGAAGGGCAAAGGGGAGGGATGAGGTGGTTTGGGGACGATGTGAAGGATGTGGATAGTGTGGATATACACAAAGAATTGGAATGGATTGGGCGTGGAGTCGAGAAAAGCCCCAAGCATAAGTAGGTTGTGTGAGCACTTGATGGGAAGAGAAATTAGTGGAAACGGGTTCGAACCAGTTATTTTATAGTATCCATTTTGACTGGGCTTTTTAGATGCCATGGCTACACATATGACCAGCTAATCCCTTTGTAACCATAAGCCTTCGTTCCGCATTGTCGCTTTCATTTCCTCCTTATACACCAAAAGCTTTTCTTTATAAATCATCATATTCAACATACGGGTCCAGTCTCTCCATTAAGTCTTCCTCGCTCATCTCCTCGCCTTGCCATTCCTGCTTCATACCGCCAACTGGCTTTGGTGGGATAAGCACATTGCTCACGACATGGATGACGCCGTCTTTGGCGATGCCGTCCTCGATTGTGACCCGGGAGAAGCCATTTAATTTGATGCTGATAAGTCTGCCATAGCGTGCGACATCAATGCTCAAAGACTTATCCTTAAGCAGTGTGGGGAGGTCGATCTTCGCAAAGCTGTTAGTGCCAAGGTTTAACTAGAAGAAAGTACTACGTACGTGAAAGTATCCCTTCGGAATTCGGGTCTCAGAGACACCATCGTGTGTGTAGTACGCATCAGAATACAAAGTCTGATTGGCAACGACGTGATATTTCAGTAGAGCCTTCAAGTACTTCTGTCCATATTGGCTGAACAGGAATCCGTTGATTCTCGGTCCGAGCTTCTGAAAGGCAAAATTCGATGGGGCAAATATAGTACCTCCAGCATGGTTCGAGGTGTCATTCATAGCGCTAATCAAGCCGGTTTTTGTCAAACCGAGTTCGAGGGTACTGAATTCACTAGGAAGGAGCTGGATGATCTCAACAGCCTTTGGGGGTGGCACAAGAATGCTGTCGACACCGTGGATGACACCATTAGTTCCGAACTACTCCATGTCAGCTAAACGGCTAATCGAGACTCTATGAAACACTTACAACGTTGATTGCGATGACTCGGCTATAGAAATTAACAGTCAAACCCCTCAGACCGATATTGGTGCTCAATCGCTGCATTTCGCCTGCGAGGTTCTCGCCGACCAACGTTGTAGGGATAGTATGTGTCACCAAGACACGACCAGCTGGATAAAAATCTGCTGAGACATGATACAATAGAACCTTCTTGAGGTCATCCTTTGACGGCTTGGGAGCGTGCTCAGGGATCTTTTCGAAAGCTTTATCGGTTGGTGCAAAGACTGTGTAATTTGCAGCAGTTCCATTCAGGAGAGTGACAAGGTCCTCATACTCGTTAATGAGGGCTGCAAGTTTAGTTGTGTACTTGCTTTCCGCAATCAGTTGGTACACGGTCATGTTTGGCTCATGGTGGTGACCTTTGTGGCCGTGATGTCCATGGTCTCCGTGATGACCATATCCGCCATCGATGCTGTTGGTCTCGCTTTCTAGCCACAATCTCGTGTCGAAGGCAGTGTCTTCGATCTTCTGGGAGAACTCATGACCAGTCTCGGTAATACATTCGATGGCGGAATCGATCGCGTTCTTCGAGGTCTGTACAACCTTGGAGAAGGTATTCTCGAAGTCGCTAACAAGTTGGTCCTTGTAAAAAATCAAATTTGTGGTCCTGTGTGATTCAACAGCGATCTCGCTCATTACCTGCTCGTCAGGTATGACGAAGGCGGAGGTAAGAGCCACGAGCAGCAAAAAGGAGGTAAGCTTCATGTTGATATGATAAAGCGCAAGGTGAATACTTTAGGTACTTTGATCAAAGAGTTAAAGGAATAAGATTGTGATGTAGGAAAGTAAGCACTTCAGGCGGTTGCCTAACGCGCGGTGTGGTGACGTCCACATTTCAAGGCGGGGACTTAAGGTATATTCGGCTTATACCGCAAATGGAGCCTGTAGCGAAGTTGATTTATATCTGCTGCAGCCTGCAGGCTGCCTTTACTCAATCAGATCAACGAATGATACCGCTCGCACAATTCATTCACTGACTGCTTCGGCGAAACGACTGTTCTGAGGACGGTATCGTCTTCGCAGCTTCATTGCTCGATGACGCTGTGACAACCCTGCGATGAGCTTGTTAGATCCCGGCCATGATCTGATTAGATAAACGTGCTTCTCACCCTCTCACGCCTCTGTACGGAGTACCTTCCCCGTATCGCAACAATAGCTCTTAAGCTGTCCCTGTCAATCATTTGCTCACACCACCTTTAGAATTCTTCAACCCCTTCCCGTACATCAATTTCCTGTACAGGACTTTTACAACGATCCGACTAGCTAGATGTAATGGCAGGACCAACAGCACTTGTTGTTCCAGCGCTCAAGAAACATACCGCAACCGTGATCTGGGCACATGGACTCGGAGACAGGTATAATGGCAAATACTATCCTAGCATTTCAATCCTGAGCTAATTGATGGCAGTGGTGCAGGATGGTATGAGAAGTTGTGTTATGACGATTAGAATGATCTAAGAGTAACGAAATTCAGGATGCCTATTGCTGAGAACTTTAGGAGGAGGGGGAAGTTCGAAGAAATCGCCTTTGTCTTCCCAAATGCTCCAACGATACCTATCACAGTGGTATGGTTCCACTTTCCATATACTTACATGAACTACAAGACTGACATCCATGTGTCTAGAACTTCGGAATGAGAATGCCGGGATGGTATGACATTGTGAGACCACGCGATACCGTTCGTTTTCTTCATGCACGAAGCAACCCCATACTGCTCGTCTCACAAGTTTCCACTGATTATGGAGATACTAACGCTTCTTCGGTTCCCAGACCACGTTCAGCGACCTTGCACAAGCCCACGATCAGCCGGGAATCCTCAAGTCTCGAGACTACTTTAACACCCTCATCAAAGCTGAGATAGAGAAGGGGATCCCATCATCAAGGATAATTCTCGGTTAGCTATTACGTGGCGTGGGAGCCAGATTTTAGACGCTGACTTGGTATAGGCGGGTTTTCTCAGGGTGGAGCCATCTCACTCTTCACAGGAGTCACCTGTCCCGATAAGCTTGCTGGGATATTTGGGCTCTCGAGTTACCTCCTCCTGCACACCAAGATCAAGGATTATGTACCAGCAAATAATCCGAATAAGGAGACCCCTACATTTATGGGTCACGGGAACATGGATCCGCTTGTCAAGCACGAATGGGGCGTACAGACTGCGCAGGCATTGAGAGATATGGGGTGGACTGTGAACTTCAACACTTATCAGGGTCTGGCTCACTCAGCCGATCCTCAAGAAATCGACGATCTAGAGGCGTACATCGCAGAGAGACTGCCTCCTCAAGGTGACAAGGCTCCTTTGGAAAAATGACTAGGAGGTGGTATCTTAGTGTTTCAAACCCTTATTGGATTGGTGTTTGCTGCTGCGATTCTTTTGTACAATAGACCGTGGCTTGGAAAAGAAGAGAAAAGGAATAGAGTGAAAGAGTAATTTCCGAGAAATCTCATAGATGATTTCACATTCCTCACAACGCGTTGCTGAGATAAGATGAACGTCGATGCACTAGAGTGGACCGCGGGGTAATCGAACGTAGAATGCCCCACAATGCTGACAAACACCGACTTGTCTCAAAGACTCCGGTCTCGTTTTGCCTTTGCCTACCAAGGCGTTATATGCGAACTTCCCATTGATCGGTCTCATCGTCAGTCGTTACCTGAAGCCAAATCTATCAACCTCTCAACCAGTCAAGATGTCTGGCCTCAAAGCTGGGGACAAGTTCCCGGAAGGAGTCGAATTCTCGTAAGATCGCTATCTGTAGCCGGCGTCTCGAAAGGGTTAGCTAACGAAACATTACCTCAAGCTATGTCCCTTATACTGAGGAGAAAGAAGAGATCACAACTTGCGGCGTTCCTCAGCCGTACAAAGCTAGCAAGGAGTTTGCAGATAAGAAGGTCGTGCTATTTGCTGTTCCAGGTAAGCATGCCACTGTGGGGAAGGGTTTCCTACGGGATATGGCACTCTGGGGCTGACGAGGCTTCCAAACGTTCTAGGAGCTTTCACGCCAGGTTGCTCTGTTAGGCATCTACCAGGATACATCCAAAATCTGCCGCAGATCAAATCGAAAGGCGTCGATATAATTGCGGTCCTTGCCTTCAATGACCCTTATGTTATGAGCGCTTGGGGCAAGGCCAATGGCATCAAAGGAGATGATATCGTCAGTAGTCTGGCCATAGACGCGAGGAAAATCGGGCACAAGCTTACCGTCCCGCAGCTTTTTTTGACAGATCCTGAGGCCAAGTTTTCTAAGTCAATTGGCTGGACAAGAGGCGAGCGTACTGGCCGATATGCTATGATCATCGACCATGGCAAGGTGTAAGCATTTTTTCGAAGTTGTTCATACCCACTTCCAGACGTAATGATGAGTTTTGAGACATGTGTCGCGAGTGTACACTCTAAAAACACGTCTCATAGCTCATGAGTCTACCCTCAAAAAGCAGTACTAACTCCGAAATCTTTTAGTACCTATGCCGAGAACGAGCCTGGAGGAGATGTTACGGTTGGTTTTCAGACTGGGAAGGCGATTATTCGCAAGATAAAAGCTAATCAATTAATAGGTCTCCGGCGCCGAGGCAGTACTTGCAAAACTTTGAGGCGCTTGAGCTGGCAGGCCTTCATCTGGTCCAAGTTTTGGGGATTATCTGTGGAGGAAGAGACTTGGCATCCTTTGACTTCCTGCAAGACCTTGTCTTCAGCATAGAGAAAGCATCCCATAGACCACTAGATCGAAATGTAACAACCTGAAATCAGGATTATATTACCGTACCTGGTCACAAACGCGCGTGAGGTTTTCCGACTCGGAAGCTTGCCGCGCTAAGTTTATGTTGCTTGCTAACTACCTCGAGGACCTTCAGCCATCTAAGAAATACGGCATCACCATACAAGGACTCGGATAGTGGATCAAGCTCACAGCTTGGAGCCCAAGACTTCTTAATCTCACCACAGCAGCTACATAGGCCCCGTTGAACACGAAATGTTTCGCTTCGTAAGTTGTTTCGTAATCTAGGGCAATCTAAGGATTTTCATCGCTGACATCTCCTTTAGCATAAAGCCCTCGATGTCATAACTCTTTTCCACCGTCCTTCCTTACCGTCCTCCATGCGTGCCCATGCCCTTTTGAAACAGATATCTGCTCAGGCGTCTGATACGGCAACCATGGACCAGGCAACAGATCACACAGCGCAAAACAAAATTCAAAGGTCGGAGTTTCAATTAGATGTTACCGAGGAGGCTCCAACAAGCGATCAATTGAGGAGTATATTGGAGTATGTTGGACCAAAGAAAGCTAGAGAGGTGGTAGATGGAGCGAGAGATGAGGCAGACGCGCTGACAAGATTAAAAGAGGACCCCAGTAAATTCAGGGCACCGGTTGTGAGTCTACCTTAATTGACCATGGAAAAGGGCTGCGCTAAGCTTATATGTAGATTGTTGATTGGAACAATGGTCGGGCTGGTAAGGACTCTAGCTGTCTAGGCCAGTGAATCATCATGCTTACAAGAGATCTAGTCGTCGGAGATAATGAATCTGAAATCATGAAGATGATAGGTCAGCTACCCAAAAAGTAGGCCGAAGTGTTGCGCCAACGCAATCATGAATCCATATGCGATTCAAGCTGTGGTACTACCGATAACGTGAGAGATATCTATGCAAGCCGTATCCCAAGGATCGATGTCATTCATCGACTTAAGTGAGGCAGCCAGCTACGAACGCCTTTCACATAAGCTCCTACCTCTTAACAGAAGCCCTTACCTTCCGGCCCGGTAGATTCTACCACATCTGGTTGTTTTCTTCAAGATGAAGATCACAGCCACTAAGAAAACCGAGTAAACTCCAACAACTGAAACGTTTGGGGGACCCTTTCCCTATCATCACGTACTACTGCTCACTAGTCATGGTTGAATATCACTGACACAGTCAGTGATATATGTGCTCATTGGAAGCGGCTACCTTACTACCTCCTCTCTTATTGTGTGATGAGCCTCAACTGCTTGTGAAGTATCCTGAAGCTATGTATGAAGCCTGACAATAATTCTGTAAACCACGATCTTCTACTATTATCTTTCAAATATTTTGGCTCGGTACTGCCAGTAACGAAATCTTAAATATTTAGGATCAACCGATTATTGGAAAGTACGATAGATGACGAAAGCAACCTTTACTACCATACCTGTACCACTCGTTTGCTCCGTTTTCTGGCAAGTGCTTGAGGGAATTTCCCTCGTGCTTGGCCAGAACCAACTCGTGGATATCTTACGTTCTTGCTTCATGTCAACAACACTAAAAGTAGTCCAACCCTTAACACCAGCTCAGACCTAGCACTTTGCCCCATTGCTTCCGCTCATGCAGCACAAGGCAAACATCATGTCTGTCTCTAGCCGTGGTAAGGCGATCTTCTCGACACGGCTTGGCCGATTTCTACCTCGTGAAGCAGTTGAGCCTCGCGGTCCGATCGCCCTAAGGAGTGAACCAGAAGACGACCTAGACAGCATGATTGCAAGGCTGGAGCGAGACTATCCTGTCCAGAGCAGGGCAATCACTCTACCTATCAAGAACATCTATGAATACTTTGACCACTACGATTGCCACGTTCTTGGAACTGGGTTTCTTCACAAAGTTCTCGAAAACATTGTTTTCCGTAACTTCACCAGATCACAACACGTACGTGAGATTGTGAACGGTTCGAAAGAGGGCAAGCTCGCCAGCTTCGATAGGATGGCAGTTGCACAATCGCTGCACGACATCTTTACCGAGACAGAGATCGCAGAGTATGGGGAAGATATTCTGGGAGAAGCTTTTGCAAAGATTGGGGACCTTGTGAGGCTAGATTCGGATAGAGAAGGTAGATTCGCGTGTTCACTCGTCTGGTCATCGGCTGCCCCAAACATTTGCTCATCTGCTGCTTTTCGTGAGGCCTATCAGTTCTGGGATCTCAACTCACTCACTCACTCATCGCCCGTCTTTTATCGTTGAATGTTTTGCCTAGCGCTTGCAGAGGAACTTGGCTAACACTGATTCTTGCCAGCCGTTAGTGCTCAGCATCGAAAAGAGGGTCTTCATCACAACGTCACACAGAATATTACCAATTCCCAAACGTCACTCCTTAATCCGTCCGTGCAGCCGCAACGCAATTCGTCCGCTCCACAGTCTTCACGAGTCAGCTATGCTTTACCACAAATTCCTCAACCCCCTGTGCAACGCTCCAATTCTGCCTTAGACATACCGTCAAACGATTTACCAAAGGAAGTCTCGGGTCTTTCACCTTCGCAAGGGCAGGTTGCGACAGACCGCACAGACCGCTACAGTGATCTTCCGGACAATAAACTCAAAGTGCCCATGCAAGGGTTTTCCAGCGACACTGCGGCTCAGCCACCGCGAGCACCACCCATACCTATCTCTCACCATCCTACGGCATTGGGCATTGGAATACCTCAAGACATGTTTCAGGCACGTATCTCTCAGCCCCATCCGATGGTGCGAATTCCGATAGCCAAGAAGCCGCCTCCTATGGGATTCTCTAATGATGCTCGTAATCTGATCAACCAGCCGACGGGTGCTACTACTGTCCCAGTGTCACCGGTACAGCAAGCCATGCACATGCCACATCAACTTCACACTCCAGCAGCTGAAAATCGCTATCCCAGGGACATGGGTGGCGTCAGATCAGCTTTTGATTCAGACCATACTAAACAGCTTTTTAGTGTCTATTCTGCTGCTTCGCCCTTTAGTGAGGATAATCACTTAGACCAAGCCAGATTCCTTGCAAACGATTACCCGGCCGCTGTACCTTTTAGTCTTCGTACTAGTGGTAGAGGACAATACAGGCGTTCTTCGTCAAACCAGTCGCAATCGGCATTTCATTTGCCAGCCGCCGCCAGCAACCTGGGAATCGTGCCTTCTATGTTACCACCTGTATTTGAACCATACCGGCATTTCTCTACTGGGCATATATCGACTCAGGCAGCTTGGTCTCAAGATGGAGATCTTTCCACCCCAACAAACCTTGCAAGCGCGGCCGGCTTTTCTGAACGACAGCGGCCTCGTCAGAACGGTCCACAGCGAAATATATATCAAGTACAGAGAGGTTCGGATCGTTGCGATAATAAAACCCTCTACGTCGGGTGGTTTCCGAACCACGTTGACTCCGAGATGCTGCGAAGAATCTTTGCTCATTGCGGCCCTATTCTTCATATTTCATGCCCACGAGCCTCCCTCAATGCGTTCAAACCAGACTGCAACTACTACGCGTTTATAGAGTAATTCATTCCACCCCAACCTTGGGTTTTTGTTAATGATGGCGAACCACAGATATGCGAATGCGAGTAGTGCAACCGAGGCTATCAAAGTCTTTCATAGAAAGCCGCTTGACTTTTTGGGAGGTCCTTGTGATTCAAGGCTCAGAGTTCAGCCCCCGAATGGTCCTTGGGATGATTGGTACAATCGTGAGGGTGTGAGGACTCCTGCCTTTTCTAAATCTGGTGGCTCGCCATATAAGCAGCATCACAAAAATGAAGGTAGATTCGACCGAGGAGATTGTGAACGGCGTGATTTTTCACCTTCGCACAATGCTGAAACGCCTAAAGCATATGCCGATGTGAATCATAGAGACTTCACTAGAAGTACCACTTTGGATAATCAGCCAGGTCTAGATGGTAAAATAGCCACACAGCTAACAGAAGAGACGATGGAAGTACCACCGCATATAGATCCTATAACGTCAGAACACGATATCAGTCAACGCAAGGTCGCTGTAAAACTTCCGTCTACAGGCAATGACGAACGTGGAAGGCAAAGGGCTACGGAGTTGAAGATTTTTGTACAGAACATTCCCATTATGGCGAATGTTCTTTCAGCTAGGGAACAGCAAGACAGCCGTCAGGAACAGGCTAGTCAGGAACGATCTGGAAACACTGGATCCGGGGTTGTTCTTGACAAGGCAGACATGGATACCAAGAGCCCCACCGAGTCGAGAGCTGAGAACAAGCCCACAGCTCCCCGAAGTACAAAAGAGAAAGAGCCAAAGCTTGCTGCCAGCAAAACTAGTACAGCGCGAGCAAAGCCCACACCGGCTCGGGTAGAGAAGAGCCCCGAGAAGTCTACCCAGCCGCAAACAGGAGAAAAATCGACTACCACGGCTCAGCCACAAAAGGCAGCTGAGAGCTACCCCAGGCCAAAGACTGATGTGAGGAATCCTACTCAGGCTCCGTTAGGGAAGAATCCCGAGAGGTATACCAAAGAAATAGCCGGTGAGGGTGTTCAACAGTATGATGGTGGAGCGAAGCCATCAATTACCAAGACTGGTATAGTTGATACAGCGGCAATCACAACAACTTTGCAACCTAGCCTAAGACCTGACAGGACTGCTCATGCGGTTCCCAAAGAGGGGGAAGCTTATTCTATAAAAGATGGTTCGATGACCTTGGCTGCTTTACCTGAGTCAATGGGCGCTAGACCAAAGCAAGAAGCAGCTACAGTAGAGCCGCAAGATCAACCAGTCAGCTCACCAATGTCTCGGGTCGACAGTAGCTCTACCAAAGATAGTGAAATGGGTGGCCCTTCTCCTTTCATGTCGACGGAACCAACGACATATGCTCACTCCGAGCAGTCCGACAGCGGCACGCTTGAAAGTCAAATACCTATCGCCAACTCGATCACAAAGAGCGTACCTCCAAAGCCGTCTAATGATTCTACCAGACCCGACGATAAGCTTATTCAGAAAGCAGCAACAAGTAGCTCCTATAGGTTAGATTCGCTAGCTACAATTACAGAACAATTCGACTATTTGGACGAGAACAAGAAATCGTCAGTTCCGCCATCACCTTTAAATGGTACGGTAAACCCAATTTCTGAGAATCGACCATTAGTACTGTCGAAGGAGAACCTGAAAGACCCTTCACCTGACAAGTCAGATCCCGAGACAATCACATTCGAAGAACAGAGCCTCGGCACAAGTGTTGGTGGATCGAAGGTCACCGTACACGCCCCCCATTCAGCGCCTACTGGAAAGATAGAGGATCGGGTTTTAGTGATACAGGCCATTGCATCCTCAACTGCGCCAGATAAGATTACATCGTCAGAACTGGACATTTCATCAAAGATTCCCGATGTCAAGCATGGACCCCAGATTCCGCCAAGATTGAGTTCATTGGTGACCCCTGCAACACCGATTTTAACGCACATGAAAAAGCAGCGAAATCTCAAATCTCCGAAGACTACTACAGATAATCTTTATGCAGGCTCAAATTCCAGAGCCTCGAATACTCCATTTGGAGAAAAGTCGTTTTCGGAGAGGAAAGGAATACCTCATAACGACTTAGCAGAGCCGAGTGGGAAAGGTTCAGGACACGTTGGGTCGTTAGAGCACGACCAATTAGGTAAAGCTGCCATTTTACGAGCTCAAAAAGAGAGTGATGTAGCATCCATCGGCACCGACAAATTACTGCAGCCCTTTGAGTCGGCACATGATCGACAGGTTTCTCAAAAGCCAAAGACAGAACAAGCTGAAGCCTGTACACTTCAATCAAATATGCCTATACCGTCAGCCGACTCCAAAAAGATTGGGAAGAAGACGATGACTAAAACAAAGAAAAAGTCAAAGTCAAAAGGCAGCAAAGACTCTACAGCGTCTGAACCTGCCGCAGTGGAGCCGATTTCGATAGAATCGGCTTCAAATGCTCATACAACGCTTCCGGAACCCGAGACACCTTTCATTATAGATGAGTCTGTTTCATTGCCATTGCCAATGAACAACAACAGAAGCAATGCCCAATATTCAAGTAGTCTCCCAGTGGAGAAGAGTGTTTTCCTCAGTCAATTCCCCGCTGGAATCGAAGAGTACTATCGCAAAAAGGCGGAAGACTATGATCCCAAGCTGCGTCAAGCTATGCATAACAATGACTTGACTACGGACACCGCACCGTCAGATTGTCCCAGCGATACTTCCCCGCCAAAGCGCGCCAAGGTTGACGACACTGATTACGACGTTATAGAAACAGCGAGGAGATTGGGCTATCTGGGACAATGGGGGACAGTAATGGATACGCCTATTGAAATTGGTCCTCGTGTCGTGAGTCTTCGCGAAACTCTTAATGCCTTCGACAGCCATGGACAGCGTAAGACTAGTGATAGCGAGGATAGCCTTAGCACGCTTGGAGCCTTAGATGAGTCCAACGCTGATCAGCTACACAAAGCACATAAAGAGTCTCAAGATTTTGGAGGAGAGTCCTTAACATCGAACGATCCATTCCACAAGCAGATGGCCGAAGTTGATACTGCAATGCAGAAGAAGCGCAAAACACGAGAATTGGCTTTGCTATCTCAAAGCAGAGTCAATTCGGAACGGTATCCAAACCAAGAAGAGGTCCTCTCACAGTTGACCCCAGAAGCACAAAAGATCTTCCACGACCTTCAGTCAAATCCCACAATGGTCCCTTCAGCACAGGCCTCAATGCCAGTCACACCAACTAATCTACAACATTCCACAAGCCAAGTCCTTTCACCTCAGCAAATGGCTGTCCACGAGCAACTCAATACCTCGGATGGTCACCAAACAGCTGCACAGCATATCCTAGAACATGGCCAGGACCTAGAGAGCATGGCCACTAAAGTGAAGACCCTCAGCTCGCAGGAGCGTCGAGAACTCGCAATGCTAGAAGCACAATTTGCCGGAGCAAGTCTGCCTCTAAGGAAAGTTAACGAGTCTCTTACGAAATCACCGTCTAAAGAGCACATTCATAAGATCGCCGAGGAGACGAGCAAGCTCACCGAGAGATCAAGGGGGATTTTGATCAACATGGTCGCACAGGGCCCCAGTCCTCCTGCTTCACCAATCAAGCAGCTATCGCCGACCTTTTCTCAACAACAGTCGCTGCCGAGTACAGAAAACATCCCACCGCCACCACCACGTCCAGCGCATAAGAAGTTACCTTCCTACTCTGAAGTCGCTACGTCCCCGCCGAAGGGATCCGTACGACTACAATCATCACTCCGGCGATCAGCACAGTTACCATCACTGCAGCCAGGAGATACGGTAGAGGTCACACAGCTGGGCATGGACACGCTCACATCGGGAATGACAAGAGAAGGACCACTGCAGAGACCGTTTCGCGCTGGATCCGAGGGGCCGTATAGGGAAGAGTTGGGAAGGAAGGGCAGGGGTAGAAGGAGAACACAGGAGGGACCGGAGAGACCGTTTATCGAGAGGCGGGATCAGGAGGGTTGGAGTATGGCGGCGCGTCAGTTGGCTCACAACAACGATGTCGATCCGTGGGGGGTGCCGAGGGGGGAGAAGGCGTGGGGAAGTGGGAGTAGTCGATAGAGGTGTTGAGGGGGTGCTGGGTGTGAAGGGTTATCAGATTGGACATTTCGAAGGGGGATATTGGAGATGCATCTTGTAATTTCAACGGAGGAAAAGCGAGGGAAGAGTCAATACAGCCCATCCCTACTATGCCTTGAGATCCCACGAGTTCCGAGCCATGATTGATTACTTCCCTCGCCCCCGAACCTATCCTCTATGCTCAAAGCGTTAACCATACACAAAGCCTCGCAAAACGCCGTTCGTCCTTTCATTTACCATAATGTCCCGGTCCAATCCAGTCAAGTCCATTAACCCCCCATCCATCACGGAATACTACCAGCAGTCCGAAGTAGGAAAGCAACTATCGGTCCGTAGTCACAGAACCAGAGCACAGCGAAGCCCATATCGTTTGTAACACATCAAGAGAAGCATAAGCAAAACAATCCCTGCCAGGAAGAAGCATTTCTAAAATATCGTCCCATACGCCTCATCCACCGGCAAAGGTTTCCTCGGACTGCTCGGCGCACCATTTGCATCGGCGGCAGGCTTGCGATGTCTACACCCCACGTTAGCCTCTCCCTAAATACCCCAGTTTCTGATCAACGATATGCATACCTAAATGTAAACCCCACAAACAAGCCCTTGCCCATTTGCTCATCCCTATCCGCCATATTCTCCAGTGCTTGCTGCTTATCGTGCACCTCCTTGTACTTGGCCATATCCGCCTCACTGCTGAAATCGTCGAAATAGCCCGCGTCCGTCTCGCCATCGAGTTCCGGCACAAACGGCGCTCTCTGTTCCCTAAGCCTCGCCCAGTCCACTTCGGCGAAATACACATGTTTGTAAATCTCGTTGATGCTTTTGAAGCGTTTAGATTTTCCAGCGACGCAGCGTGTGATGAGGTCCCAGGTTCGTGGGGATAAGAAGTAATTTGGGTCTTCGAACCTGGGTTTCTTGAGAACTTTCTCCCAGCGCCGAAGGTTCTGCCATGTTTCGTCGACGGTGGAGCCGGCGAAGGGGGGGTAACCGGAAAGGGCTTCGAAGAGCATGCAGCCGAGGGACCAGTAGTCGACTGTAAAGTCATATTCCTCTCCTTTCAGCACTTCAGGGGCCATATAGTCAGGGGATCCAACAATGGACTTCGCGTAATTGACTTCGCGGTCACGCAAGGTCCGGTAGCCTTCGCGACGCTCGGCGACGGAGCGTTGGTCTATGGGCGTGCCGAATGGAACGGAGATATTGCCAACTTCTTCAAGTTTGATACGCATAGATTCGAGTTTGATGGGTGAGAGCATGCCGGCTGCAAGGCCGAAGTCTGTTAGTTTCACGTGACCGGTAGAGTCGATTAGAAAGTTTTCGGGCTTAAGGTCGCGGTGGATGTAGCCTAGTTGGTGGAGAGCGTCTATGCAGCAGAACATTTCAGCGATGTAGAAGCGGGAGTGGCGGTTGTGGAGGACGCCGGTATTGTTGAGTAGGGTACGGAAGTCGCCCCCTGGAACATATTCCTGGGAGATGTCAGCTTGCTCTTGAGCCTATGGAGATCTTGCGTACCATTGCCAGGTAGATGCTCTTTTCGTCTTGAAAAGCGTAAAGAAGCCTCACCAACCACTCGCTCTTAGCAGCAGTTAAGATATCTCTCTCTGTCAAAATGTGCCTGACCTCGTCCAATTTAAAAAGCAGCTTCTTGCTCATCACTTTCAACGCACAAACCTCCCTTGTATCTTTCTTTGATGCCAAGTAGACTTGTCCATACCCACCCTGCCCCACTTGTGTGAGAATCTGGAAATCACCATGGCGAAGTCTTGTACGGCGTTTGCGTAGATTTGCCCGTTCTTTACCGAGATACTTCTGTCGTGCTGCATTATAATCTTCTTGTGAAGTGGTTGGTGGAGCAGGAAATTCGGATTCAAAGGCAGCTGTGCGGTTCTGTCGATTATGGACATAACTGAGGAGATCGAAGTAGTGGTCAAGGAAATCTGACCTCGTTAGCGCTGTTGTACAGATGCTCTATTGAAGACGTACAGAGCTGAGTGACATTAGCAAGACGTTTTACTTTTGGCAACTGCAATTTCTCCAGTTCTTCAGGAGTCAAGCCTCGCTGTGGATTATATCGACCCTTTCCAGCAGTCTCCTCCCTCGATTGGTATAGCTCCTGACGGGAAACAGCAGCTTGGTTAGGTGTACCGGGCTTGCCCAGCCGAATGCCCGGTGGTGTGTTTTCCTGATTAGACTTCCTAACAGGACTTCCAGGGCCTGGTATATGTTCTTGATGGACAATACTTTCATCTAACGTCTCGTCAACAGTTTGTCTAGCGCCCTTATTCGGCGAATGTGGGCTCAACTGTTGTCTTCCGATCTTCGTTGGACTGGTTGGCGTAAGTTTCATTGCATTGTCAAATACATTCGGCAGGTCATTGGCCCCTGGTGGTAATTGTTTCTTGCTTGGGCTTCCTTGCGGTGTGTTGTACGGCGATGTGAAGCCTGCTGACGTAGGTGTTGTGGGCGCATCGTAGAGCTCGTTACCGGAACGTGTATGCAATAATGGTGGTGGCATTGGAAGTGAAAAATCTAGCTTTTTGGCTCCTGTTGAAGGCGAAAATGGGCCGTTAGCTGCCATGACTGTTGTGTTATGTTGCGTGGAGTTGCTTTTGGCAGTGGAACTTGTCAAGGTGTGGTCAAGAACTCGCTGGATCCTACCCTGCTATCCCAGCGCAGCTGGTAAGGAAGAAACGGATGCCAGAGTTTTTGGTAAATTTTCACCTATTCCTCTCCGAAATTTCTGCTCAAGTGCATGCACTGAAAGCTGGGGTGAGTGCTGATGTGGAGGAGACAGTGGATGGTGGTTTGTATGTTTATTGCCGTAAGCGTTGGCTATGCGACGAGTCACGTGCCGTGTTTTAAGTAGAATATAGAACTAGGGCGTCCAGGGGTTTCTTTCCAAACATCCTTCATCAACTACTTTATCCATCTCTCAACGGATGAGTACCCAAATTAGACCAGAATGACAGTGAACAGAAGCTCACCTGCTACCGCAAAGCTGAGAACACCTCTCTGAAAGGACTTGGTGTCCCAATACGAAGTAGGAGCTCTTAACCAGTGACAGCTGGCAGTTTTGCCAATTCCTTCCGATTTGACGATACTCTATGTGTCACCCAAGTCTCTGATGGTGAATCTTGATATGCGGAAGCGCAATCTCTACTGATCGAAAGAACTAATTGTCAACCTGGAGATGCCGACTTGTAGCGCCCTTGCCAACCCAAGCGATTTGGATGAACAAGCAAGATAGCCCTCTGTTCGAATGCCTACAAAGTCATCACAGCCTTCACGTCATTTAAAAGGCAAGAGAGCATTCAACACGGGCTACCTCGTGCCCACGCCCCTACTTTCCTTGTTGTATCCAGTCGCCAAGAACATTCTTGTAGAGAGAAATGTAGAACGATGGTAGAGTTTGCTGTAAAATTCACCTCATCAACCACAAATTGGGATGAGATCAAGTCGCACCAACCAGCATGGGACGGGCAGTATGTTAGAATCGAGAACGACGTTCGGCACTCGCCAGCATCTGTATTGTCTTCACTATGTCCCTGTGGTTGCTCAATAGAGTTTCTATGCTGAGAAATTGCATTTTCTATCGTTGAATCTCATTGCTCTAATATATCAAGCTACCTTATGTGCAGATACTGTCTCTATCCTTTGGAAGTCTAGCCTAATCGAAACGTCTAATCCAGAAAATCCGAAATAGCTTCAACCTAACTGTTGGCGCGTCATGTCTCAAATTCGTCGCGCCGAAGCTGTCTTCTCTCTATCCCCTACCCTCTTGCCAGATCACAATACTGCAGGTCTTCAACTCGTTACAGTTCTCGACGGTGCCAGAGGTTAGCGATAGCTATCATACAAGGGGGCCATGTTCTACAGTCATGAGAGTGCGCAGTATCATCATTCCTTGCTACAGAAGACAATCTCCAGCTGACCGCCGCACAATCCAGTCCTGACCTCTCGCGAGGGAGGAGTGGCCACAGTATGGTAGGAATTAATGGTCTCACGTATCTGCGAAGCTGTTTCGCAAGCTTACCTTCAAAGGCTCGTCGCCACCCTCGGATCCAAGTCCAACTTGAAGAAGGTCAATCGTAAGGCGATCCTAGACGTCGATGTCCCTAAGACGTGCGAGATCATCATCACTCCCGAAGCACCTATGGCCTTAAGGTTACAAAGCAATCTCCTGTACGCCTGTCAATGCCTACTTGGACTTTTATGTATGCTTACTTTTGATGAATCGCGCTAGGTATGGCGTCTCTCGCGTCTACTTCCAGCAGTGTGGGTATGTTCTGTCGGATGCACAGACGGCCCAAAGCAACATAAGAGCGCTTCTCAAGGTCGTGCGCACTGCGGAACTCGACCCTGATGCTGGAAAAGCGCGGTATATTAAGTGCCCGTGTTATTTTGTTCGGACGACTAATCATGCCGTCTAGTCCTGATCAATTGGTCCTGGAAGACGACCCAGCTTTTCTCCCAGATTTCCCCGGTCTTGACATTGACTTGTCAGCTCTTGACATATCTACTGATGGATCATCTCGTCGTTCCAGCATCTTGTCGCCGCATTCTCTACGTTCAAGCCTCTCAAGCAACGCCGACGGCGACGGATCAATGCTTGGCCTTATTATACCTACTTCTGATACTGGAGGTGCTGGAGATATTGGTGGATTTGACCTTCCAGGTGATGACCACGCTTCTGTTCGGCCTAGCTCTAGGCTTCGAAGTCTCCTTGAGGATGAAGAAGAGGGTTTTAATCTGGATCCTGGTTTTACTATCGACACAGATGGCAATGTTGTTCTCACTGGGCAAGACCAGCCACCGGCAGCAGTCGGAGTGAGAATCGGTAGTGAATCTGCAGCAAGTGCTCGTGTTAGACAAGAGTTTGAGGAGGGCCGGCAAGCGGTAGAGCTCGACGTAGGTGGCACACCGTCTGTTAGTGAGAACATACTGATATTATCAAGCTCGCTGGGGCCATGAACCTTGATCTAGACCTACCACGACTCGATGACGATGGGATTCTCCTCCCAGAAGCTGAAGCTTTTCCTGAGATGATGCCTCAAGTTCCGGCTGAGACGGGTTTTCTAAGGTCTTCATCGGCTGTTCCTGACGAGGAAGAACCATCTGAGTCTGCTGAAGCTCCTCAACGTCGCAAGCCTCGCGAACCCAGAGAGTTGACAACAGACATGATGCAAGAACTCCGCAACGCGGACCTAGCGCAGTGGAACAACAACTATGTTACGAACATGACCAGTGCAGGTCATAGCAAGTCACAGCACAAGGCCCCAGCGTTGTCGAAGAAAAATGCTGCATTCTGGGTCGTTGGTGCTGGCATTGGTGGCGTAGGTTCCGGGCTTGGCAGCTCTAAGCTCACAAGTCCTCTTGATATGTTTGCCGGCGACCGATTGATGCAGGCTCTGACTGGAACTGAAGCGCCCATGGGTGGAAAGAAGCGATCTCGTGAGGAAGAAGATGACCATGGATCCGACAGTGAAGAACGGCGAGTACGCATGAGGGAGGGCGATGGCGCGCAGATTGGCCGTGGTCAGGAGATTATACTGGATGATGATGATGCAATGGGTATGATGGGTAGTGAGGTAAGGTCATTTGATGTGTTTCTCACAAGCGGTAGCTCATTTCCTAGTAGGGTATTGAAGTTGGCCGTCACGCTCTGCCAGCGCTCGAAGATCAGTCATCTCAGTTCCCATGGAACATGAGTGCTTCGGGAGCTGGCTCACGTCAAGGCTCTACTGCACGCGGTCGTGGCTTTGCAGGCAGTGTCGGCGGCTTTCGATCCAGCGTTGGAGGTCCAGGCTCCCTTCCGGGCACAGCTGTAATGCCTGGTTCGCTCGATCGACGCGCCAGTCGAATAACCAGCGCCAGTCCATTAATTGGCCGTGGACTTCAGCGTTTGAGCAGTCTCGAACTTCCTCAACATGACGATGATGACGATTTCTTAGGCGGTCCCACAGTCTCGAGTTCGTACGCGGCCGATGACTTTCAGCTTTACGGTCCTGCTGCTGGAGTTGACACTCAGACAGCAGCAGAGTCTCAATGGATGAAAGCAACATTGGATCGAGAGAGCAGCAATTTCCTGGACTTTGTAAAAGACAAGGTAGCTGCCAAGCTACCCCTTTTGCCCGACGCAGAAGATGAGCTCTCGGGCGGTTCTCGTCCAAGGCCAGTGGTGTTCTTCGAGGAGTTATTGCCTCCGGCACAGCACACTAAGATTGTCGCAGCTCAGGCTTTCCACCACGTACTTGCATTGGCAACCAGGGGCTTGATCAACGTCCAGCAAGAACAAGTGATTTACGGGCCAATCCAATTAGGTCTTCCCGCGGGTGCGTGAAAGGGAAGGATTTGATGTTCATTTGCTTCATACTTACCATCTGCTGCACTTGCTTATATTCCCAAATGTCTCAAATTTTGCTGTATTCCGCTTCGATATTGCTCGACCAGAATTTCCTCCTAAAGACCGGCGTACTATTTCCGGCATTGCTATCAAGTATGTGAAGGGTGTACTGGTTCACTTTGTCCTCTCTTGCTACGTTAGAACAACAATAACTTCATTCCTTCACATTGCTCGTCCAATTGAATTACTAGGTTACTACGGTCTTCATCACACGTGAGAATGATGTCATAAAGCTTCGAGTTCGGAGACCGGCTTTAACGTTTTGTTCAAGCGTTACCCAAGTGTCACACTGTTTGCGGGGTACTATTGGTGGCTCTGTTGACAAACATGCAGTGCCTCATGGGATGGTCATAAATAAAGCTGAGAATTGTTGTTGTTATTGTTATTGCATTATTATCCTTCCTACGTAGTTTTCCGTTCTCAATCCCCGACCAAAATGCCTGGTGTGCAAGAGCATCCCGATAAACCAGAAGGCGGCCGCAAATATGGCGCTTTTCAAAAGGTGGAGTCACAGCTGTATAGAGAAAGAAGCAACGGAATGCTAACTCCGGTGTCAGGATATTTACATGGACGGTCTAAAGAAGAACAAATTGCCAACAGTCACTACAGACCCGAACAAGCTCGAGGAGCAGGCAAAGCATCATCTGGGTGCGAGGAGCTACAATTATGTTGCTGGTGGAGCAGGCGAGAGGGCTACAATGGATGCTAATCGATTGGCATTCAGGCAATGGAAGGTAAATTTATCATGAGTCGTACTGTCAATAGCTAAAAGAGGCAGGTGATCCCTCGTATGCTTCGTCAAACCACGCACCGTGACCTCACCGTAGAACTCTTCGGCGACAGATTCGAATCACCTATCCTGATCGCTCCCGTTGGGGTGCAAAGCATTTTCCACCAGGATAAAGAGACCGGCGTTGCTGAAGTCGCCGCGGAAATTGGAGTGCCCTACATCCTCAGCACTGCTGCCAGCAGTAGCATTGAAGACGTTGCAAAAGCCAGCGGAGATGGAGCAAGGTGGTTTCAGCTATACTGGCCACAAGACGACGACCTTACGGTTTCTGTTCGTTCCCCCCCATTCACTCAATGTCTCCATCTACGAATGAGTCCGCTTACATTCTCTAACACGCACCCCCAGCTCCTCCGCCGCGCCAAATCCAACGGCTACAAAGTCCTAGTCGTCACTCTGGACACCTGGACCCTCGCTTGGCGCCCCGCCGACCTCGACAACGCCTACGTCCCCTTCGCCTCAGGCATCGGCGATCAAACAGGCTTCAGCGATCCAGTCTTTCGCAAACGCTTCACCGAAAAACACAACATCGAAATCGAAGATGATATCTTCCTTGCCAGCCAAGAATGGGAAGCCGACGTCTTCTCCGGCGCTGCGCATACCTGGGACCAATTGGAGCTGCTGAAACGGGAGTGGGATGGCCCGATTGTTTTAAAGGGCATCCAGCACGTCGAGGATGCTAAGATGGCAGTTGAGGCGGGCGTGCAGGGGATTGTGGTTAGTAATCATGGGGGCCGGCAGCTGGATGGCGCAATTGGCAGTTTGGAGGTGCTGCCGGAGATTGTGGAGGCCGTGGGGGAGCAGATTACGGTGCTTTTTGATAGTGGTATACGGACGGGCGTTGACGTTATCAAAGCGTTGTGTCTGGGTGCGAGAGGTGTGCTGGTCGGCAGGTACGTGCCTCATCACCTTACCGTCCACCTACTCTAGTACTTACTGACGGCCCTCTCCCAAAGACCCTGGGTCTACGGCCTCGCTGTCGGCGGAAAGCTAGGCGCAAAGGATGCGCTGAGAGGGCTCTTGGCTGTAAGTACCATTTCTCCTTCCCGACTCACACCATCTCACCACACCGTTCAACCAAGCTGATTTTTTCTTATCGCAGGATCTAGATCAGAGCATGGGCCTAGCGGGCATACGCACGATAGCAGATTGCAACCGCAGCATGATCAGGAGAGTGCAGTACGGGGGGGATGTCAAGTCGAGTAATTAGGTGCAAGCAGTAGGGGTGAAGGGGGAAATGGAGAATGGGGGGGTGGCCTGTGATGGGGATGCTGGCCTCTTACTTGCTCTATTGCACATACTTTACCTTTATGATTCCCATTACATAAACCTCCAATAGCTTCATCCCTCAAATCACAAAACAAGATCCTCACCTTCCCTCTTATGCCTTCTTCCCCTCTACTCGCACCAAATCTCGAAACGCTCCACTCGACTCCACCAGTCTTTCACACACGAGTAAAATATTGCAGTCCACCAGCTACCCCAACGCCGCTCGGAATTCCCTCCGCATTTAGGCAACAGACCTACCACCGTTGCAGGCATGCATGCATGCACACTACAGCTCTTCCCACATTCATATCTCTCCACTATTGTCCCCGTCGGTTTTCTTGTTGCCCAGCCCTTCCGTTCCGCCCGATTTCTACTCTTTCCTTTTTTTCCCCCTCCCCCCTCCCCTTCCCTTTCGCTTCGCCCACTACATCCTCCAATGCCCCTCCTCCAATTCTACATCCCCTCGTATGCAATATATCCACTAAGTACTAGCAATCTGTTTGAGATGGGAGATGGGAACTGGTATTGAGGTGGTAGGGGTGTAGTGGAGCGGGAGGGGTGAGGGTGATGTTTAGAGCACGTGGGGATGCGAAGTGGGGAGAAAGGGGTGGAGAAGGCAGGTGAGGTGCAATGGGGATGTGGGTTATTGGGTTTCTGGGGCAAGAGGACTGGGGTGGGGAGGTGGGGTAGGTGGTGTGAATTATTGGATAATGCAGCGGAGGGGGGGTAAAGGGTAGATGATGGAAGAATGCACATTGCTAGAATCGTAACGCCATAGTCCTCTGGAAAGGGAGGGGGGGGGTTTCCTATCAAACGCGCAGAAATAGAGCCGGGCGAAGCGGGACGGTAGTATGAGTCAACTCGCGATACATCAGAGAAGGTGGGGAAGAGGGGGGGGGGATTGGGGGGTGTGGGGGAGTGCTGATAGAGAACGTTGAATGCTCTCGAATCGGTATTTAATTTACAGCCAGCAGTAAGCGGTCCTCACCAGATTCTACCACTAAAATTAAGTGACGACCGCTTACTGCTAGCTGCAAATTAAATACCGACTAGAGAGTACCCAGACAGCGAAATTCTCTTCGAAAGCTTTCACGAAGATGGGCTGATTTGAATAGTTTCAAACACCGAGAAAAGCTTTGTCTGTTCGTTGATCTGAAATGAAGATCTCAATTTATGGTCCGAGCGGCCTGAACGAGTCTCGTCTGTAGCCCCCTTCGGAAAGACCCACACGTTAGAGACTGCAATTCCCGTTTTTTGAATCTCTAGCGACATCCATTAGGTCTGAGGCGCTGACGCTTTGGAAGAGAGCGGATCGAGCTATTCTTACAGATAGCCCTATATTTAAGTTTTTCCTGCGGCTTGGGTTTCGGTTTGTCCAAGCTGAGCGTTGAGATCTTGATGTGATTATCTGTATACTGGTCGTTGCTTGTGGACCTAGATGCCGGGGCGTGGGAATGGTATTCTAGATGCAATGCCAGGATTACTTGTGTCCGGTTTATCAGGTCTTGACGTTCTGGTTGCTCCGATAACCTTAGCAATAGCTTTGAGTGATCTCCCGCCAGCTTTCAGCCTTCGTGCTCTTTCCCCTCATCATCCCGTCCTGATCACTCTGGACGTCTCTTTCCCCAATTACCCCTTACTATCTCCGCCTCCGCTCTACTCACTGTGCTCTATAACCTCTGCGCTATCTCCGTCTGCGTTCCCAACCCATCACCTCCTCCCCTCCCTCTCCCTCCCCACTCCGGCACCATCAGTAACAACCTCCTCCCCCAAAACCTTACTCGCCGCCATAAACAACCCGCCCCACCACCCCCCAAGCCCCCTTACATACTCCGCCTGCACAGCCGTCATACCCAACAAATTCTCCGTATCGGCCAAATGCGCGTTCAGCTGCGCGAGTTGCGCATGCAGGTGCGTGTATTGCCTGTTGCGGTTCGTCTGGGACTGGGAGAGGGATCGCGGTTGCTGGGTTGGGTTGGACTGGCGGGATGAGGAGAGGGAGCGGGTGGTGGGGGTTTGGGTGGGGAAGGAGGCGGTGTTGATGGAGGCAGACATGGTCGGGGTTGGGGTTGTTGTTGTTGGAGGGACGGGTGGTGGTGTTTGATGGAGGTAGGACGTGATTGTTTGAAGGGAAAAAACAGCTAGGACGTTGTCAGTTGAGAGAGGAATTGAGTGGTGGGGGCTTCATTATTTGTTTACGCGATTAAGGTCACGTGCCCCACAAGATAGCACTAAACGGCCAGACGTCAACAGGTGACATGCAACGGTGAAAGTCGGTAGATCTGTTAGGATAAAAGACGGGCTAAACTACACAAATGGCTTTTCGAGTTAAGACAAAGACGGCCTTGCTCCAGCGCTGTATTTCCTAGAAGGTAATGTTTCTCATCGCTTCAAGCACTGGCCAAGCTAACACACTGAAATACAGCAACGAACTGCCACAACAAATGAGGAAAACTTTGCTTTTTTCTCTTCCTCTCTGCTCACTGGGTAATGTGGTCGAAACACCGAAGAAACAACAAAGACGCCCCAACGCTGACTTCCAATGCAGTATTATATTAAAGCACGCCATGACTGGACATGGATACGACACAAAGGTAATGTGTATATGTACGGAAACGAATGAATTTGGCTTATGCAAATGATGTATGCTTTGTGAATTTCCATCCTCAGACCTCTATCCGTCATTAAAGCGCAGAACATCTGCTTTATTTCCTGACCCGTCAAGCTCGTCCATTACTGAGAGATGTAGAGTGGAGGGATTCGTGTATTCGATTTTATGAAGCGTGGTCGGCGCCAAGGTATCATGTAGTAGCAATCCTTATCAAGTCAAAGCCGAAGGGATGACGAAGGCCATTGCGAATGGAGATGACCGTTTGGGATGGTGAAAGGTAGGCGTGGTATGTGGTGAAAGCTTCTCAATCACCGAACGCCAATCGCTGCCCGTGGTACGCCCAACGCCTGTTGTCGAGGGCCAAGGCTGCTTTGGCTACTGTGCGCAGAGTTCTCCGAATCTAATTGAGCACTAGCTCCGCTATCGCCACTCCCCGCGCTAGCGCTCGCACTACCGGTCAGACTGCGTACATTTTTTTGTGCGGGACCTTTGAGTGGGTAAAGGTTGCTCACCCCAGCGTGTTGCTCGACTTGTTGTGGTGCCACCGCGTTGCCCTGCCCAGGAGGGTGTCGTGGTACAGGCTGACGCATACCCGGAGGTGATGGTCCGCCATGCGGCAACATCCCTGGCGCCGCCATATACCCATCATGCGGAGGTGACGGTCTTCCATTTACTCTTCCTCCAGGACTGAATGGATTGCCAGGTGACTGACTTGTCCGCCGAGAAGCTGGCGGCACTGGGTACGCGCCATTCATCCCAGCGGTGGTGCCGGCACCCTGTAATTCGCTCAAACGCGCTGCTGTCAGTGAGTTTGCTCTTGAGTCATCTGCAATCGCCTTCCTATCAACTATCCCATATCGATTCGAAGAGTAACCCATCATAGGGTTGTCCATTAAGGGGTCTTGCAACGTCGGCACATTCGCTACCATCTGCGCAGATACTCTATTTCGATTTATACCAGGTCTGGGACCATAGCTGTGACTGTTGCGCGCTCCTCCTTTCCCCACGTGCCCTCCTTCAGGATCTTTGCGCATTTGGCTAAGGCTAGGGGTTTTCCGATTCCTGCGAGATGTAACGCTCATCATGTCAAGATTTTCGGGGTCAATATTTGGTGGTGGTCCCCGTGCTGCCATAGGATCGAAGAAATCATCGTCATCGTCCTCGTCTTGGTCATAACCCCCACGGTGTGATGGAGGTGGCCTCCTGCCTCCTCGGCGCATGTTATACTCTTGTTCTCGTAGTTGCAACTCCCGTTGCCTTAAATGGAGCTCCCGTTCACGTATTGCCAAATCCGACGGGCCAGACCCTGTGCCATTAACCATGTCATTGTACCCAGGAGCTACACCGCCTTCTGGTATAGCATCGTCGTACATCATGAGATGGCTGAATTCCTCGAGATCGTTACCTTCCAAGGAAGGCCTTCTGGAGAGCTGGTTTGGTGGCGGTCCCCGTGGATTGTAGCCACTAGACTGTCTCGGAGGATAGCCATTCATGGGTCCCGGACCCCCTCTCATTGGCGGTCCCATCGAAGGCCTTCTTCCTCCCCGTATGCCGTGCATTCCGTTTCCGTTCGTCCCATTTCCGTTCATCAAGCCATTCATTGGAGGTCGGTGAGGAGGAGCAGATGATAATCGTGGCGGGGGGGGTGGTCCAGATGTCACATGAGGTGATACCGGTGGCGCTACTGGTCGTTGCTGGTTGACAACGTTGCAATGGTGGAGAAGGGCGTATAACGTTTCAATTCGAGGTACTCGGATTCCTGTCTCTTGAGCGAGTTTTATGGGCGAACCGAGGTAAGTCTCGACCTCCATTGGCCTTTTAGCGGTATAATCCTGATACATGATGCTATTTGTCTCCGAGGGTCTGATCATGCTCTGGATGGTCTTTTCCTTGAAATTGGCATCAAAGCTACAGCCTTGGGAATCAGCAACTGCAAGAAGCTCATCTATTACGTCGTTTATCATTGACCTAACTCCAACTTTCTCAAGTAGCTCTGCGTGTGTGGGTATTTCGAATAAAACGCTGGTAGGATGGAATGCAATAGGCCTAGAATCTGTTAACGTAGGTCTTCGGCTTGAACTCAGGATTGCGACATACCCAATCGTACGCTCGTATTGTTGTTGCCTGATGTTTGCGGACACCTTGCAGTCAACCTGACCGGTGCTCAAAGTCATGGCCAGTGCCTCTGCCATGTCGTTCTGGATAGCCACCGGAATGGTTGTGTTCTTGTTTGCCGGACCGACCCATATATCTGTAGCCCCAAGATGCTCGAATTCACTTGCTCCTAGTTGCGTGATCTCAGCTCCAGAAACTAGTGACAATACCACGTTTGTGGGGAACCTCTGTTCGAGGTGCGCCTCAATTCCGAGTGTATGGGTGGTATTCACCAGAATACAAGTATGTTGGGGGGTGACGACGGATTCGATGATGGCAGCAAGATCATAAACATCAGGCAGAGCCTTAACACAAAGAAGAACGTAGTCGAAAGCTTTTCTGCCTGCGGCGTCTTCTGGACTTCTCACAACTAAACGAATCTGTCAGCCTTGACTCCATGGTCTGGATCATGCACGTTTGCAACATACCATGTCGTGGTTTGAAACGTTCATTGCCGAAGAGTTTGGATCTGAACGGAGCATCAGATTTCTTCTTAGATGGCAGATCAACTTTTACTCACTTGAATGATATCCCATACTGTGAAACCGCGTCAAAGCCTGACTTCCAGACAAGAGTGACGTCGCAGGCATTTGTGGCCTGCAGCCTCCATGACAGAAATGCTGAAACCGCATTACCGCCAACTACACAATGTTTGTTTCTCAGCTTTGGTGCCATTATGGGGGAGGTCCGGGAGGGGCCACGTGGAATGGTTTCGAACGAGAGTAGATGGATTTGTGCTAGACAAAGGAAGTGAAGCAAGTGCGAGTGTTGTAGACTTACCTGACAGAATTCGCAGTCGGGGTGGAGAAGGAGCCATCGTCCGGCTATGTATGTATCGTCCAACAGCGGCAGCAGAGAACAAATAGACCAGGCTAACCAATTGATGCCGGTGCGAGTGAACGAGAGATTTGTGTATTGCGCAGATTATCCAGCTCGTGACCAGGTAACGACCAACATCCAGCGAAATTGCGCCCGGACAACGGCAATTGGAGCGGAATCAAGCAGGATTCGTGTTCAGATAAGGACGGTGAGGAAATGGACTTGATGTGTACGTTGCTTTGGGTTCAAGGAGTGGATGCTGGCTGTCCCAGGCTTACGACGGTATCGGTTGATTTCTCGAAATAATTCAACGGCAGTCGGATTGCGCGCCAATCTCAATTCGGTAGTCGCACCTCCAGAGCTACACAGCCGCCTCGGAGTACAATGTACACTGCAGTGAGGAACTCAGGAAGGATGTTGCCGGATATCGCGAAAGTAAAGCGAGTGAAATGCGATGGGGCCAAGGCTATGTTGTTGGGGAACTGGAGATGGTGAGTGAAGTTGCAGTTCGGCGGGCTGGTACTACTTTCGACTGAATGGAAGGTTCGGATAGAGCTTGGACCTTAAGGTACGTCTGGAACGAAAAGGATTGGTGCACGACAGCACGAGTAATTTTGGTAAGACGCTAACGACAGATGGATACTAGCGCCACGCAGGGAAGCTAGGAGGATGTGACAAACCAAACAACGATAGCAACGCTCATCTCCCGTTACCATGATGAGTTGCTGACCGTTCTACCTCACGCTTCAATCGACGACAACGAGCATTATTCCCTTACGGATGTACTTGGACCCGGCCTGTACGAGTGCTGCCGCATGTTGCAGGCTGTGCCACGAAGATAACGGACGCTGCATCTAATCCTATGGGTCGCTAAATTCAGGGGGACAGCAGCAGTACCTCAGACCTGTCTTTTTGCCAGGGCGAATAGGATTAAACTCGTACAACCCATGCACATGCCGGCATTCTTAGTCTTTGCCATCGGCCGTTGAAAAGGACGCCCGCAGGGTCCTGTCATTCCACCGGTAACAACAAATGACACTCGAACCCACTTTTGGCCTCGCAACAAGAAACAGGGCAGTACTCAGTTACTCGCAGAGGATCGAAATAAGGAAAGGGGTACCAGGCTACCAACCCTACCAACTCGGGGTCGTACTGACAACTGACCCATGGATGAAATTCCGACGATAGCCCTACTGTGTGCATACAGGGGCATACTTATTGAGACAACAGCGTCAGCTATGTATTTTTACCTGGGGTCAATACCCGTAGCGGCCGACTAATACATGTATTGATTGTTCGTATGCTTTTCACACGCCATTAGTTTCTCTAATTGCTCTATTATTAAGGTATTATTGCATCCGTAGGGTATTGCCGCTATTTGCATTTGGCCTCAATGGGTTTCTACAAATATCCCTTGGGATCGCCATGATTGACGTTCTTCTGAGGCTCTGATCTTTCCGACCAGATCAGCATACTACATACTACCGTCAGGTCCCATCAAAATCGCGAACCTTGTCGCGACTCTTCGGCGGAACCGGAGATGGAGATCGTTTCTCACCCTTGTCGTCTATTTTAAGGCGCAATATATTTTCTGGCACAAAATTGCAATGACATCATTTGTTCCAATGAAACAAAAGCTGCTATGTTGGTGTGAAAGCATTATTACCGAGAACTGCTGAAGAGCAAACAAATGCTCATCTCGAGACGACAATGATTTTCGAAGCACGGAAATAACAATACCGCCGTACCGTATCAAAGACGAATTATGCCCAAAAAAAACTCGCTTACTTAAGATTGTTCAACGGTTCACCAGTTGGGCTAAGCTCCTGACGTCTAACTGTTCAGGGCACGGTACCTTGCAGTTTGTTGGCCGTCTTGGGAATTGGGAAGGTGGACATGGGAGATCGTCAAATTAATTCGACCCGGCGAATCTCCCTGGCTTTGGAAATCCTCACACTACAAAATACACTCGTTGTCACTAGAATAGACGGTCTGTTTCCATGTGCAGGGTATAGCCACTGGCAGGCGACTACCCACTCTCTGGACTTGAGTACATATCGCTAAAGGAGATTGAGGGCTTGGTCGAACAGTCACGCTGCTGCTCGCTAAGAACACTAGCGCCTACAGACTCATCCCCCAAGACATCGGGATTTCCTCAATTTAGACTCTAGGGAGACGAAGATCTTAGAAAGGTACGAAGGGATGGACAACCAAAGCCAAGAGCATGTCCAGGCAGGGAAGAAGCCAAATTAAAGACGCGGCACGTGGTATAGCGTTCCCTATTGCAGGCTAGAAGCAGAAGATAGATATGCATCTTCGGCGACCCCCTGCCCTTCCGGTACGAACGGTCTGAGGAGGCTGACCTTGGCGAGAGAAGCACAGCTAAACGCAGCTGCCTTGGTAATTCCCAAACCCTTCGCCGAGTATGCGCTGCTCAACGTTGGGGTTTTCTGGCGCTTGAAAGCACTGATCTACTGGACATTCTGGAATCCAGGCTGCTCTGGCACGCAAAGGCTAGGGACATTTGTCCAGTAAAGTGTGAGCAGTCAAAGAATCTGGGCGACGGTCGTAGCTATTTTTGTCCTCCTTCTTGGCGTCCATCCTACCATGGACGATCTGCCGCTGCTTGGGAATCTTTTCGCCAGTAAATTGAGATGTTCTTCAGTTTTGACGAAACCTAGAAGCGTCACCAAAAGCAGCCCGCAGAATGATTGTGTCATGTGTCATGTGTCATGTCAGAGCTGCAGAAAGCTACTTCGAAGTATGCATGCCGCAAGGTACTTATGTCGACCAAGAATGATGAAGCCGGCGTACAATCATACGACGGCTAATGTTATTCGACAAGAACAAACCATTGACAGTAATCAAAGATCTAACGTGGTTTGCGTATCTCAGTCGAAGCTCTCGGTACTTAGGGAACGGTATTACCTTTAATAGGTGATTTTTCTTTACCAATTCTTTATTCATCATCTATTCAATCCATATCAATCATCCTCCTGCACCGCCGGTAATTCAACTTCAACTGCTTTCCCTCGCCAGCTCTACACTCATCTTTTCCATCATCGCTGTGGTTAGTCCGCGAAAAGGCGAAACAGTATTACACAAATCATCCTCGGCAGGGTTGAATTCATCCCCCAAACTTCCAAGTGGTATACTCAAACCCAGCCAGACGGTGCTGCAGAATTTTACCTTCTGTCTGAAAGAGTCCAATACATTCATCCAAGCGTCCATGTGGATTATCCACAAACCCAACCTCATATCGAATCTACCAAAAGCCATCATCCTCAATAACCCTCTCCACCTCGCATTCTCATAATAACCAACAAACCTCATGCTTTCAGTTCTCCAACGCCAACGAGCCTATGCGATCATTGTTTGCCCATCTAGGCAAGGGCACCAGCATTAATTACTCTATGGACATTGATGCACTCCAATGGAAATTGAGACCAGAGGTATAACACAGCATACATCCCATCCTGTACCTCCGTACTACTGAACCTAACATATGCACAATACTTTGCCACTGATTCCTTTTTCTTTCTCCATTGGACCCATTCTATCCTTTCCCAGCTAGCTGTTCTTCGTAGCAAGCAAATCCAGCCTATTATCCAGATCTCAACACGCCCCTCCTCGTGTTCTAAGCCCTTTTCTCATCAATACTTCCCCCATCTGTCCTTGGTAACCAGTCAGTCTCCATCACTCATATAGACCCTTATCATAAAAGCCAATTCAACAACTAAATCTTCTCTCCCTCTTACAAAAACTAGTCTCACCAATCCTACCAAAAACCCCGGAAATCTTTGTCTGCAAGACCCTAGACTCGTCCAGAGAAAAAACTTCTTTGCTCATTCGCTTCCAATGCTACAATGACAAACGCCATATGCTACAATGGCAAAACGCCACAAAGGCAGGCCAATAGATGAGGCCTCCATTCATTTTCCAACCATCCCAAAACGCCAGAAACGTTTCTGCAACCAGCAGATTCCAATGCAAACGCATAATCGAGAGCTTGATACCTAATCTCCACAATATTTCAAGCACACATCAAACCATCAATCTCCAACCCCAAAATCACTTTCCCAATCCTACCCTTCTAACGCATAAAACCCCACCTCACAGCCTCCTCAACCCCCTTCCCCCCCTCACCAGAAACGGACTCGGCATCTCATCCCTCTCCGGATCCCAGACAACCACCTCCCCTCTCTTCCCTCCCTCCATCTTGTCCCCGCCTCCCACCACTCTTCCCCCCGCCCTCGCCTGCTGCAACTCAACCAACGTCCTCCCACCTCCCCCGGCTACATTGCCCAAGAAATTCTTCTGCATAACCGCTTTGGCCATGTCGTTCTCCCCGCTCCCTGCCATCGTCGGTTTCGCCGGCGCTTTCCTTACTGGGGAGCCGGAAGATGTGACGTTTGTGGGCGAGGGGATGCGAGCTGGTCGCTGAGCGTGGTTGATTGCTGTGTTGGTAGAGAAGAGAGGCGGGTGCGACGTTAGGCGCTTTGTTGGAGCGGTGTTTTGGCGTGCGAGGCCGGGGCGGGACGGGGGGAGCTTGAAGGGATCTTGGGAGGAGGAGGGGAGGCGGGTTGGGGAGGGGAGTTCAAGGAGGTGGTCGTCTTCTTCGTCGTCCTCTAGGATTGACGGATCTAGAGAAGAAGAATTCGAGGGGGAGCTTGTGAGCTTTGATGATTTCTGCTGCGCGGCGGCGGCGGCGAAGATGTTTTTGCCGTTGGGGATGCTGGAGGCGGCTGCGGCGGCGGTGCGGCGAGGGGAGAGCGAAAGAGAGGCAATGGATATGGGGGAGGGTTCGGACATTTGGACGTCCATGGGAGATTCGTATTGAGTGCGGGCGCGGGAGAAAGGAGTGCGTGTTGACTTTCTCGGCTGGGGAATAGGATTTGAATTGGCTTTTGGCGATGACGGAGAATCGAGGGAGAGGGAGCTGAGATCGGTGGAGGAAGGAAAGGAAGTAGAGGTGTTGGTGGCCACAGAGTCCTGGCTTTCCGGTGGAGGAGATGGTAGGGAATCCTTTGGTGCGTTGAGAGAGCGGAGATGGCGTAGGACATCTGCATCAACACGAGAGCGGACCTCGGATTCGAATTTCTTCCGAAGCTTTTCAGTCTCGGATTGAATTTGGCGGTCAATTTCCAATCGGGCTTTAACTTCCCATTCGCGGCGGACGCTGGACTCAACTTCGGCTCGCAGATTCTCGTATCTTGTGGTCAACTTTGCAAGTTTGGACTCAGCATCATGCGCCCGGCGTAGAGCTTGTTCTTCTTGTGTTTTTAGTAGCCTGGCAACTTCCACGACTTCCCTTTCTTTTCGCATAAGTCGCACCACTGGGAGGTTGAGTAATTGGGCTGTGTCAGGTCGTTCTAGAGGGTTCGTCTTTAAGCAATTGCTGATGGCTTTCTGAAGCTCCGGCGAATAGATACCCGGTAAAGGCTCGACTCTACCTACTTTAATCTTTTGGACGAGGTGGAAATGCGTCTTGGCGTTGAACGGTGGATTCTTCGCGCACAGCTCATACATGATGCATCCGAGTGACCAGATGTCCGAGTGGAGAGTGTACCGTTCCGCCGCACATATCTCCGGAGACATGTAAAAAGGCGTTCCAACATACGTTGAAGCAAAGTCGTGAGACTGCATTAATTTAGACAGCCCAAAGTCTCCCAATTTGACCGAGTTGTCAGCGCCAAGAAATACTGTAGCAGTTAGCATCTATACCACGATAATAACAAAATTCAAACGCTAACTGTTCTCTGGCTTCAGGTCACGATGTAATATCATGACTTGGTTCTTTCCACGCAGTCCACTCGGCTTGACCATGGTACCACCTCCAATGCAGCTCTTTCCCACCTCTGGTGGATCGACACCATAGTGACATCGATACAACGCGGTAACGATCTGCGAGAATATACTCCAGACATATTCCTCCTCGGCGAATTGGTTGTTTAGTCGAAGCTTGTCAATGACTTTGCTCAAATCACCACCACCACAGTATTCCATATACAGGTGCAGGTCTTGGGATGATTTCAGATGTTCTCGATGGTAATAACCGACGATATTGGGATGTTTCAGCGAATTAAGAATTGAGAATTCGGCATGCAGTTGTTCGCGCTCTTTCGCCGACATTTTGATATAATTTATCTCTTTTCGGCAGAGAATCTGGGACGATGCAGATTAGTACCGTTGAACGTTAAGAGCTTTGAAGCACGCTTACAAGACCATCCGACTGTCGCTTGACCTTTCGAATAATCCCGAACGATCCATGTCCTGATGAGAGGTTAGTCGCCCATGGTGCCTGAATTATTACATTACGTCTTTCCATACCAATCTTCTCAAGTACCTCGTACTTCTCTAGTTCCGCCGTGGTCGCCATGATGGCAAGTTGTGGAGATATTTTCCTACTGGCAGCGACACAAGCAAACTTACCACAGCTCCTGCAATCTGTTCAAGGTTCAATGATGATGTGGAGAGCTTTGTCAGGCATGAAGGAATGTCCACTTAGTATAGCCAGGCGTTAGCTGATCCGAACGGGCGTGTTGATGGTGCCGCCGTTGGTCCAGCAACCACCACAATCCTCAGTCACGCGGTGATAAGATAACTCTCTAAAGGCCGACATGCCGATATCGTCACAATAATGATGGAATTTTGTGTTGTGCACGGTGGCTCTTCGGCTTCTCGCTGCTGGACAGCTTGAGACTAACCTACACATTTGCCGGTCATGGTTCTAAGGAAGGATCAGCTTGAAGCCAGTCTTCATGAGGAAAAGAAACTTATTGAGGACGGCAGACTGAAGGAAGACAACCCGCTTGACCTCAGCGAGGGCTTCTTCAAGCTCTGCGAAGCTTGCCGGAGAGGAGATCTCAAGTTATGTCAGGAGATGATTACGGAGGGTGTGAATATCAACGCGCGAGACAGATTTGACTACACGCCTTTGATTTTGGTGAATGCCCGTTTGTCAAGTCTAAGCTTTTCTAGATGTCCAATTGCTAACACATGCTATTCCAAGGCTAGCCTGTGTGGCCATTATGAGACAGTACAGCTTCTACTCGAGTCCGGAGCTCTTTGCGAACGGGATACGTTTCAGGGCGAAAGATGTCTATATAATGCCTTGAACGACCGAATACGAAATTTACTTCTCTCCTACGATTATTCTAAATCCACAGATCCTTTACAACCGTTCGCGGCGCACATTACATCTTTGTTAACTCGAGACAATCCCCAAACATCTGACATAAATGTCGCCGCCGCCGGCGAAGTCTTTCATTTACACAAGATCATTCTCTCCGCACGCTCGCCGTATTTCCGGAAAAAGCTCTCGGCCGCTCCGGACATTACATCTTGGAAACTTCCACCTACAATACCGCCCCAAGCCTTCAGTATCGCCATCAAATATATTTACCTAGGGGAAATACCCATCGACATCGGCGGAGGGCCAGGGACTGGATACTCAGAAGATGATATACTAGAGGGCATCGACAAGATTAGCAGACAATTAGAGATTAGGAACTTATGGGAAGGCGTTCTTGAAGGTGGCGACCGCAGGCTTGCGAGACAACGCAGGACGGAAGAGGTCGAGAAGAGTCGAAGTCAGCTAGATGCATGGTTTCGAGACAACGTGCTTAAGCACAAGGTCATAGTTGATACGGATAAAGCAGACGCTGTGAAATGGGACCGAGATAATGGTATCTTCGCGGACGTTTTGCTGCGAGCAGATGAACCTGCGGAGGATGATGAATCCCAAGATCTCGCCACCGGCAGGCAGGCGCCGACTCGCAATACTCTGGGCCCATTGAATGGGATACCGGTTGGTCCAATTTCGCAATCTTCCCGTTCTCCATCCCAAACCCGAAAATCACGGAAATCCACACTATTTCCTGTTCACCGCGCCATATTAACTCGTGCAGAATTCTTTCTTGTCATGTTCACTTCGGCCTTTCGTGAGGCCCAGAACACCGACCATCTTCACATTATCCCTATTGATTGCTCACCTCGAGTACTCGAAACAGTTCTGGCATTCCTTTACACCGAAAAAGCAGACTTTCCTCTCAACGTTGCGGTTGATGTCCTTTTCGCTGCAGACCTCTTACTCATCGAAAGGCTGAAGCTCAAAGCTGCTGTTGTCATAAGTACCCTAGGTAATGGTGCGATGTCTCAGGTACCTGCTGCACAGCAGATCTCTGACAAGCCCATACCCGAAGAAGAAGAAATAGACATTTACGACGTTGTCCGGGCCGGCTGGCTCACGCGTGTACCTCGACTAGAAGAGTTTGGTGCCCGGTACTTTGCAGATAGATTGGAAGACTACGTAGATGAGGAAGATTTCGCAGACCTCATCAAGGAAAGTGCAGCCAGGATCAAGGGAAGACAGGAGACGGACAGTATTGAACTGCTGGATGATATTCGCTACTTCTTATCTGAACGCTTCCGCCTGCGATTCGAAGACGCAGGACTTGAAGAGCTGATGGAAGAAACCGAGCTTTCCAACGGCATTACGGTCACGGAGAATGGTTTAGTGGCTACTGATGCCAAGGTTCCTGAAGAAGGCCTTGACACAGCAGCTGTCAATGACCAGGTCGCAGCTACAGAAGGTTCGGAAACTCTCGTGAGCATAGAAGAAATGATGCGCGATGGAGCCATAAGAACGCTAGATGGAGAGATAGCTGGGGATGAGTTTGCAGGTGATGCGGTCAATTATCAGATACTGCTGGGCAAGATAGATTCACTATTGGATAGACTGAAGCTGGATGCCTGATTTGGCATCCATGGCTATGTATCTTACTCTAATACAATTGCTTATAACAATACCAGATCTTTCCAAAGGCCGGCTGAGTTGGTCTTCTCATCATCTTATCGTGGTAGTCCTGCTGTTCACCTACCTTTACTTTACAGTATCCTCATCATCACGTTATACCATGCACTTGGCGATGACGCTGTCTGGAACCACGTAGTCATAGCGCCAAGCTAAGGCAATCCGACCTTGGATTGTCCAGGCTAAAACTGACATCGTGGCCCAATGCGGCTCTGACGAAATGGCGAGATGGAAGTCCTTCCGTCCAGTGCGATACTCGCACCTGTCCTCTCATCTTGCAACGTTTCCCCTTTCCAAATTCACGTTCCGGTGCTGTGCAGTGGAGCGGTCCTGGGCTGACAATAATAGTAATGGCTGTGTGTCCTTCCGTACTCGGTATTCTACTGCCGCAGTGCTCAGTGCGGAGCGGAGGATCGCAAAGTGTGGCCGCGCGGCAAGCTTGTAGCCAATAGGACGCTTGATTGACATCATCGGATTCAACGACTGAAGCAGATGATTCATGAACGTTAGAGAGTGCAGCCCGAAGGAAGCGTAACGTAGCACATGCAGTTGGGTGCGATTAGTAACTTGTTAAGCTGAGCAATGAGTGGTGAACTGGTGATAATTGGCGGTCTGACCAAGCTTTCGACCAATTAATACTCATGACCTTGAGCACCCCAAAAGGATCAGGGATTGAGTACGGAATAGCGCATTCCTGATCCGGCCTAGCACCCCTACCACCTCGAATTGCCCGGATCTCTCGGTTTTCTCACGCACGCAACACACCCTCCTTTGTTCCAAGCTCTGTCGACACCCGTTGTTTCCTAGGTTCGACTGCGTGATAATGTCCCCTATGGTCGTCGGCTTCAAATGTGATTGAGAACGGGGAATGTTCGACTCACTCGCTAGCAGTTCGACCTTCACTCGCTGAAGACAATATCTGGGGCTGTGGGCGGAGGTTGATTCAACTAAGGTCTACGACACCTTGTCACGCAAGCACTACCGACGATACAGCTCACCCGGTCGTGGGCTCACATCGCACCTGAACAAGCCTCATCGAATCAATCATGACATTGTCACGATCAACCCTCAGCCATGCATCATGGCCTCGCATTCTGTTACTCCTAATAACCCTCCTATCCTTAATAAATCTCACGTATGCCGCCGATACTAAAGTTATTCAAACCACCAACAATGCGGGGGAAGTCATCTACTTGGCGGATGATAGGAAACCGGCCTTGTACACACAGAACTTTGGGGACTGCCTGGGCAACTCTTTGATCAACGTGACGCGTTTCGATGCGGCCTACTACCAAGATAACATGACGGTGCTGTTCCACTTGGAGGGGAGCACGGCATTGACAAACGAGAGTTTGATGAGTATGTGTACCTCGACTCTGATGTCTTATCGCTCTAACATAAGACTTCAGTGTACATTGGCGTTTTTGCCTATGGTTCATCTCGATTCAACCTCAACTTTAACCCGTGCAATGCTCAAATCTACAGGTAGGTAACCACAACATTTGCAGTTCTCTACATTCTGACACTATCTAGTCTTTGCCCAACGAATGCCACCGTCCCCATCGAAGCCAGCGGCATCATTCCGGTCTCACAGTCCGATGTTGCGGGGATACCATCAATCGCTCTCGGCATTCCAGATTTCGAAGGACAAGCCATACTGCGTCTCTTTGCCAATTCGACACAGTCCGAGATAGGTTGTTATTCTGGGGTGATTACAAATGGGGCAACGTTCTCTCAGCCGAAGACGGTGGGATCCATACTCGGTGTCTTCACCATCGTCGCGGTGGCAGCATCTTTTGCTACTGCCATATATGGCAACCATATCCCCACAACCCGTACTCACTACGCCCATTCACTTTCTATCCTAGTCGTCTTCTCGATCTTCCACCACATCTTCTTCACCGGAGCTCTGTCCGTGAATTGGCCCAGCGTGCTGCCAGCGTTTTGGAGTAACTTCGCATGGAGTGCAGGAATGATCTATAGCGATAAGATGCAAAATAGTATCAACCAGCTTATCGGGTCGAATAAGGGCAACACCAGCACCGTTGGTGCCGCCGGTACTGGCGCTGAATCTGATAGCACTGGTGGTGGTTATATCATTTCTCAAATCTATAAGAGGGCATTCTCCGATATCTTCCGTCGAGATGTGAATTCCCCCAGCGACGGACTCGCATTGTTGCGGACAAGACAATTGGAGCATGCTCTTGCCAGGAGAGATGGTGCTCTTGCCACTGCAGCAGACGGCTACTCGTGGTACGGATCTCCAGTCAAGCCAGGTTTACCCCTTCCGGGAAACTTCTCCGGGTTCGCTGGTACGCTCGCGGAAGAAAACATTCCTGCATCCAACGCATTTATGACTGGATTCCTCTGGTTCTTGATCCTCGCAGTACTTATTGCTGCCTCAGTGACTGGGTTTAAATGGCTACTTGAAGGGTTAAGCAAGACAAAGCTTATGAGGGATGATCAACTGGCATACTTCAGAAAACATTGGCTTAGTTTCACTGCACTGGCTGTTCTTCGAACAATGCTCATCGCATTTTTCATGACGATCTTTCTGACATTGTTCCAATTCACCTACAAGGGATCTGGTGGGGTTACGGCGATTGCTGTCATCGTCTTCTTGATCTTCTTCGTCGGTCTGTTTGGTATTGCTGGATATGCCTGTTTCTATCGCCTCCGATTCGGCCAGTACGTGACTGTTCCTGACAGATTACACCTCGAGAAGACAAAAGCTCTTGGCTTTATTCCATGGTACGGACTCGATACCGAGAAGAACAGATCAGAAAGCTCCGAACAAAGGGCATCAGCTGGCTCACTACCATGGTGGAGAGTAGGGTACGTGAGTGACGACTCCCAGAGAATCTCGGTTCACGAAGACGAAGACTACAGCAAGAAGTTCGGCTGGCTGTCTGCACGCTTCCGAAGAACAAGATGGTGGTTCTTTGCTGTCTGGTTGGTTTACGAATTCATTCGAGCCTGCTTCTATGGAGGAGCTGCCGGTCATCCAATGACACAAGTGTTTGGTCTCCTGGTGGTCGAGTTTATCGCCTTGGTCATCATCATTGCAATGAAGCCCTTCGAGGGTGCTCGCCTCAACGCTTTGATGGTCTACGTACTAGGCTTCAGCAAGGTCGCTACTCTGGCTCTGTCCGCCGCCTTTGACACTCGGTTCAACTTGCCCCGCATCACTACTACTGCTATTGGCATTGTGATTATCGTTATTCAAGGAATCCTAACCATACTTCTACTCGTCGCAATTGCCGTCGGAGCCATCTCAAGCTACATGTCCGTCACACGCAATCACGAAGAGTTCAAGCCCAAGAGTTGGGCACCCCTTCGCCAGAAGTACTTTGCTCATCTAGAGAAGACCGCCCCCGACGTACCCCCACCACCACCGGCCGTGCCTGAGGAACCCACGGAGCCATACTTTAATGTAGCCTCTGTGCGCCGGGTTGCCAAAATTGAGGATGAAGACGAGGATTGCGTTGCCGAGACTAATCCAATGGCCTCTCATGCGTCCTTAGCTGGCCCAACAAGTAGAGCCAGCCGAGCCAACAGCATACACTCTCAAGCCTCACACAACGTTCCCTTTGGCGCCCGCGTTCACCGAGCTAGTTGGAGCAGCAGAGACTTTAGCTCTTGGAACGAAGCAGGTAACCGTAGTTCCCAGCTCATGGGTCGTGTAAGCTTGCACAACAAGCCCAGCGAGGCTAGCCTTAGTGGTGACAATACCACGCCACTGCCGCAGCGTTCGACGCGAACGCCTGCAAGAACTCAAACCCCACGAACTCCGACTGGGCCTTTGGATGTCAGGAAATTGAGGCATGGAAAGGAGAGGGAGGTGGTTGAGGAGAGGAACGAAGAACAGAATTGAAGAGGTGCAACGCTCATTACGACATTACGATCCTAGCACTTAATCTTGCTGTGATGGCACGGGCGAGAAATCCTACCGTACTCACCCCACCGCATACCTTCCTAGCATCCTTCCCTTGAAGGCACTTTTCTTTGTCCCACCATGACCTCGAAGACCCTAGAGTTACCTAGAAGCAAATCGTTTTGTTCTCATAGCATATGCATTGGCGCAGGCTCGGACACATTTGTCGGATTGGAGTGCCCTATTACGGATGGACCTGGGGGAAGGTTCGCCGGTATAAGGGGCCTTGTGTAGTTTAGAGCAAAATTAGCAGTGGAATTTTATTGTGAGAAATGGATGCCTAGTTTCTCACATCACCACTGCGGCCTAGCTTGTTTCCTCTCTGACGCTCGCCCCCCTAACACATCCCATCCCCACAGCACCCCTCCTCAAACCTCAATTGGATCCCCCTCACAACACCCGCCCCTTCCTTCCTACAATAACATCTCCCACACTGCCCAACAGCATCTCTCACGCATCCATCCATTCTCTACCCGTTCGCTCACAGCCGGAGAAAAAGTTGGTTGGATGATGGATGACCTGGATGGGGTTTGGTGTTTGGATTTGTTTTGGATTTGTTGGGATGATGGTGGTGGATGGGATGAAGATGAAGATGTAGGTTTTGGATTTGGTTTTAGATTTGGGTGAAGAAGAAGAAGATCAGTGTGTGTGTGTGTGACACAACAAAGGGAAAAAAAAAAGCAGCAGTCGAAGTCGGAGGTTGCCCCCCCCCCCCGAAAAGGCAAAACCCACCTTTTATAGAAATCAACCTTTTAACAAGGAGATTGACACCAAAAGGTCTCGGACTGCGCTAATGCAAATCTCCTTCAATCGACTTCCCTCGCGCGGGTCTTTTATTTGCGCAACCCGAACGCATCCGCAGAACATGGTATGAAAGCTTCAGTAGTGAAAGTAGTCGCGAGACAGTGGAGTGGCGATGGAAATAGGAATTCGATTTTTTTGGCTGGTTGGGATTTGAACGGAAAAATCTAAAGAAAGCGTGTAGATGATCATAAGAATCTCTCTGATCAGAAAAGATGCGTCGATTTTACTACTACATTTAACTATACTACTCAGAATTGCCAAGATGGGACCCGGGTCCGAATCAGGCTCCGTAGAACATTGACATGGCACAGAGAGCACCTGTCGAAGAAAAGTCTTTCCCCAGTATCTCTTAACGGCCCTCCGTCATTCCCTCCAAGCCGCTCCGTCTGATAGTGGGACTGCATTTCAAGCTGTCCCACTTGCATTGTCTGAGAATACTTGGGCGGTCATGGAGCATCGTCTTGGGTTGCTTCTGTGCGCTGATGGCAAGTTTTGGCTGGCGATCTGGTCCTTCTAAGCCCAATTATTCAAAACTACCATCCAGAAACCGTTCCTGACAGTACTTGGGACTTCAGGATCTGGGATATTCCAAATAGCCGCAAGATTGTGCCTAACAGCACCTACATGTAAAAGAACCGTCGGCGGCCGAGCGACGGGGGGCTCGCATGACCAAGCAAGGGCAATTGGAAACCCTCGGGGAAGCCGATACTATCAGGAGAAAAGCTTCGCTGAAAATTATTAATATTTTAGCTGGAGTGACGAGAGGGGTAGAGAAGATTCAGTGGGTAAGGAATCAATCGTCAAACGGCCAATCCTCCTCCCACAACTTCCGCTCATTCTCATCGTGAGCATACAAATCAAGGACCTGATCCTTTATCTGTTGTAAAGCATTTTTGGCTTCATCATATTGGTCTACCCGTACGACACCTCTTTCTGGAAACAGATCCCTGCCTATACTGTCCCTGACGCTACGCATAAGGTTCATGCCTTCAGCTGCTCCCTTGGCATCAGCCTCTATCTCGGTTCTCTCTGTGGAAGAGAAGCGGAATGGGTAAGGCGGAGAACCCTGGGCCACGACACCAGGAAGATCCAACCAAGCGTTCTCGAGCTTGAGGATTGAGGCTAGGTATTGTGCCTCGCCATCAATGAGAAGCCTTTGTGCAATAAGAAGAAGCTCGAAGCTTGCGGTTTGGTGATATTCCCAAGCGCGGTAGAGAAGGGGGACATCATTGTGTAAAAGAATTCGGTACATAGTAGAGAGCATTTGACTCAGGTATAAGGACATGGCTTTCTTTTGCGATGCGTCATCAAGTTGATCATAGTTGCCTGGGAGCTCTGGTCTCTCAAGCCCCTGGGTAGGCGGTCCCTCGTAGTCTAGGAAATACGGCTGGCGAACCTGGTTAAACAAAGGCGCTAGCTCAGTCGACTGCCAATCGATGATTGCAACGATTTCGCTGGGATTTTCAGGGTTGACAAATATGTTTTCTTGATGGAGATCCGGGTGCCAAAGGCATGACGATGCGATCGACCGATCAATCGGCAACAAGTGTTTAGCAATGGTGAGATACGATTGCAAGGCTTTCAGCTTTTTCTCCCTACACGTCATGTACGTGCCCGGCCCACGGAGCGTGATGGGCGACTTCGGTAGTCGAGGGATTCTTTTCACACATGTGATCTCTCGATTGCCAATAGCTGCCAAATAGTCTTCGACTGAGGCCCCTAGAAGTCGAGCGTTAGCCGCAGAACAAGCAATTTCTGGTTCTAGGCTCACATACATGGGCCCCTATCATAATGAACCGACGCTCTGCCGGCATCGTAGTACTCTCGGCCTGTTGAGGGGCCTACCGCAAATCTTTGATTTTTCATAGCCGTGCCATGTTCATCGAAGTAGAGTGGATCCTGCGAGTCCTGCTTCCCTACGTCGTGGGCAAAATAGAGACTCCCAAATTGCTTAAACGAGGTCGACGTCCATTTTTTTTGGTAGCGCAAGATCTGTTTGACGACCTCCAAGCGGTCTTCCAATTCCATCCCGCTCCATACTTGTTCAAGTTGAACACCAGGAGCCTTTTGCATTATGATGTACTCAGCCCCCACAGCGTTGCTCTGGGCTCCCGAATTCCAGGCGTAAACCTTTGGGACTGGAGTCTCGAGGACGTCGCGGGCCTATAGAATATCAGCACTGTTGGTCAAAATAGGGTCATCAGCATCACAAATTCCATTGTCGCTACTTCGCTTGCGGTTGTAAGTTGACCTTGTCCAGCGTTTGGATTGGGCACTTTGGCAACCACCTGCTTGCCGTCTTCCATTGTCATGAGAAAAGCTTTGGTATACTGCCCATCAGGATACTTTTCAATTGCGACGCAACATCTTGAGTCAACAGTTGAAGCGGCAATCTGAGCCAGCTTGTCCATATTGAAATGTACGCATCTTTGTGACATCTCGAATTTTTCATTGCTCACAAATCGACCTCGCGTGAAATGAAAGAAATCCTCATTGCCTTGCCAGCCTAAAACACATGAGCTTTCGTAAGAGGGACTTGGGACGCCAAGATCCTTACTACGATCTCCACTTGATGGTGACTTGTGAGATGCGTTGTGTACCCACCTCAACATGGTCTCCGCAATATTAGAGTGTGTATAGATACTCCTGTGAATGGAAGATAGTGACAGAGAGCTTTTTGTATATGCCCCGCGGCTGTAGAGATTGACTAACATATCTTAAATAGCTTTGTCATCTCTCTTCGCGAGGGCAGTAATGACCTTCTTTGCGACTGGAAAATTTCAGTGGTTTTGACGGCCGAGTAGGGCTGAGAAGGCGATAGCGATGTGGAGGAAACTCTCAATGTAGGAAGATTAATCGATCCGCCTTGGAATCAGAAGTTACCCATCCTGGTCGATCCAGAAACGAACGATCTCCATCGTAGATAGATGTGGCGCAATCTTCGTGACGAAAGCGATCGCCGTCCAGACTCCATATCCGGATCCCAGGCTTTTACCTTGCAGAAGGCCCTGTGTTCCAATAGTCCCGACCGCTGAAGAGCTTTCTCCCTTATTCACGAGTTGTACCTCATCCGACGAGTCTGGAAAGGACGCAAGGGCTATTCCACCATCTTTTGTAATCCGTAGGGATGTATGCGCAATCTTTTCTCCCTATGCAGCAACGGTATCCGTTCGGCTGGACGACTTTGAACTCGCTCAAATACCAATGAACCCATATCCCAGCGACTTTGGACTGGTCTGCCTGGTCAATTGACCAAGTGGAAAAAGTATGATATTGAAGAAGTCAGAGATTCGTGAGAATGGAGAAGAGCTGTAAGTGGTGTGAGCCTCCGAATATCAATCTACGTGACGGGACTCAAATTTACTCACTATCAAAAGGTGGTCCCTGGATAGTTCCACGGGGGAAGACATAAAGAAGTGTTTAGGAGTCTGGGAGCTCCATAGATGACGACAAGTGGAAAACAGCTTGCGACGCTGATAGTACGGTGGCCGGGGACTGCGGGGAACGAAACTACTACTCCACCGCTATTAGAATACTACTTTTCACTCGTATGACGGTATGAGCCTCCGGTCCGCCGCCACGAAGCTCAACACGTCCCTAGCCTTATCTAGCCCGCTACTTATCCAACGCTCGCATCGACTTGCAAACGTTATTCCACGCCGCTCGCCTCGCCACTCTCGGAAGGATCCTCGTCCTTCGCATCACGACCATCTAACCGCTGGGAAGATTCCCCGTCCGCCGACGGCTCATATTTCATCGAACGCAGATCCCCATCTCTTCGCTCACATCTTACGGGGTGGAGTGCTACCGGTTTGTCTATGAGAAAGGTCACGCACGGGTTTGACCCATGCATTTTATAAAGGCTCTACAAGAGGAAGCAGAGGATTTCGGGATCGCACCCATGGCTCACCCAACCGAGGGGAGCCAGGGTGAGCGCACGTGATACGTACGACTCGCCCCAAGAGCGGCGAGCTCACTTGCGAGATCGGATCAGGTCGACAGGCCTGCGCACGGACATATTCGGAACAAAAAACACATTTTCTTTTTTCTTTCTTTCTTTTTGATGGGAGAGTAAAGGTTGAAGACGGGGAAGAGGGAAAGGTTCGAGAGGGGGTGGGATGTGGGAAAGCTTTGATGTTCCGGTCTTCTGGTTGTTAACGCGTGAGATCTAGAAGGAGAAGAAGAAGATGAGAAAAGAAAATCTAATTACAACCGCTACTGCTCTCTTTTTCCCTCATCACCCCCGCCCCTCCCCTTCATATTCTCTCATACCTTCATCAAATGAACCTCCCCCACTCCAACTAACAAAAACCCCGCTCATCGTCGAAAAAACCCACCCCCCCCTTGACCCAATAGAAAAATATCCCAGGAATTCCAGATTGCGCACTTCTGACCCAAAGGGCTAGACGCGATGATATCAGAGTGTCTCAAGTAGCCGTAAACGTGGTTGTGTGCGTGTGCGTGTGCGTGTGTATGTAAGGACAGAGGTCCGGGTGTGGAAAATGAAATGTTTGTGTGCGGAAAAGGTGAAGAATGTATAAGAGGATACGGGCGGGAGTTGTTGGGTGTTGAGTGGGAAGCGGAAAGTGCAAGGTAGGATAAAGCGTGAATGATTCGTATGCGTCGTCAAGCCCGTTTCCCTGTTTCTCCTCCAATTCGTCCAAAATGGGTTCATGGCCTGCCATTGCCAGAATGTGTACGAGCACCTCTGATTCCCAATCATGGCAGCGGAAGATCCTCACCGCCTGATGGTTCAGCTTGCCCGTTTGTACGCTGCAGCTCATCATATTCACAGACTCATGGTCAACCACTCCCACTCTTGTGTACCACTACCTCCAGGCCCACCAGCCAGAATCCCCTGCTGACCCACCATCCCCGCACCTTGGAGAGTAGCCATACTGCCCGCCGTGAACATGGGTTGATCTTTCTTCTTCGATGAAGCCGGCAAAACAATTCCACTTGCATCATCGGCATCGGCCATCTCTGCTTCTCGGCTACCATCATGTTTCGAATGCCTTCGTTGTCGCTTCGGAACACTGGCTGCTGTCCTGTTGGATGAGTTGGTGGAAACTGGTACCACGGTTGACTTGGGCGGGGCGGCAGCAATGGGTATAACACCACATTTGGCGGTTGGATTGGCTGTGGGACCATAGCTAGTAGGTGTACTTCCAGCTGTAGAACCCCCGTTGGCAGAGCCATACGCCGAGGGCGGCGACGCAGAGTCATTTTGGCTCAGAGCTTTTCCGGAAGGAGGGGTAGTTGCGGGTGTTGGATGGATGGAGTTCTTGCGAGAGGCTTTCTTGGATGATCTCGTGGCGGTGCCAATAGGTAACTGATTACCGCTGCCACGGTTTCGCTTCTTGATTACGTCCGTCTTCAACGATAAGGGACGGACTACGCCATGGAGTTTGAGGAACAAGCCGCAGGCATTACACAAGGGATGACCTTCGGGATTTCGACGCCACAGAGGCGTAGTCTGGGTGAAGCAGTTGGTGCAGGTCGTGGGAACACCATTGTTCTCATCGCTCTTCGATCCGCCGGGACTTTCTGGACGGGACGGGGCTACGCTGCTGAACCCCGACTCTGGGGGAGAATTGGGCGAGGACTGCGGTCGAGTCTGCATGGCTTGGTGATGGCCAAGTTGAACGGTATTGGGGGTTGAGCTAATGCGTGGTATCTTTTGCCTTCGTGTATCGCCGCTGCGGTTGCGGATGTCGCTCACAGATGCTGCCGATCCATGCGCGCGGCCTAAACTCCCACCTTGCGCCCACTCTTGTGGAGAAGAGACCGTCTCTGTTCCACCTATTGTGACTTGTTTCCTTGGAGGTCCTCCAGGATATCGTGCTGCCATGGTGTTGAGCTGTCCCCCTAGATTTGCATCCCACTGTACTCCTGAATGTAAATCAAGAGACGGATCCTCTGACAGTGAAAATTCCGTCTGCATCATCATCGATCTGTCAGGATATGGCATTCCATCTTCGTCTTCATTGTCGGAGTCGGCGCCAAAGGAGAACATATTCTCATGACGGCTCAGGCTTACCGCTTGAGACTCTGCACTTGTGAATTCAGGATGTAGCACTTGAGATGGGTTGACGTGTTGCAGTGAAAAGGCAGGAGCGTTGAAGTTGGCGGCTGCGGAGGCAGTAGTAACGGCACTGAACATGGAGTCATTGTTGGGGTTGTAAATGTATTGTGGCTGCTGCATTGAATTCGAGAGATTGGAAGGTCGATTCGTGGGGTAGTTGTTCATGGACCGTTGTTGTCGTTCAAAGTACATATGGTCGTTATCGTGCATGGGCTGGGGCGTAGATGTTGTGGAACGATAAGCGGATCCCGGAGGGGAATAGTAGTCGGAAGAATTGAGCGAGGTGCCCATTGGTGTTGATTTGTAGGTGGGATACGATCCACCATGAGGGACAAGTGGAGATCCGGCAGGGGAGAAGGTAAAATGCTGCTGGAAGGGTCCCGCTGAGTGCAGTATCGGGTCTTCATTGATACCGAAAGTGTCGAGGTTGAACGGAAGGTGGGGGTAGGTGTTGGTCGTTAACGGATATGCAGGGTGAGAACCTGCTTGATCAAGGGTATAATCGCTCAGTCCGACGTCTCCATCTGCATCCGTTGGAATCATGATACTGTGGGCCGGGTTTACTTGGGGAGAAAATTCCGCCGGGCGCTTTCTGGGCTGTATCATCCATTCGTCAGTCTCCGCATTCCAGACCTGCGAAACAATTCCAACGAACCCTTGTCTCGTCAATACTGGTCTTCCGTACCCTCCTTCGGACATAATCAAACTCTTGGTTCCTCATTCGATCTTGCGGAGGCGCGGATGGAGGAAAGTTGTTATGCGACCGATCTGGCGCATCCTTCCTCATCTTGATCGGTATTGCAGCAGCAGTGGTATTCGAAGTTGCTGACGAACCCTCGGTCGGAGGAGAAGGCGAAACGCCAGCAGGAGAGGCAGTCGAAGAAGGGAATATCAGATCGTCAATGTTCATTGGCTCGAGTTCGTTGCTGTATTGCGTATTTGACAAGTCCAAGGACTTGCGCAACTTTGCAATCCCCGACGGCGCACTCGAATTCTGCTGGTTCAGACTGACGTACAAATGTCAGTCAAGGCCGGGGTCCCGCGTGCACAAGCGCTGGGACGATGCGATACGTACCGTGCCTGCTCACGCTCTTTGCGCTTCAGACTCATTGCCATCATCCTCCAAGTCAGATTCTCCATTCGCTCATGGTTGGGCAATTGCGTCTTGGTCTTGCTGTAAAGCTTCCATATCTGCGTTGCCAGCGGGTCCTGCTTCTGCATCTCTTCGGGTGGTTTAAGATCCGCACTGGAAGCGTCGTCCCGCCAGTCTGGGAAGAAGGCTTCGCGAAGGAGTTCCTTGCGTGGGTCATGGTTTCTTGACGAGGTATCCAGCTTGCCTCGAGTGCGATTGGAAGCAATGGTGTCTGATGTTGGTGGTTGTTGTTGAGGCTGCACAATCGGTGGTCGCCGTGGTTGTTGCAAAGTGTGTGGGGTAGCAGCAATAGGGGTGATGACATTGGTGTTCAGCGGGGGCGACGGGTCACCAGCGTGAGCGGAGCGGTCCAATTCATGATCATGATTATTATTATTATTATTGTCGGCGAGGGTGGTTGCATTGTTGGCGGGCACCCCACGCGATCCTTTGTAATGCGCAGTAGACATTCCCGACCGAGGATTCTCATGGCTGTGATTGGTAGCCAAAGCGTCGATGGCTTTGGCACGGCGAGGCATTTGGACTAGGTGAGGAAGTGAGCGTCCTCTGCTCCAGGGGCACCGCTAGTTCGATCCACGCCCCCACCCTGTTTGCCTGCAATTGCACTACGGAGTACTGTTGCAACAGAGCGAGAAGGGGTGTGTTCTGGGGTAGGGGAGGTTCCGGTCGTCGAGGGAAGGATGTCGCAAGTTGACGGGAGTTTGGGGGGTAATTCCGAGAGAGGCTTTCTTCAACAACGTTTGGCATCGAGAACCCAATCCCGTGTGAACTGCTAGAGCAACGGTGTTTGGAAGTAGTGGAAGTCGAGGTTTCAATACTTGCATCTGGCTAATACCCTAATGTGCAAATTGAGACCTTTCACGCTATCACTTGGTAGTAACGGAGGTCACTCCAGTAGCAAATCTAGAATTGGAAGAGGGCTAGCTAGCCCTTCGTGCCCTTTCAACCCGCGTGTCGTAGTCTCAGTGATGAGTCGCCCCATCCGAAGCAACTGCCTTGCCTTGACCTTATTCCTTCGACTTAAAACGTGGTTGGTGTAACGGAAGGTTGGAACTACTGTGGTCGATAGCCTACTCCTACAGTAGTCTCCTGCCAGGGTTCGCCTGGAATCCCACCTCCCCTTTAACTCCGTGATCCACTAACCAACACCAAACCAAAAGGTTCTTCTTGATCTCTTGAAACGCTCATGGGACATGACTACCAAAGATCAAACGACATCTACCGTGGCATTGATAATACCTGGCGTTCCCACACAGGCGCAAACATCACCTCTGGAAAGAAATACCCTCGAGTCACCCGTCCCCTCCTCCAATTCGTTGTCAGGCTCAACAATGGACAGAGAGGAAGAAGGAACATGATCATCTCTCTCTCTCTCTCGCTCGGACTCTCGGATCCTGACGCAAATCTACCGACGACATATATACACCCAGGCAGTCCTAATGGAGTACCTAGATCGCCGCGAACAAGCCAAAACTGACCTTCCCTGTGGCCCTACCAATCATACCTGGACGTCAATTGTCAATCGATGCACAGAAGCCAACTAGCGCGATGCCCCAGGAGTCAGGATCTACAGTGTTGTCCGGTACTAAGGTGTTGATCGGCATGGTTCCCCGGCTTTGGGCTGTATTTTGACCCCACGGAGAATTTATGATTGTTTTCTAGTGTTGTTATTGTTGGCTTTGGTCTTTGTACATATTAGAAATCCCATCACCTTCATCGTGTACCGCTGATACCAGGAGGGGTGCTCACTCCATGTAGTCCAGTCATCAATCCGGAATAGTGACATGACATCAAGATCGCTCTCTAAACAGCGAGTGAATGACTAGGTATGAGTGAGTTCCTCCCGTGGGCTAAGGTACATAACCGGTTTTGACATGTGATTCTCCTCGTGGCGCTACGACTTCCGAGGGTCTCCGAATCCACCCAGATTTTGACCGGAGCACTCGAAGAATTTGCGCGTCGTTCGAACAAGCCGACTTTGGATATGAAAAAGCTACCATAGAAATGTCCGACTTGCTATGGATCCCAGTGCTACAGTATCCTCAGTCCAACATGTACCTTTTAGTACTCCGTACTCGTGGATTCATGATTCCTGATGAACGGGAGTCAGGCGCCATTGATTGGTCAAAATCAAATAAAAAGCACGTTGAATGGGGTCCGGGGAAGCGGGAATCCTCCTGCTGCGTGGGGTTCCTCCATTTCACAAAACAGACCCTGTGTGATCGTGACCGTGATCGACCGCACCGCTGTCGTACGACGTGGGGCGATGTGTGGAGAATCCGAACCCATGGTCAGGCCTAACTTGGCACTCTCGGCCACGACTCAGCGAGTAGTCAGCCAACAAGTCCAAGGGAACAATGCTTCTTCCAATCAAGCCTTTGAAAGGGCTGCAACTTGCCACTCTTCCAGAGACAGTCGCAGTCGAACACGGAGCCGAAAAAGCAAGCGAAGCGCTAAACGGGGTGAGGGTGGGGGTGGGGGTAGGGGCGAGAATCTCAGTCGGCCCGTGCGGACAATCGTGTCTCGTTCCATGAACGTGACAGCGGCGTTGATTCGCGATCCGAGTTGCCCAAAGAGTGGAGAGGAGCAGACGATTGCCTTTGGATTGCCGTTCGTTCCAGTCCAAGTTCCGTTGCCATTACCATTCCCATTCCTATTCCCATTCCCATATCCATTTCCATTTTCATAATTCCATTCTCCATTTCCATTCCATTTCCATTTCTGCCCTCACAACCAATCAATGCGGTTTGCCGGTTGGTGAGCCATCCGGCAGAGGAAAACCCAAGTCGAAAGTGGAAAAGACCTCGGCTGGACAAGGATGGTGGTGGACCCCCACGCTGCATAGTTTTAGTTTGGACACTAGCATCCGACCGGGAATCCAATCTTTCCCCCCAATCATCAATAATTAAACAGATCAATGCAAATCATGTCCATTGACCATGCAGAAATGAAAGCGGGGTTTCCATCTTTTGGATTGTGGAGTAGAACGCCAGTCCCATGCAAGTCAGGGACCCAATCAGATAATTGCCCGGTCGCGAGGACTTCGTGGCTTACGCTTCCGTCCAAGCGTATCCATGTTGCAATATGCGGACGTGCCTAAGTGCAAAGGTCATCTTGGTCCTGTTAGACTTACACCGTCCCGCCACGATTTAGTAGAGGAGGTGATGGCCCTGGACAGGCCGACAAGCATCGAGATGATGGGGCCTCTACAGTGGCAATCTGATCGGCTTTTTCCGACCATCAAAGGATCAGCGAGGCTTCCAAGAGCCCTCTGGAATAGATGTCGCTGTTTCCAGGGTCTTCTCTGGGGCCCCAACGGCAGTAGGGAAGGGTTGGGTGTCGGATTGGCAAGGTTTGTTCCATTTCATATAGGTTTGAGAACGAAGTACAGCGCCAGAAGCTAAGGTGGCGTGAACCTTGGTCCCATATCCACAACCGCAAGAATAATGCAGCACCTCCTCTGCATTCAATAGTTGGAGACAGGTTGGTGCTGATGAGCAATCCATGGCATGAACGCGTGCGTAAGCGGTTTGGTGGTACTGTGGTTGCGACATGTATTGCTTTCAGCCCTCGGATGCTGCTTTGCTCCACGAGAAGTCCAGAAATCGGGGCTTGGCATGATCCAAACCGTAGGGGTAGACCTTGACATAGCGGTCAAGTGTTGTTTCTCTTGTCAGAAATGAAGAAAGGAGCCCATATTTGAGGAGTACTGATAGTACTTGAGCAATATAGGGAGGCATTCGAAGGCTGATGCTTCGAAGCTGGAGGAGCACGAAAATTGCCTCTGAAAACGGATTGGAGGTCCATATAAGAATACAGTTGACAAGATATCCGAAGATAAGGATCCTCATGTGTAGAGCCAGCACATGCAACATCGAGCCTCCTGCATGCCAGATGCCTGGAAGCTGGAAGATATCGGGGCGCGCAGGTACTGGTTTCTGGAAAATCCGTGATAGCGATTGGGAATGGACCTGCACAGCCGCTGCAACTTAGCCCTGATAACGTCGATTCCGAACAACTCGGAGCCAGTCGGGTTCCCCTGAAAGATAAGAAAGCCACGTGGTGCTTGCTATTGAACGGGGAAACCTTGTGGATGAAGGCATCTTTGTGACACAAGATAACCCTTCTTTAGACCCTGAAAACCCCAGGTGCGTACAAAGGCAGAGGAGATCTGAATTTCCTAATCGCGTACTCGCTTCCATTGTCTTGATCTATTGCAACTAAATCTGAGTCTTTGATCTAAGAAGAGATAAATATGCATTAGCTTTATCGTATCGGATAGAATGTAGCGCGGTTAATCCGCTCAGTTTCCTCGCACACACCCAGTCAATGGAGCAACAAAATGTCCTGCTCCAGTAGCATGACTCCGCGCTTATCTAGCTTGATGTCGTGAGCCTAATCAGAAAGTCGACATTCGCAGCAAACTTAACACAAAACAGACAGCGGTGATGTTGAAGTCGACATTGTTACTGTTCGGAGTATAGGAGTTGAGTTGAGGTGCATAGGCGCGATATCACATGATCCTGTCAACTTAACCTTAAGCCTGCTTCTAGCGAGTGGAGATACGGGTAGGGCCGAGCTCTTGCAACGACAAGGTTTCGCCTTACCCATCACGTTAGGCCAAAAGGACTTTCCATTATCTAATGGACTTTGTCACCAGGATCAACAAAGTGTCGGGCACAGTTCCTCAGCTGGATGGGTTCCATCTGCAGATATGGATGTAGGTATATCGCGTTATAGATATCGTCCAAATCGTGTGCTCTTCCACTGCCGCAGATGCCGTCTTGAACACTCAATTCTCCATTACCTATTGCCTCATCGAAGAAACGATGGTTAAGTCCAACCTGAGCGAACCATGCCGTGTTCCTATACAGTCATACGCCACAAGCAGCTCAAGTCTCTTGACTCGCCCCCTCTCGCCTTGTCAACGGCCAGGGCCTTCTGGTAAAGTCTTGTTGTAGCCTTATTGCCATCCAGTGGTCTTTGTCTGGAAGGCTTTTTCCCTTCTGCACTTCGGACCACACATCTCTGACTCTTTCTCGTCTTTTATGACATAGTTTTGACCCTCCCCCTTGTAGCCCTTCTCTCCCACAAGCCTAGCATTCGCCACCTCTTCTTCAGTTACACCCCTCCACTCCTCGATGGGAATCCACCCAATATAAGCTCTATCCCCAAAGCCTCCAAACCAGTAGAACTCCTCAACCACCAACTTTCCCCACCAGCTCTCATGAATGTCGTTTCCTGGCGACCAAATCTCCGCATCGGAGTGCGTCTGGAGAAAACAGGATTTGATGTTGTGTTCTTTCACTTCCGGCTCTGAGAGAGGCTCAATGTGGCCAATCAAGCTGAATCGGGGCAGATTGGCTGGTAAGTAGAGATAAGGGTCGTCCGAGAGCGGGTGATCTGCGGGCGGATGATAGCGCAAGGAAAGAGTCACATTGCTACCGGCTCGAGCATTTTTGAGTGTGGTAGCGATGCTGACAGCGAGGATCGTCGGGTCGTATGGGTGGGGACCACAGGACGCGTAGTAGTCTGTCAACGCCATTGGGGCACCGCCGACATCGCCGGGGCGGTTCTCGAAGGTGGAGGCTGTGCTTGGGAATACAGTGGAGAAGGTGGCGATGGAGGACAAGTTGAGAATGCGGCGTGCTTGAATGGCGGACTCATGTACGGTGGGGTAATGGGAGGTAGAATATGTCAGGTCTGGGTTGCTGAAGACATGCTGAGGGTTGAGGTGTGCCGAAGTGGCGAAGGGAAGAGAGAGAAGGAAAAGCGTGGCGGGGGTCATTACGGGCGTATACCGATCGAGTACCCAAGTATGATCTTGGACGCCGTTCCAAGTATTGATGATGCAGCAGTTGCTGGTAGAGGAGGAATGCATTTTCTCGCTTCACGTTGACGACATTGCCGTTCAGAAGCGCCATGACTAGCGTAAATGGAAGTTGATTGTTCATATATACACAGTTGTGCATACACTTCTACATAGCCATCTTGATTATGACTAGAGCTACTGCAACGAAATAGGTTGTTGTTTCCGGGCTATTGTACTCTTCCTAAAGCCTCCCTAAAGCCTCCTGAAGCCTTCCACTGGCCCCTACCTTACTGTACTAGATATGGGACTTGTCATAGAACATCCAGTGCCCCCATTAGACAGGAAGTCACTTGATGTCTACGTGTTCGTGACCGTCTCTATATTGCTTGCCAAAGCCCAAGAGGACGCAGGCTCAACTGCTTATTCTCCCCAATGTTGGAGCAGCAGAGTCTATAGTGATGCATTAGCCCGGAGGCAAGATCATGGCACTTAGAGATGCTCCATTAAGCTCTGCGCATCATAAATTGATTAGAAGAAATTGTACTTATAGAGCTTGACTGAATATTGGCGAAAGGGTAAGCGTAAGCCCTCGGATGAAGCGCATAGGATATTCAACAAGCAAATATGAAAATGAGATCAGTCTTGGGGAAGGTAACTGCCTAGAGAAGTTGAGAAGCACTCTATGGCTGTGTGACTTTGCCGGGGTATGCTCGGCTGTAGAATCTGCCCAGGAAGCTCTCGAACGCGTAACTTGTTGAAAGTACTGCTCTTCGGAAACCGAGCATGCCGCAATGCACCACGTAGCATACTCCTAGGAGCTGCAGAGGAATGATGAGGATAAGTAAATAGGGGCGGCCACACGATTCTTGTAGAATGGAGAGAAGGCTTCAGAAAGTCTCTGGCGTTCGTATAAGCGCTTTGATGTTGATTCTAGGCCACCAGGGGAGGGAGTCTGTCTCAGAAATATTAGATTGGCTAACATTGAGAGATGTTCTCCATGGGTTTCGTTTCGAGGACATAGAGCATTCGCAGGGTGAGCAGCAATGTGGACCAAGTCGAATTAGACCTCCATTGCCGGTCATGAAATGTTTCTTCCCCGGGGATGGTAGTTTAGGTAGGGCAGTAGCTGCCTGCTGCGCAAGCTGACCGGCTTATTTTCTTGAAAGCAACCCCTCATAGTGTTCTGCATACCGATAAGTTTCGGAAACGCGAGTGATTGGAAGCCCTTTTACACCCTGCTTATATCTCGTCTTTCGGTTCTGTTATCCAGATTCCAATAGGCTTCAGCCGCTTTCACACGCCTCGATTAAGCAACAGTCGATAAATGTTGAATTGTTGTAAAGCTTTTCCGATTAGCCACATCCCGCACTCGTCTAGCGTCCAAGGTGCCCTAAGTTGACTGTGGAAGGGTTCGATTTCAAGAGCCTTAAGACTTTCCTAGTTTAGCTCTTCGCCACAACTTGTGTTCATCTGATGACATCTCATTCTGCTACTTCTTTACCAAGATCGGAAGTCATTCGAGTCTGACAGAGGTGGTCTAGGTGAATAATGGGTTGCTTTGCCTTGCAACATCCTCCTAGGATTTGTAACATGAACAATCGCAGTTTGGTAGACATACGTAAACTCCAGTGTTCAGAGCCTGGATGGCAGATCATTGTGAAGCCAATCGGGCCACAAGATACCAGTTTTGAATCATTGCGCCGAAGCTAAGAGCCATAGCCGCTTGGTGTGCAAAACAAGCGCTATTTGTTCGGTTCAACTCCTTCAATAGGTCGACGGTTTCTCGTATTAACGTGTACTGTAGCCGTGACGGAAGGTTCTGTGGGCCTCTAAGTTTTGAGCGAAGTAGTCGGAACCCAGCGGTACTATTAACAGGTAATATATACAGGTGTTGTTTCATGGATATCATTTGCGTCCTCGTCTGTTGATTACCAGCTTCTCTGAATGCTAGACGTCTTCCTTTGATCCAAGACCTCTCCTATACCTTACGTGTAGTCTGTTGCGTGATCCCTATTTCTGGCGGCCTATTTATAATTTCCTTTAGCGTGGATTTCGAGTTGGTGAGGCATTGGATTTTCAGATATCGTATCCCAAAGGAGGCTCTTTGGGCCCTCAGCCACGGTGGAGATCCTTCTAAGCGTAGATCTAGAGATTTTGGGTGGATTTCCAGGTTCCAGATCCAGTTGGAGTGATGGTGAGATGATGAGGTGACATCTGGTTTCCTGGTCCCAGTAGGCGGAGGCTAAGTAGTAGCTGGCGTCGTTGGTGCTGTCAAACATCAGAACACAGCCGGTTATATTTCTTTGAGACGAAACACATTCAGACGGGATGGAAGGTTGAGAGCCAGACCTCAGTACTCTCAACGAAAGTCACGTTCCGATTTGCTCAAGAGACAGACTGTCGAGGGTCACATATGCTGCCTACCATACGATGCAGCTTCGAATCCCAATAGCCGTTCAACTCTGACACCAACAACCAACATAAAGGAATCTAGAGAATGCCTTTGACAGGCTGTCGTTCATCCTTTTCTGCATGATACGTACCCTGCTGGATGTGTTTCACAGGAGGGACGTGGGAGGGGTCCAGAAGGACGATTAATAAGCTTTTGAATATGTAGTGATCGTACACCCATTGCAGGAGGCCAGTTAGCCTGACCGAGGATTTCCGAGGAAGCTACGGCTTGGTGTTGTACCATGGCCAGCATCAGTAATTAATGACGGAAACTCAAATCTGTCAAAGCTCCCAAGTGCATATCGTGTTGCATGCAATAAATCTTCGACAGTATCGTGCTCTTAGATGCAAACAGTTGAGTGCTGGGCTACGCCGATATCGGAGAAGAGAGTCTTGCTCAAACAGGAGCAAAGGTGATTATAGACGCATTATAATAGGCCTTGAAGGTGGCCATTCCCGATGAGCAGGCCATGCTTCGGTCTCAACAGCTATGATGTTGAGATAGCGGCCTCTACTCTTGACGCAAGGTAGAACTGAGTAAAAGCAACAAAGATCTTGAGTGTATCCGTGCGGACTGGAGATTTTCCAAGTGAGAGTTTTAGTACCGTACCACACAACGAAATAGAAACAACATGCAGGTGCAAGTAACGACACACAATAGGGGAAGTGTGTCTGATGGAGTCACCGCATACTGACATCGTCATTGGGTTGATTTTCCACCTTTTCCTATAGATGACGACCAATCAGAAGTTGGCAACCACTCGCGATATTTCTCTAGGCCACGAAAGCCTCGGCGCCCGAAGATCATCATTGCAACGGTCTCGGACTAGCCAGATTGGCAAATTCAAGGGCATACGCCGTCAGTCCGGACGTGCAGCACAAGGGCTTGCCCTAGACCTAGAGACTGTCCTGAGTGGTTCAAGGTCACAGCGTTATAGATAATACAACTAAGCATCTACCGATAGGTACAAAAATCTTCCTCCAATCTACCAAGGATGCATTGCATACGTACGATGAGTTGTATCAGCAGGAGGTTTGAGCACGTACTGGCATATGCCTATGTTGAATGCTAAGGAAATTGTGGAGGTCCATTCGACATTGAAAACTAGCTCTGAAAAAGTCCTGCATATGCATTAACAGCACGCATTAATGCTCGGACCTGTCAAAATCATGCAGAATGCAGCTTGTATCAGATGGAAAGTCCTACCGTAACCTAATGATCTGACATGAGGACGTTGGCAATCGGGTTTCTGCATGTGCTGAAAGAGCAACTCGACCTGTAAACGAATTTACAAGCTGGTCGTGATTCGATGAACAAGTCCACCGTGATCAGACAACGATACTATTTGGTCTCTGATCTGCCATGAATCCCAGTGGTGCATCACCCAGCTCCTACCTTGGGAGAGTTCTGTCCCACATGCAAAGGTAATAATGATTCCTGTTCTTGAAAGCCAGGCCCGCTTGCCGCTGTCCAAAAGCAGTGGTGGTGGCGTGCTGGCATGCTTTTTGTATTCACAGAAAACCACAGTTGTACTGTCACGAGTTCCCACTTATGCACCTGCTGATGCATAAACAGATAAAATGCATATGGGCTCACGGGTAATCCTGATTGTCGAAATGGAACAGCCTACATGCGCTACTTGACGTGGTTGCAACCATATTATTGTCGAGAATCCGGGTTTGAGGTAGGTCTTCCGCGGTGGCAGGTAGCCATAAGAACCGCGTCCAGCATTAATAGGTTCTGCCTGTCATCTTATCGACCTGGCTGAAGCACTTCATCAAGAAGGCAACCGTTTTGGTAGATGTGAAAGATGAGGTAAGTGTTAATTGCCACAGCGAATGGACAGCATGAACGTATCTCCTCCCAATTGAATGCCTATCATGTCAACAAGTGGTAGCCACAGCAGGCCCATGCGCTGACCAAGGTTGACGTAAGTGTACGAAAACAAAGTCGAATCCGAAGAGTGTCTCGCAGACTCGCGATCAAAGCATTCGACCCTCCTGCAGTCTGTTGCTACTTCAACAGTTAGGACATGTTCAGCAGCAACCAACTTGCGCCACGATGTCACTAGCCTTCTGTAAGTTTCTGGTCATTGGTCCCTGGGACGTGGACGGACAAACCGTGTGTAACCCTCCTGCCAGAAATTGTAACGGAAACCCAACGAGATAGGAATAGGGAGCAAGGGTTTTTCTGCGGCGATGGAAGCACCAAAAAGCCTAGAGCGGCAACCTAGATGAGTGTGACGCAGTGCGCAGTGCGGGAGATCGTTACGATAACCGTGAAAATCATGTCGCTTGGCGGCTTCTGGGCTTCTCTAACTCATCAACCCTATCAATCGAGGCAAAAATCCCGTTGATTAAGGAACTACTAGGTACTGTCTGCAGGTGTTAAGCCACTAGGAGCAAAGAAACCAAAGACAATGCGTCAAAGCTCTCGCTTCGCATCCGAGCCCTAGTTCGCCTTTTCACTCTATCATTTTCTCGATCCCATCTCATTCTATGTGAACGCGGAAGGTAGACAATTGAAAGGCGCTCGTGTTTCAAATGGGAAACGCGTCCGGGCTTCAATACCACGTCCATGGTCAAATATCTGTATAGGCCCGTCGGAGGATATTCCGGGATGTAGCAGGAGGAACATGGTAGTGCTCCTGCCAAAAGGCAGCGGGACGAATGACTGGATCATGCGTTCATCTTGGTCAAGCTTGTGAGCTCGCCGCCTTGGCATATGGCAGAGGCGCAAATGTAACAGGCACCTGGCTGGGGGCTGATGCAGCCTCCTTCGTGCTAACGTCTTTCTGCTCGACAAGCTAGCACACCCGACGGGATATCTCATCATCGCGGCGTTGAATTTTGGAGTATGCTATACGATTATGCAACTCTTTCCTCAAGTGGCATGATTTTGTAAGAATTTCTAGTTTTCTCTGCCCAGCTCTGGCCGTTTGCTTGTTTTAGCAAGATTTTCTTGATCCGAAAACGGTTGCTTCTTGGTGGGGCATGCTGTTGAGAAAGCAAAACAGTTAATATAGAGTAGTGTCTGATGTACAACGATAATCATCACTTAAGCACGCGGATAACACTTGACGGGACATTCCCTCCGTGGAGTGGTAGTAGAGAGGAGCCCTTGCAACCTCTTCGGAGGATTTCGCGGAGATTCTGTGCCTTATGAGTACGTGACCTGTCAAGAGAACGACCATTGTTCGTGATGCATATTTTAAGCATGGGGGCTGTGGAAGGAACGTGCAGCACGCCTACTCATCAACACCTAAAGTAGGTAGTGACTTGCCAATCGTTACAGCTTTTTTCGTCTTATTCGATAGAAGGAGTCGGCCGCATGACATCTGACAGACAGACAGACATATGCCAGTAGGGTATTCTGTACTACACAGGAGCAATGCTGAGCACACAGGAACAGCGGTAACAGCCGTCGGTAAAGTCACCTAGTGACACCTCACACCGATCATCCGGTATATCATCATGCATGAAGAGGATCTGGGGGTGATAGTCAACTCGCAGTCGCTTAATGCAGCTTTGACATGGATTGTTCCTTTTCTCCCGAGCTGATCGTCGTCCGCCTGGGGAGAACTACGTACTACGTATTCCGTACTTCAGGAGTAAAAGCTGGGACGCTGCATCCTTGGTACCGGTAAACTCCACCTGCAACCTTGACCACTCGTCTCGATTCGCGCGGGATTTCTTGCTCATGTGGCCTAATGCGTATTTTGGGTCCCACCTTGTTGGACCCCTCCACTCCCTCCTTCTACCACCCTCGTCCAGAACAAGACAACTTGCTTAAATGGGACAGTCCCCATACAGTAGTAGTTAGTAAGTAGTCGTAGTAGTAATAGCTTGGTGCTTGGACTCTTCTCCACAGCCCATGTGCACCCAACCTGCAGATCTCCATTTCGCAATTCCCAATTCCCAATTCCCATTTTACTACAGAGTACACAGTAATAGTACTTTACCGTGCGCTTGACTCAGTTCGACATTTGGCGATTTTGCCGGACACACAGCGCTTGAGCAGTAGGAGATCCCGCAAGCCGTTCCACGCACACACAATGGTCTGTGCGCCGATGTTGCCGGTCTCTTTTGATGTAACCTGGCAGCATCATCGGAACGACATCGAGCCTCGAATGAGTTGTTGAGTTGATGTTTTTGGAGCAATTGCCTTATTTGCATTATGGGTTGTACACTAGTATTGTAAAGTGGTAATAAATCCCCTTTGAAGATCCGGCCGAGGCTACCTAAGGTACCTACCTTGACGTGTACATATTAGAATAATACCTTGATGGCTGGCATGAACCCTGATCCTGGTGATGTCGACCATGTGCTCGGTCGGTTGTACATCTAGGAGGCATCTCAAGGCTTCGAAGGAGCTTCTAGAAGGGGGCCCCTCTCGGGCGTCAGCGAATAGATCTCTGGGGATTCCATTCTTGCCCCTTTCGTTGGTTCCAGACCGAGGTACATTTGTACTTGTAGCAGTACTACATGAAGTAGGCATATAAACTAGAATTCATCAGTCATTCTAGCCGTTCAAATATCGACGGTAGTCCCACGTCATTGGATATCATTCTCATTGCCTCGTTTGCCTTGGATGTTGACGTTGACCGGGGGCGGGCAGGGGCCTAAAAGCGTCCAAAGTTGGCCCCGATCACCGATTCCTCAGTCGTCCTCCCCCACATGGTTTGATCATCGGGACGAAGATGATCGACAAACCGCCTGCGCTGTCGATCAGGATGATCAGCCGGGACGGTAAGTTTAGGTGTCTCGTACTAGCAGGGCGGAGTAGACAGTAGACGGCGACTGAACACCAATGGCCATCACCCCTCGGGCCAAATCTGGAGAGGTACTCCAACACGTTGGGGACATTCTTCTGATCTGTGATCGTCGGGTCAACTGTTAGAGCATGACCCAGTTGCTCCTGCTTCACCTTGGATAGCCTGTTGCTCAAAGAGATAATAATAGCCTGTGTTCGAATTGCCTGCCGACTGTGTTGCCACCTTACCACCAGCGTTTCCTCCGGCAAGTATAGTGTCATTTATCTACCAAGACCAGCATCGTCAGTCAAAATGGAAAGTCAATGCAACATGAAAAGGAACATCACATCAACGGCCACCCCGTCGTCCCCGAGGCGCGTATCATGCTTGTGCTGTCGTCGCCCTATGACATTGGAATGATTGATTAAGTGGCAGGGATATAGCGATAGAGATATATCAGATAGACCCCAAAGGACCCTACCTCGTCTTCGTTTAAGGTAGCAGAGTAAAACTACCTACCTTACCTTACCCAGGCACGGTACTCTCCACAAGTGGCGGCTCCCTACTTTAGTCAAGCGTATCAAGGACGTTTGAAAACCAAATTACACTGTTGCAACAATATTAATCAATAAAAAAATAAATAACAGATCAATAGTTATAGTCGAGCTTCGACTCTCGAGGCAGGTTCCTCCTCCTGTCTACGTAGTACGATCTGCTACTACATAACAAGCCCATACCGCATCCTCGCAACTTACATGCCAAGTACGACCTCCCCAGGGCACTCCCTACTACCGTACTTGCTGTGGTCCCGGGACACATCCTATGGGACAAATTAGAGTACATGGTAGGAGTAATCGTTACACCACCACCACCCTCCTCCGCCTCCCTGGTACTGGGGATCCCCAAGCTACAGACCAGCGGCGGGCCAGGCCAGGATTTGAAAGGACCGGGGTTCTTACTTCCCTGGCTCAACTTCATTTGGCTCTCAGACCACAGTCCTATATCCCCCCCCTCGAATTTATTAATTATTACCACCACCACTACTACTACTTGAAGATCAGAGCTATTGGAAAGCTTGCATCGTCGGGCTCTACCTTCGCGCAGGCGTCGAAGAGGAGGATCGACATTTGCCCTTCCTGCGACTTCGGAAACCCCCCCCCAGTAAATCCCAAGAAACTCTTGTAAGCCGTTACTTTAAACAATCTAATAGCTCCAGCATTCTTAGTGGTTCGGTCATCCCTTCTTCGTGTGTTCTCTTGCATATCTTCTTCTAGCGAAAGCTCCAGCAATTCTCATTCTTCCTCGCCGTTGCTCTACTCAATCTTGCTCTCGTTGCAGGAGGAGCTTGACTAACGCTTGACGTGGCGTTGAAGATATGAATCTGGCGAACCTGGTACATCAGCACCGTCATAATACAAACAAGCCCGCTTATTCACAACCGCATCAACGCATTGTTGTAGGTAGAACGCGAGCTTCCCAACTGTACGACAGAGAGATGGCAACTGCCTTAACAGCAAGCCCTTACACCAGCCAGCCTTCTATGTACGCTCAATCACCGCACCATCCTCCTTCACCTCCTCTAGAGGATATTGCCAGCAAGTGCACTCTGCCTTCCATCCAGAGCTTAATCGGTATGCCCGAGACTTCTGCCCCAAAGCATGAGCAGCAACGTAAGCTCCTTCGCCACGATGAAGCCCTACCGAAACTAATCTTTCCCACCGCAGAAGCGGAAAAGCAACAGCAACAGCGAGAGCGGAAGGCCTCCATAACAATGTCAACATCGTCCGACTATGCATCACCAAACATGACCGACTCGAAAATTATACCACCAAGTCCTCCCCAGAGATCGGACTTTGGCTACAACGGGCCCAACGGCTCCCCCTCGGCAAGCTCTTCGCATTCCTCAGTGTCCGTCCCTCAATATTTCGGCGGTGCAATCAACAATATTGAGCCCCACCAGCAACGCCAACCGCCTCCACCATCTTCACACCCTCAGCAGGCTCTCCCTCCGTCAGCATCGGAATCGCCATATCAAACCTCTCCATACCCCCAATCCCCTGGAACAATCTCTACCTACTCGTACCCCTCTCCAGCGCAGCAGTCGATAGGGCCTCCGTCAATGTATTACCCGCAACAACCACTACCATCTACCTTTCCTCCTCCCAACTTGCCCGCCACCGTCACTCCATCCATGTCCAACTCCCACGAAGCATCGCCAGTTGACCAGAACAACCCCTGGCAACACCACCACTACATTTCGCCATCCTCGTCTGCAGCATTCGTCGGTCAGTCTCAGGATAGATACGTTTGTCAAACCTGCAACAAAGCATTTTCACGGCCTTCGAGTCTACGGATTCACAGCCATTCTCACACGGGCGAGAAGCCCTTCAAGTGCCCCCACGCTGGATGTGGCAAGGCCTTTAGCGTTCGAAGCAACATGAAGAGGCACGAGCGAGGATGCCATGGCGGTGGCAGTCCTGGAAGTACATAAGAACAATCTTGCACACGAAAGAAGCAGCGTATATAGACGCATGACACATACCCCAGACGCCCTAAAATTGTTTGTGCCTTCTATACCCCCTCTTGCATTGTCGTGGCGTTTCTTCAGCAGTCGGTTTGACTAGGCTATTGGTGCTTTGGAAAGATGGAGGAAGAAATTCCTTTCGGCTCCTTCGGAAAGCGAAGAGAAAGAAAAAGTGTCACTGATGCTACGATGTAGACTATGGTTTCTTGATCAATTTTTCTTGAAGCTAGATGCCTCATGGCCAGAACAAGAATGCTTAGATCCAAGAGATCCGATCATCATCACCAAAAGCAGCCATCAGCATGACTTGCAAGTGCCATGCTACCAAATCCCGACAATCTAATCTTACACAAAGATTAGATGCTTACTCTCGGGTTCGTTAGCATTCCGCTAATGGTTACCACCAAATACGTTGAGTTTGACACTAGGAGATTGGTCCAAATTCTGTTCCCTGCCATCAGTAAGTGGTGAAAGGACTGCTGTGTTAGCAAATAGCAACCCCCAAAACCTCCCTTCGGAAACCACCCTACAGAACTCTCCCACCCCCTCCCCCACGACTGACACACCTTCCACCATATCCTCCCCACTCAGTCCCCACCCCCAAAAAACCCCACCACCCTCGCACCCCCGCCTAAAAACCCGTCCCCTCCCGTCCCTTCCCACATCTCCACCTCACTGATAGCGATAGAAAGTAAGCGGTCCTTATTCCCGCGCGCGGAATGCGGTGTGGCATTATGGTACGGTACGGTATGGTTTAAGCGGGCCTTGCGGGGTTTGTACTGTAGGTGTTGCTGTGTTGATAGATGGAGGTTGAGGGGGAGGTGGGGGGGGGGGGGCGTGGGAGAAGGGTGAAGGAGGGGGGGGGAGAGGGAGTGGAGAGATCGAGGGAGAAGGGCGGAGGGAAAGATGGAAGGGGTGGATGTGGCAAAGACGAAGAAGCAGACCCTACTTACATTATCTCCAACACCCGCAGCCTAGATATTTCCCCCCAAAATGGAGAAATAACTCTGGAGAGGGAAACGAGATAGTGGCTGGCTGGTATAGCCCACCCCCTCCCCCCACTCACTCGCTCTCTTGCCTTCCCCAACCAACCCACTCTGAAACATCCTCCCAACACCACCGCTCTAATCTAATACTTATTTTTTCTCAGTTAGGTCACCACATCCATCATCTTTTCACTTCTACTAGCGATATGAATCCATTCTATAGAGTTCGTTGATTGGGGCTTCCGAAGAGTAAAGCGGTAGGATAGTCGGGTGGGTTGAGAGGAAGCAAGGAAGGTGGAAGGGGATGGGGGGTGCGAGCAGCTGTTACTGCGAAGCTGGCTTTAAATACAAGTCATTCCTCGCTTCATTCTCCTTGTCCTGCTCATCGCCAGACACAACTTCTTTCCGCGCAGGTCAGCATTTTCTTTTCATTCACCTCCCTTTCGTAATAAGAAGTATCTACAAACAACAGCACTGTAGCTCATAAGATCAGGGGTTGGAGGCCTAGATTCTGGACTGGGCTGATATGGCTGAAGTGAAGGTTGTGCTTGGTGCGCTGGGGTAGGGGGGGGAGAAGGAAGGATGGTGCGAGGGTGGTTGGGATTAGAGAGTGGGAGGTGGGGGAGGAGGGGTAAGGAGGAGGTGAGAGAGTAAGGGGTTGTAGGGTGGATGGGTGGGGGGTTGGGGTTTAATTAGCTGATTGGGTAAGGGAGGGGGGGTGTTGGTAGATGGGCGGTGGATGGATAGGGGAGAGAAGAGATGGAATAGAAATAATTTGGAGAGGGGTATCAAGCCAATCACAGGGTAGAGTGAAGAAACCGGAAGCGTCGATGCAAGATGTCAGAAAAAGAAGTGCGGCCTTCAAACGGACAAGTCGTAGATAGGAGACGAAGATGCTGCCTCTTTGAGAAAATTGAAATGGCTTCGTACGCTTGTGGAATGGAAATGTGAGAGAGCTAGGCGCGCGGAGGTTTATGATAAGAATGAGCTTTCGTGAAAGTGGCAGGGACAGTTTACGAGCGCTGGAAAACACATGTGAATCTGTGAAGAAGTTTGTGGGGGTAGGTGCCCTGGCTGATGTGGTTTGAATCCTTGCGAGACTTGATCCCAACGTGTCGAATAGGCGTATCTGCACGAAATCTCCACCAACTTCCTTCAAACCCCTTATGGCACGCTCCTCTACTATCTTAACTCCCTCCTTGCAGCGTCCTCAACCTCCGACTTAGCTCGTTACCTATGAGGTTGGGTTGGGGTTCATCTATAGCGCGCATAATTCGTCAGCAGAATTTCCAAATCGTCACGCATTCCTCATCTATATCTCTGGCCTCTAATCTGTTATACGAGGAATGGCTGGACAGGGTTCAAACGTACCTTCCTCTTCCCACCAGTCATCGTAACATTGACGAATCGCCTCGTGTATGTGATTCTCTTCTTTGCGCGGCCCTTTGGGGTCTTCTTCTTTTCTTGTGGTTCAACCTGAAGGATGAGGAAGGGTTAGCGAAGGGGTTTGCTTGGGTGGATGGTTGATGTCTCTGGCCAGGCGGGTTCATCGATAAATATGATATAAGGCGAGGATCCGAAATATGCAGTGCAGGCGATTGTGCGAGGCCTTCATCAAGGGAGAGATCTTACCTTTGGAGTCTGCGACTTGACCTTCCCAGCACGAGCAAGAGACCCGTGCACTTTGCCCATGGTTGCGAATTATGACTCTTTAATATCGGGGTGGGTTTTCGGGTTTGTTCTGGGTGGCGGAGTTGGTGGTCAGTTTATAGCTGCTTGCAACCCTGAAGATGTTGTGATGAGATGAGAGACGGAAGTGACCTGCAGATAAGAGGAAGCACAAGAACTTACGGCCGAGGGTTTAATGAGTTGAGGCGTTGGTTGATGAGGTTGACTCACGACGTGTCGGCGAAAAGATTAACGGAGATGTTACATAAGCAGCTAGGGCTAGAGCCCTAAGGGTACGCTGGTGAAAAGGAATAAGGTACTTCCGTAAAGTACATAGTATGATGGTTCCTGATTCATAACAGAGCAATAACGAACAGCGCAACAATAACCACAAGCCGGGTATCAATGGCCAGACTCCTCGCATCGTTGTCTTGGATGTATTGACTCAAAGCCCAATTGCTTAAAAACGTATCCATCATACAAGAGCTTCGCTTTGACGCTGTTGACATTAATCGTTTGGTTATCTATGTGTTGTCTGGCCCGTACCAGTTCTTAAGTGCCCACGCCTAGAAACAATTTTAAACGATACTACACGAATGCTAACGGGCACAATCCCTAGGATAAGGCAAGAATGGAGCTGCAGCTTCTATACAACGAGGTCTTAATATCACCCGACAGAGACCGATTGAAGAAGAATATCTTCTTTTTGGAATTGCTGCAATTCAGTGGTTTTAAGCCTAGATTTGTACTGCCAAAACATGGCTGAATCCATGTGGAAATCTATCAGCGGTCGTTTACGTGTCTGCGTTCTTCCTGGATGGTATTGCTCTTGCTGTGACTGATGGCTCAACAGAGTACAATGTATCTAGGAGGTTGGTAAACGCTGCTGGGATGAACTATATCGCAATTGCCATACAGAGGCTCTATTGCGGGCCTGTTGAAGTCTTACAACTGGCTAACTAGGGATTTAAGAAGCATGAAGCGCTAGGCGTATGGAAAAGCTTTGTAAGCTCAAGCAACACCGGCTTCTGTACCGTTAACCTCGGACAGCATTCCTGTGTTGGTTACCAGGAACGCGGTCACTATGGGGGTACAGGAAAAGTTTATGAAAAAGCCGTAGGATAACTACAATGAAGGTTATTTCCCGACACCCGCTAGTAGGGGCTCTGCCCAGGTCTAAATCGCCGACGTTCGGACTAGGTTTTCCAAACAAGTATTATGATACTTTCCGATCAGGGTTGTCGTCGATGGCAAGGTCCTTCCACTCGATGTTCTCCTCTTCTTCCAAGCTCCTTGATCTGCTGCAGGATCTCACCGCCATGCTAATCCCATCTTAGGCCACAATTTCGTCACCGACGTAGAGAGCAAGCATTTGGGTACCTGTGTTATGTTCTGCCAGGCAGATGTAGAGGGCGGTGCCGAGGGGGCTCCTACATTTCTCACATCTTCCGCCGGGAGCCACGGAGCATTCGATTCTTCGGACAATTCAGCACCGCACACATCTGCAACTGTTTTCGTGATACGAGACAGCCAACCTCTATGCATACTCACCCGCGGGGGGTTCAAAAGTAGGCGCAGTAGGTACAGGAGGAACATTGCGCCAACTGTAGCATGAGGCTCTTGTAGAAAATACTCTATCGATCGGCATATTTCAGAATAAACCTCTAAAGAAGAGAGAGCGTGATATGGTAGCACGAGTGGGTTTGAGCGTGATGGTTGACCTTGGTTCCGTACATTGGATAGAGCAAGACGCGGTGCGTCTTCGACGTTCCAGCCATTGGCAAGCTCGAGTGCCACAAGCAATGCCGAGTTGTAGATCAACAACTGCTTGCCTTGATGGATTCCACTGTAGAAAAAGACTGTTCGATAAAGTGGTATTCCATTCTCATCCACGCTTAAACTAACTGTAGGATCAACGGTAATCTCAGAAGCACCCTGTGGGTGGATACATTCCCAATCCCACCGCCAGATGAATAGCTCACCAACAAATTCGACTAGGTGATTGCGGAATGAGATAGCCTCATCTTGGTTGGCAGAAGGTGTTGCCGCTTGGTCAGCTCGGATTCGATCACTATCCTCTAGAAGTCCTGACAAGCTGGCTATTATACCTAGAATGCGATTCAAAGATGCTTGAGACGTTGGTGCGTCTGTGTCAAGAATGGATTTCCATCGCTTTTGCTTGAGATATGTACGTTGGCGACGACCCCAAGCACCAACAGTCCGTAGGAGCGAGTCAGTCAGCCCGAACAGTAGCCTGTTAAAACACTTACTAGTTGTAGACGACATAACTCAAGACAACTAAAAAGCCTGAATGAGATAGCTGAGTCCTCTCTGGAAACACTCCACTTACTCGCTTGCCGGCGACTCTCGGTGAGCCTCTACTCCACACCATTCAATCATCTTCGCCATTCCACCAGTACGGTGAACATACCCATCATGATTGTTAAGGACCACGAGCTTTGGAAGTGTGAGCTTACGTTGATGGGGAATAGTGGCCTACTGACTTCATACCAGCTCAGCATGAGCGCCGCAACAACGTTGGCAGGATCCCGGGAGAGCAGTCGGTCTTGGAGATTGCGGCCGAGACGGCATAAAGCTTTTCCATAAAAGATCGCTCCAACATCTCCGGTATTGGGTTCGAGCTGGTGCATGCCTACGTTCTATCAGCAGTCGAAAAGAGCCACAGATTTACAAAATATACGCCCAAAAATCGCCCTTGCTAAGCAGTCAGTTGCATCGAAGACAACTGATGTTAAGTCTGCCTCAATTACATCGATTATCCACCAACGCCTATTTACAGCTGACTATTCCCAACATCAGCATTCGAAACTTGCGATTACGATGCGACAGGCTGACACACCTCCATTCGCATGAAGGGTGGGAATAGTATATGTTCCAAGTGGGAGATGCAGACGTTCCATAGAGAGGATTAGCATCAACGTCTACCATGGGGATGATCAACGAACAGACTGAAAGCCTCGCAAGTCTAATCATAAATGATTGTACCAAATATAAAAAAGCATGCCACACCTTTTTACTTTATAAACCAGGTTACTTTTGCTTTCATATTACTCATAAGCCATTTTGGAGACGGGGTGCCAACTGAGGCTCATGATGGGCCACTCCTGGCAGACTGAAGTCGCGTGAACCAACAATAACAGCTTTTTTCCTTCCCAGCGGCTCCTTGCTCTCGATATGGCCTGGTGGGCCCCGGAAGCGTTTCCCTAGCACTGTGTCAGACAGGAGACCTGTCTACGCAACTTTCGGCATACCTTCGTCCACAAAGAGTGTGATTTGCTGATATCCTTCGCAAATCATGTAGGCACGTTTGCATCGGTCACATAACGGTTTTGCTTCATCTGCCAAATTTCAGTTTGGAACCCAATATGGCATGATCTGGTGCTACAATTACCGCATTTGACTTTCCTCTTCTTACAAGTAACACAACCCGTGGATCTTCTAACATTTACCATGTTATCCAGGTCAATTCCCTATTTGTGTGCAAAATTGTAATGGGATCTAAAGATTGACCTCGCAATTTAGTGCTGAGCAGGATACTTATGTGCCGGAGGAGTGTGTGCTGGGCAAACAGGTAGCAGCAGCAGCTGTACAGCACCTCGCATAATCCAACCGCAGTAAGTCATAGGGGAGTACCCTGCATTGAGCTGATCGAAGCGCTGATATATGATGGGCTAACAAAACCGAGTTGAAGGCATCTTGTGTGACTTATGTCAGTCACGAAAGTCACTCAATACTTTCAAACATTCGACAGGATTAGGATGTTTGCGCAAGCGTACAGAGTGACCCGTCTATACTGAAGGTAAGGGATGCCTGCGTTATGCTTCTGATAGGCCATCATTCCTTTTTTTTTATTGGGTTTGTAATATCAACATTATGCCTCTTTTTTTCCTTCGAACCCTTTTTGCCAAGAACAAAGATGCGGTGCAACCCATGATAAAGCGCATACGCCGTTGAAGGCTCAGCCCATACATTACCTCAAAAATAGTTCTATTCGAAATACCGATATTAGAAGGCTATACCCGACGTGTAAGCCGTTCAACAAACTTTGAGGCTTTACTTCCTCACCATTTTTTATAAGGACCGAACCCTATAGAAAGCATGCATTGATTTCTAAGACGTTACAAATTTGAAAGCTGGAATAACGTCCCTTGTAAAAGTCCATCACATCTTATGGAAGGTTAACATCTATTTCAGCCCAGTCTACGGCAAACAACATACTAGCACAGTCTAGCCCATCCTAACCTTGGTTTTCATACCCAGCAAGACTCATCTGGGATCATCGAATGCATACAGTGCTAGTAAGCCCAAAGGGAAGAGATGGAGATTTATTGCGTTGAGAATCGCTCTAGGTTTAAGGGAGCACTTCTGCCTACTTCTTTCTCTTAGTTTCTGCAGATTTCTGGTCAGGATGTATTGGACTATTCGGAAACTTTAGGATGATGAATAATGGCCTCTTCAAGAGGGACCAGGGCCTTATGCATTTCAAACGTTGCTCTCACGCTCACTAGCCTACTCATCGACATCACGAACTGCTTCCGCTCTTTGCCTTTGCGGAACCCGAATACAAAACCCAGGCTGCTCCCAACGCCTTTCTATTTATTGCTTTGCAATCTAGTATTGTCTGTGAGAATTATCATGACCTTCCAACCCCCCAATTCTGGACCCTTCGTTCTATATCCGACTCCATCTCCAGCCACCTCCTCTCCTAATTCTAAACCCCATCACCACGACACATACCCTAACCAAACGATTCCACCCCTAGCCCACCCATTTAAGTGTTTACATAATCGGTTACATCTGAGGCATCCTCCTCAACACCATCAAACAACTTTGACACCGCTTCCCAGCTCCAAAGGCGTTAATCGGTTCAACTAGCCGTTGGATGCTTAATCGGTAATACTGGAACATACCTCACGACGGATGAACATTAAAGAGCCGTTGCAAACCAACTCATCGAGCTCTTAAAGCACGTAGGTAAGCAAGATCGAGTACTCATTGTTGTTTATCACTACAAATCCTCCCTCTTTGCCCTGGACCACGGCAAAACTGTTTTCGATCCGCGATCGCCGATTCAACAGCCTGAGGAAGTACGTGTATGAGCTCTGCTGGGACATGCGGCGGATTCGGAATATTGCTTGAATATCCTCGCATTTGACATAGTGAGGGTCCATTAATATAATCCGGAATAGTCGGCAACATTTCAAATGCTGGTGTAAAAGGTTTATCACATGATAAAAATATTTTTGGTTTAGATGTCTGGATCAGGATGCTTTAAGACTCGGTACTGCGCTCACGGCTTTTCTTCTAGGCCTACAATGTTGGACTATAGAACGTTGTTTGCATCTTCTGGCACTTTGCTCATATGAACAGCATCTTTGAATACAGATTGACTCACGATGAAGATCATGTTAGATTCACTATCAGAAAGTAACTTGTCGCTCTGATTTAGAATCACTTCAATATTCATCAGTATAGATCTGAACTTCTGAAGATTGAATCATCGATGTAGTGACGCGCTTGTAAGTGTTTATTGCAGAATCTACAATATTCATCTCTATGATGAGCATCATGATTAAAGAACCATCTTCTCGGTCTGTCTGAAGCAGAACATCATCGACTGAATCATGAAAGATGAGAAGTTGAGATGAAGAAAGCACTGATGATGATGTATTGGCCTTTCGAGGGCTTTCCGCTCTTTGGCCATCTTGATCACGGGACGAGAATCCTCAGGCAAGTCGAAGTAGAGAACAATATCTCAAGACATAAACATGAAAGGACGTAGCTTCGGACGCGAACGAGAGACAATCATACTGGAAGTTTCCTGTACTCATCTATCGACTGGTGGAGCTGGTTGCTGGTTACTGCATACGATTGTAACTGTTTTATGTTTTGAGGTATGGAAAGACTGAGAAGAACATAAGGCACTAATCTTTTCTTCAGACCTTGAGTCTTTCGGATGCTCTTTGTTCGAAGAAGGTGTTCTGCTGAAAATATGAGGTGGGCGTAGCGATATTTGTTTTGTTATTGAAGAAACCGTTACTTTCTAATAGCTGTTTACGACGTTCTTGGCAAGATTGTCGTAATTGTCTCATTTCAAATATGTGCTCCATGAGTAATAACCACAAATGGTAGCAATGCTCACGTTTCTGACCGATTCTCTCCTGGATAAGTAGGAAAAATGACACACCGTGAGTACATCAGATCTGTCAGTGGAACTCGGTTATCACAAAGAGAAGAATGTATAAACAGCATTCTTATGGGGGTTTTGGTAGCTGTGTCCTCTGGTCTTGAACGGAAAGGCACGAGTCCTCGCCATTGCTGACAAATGGCGATATGCTCGAGGTAGAAGTAATCCCTCGACTCAAGAACAAGAAGCCATGGAAGCCAGGGAAGCCAGGGCCACATGAGAAACAGGCAGGCTGGCGTTAATGCGTGTGGCTCGTCAACGGCGCCGGTCCGGGTCCGGCGCTGGGAACTCCATCCCAGTGGTGCTTTCAACCAGAGAAGACCACGGAATGTCCTTCGCCTGGATTACATAGCTCGATACCTCGAATAGGCGTGAAGCGCTTGATTACGACTGGCTTAACATGTTAGCTGTTTTGTAAAAACATTTGAGCATTGTTCACGGCTGATACATTTCTTAGTAACGCGCGTTGATCTGCAGCACTTTTAAGATGCTGTACAAGCATTCAAAATTGAGATTAATCAGGTTCTTCTGATCAACGCGTAAACCTCTTGTCAGAGTCTGTGGTTTCTGCATTCTTAAGACAGTAAAGCTTTATCACTATCAGCCGTTCCGCTCTATAACAGTCTCTATCAAAACTCCAAGAAAGCCGCTGCTTTGGCGCAACGGGCGGTGCAACCGACCCTGACAGTTCATGGAGGACCAAACCTCATATGGTGTGCGCTCTCTCGTATCTGCAAGCTAAAGAAAGCCTAATTGTCCCAGGTATCTTGGGGTGCTCATGTTTACCACTAACCTCAAAAATCAGAGCCCGGACTTGATATCTGTGGTTGGTGGCATCAGCTTTCTAAGCCAATCAATATAGTCTTCAAGGGGGAAGTACTGTATGACCAAGAGCCGCCGCCTAAGTTTTTCTGCTGTACAGCCATCGAAGCTGAGGAAGTCTCGGAAGATATCTGGACCAAGCGAAAGCCGAGGCCTGATTTTGCCATGATCCCTGACCAAGATCCTCAATGGAAATTCTAATCAAAATCATGTGGAAGTTATCTGCGCGTTGCGTTATTACAAGTAGAGAATTAGATTAAGTCTAAACTTCTGAGAATATAGGGGAGCCGCACATCTCGATTAAGGCAGACTCGTTTCAGTGCTGACTACAGTATCTCCCTGCCAGATTGCTATGAGACAGCAGCAAGCAGCAAGACTAGACCATCCTCGACTGATCTCAGCTTCGCTCTTGCAACGCTATAGATGTCGGTTTAACGCTTAGCCTAATCACTCTAGACAACAGCTTTGAATATCGCTGATGCTATTTGTTCGCCGTCAGCTATGATTTATATGCATGCTACAGCCCATTCATAGTCGTGAAGCTCGTCTCTTCCGCATAAGACGGATCTGAATAGTCTTGGAGCAAGTCTCATCTCGTTGTTAATATCGATGTTATGGACGCGGCCTCCTGCTGGTCTTCCTGCCTTAAGCCATCCTCAGAGTACGTCCCGTCGCCGGACATTGTCTACCCAGCGTTGGGTGTCTATGATAGTGGGATTGATATTGGTCTCTTTCAATTAAGACGAATCAGAAGTCCCCATAGCCCTGGATTTACTTTTGCAAAGATGGTTAGTTGAAGGATTGCTCCTTTCATGCTATAGTATGCGCAGGGTATTATTGCTCTTGTGTTTTCTTAAGTGCTGTCAAAGTAGGTACCCTTCGAGTCTGTTTTATTGGTGTTTCGTCTCAAACCTTGAATAGCTGATGACCATAATGTGCGTTCTGAAAATTAGATGCGACAGAAGTATTTCGGACAGCCAAGAACGTCCATAACGTTAGAAGAAACTCTGAGTTCCTAACCAATCCCGGCATTAGCCAAACTTGAAAGCGGAGATTGATATATAAAATTATTGTACATATGTCTGGTAAATACCGTTTGTTCTCCTTTCCATTCATCTTTAGTGAGAAGTATAACAAGTAACCATTTCGTAATTGAATGTGTCGAATATGTTGTTCCTTGATGACACAGCCAGAGTATACTCTGATCGTAGTTGCCGTCGACACATGGCAACCAAACCTCCTGTGGCTCTGGCTCTCAAGATCAGAGAGAGGGCCGATGGCCTGGAGAGCAGTATAAATTGCCTGGGACATCCACGAATATTAGGTGACTGCAGGCGTTTCGAAGGCTAACGGACGCTGATGTGGTTCGAAATAAGGTCACCCAAGATTTGAATTTCGGAGCTCTTGCCGTTGAACATGGTATAACTGCAGCCTCTCGCTCGAAGGATTTGTCGCCTTCACAGTCGACGCGTCTGAATTCAACTCGTATGCATGAGCTTGATGAAACAAATTAGATGTTGATTCAATTCTGATCTGATAAGCGTTCTAATGCAATCGAGTAAGTTGCAGAAAAGCTCTTCATCTTTCTATTGTACTGATTGCGTAGTTTTTTGGAATTCGATGTTCATATTTTCTTGAAATTTTGCAGCAATGATTAGAATGACAGAAAGTAAATTACTCGATGTATCTCGAATTTTTATGGCCGCCGTAAAATAGAGGACCCAGATGCCATCTAGTTAAAGAAGTCAGTCATTCAGACCGCTTTGCTGGAAATCATTTCGGCTTCGTCTTGTCTTTTAGTTCCCAGCTCATGCTCATTTAGTAGTGGTAGTCCTGGTCGGTGCACATCAGTCTCTACGAGCGAAGACTGGTCAGCTTTCGAGCAGCACTGGAAAATGGGTATTCGATACAACATGATTTAAATTCGTCATCTCGGATTCATGGGCATCTTGTTGGCTGAGGAACTCCCAGATCACCGATACGCTTCGTGGATTTTTGATATCCGATTTCTGGGTGGATGTTATCTTCAAGAACTACACCTGATACTTGAAGGTTAAAGATACCGGCAGATTTCGTTTCTGCGAAAAGCTGCCATTGAAGACTCTTTGAATCTCGTCCTCCACTATAAGGATGGAAATATCCTTGTTTGTCTCTACGCATTTTTTGGCGAATATCACCCTTGAGACTTAATGAAGAGCCGTTCCCCGAACGTTGATGTCGCTACTATGACGTATATCAATAAAGCTCGAAACCACCAATGGGGCCTCTGGAGTCGCCTATCAGATATACGAAGGAAGATCAGATCAGATTTACTCGCATTTTCTCTAGGAGTATGTTCAACACCACATTCGTTGATTTGATCCACTCAGATTCTAGTCGCATCTCCTTGTAGATCCTAGTGCACGCTGTACTTTGGGCGATTGCGTGTGATGCTGTAAGCGGTAGAGGGTCGTCTTAATCAACAGCATTAGCAGATATGAAGCCCCAGGCTTATGATACCAATAAAGCTCGACGTCTTTGCGCGCAAAGATTTTGCAACGGACGCTTTTCTCGTTTCTACAACTGTGTAACTCAGCTGCTTCTCAATCAGAAAGACGAGTCGTTAGAAATTTATGCAACGTTGAATCTGTTGTGAGGTGCAGATCGTCCTTCCTCTTAGAAGCGTTATCGGGACATCCCTCTCAAGTTAATGAGACACACCGACAAGTCTTGAATGATGATGAAGATGATGATGCAACAAGTCTGATCTGCTCGATCAACGACGCTGACAACAGAGTTCAGATAGTCGATCTTCTGCGACGTCTTTTGAAAAGACGTCACATGATCATGAATCTTCACGTCGCTCGTGATTCGAGATCGCAGATTGATGAGTCATGTCTTCACGCTTTGCATGATGAAGATGATGATGAAGCTCTTGACGAGAATATTGATCATGATGAAATCTGCTCTTAGAACGACGATATGAAAGCTTCGATTTCTGAGAAGAAGATGACGAAGTAGATGACAAAATCTTATCTTGAAAGAATGATGTGAAAGCTTCGATTTTCGAGAAGAAGATGACAAAGTCGATGACGAAATTCTATCTTAGAATGTCGATCTTGATAGATGTTGAAATAATCATGTCGAGTCAGTCAACGATTTGTGAATAGAGAAAAGATCGTGTTCTTCTTGATTTCAAAAGAGCTGTCTCGAGAGAAAAGATGAAATTCGACTGAGATTATGATGACGATATGAAAGCTTCGATTTTCGAGAAGAAGAGAACGA
>JAABUL010000533.1_pt1 | contig 80751 bp, 87 predicted proteins | sample 5559151 | NCBI WGS metagenome assembly JAABUL01 (sample SAMN10711876, study PRJNA513368) | rock metagenome | isolation source: Antarctica rocks | place: Antarctica: Victoria Land, Pudding Butte sud
CGATTTTCTTGTACATCCGATTTATCAAGGGGAAAAAGAAAGCTGCGATATCGCAAATACCTTATTTCCCCACTAAAAAAAGTGACAGAAGCTTAGGTATTCGGCTATTTACGGCTTTGTGGGTTAGGAGTATTCCCGGCCCGATGCACGTTCCGGTCCCGTGCACACCCCACTTTACTACTTTCATCTTTCTTCAAAAATCAATTACAAATTCAATATGGCTTCAATTGAGGCAGCGCTTGCAGATCTAGCTTTGCAAGACTCACCTAACTACACTGCAACTGCAAAGAAATTCAATATCAATCGAAGCACGCTGTCGCGACGACATAGGGGTAAAACGGCCTTCGTGAAGGAAAGCAAGCAAACGACGTCAATTCTTTCGAACCAACAAGAAAAAGAGCTTATTCGCTATATCAACAAGCTTACCGAGCGTGGTATACCTCCTCCCAATGCCATGATTCGCGTTTTTGCGTATAATATATCTGGAAAACAGCCAGGCAAAAACTGGTCTTATGAGTTCGTTCGACGTCATTCAGATATACTGCAGTCAAAGTTTCTACAAGGCGCTGATCTAGAGCGAAAGAAAGCCGATAATGCATATCAATATCAGCTTTATTTTGACCTTGTAAGTGCCTTCATTACGTTTAGTTTCATACTAATATAAGGGTAGGTAAAGCAAAAAATCGAAGAATATGAGGTTCTTCCTTCAAACACATACAATATGGACGAAAAGAGCTTTCTACTTGAACTTCTTCAAAAGACTCGAAGAGTCTTTAGTTTAAAGCATCTTGACAGTGGCAAATTGCTGAGTGCTGGTCAAGACGGCAATAGAGAATGAATTACCTTGATTGCAACCATTTGCATGAATATGACTCATATATCCTCTTCGATCATTTATCAGGCGATATCAGGCAATATTCAGGACAGCTGACTTACTGAATATGATCTCAAAGAGCAATTCTGCTTCTTTGCTTCCTTCGCTACTGGCTGAACTAACGATGAATTGACCTACTCTTGGCTCACTATCGTATTTGATCGAAATACGAGGTCAAAAGTCAGAAATTCACGCGATTATCGCCTTCTATTCGTTGACGGGCATGGCAGTCATATCAACATGAAGTTCCTTGACTGATGTGAGCAGAACAAGGTGCTCGTGACTTTATATTCTTCTCATTCTACGCATCGTCTTCAACCTCTGAATGTCAGCTTATTCAACTCTTTGGTCAATTACTACTCGCAAAACCTGAACGACTGAATCTTTAAGAGTCAAGAACTTTCTCGAATATTGAAAAGAGACTTCTTTGACCTGTTTTGACCTGCATATCAAGCTGCTTTCACGTCTGCCAACATCAAAAGTGAATGAGAAAAGACAGAATTGCTGTCTTTCAATTCGTCACAGATCATAAAGCAGATTAAATCGGACGCTAGACCTGTTTCAAGCCATTCTTCTTCTTCAGCATTGTCAGAAGCTGATTGAAGAAAGGTTCGACGATTAATGAAGTCAGTTGTAGAAGAAGCAATTGGTTCGCAAGCTCGTAAGTTGAACAATACGGTTGAAAAGCTTACTACAGATGTTGCTCTTCTGAAAGCAGAAAATGAAGGTCTTCGACGAACAGTACGTATTGAGAGAAGTCGCAGACGACGTGAAAAGCCTTTATTTGACGATTTAGGGGTTAATGGTGAGGCAAAAGGGGTGTTTTTTAGTTCTAATAAGATTCAGGCGACTCGTGATCGTCAAATTCAAAGAATCGAAGAGAAACAGCAAGCTGCTATTCAAAAGGCGGAAGAAAAGGAACAACGGAAGCTTAGAAAGCTAGAGGAACAGCGTTTAATAGCTGAAAGAAAGGTGGAACGAGAAAAAAAGAAGGCGAAGCGGAAGGAGAAAGCGAAGCGGAAAAAGAAGCTACGGGCGAAGGAATTGAAGCAACGACGTCTAGTTCAGGAGCAAAAGCTGAAGGCTAAAGAGCTTCAGAAATGGCAAAAGAAGAAGTCTAAAGAGGTGGAAGTACAGCAATCCACTGATTTTGTTGCTATTGAGGAGGTGGAAAGGGGGCCAAGTCAAATCAGGTCTACGCGAGCTGGAAGGCAATTCAAAGCTTCTAAGCGATTTGATGATTGATTCTTATAGCTTGGAAGCTTCATATAGATATCGACAACTCTCTATATTAATTGCAATTTGATTCTATGAATGGTGGTTGAATAATAATAAAAAAAGTATGGGTTGCTAATCGGGTTTAGGGTGTGCACGGGACCGGAACGTGCATCGGGCCGGGAATACTCCTAGCGCTGTCGGCGCCGCATGTGTAAATATTATAGGGCTAGACGAATCATAGTCACGTGAACGTATAGAACTCTGTACATAGATACCACAATGTTTGGATCCCACCTCTCTATTCTGTGCATGCGCGTATATACAAGTTCTCGCATACGTCTAGCGTGTGCGCATGTAACGTCTTGAGACATTTGAAGAGGCTTATAAGTTCGGCTCAGGCATTATTGGCGTATTCCAACGTGGCCTGTGGCATCACTATCCTTGCCACCTGATCTTGTCACTACGCAGCATGCTTGCTAGACCAATGGGTAGAAGCCTCTTCTCCCCCATACTCAAACTTCCAAACCTCTTGAGCACATCACCACCGTATAGTTGTGCTACCCACTGGTAATATGGAGTCATCCCATGCCAATCACCGTGAATCTCGCATTTAGCCTCCAATTTTGGTGGCAACTTTTCCAGTGCATCTTCCACCTCCGACATCCGTTCAACTTTACGAATCCTCGGTTCCCCCAAAAGGTCAGTATACGCGTCCCACAGGGGATAACTCGTTTCCTCGAGGTAGCGGGTATATTCTTCAAGACTCATAAAGGGTTCGTCTTCTGCGGGGACATATGCAGAGCGGCTGTTCGTGTGACTTCCGATTTCGCCATCATTGTAAGCTTTCCTTGCATCCAGATACGATTCCTCCTCGCGCTCGAAGGCTTGCTCAATTCGCTCCATAGGGTCTTGATAGGCATCCGCGTGGACAAGGAGTAATGGGATGAGTGGATTTTGGAGATCCAGTCCGCCGAGCTCAATAGGGAAGTAGAAGAAACCATGAGAAATGTCTGTCATCTGGAAACGTTCGGCCACCATTCTCTTTAGATATCCGATGGCACTGTCTTCGATGTCTTTACCAGCAGTGAACAGCTTTCGTTGTATTCGAGCGAATGATTCAATGATCAGGTCTATGTGTTGCTGACCAAGACAGTCGGCTGGCTGCCCAAAATGTGTGGCGAAGAATCTCGAAACATAGGTGTTCCACGCTTGAACCCAAGCTAAGACGCTTTTGCAAGCCGATAGCTGTCATCGTAGTTCTTCTATATGATCGTCGACTTCTTTGTCGTCTATCACCCACTTCCCGGACGCGCTGAGTCTGAGAAACCCCCACTGTACCGAGCCTTTGGGGAGCCCCTCAGCTGTAACAGCAGACTCGGATTTCCCTCTTATTTGGATGGAGCCAGTCTTCTCCGTATTGAGAGATAGTCCCATCACCTCTGTGAATTCTCTGATAGCCTTCCAAGCAGTGATAGCCATTTCGTCTTGACCCCAGAACCACAGGTCATCGTGAAACCTGTAGAGGTTGGTACTCGTTGCCTGGTTGACAGAGAAATCCAGGCAGAACAGAACGGCTTCTCCTAAAGCATCGCTGAGGACATGTTGAATTGGAACGCCATTTCGTCGCACCTGAGTCTGGGCCTCGGGACCATCATGAGCGAATATGATGGGTGCTTCTAGGAACTTTCTAAAGAATTTAAGCCATTTTTCTGGTACGCCAAAAAATTCCAGTACGGCAAAGATCGTAGCATGAGGGAGTGATGGTCCAAACCACTTGAAGTCAGATTGTAGGATCGTGAAGGAACCATAGAGGCGGGTGTTGACGAGAGACTCAGTGGTAACCAAGTGAAGAATGGACTGTTTGATGGCAACTGGTGATTTTACCTCGCTGTCCTCGTCTGTGCTTAAGTCACCGTAATCTCGAGGTTTCTCGCTGATGCTCGACGGTAGTTGCGTCAATAAGAAGTCGCGTTGATATTTGGAACGCCTCTCATTTCTGACCGTCGACGAGTTCTCATCGCCTCCACCCAATCCAACCCTTCCTTCTCTTCCTCCGGCTCCCCTCTCGGAATGTGCTCCACGGCTGGAACCAAGAAAGCCTTCTCTTCTTTGCCTAGCTTTCCTGTCGAGCGACCGTAAAGAGGATTGCTTCCAGGCACCAGAATGGAAAAATTCCATGAATACGGTCTTCAAATGTACAGCCCACATGGTACCGATAAAGTGCAAGAATAAAGCTTGTAAGATCTCTTCATCCATGAAGACACGATACTTCCCGTTGAGGTGCCGTCGCATATCTAGCGGGATTGGGTTGTCACCCCATGACCACGAGTCGATCGCATCCAACTCCATGTTCAGAACATCTGCCAGCTCAACCAAGACCAGAGGGTTGCTTTGAAACTCAACGATTGCATTCCTTTTGTCACGAGATAGCAAATCCATGCGCAATAACCCCTTAATGCACCATTCCACGACATCGGGGGTAAAGTTTCCTAACCGCAGATTGTCCTTGATGTGCTCTTTAAGGTTTTCCAAAGGCGTCTTAGAGAGCTTCTTGGCATTTGAAGTGGCGCCGAAAAGGTTTGATAGATAGTCCTTGATGGTAACAGGGTCGGATTTCGTAGAAGTGTTGAACACAATCGATTCCCATTCTGCTCGCTGTTCATGCATTTCCGCACGACCAACCTGCTCAAACGAGTCCTGCGAAGCTGTATCTGACTCTGCATGGGTAAGACCAACCGATCCTGACACTGCATCATTCGGATGTTCTAGCCACTCCGTGACAAGCTTCCCAAACAGTGAAGCGTATTGGTATTTGCGGGATTGGATATCTAGAGCTTTTTCAAATGTTACCTGCCACTCTTCTAGCAAGCTTGGAGACACTGAATTATCATGGCGAGATTGATTTAGAAATCGTTGAACGTTCTTGGTAAAAAGAACATCCAATACCACCTTGTCTTCTTGTTTGAGAAACCAGTCTAGGAGGAGACGGATTCTCTGAGACTGGCTTAACTCATTTCTAACGTCGCCAAGGAGCGACTTCTTCTCGGATTCGAATGCATCACGTTGGGTTGAGAGAGCTGTGAGCTTGGTGGCTGTTATACGGTGCATCGACTGTGAAAGAGCTGTAGAAGAAGCCATGTTACTTGTTGATGGACTATCAGTACGGTACGTAGATTACTTTGTAAAGATGCTTTCGATAAGATACATGGAGGGAATAACGACAGGTAATCGCTTTGACTGACGCAGAATATGAGACGGAACAGGTGCTTTAGGCCGGCATTCTATGAGTCAGGCAAGAAAGAGTCATATAGAATAACGGAGAGATTCGACGAAGATTGAAGAAGAACAGTGCGGCCGTAGGATGCTTGTAAGTACTGTAGCCTTGGGTTCAAAGAAGCTTTGGTGCCAGCCCTAGGGCGCAATGCCATCGAACCATTGTCAACGCGAACTCTGTTGGTGTTGGTATAGTAACTAGCGATCGATGCACGGGCCACATATTCTACTGGGCTGAACTAGTTGGACTGTCCCTGTTGAATATTGCGAGGCATTTAGCACTTCCATTTCATATCTACATACCTTACCGGGTTAACCATATGTACTGTGGTAATAGAATAAAAGATCTTAGAATCTTCAATTTCGATTGGCTCAAAAAGGTACTGATCACGTGATCTTCTGTCCCGCAACCCTGTGACCGAACATTCAAAATATCTGTTTGCTTCCTCTTCAGGTCCCGTTACACGTATTCTCAGTGCTCTTCATCTGTATCATGCCATGTGATCAGACTATCGTATCGTATGCAATGTCATACATTGCATCAAGTCTGAGCCAATGGCCGAAGACAGTTACGCGCTGCCGTCCGATTGAAGCATACCTCATCTTCGATCAAACTCTGAACAAGGGTGTGATAAAAGAGGGGAATCGCGACCGACGAGGCGATCATATATGTCTCCCTCTAAGAATCTCACATCGCAAGATAGTATTGTCTCTCGAACCACGCAAGAGATTTAAAGACCAGGCAACAAAATGATCTTCGACCAATGATCAAAGCCTCTCAAACCCAAGGATAAAATTGTATAATATCTGTCAAGATCGAAGTTGAATGAGTTGAATTGAGGGATTGAGACCGTTGCTTGAATAATTGATTGTGCAAAGAGGAAATTAAAATGTATTTAATACGAATGCTAGGCTTGGTGGCCTTGATTGCGGCCTTGGTACCAGTAGTGTAAGTCTAAGAAGAAAGGGGATTTCCGAGGACTTTTCCCTGAAATGTCTTTGGCCAGCCGTAGCTGACTTATACACCAGTCCTGGAGACCGGACCGCCAACAAGCGGGCAACTGCAATAGACCCGGTATATGACTACGTCGTCGTGGGCTCTGGACCTGGTGGCGGACCCCTTGCAGCTCGTCTAGCCATTGCAGGACACAGAGTGCTCCTCATCGATGCCGGAGATGACCAGGGCAACAGTATACTCCAGCAGGTCCCCGCATTGCAACTGCAATCTACCCAGGATCCGGCGCAGCGGTGGGACTATTTCGTGCACCATTATGCCGACAATACTAGGCAAGAGAAGGACTCCAAGTTCGTCTGGCGGACGCCGGATGGTGGGACTTTTGTCAATACACCAGGAGTGAATACAGCTCCGCCGGCTGGTTCTACTCCGCTTGGAATCCTCTACCCAAGAGCGGGAACATTGGGTGGATGCGCAGGGCATAATGCCATGATCACCATCTACCCGCACAACAGCGATTGGGCTAATATTGCTTCCATCACTGGCGATTCTTCTTGGGCGCCGGACAATATGCGAACGTATTTCGAACGACTTGAGAGAAACCGATATCTCCCAAATGGTATTGTCGGTCACGGCTTTGATGGGTGGCTCGAGACGAGTCTAACGGACCTAGATCTTGTCGTTGAGGATCGGAAACTGATCTCCTTGGTGGTAGCAGCCGCCACAGCGATGGGTAAATCCCTGCTTGGAATAATCGTTACCACCGTGACGGGCCTTGGTGAAGTTCTTACGCAAGATATCAATGCCGATACCCCTAACAGAGATCAGCAGCAAGATCTCTACCAGGTGCCGCTGACCGTAGGGGACACGAGCGTCAAGCGTACCGGCCCGCGGGACTTCATTATGGATACTGTAAATGCCGTGAATTCGGATGGCTTGCGGAAATATGTCTTAGATATCAGTCTCAACACACTCGTGACCAAGGTCCGCTTCGACACAAGCGGTTCCACCCCCAAAGCAGTAGGCGTCGATTTCCTGACAGGAAACAGTCTCTACCGCGCCGACCCTCGTTCTGGCGGCGCCCCAGCGGGCACACCAGGAAGCGTTAACGCCAGCCGTGAAGTAATCCTCTCGGCCGGCGCCTTCAACACGCCACAACTGCTCAAACTCAGCGGGATCGGTCCCGCCGATGAACTCAAGAGCTTTTCCATCCCCGTGCTTGTTGACCTCCCTGGTGTCGGCACCAACCTGCAAGACCGCTACGAGACCAGTCTTGTCGGCAAGACCACATCCGACTTTGTCGTCACCTCCAAATGCACATTCCAGCGCACGCAGCCAGACCCTTGCCTCGTGCAATACCAAACCGCGCTCTTGCCCAAGGGACCCGGTCTGCTCTCAAAGGGTATCTACACTTCCAACGGCATCGCCGTCGCCATGGTGCGCAAGTCATCTGCCGCGGCCGCGACCGACCCGCCGGACCTGCTCATCAGTGGCGCGCCCGCCTTTTTCTCGGGTTACTACCCTGGCTACGACAACTTCGGCCTCTCTGACGCCCGCCACTGGGCCTGGATCGTGCTGAAGGCACACTCGCGCAACAACGCGGGCACTGTCAAGCTCCGCTCCACGGACCCGCGCGACATCCCCATCATCAACTTCAACTACTTTGACACTGGCACGACAGCCGGTGGCGCCGACGAGCTCGACCTGCAGGCCGTGTACGAGGCGATGCAATTTTCGCGCAAAATCTTCGACGTCCTGGTCCCACTTGATGGCGCCTTCACCGAAGTCTGGCCAGACCCACTCTCATCCGTCAACGCGAGCACCGAGGCTGGCATGAAGGATTTCATCAGGAACGAAGCGTGGGGCCATCACGCGAGCTGCACATGCCCGATCGGCGCGGACGGAGATCCGAATGCGGTGCTGGATAGCAAGTTTAGGGTTCGAGGGACGACGGGTTTGAGGGTCGTCGACGCGAGTGCGTTTCCCAAGATTCCGGGGTTCTATATTGCTGTGCCAATCTATATGATTAGTGAGAAGGCGGCGGATTCGATTTTGGCGGATGCGACGGCGGCGTGAAGGTGAGAAAAGGGCATGGATCGAGGGGGAAGTTGCTAATGGGCTGGTTAATGAAGAATGGCAACGGTAATAGATGGATGTCGCATTAATAACGAAGTTAAAACGAGTACTACATGGAACAATCTTTTCTTTCCCTTTACTTTCTCTCGTTCCAGGGAAAGCGTAACAAGGCTGTCGAACGGGAATATCATTCTCTCATGAACACTTAGCAAAGCGCCCATTTCTTTCTCCTTCCCCTGCCTTCTTGTGCAGCAACCATCTCCCCTCAACCCAGCTCTCTGCCCCCTAAAATTAGAGAACCTCCGCTCACGCTCCACCAAGCGTATCTGAAGTCTAACCTCTATAGGAAGGAATAAAGAAATATCGATGAATACAAGCTGTGCAATAGAGCAAGCAAACAGAGGATATTGTCGTGGATATTGTAGCTGGGGACGGATCTCGACTATTGGGATAATGATGGATTGTTGAATAGTCCAGTACGTAGTTGTTTTAGACGCAGCTGGTTTCAGATTAGTTGTATCGTGTTCTCGGTTTAGAAATGAAGGCAATGGTAGCAACGTTTGGGGACCTCTTCTTACTGACAAGGACGCTCGATGACGTCGCCAATGCAACGACCAATATCTGACTTAGTACCATGCGCACAACCTTCTGAGTTACCGAGGGATGTTGCCTTCCCCACCACAGTCACTATTCTTGACATCGTAAATGACATACGAAGTCTGTCCCGTTCTACGTCACTAACCGCTGCCCTTTTGACATCAACCTGATCATTTATCTCCTAGTCATGGTTATCCCGATCCGGCAGATGACAATTGGATCAGAAACTCGTCTTGGGCTCCATCTTCTGCCTCTTAATTGTGATAATAGTTGCCTCTTTGATACGGACATCTAGAATCCGGAACCTCAACTGATGCTGTAAATGTTACGTGGGAGAAGTTTGGGCAGATGGTCGAAACCTGTATTGCGGCCACAATGGTTGACATTGATGCTTTCCGTGGCGTAAAGGTCGTCTCGGCTAATTAAATCCCCGAATGAGGCCTGATGCCTGATACTCGAGAAACAGGCAAGTGGGCTTTCCAAAAACGAATTATAGACGTCGAGCATGAAGCGATGGAGTTTCCAGGTATTCCCACGAGCCACATTGACTGGTATGAGGATCTTTGTTGCCGGTTCAAGGAGCGAGACTGAAAGCATCGCCATGGCGAGCGAGGTCCCATTCGACGACACAGGCTCAAGGCGAGCTATTGAAAGGAACATAAAGGTCCAGCCGATACCTTGAAGAATTAGAAAAGTGCTAGTTCTTCACAAAATGGATCTTCGGTTAATTAGAGGAATGTGGAAGACAAGAAGGTGACATATCCAGGTCTAAAACTCGATTAACAAGGTCTTGTTTGATTCCACACGGGAAATATTACTGTGATACCTTGACCCAACAAGGCAGAGGCTATTAGCGGTATATACATATGCATCCAAGGCTTTCTATACGCCAATCCTGTAGCTGGACTTAGTTGTCCTTGTTCTCTGCTGGTTTCTTCGTATTCCAAGTTGGTGTCGAGGTTTCCCAGTCGATACATCGAAACTCCTTTCGCGGCTCCTCTGCATCCGTTTCCGTCGCGTTCATCTCCCAAAGATACCAAGCTGATGCTAGCCATTCCTCAAAGCCATTGAATCCTCGAAGTTGCTTTATCCGCTCTCGGATACGTGACTCAGCGCATAAAGTAGCAGAGTCTCTATCAATGAAGACTTTCTTATACTTCATGGGCCACGACCGTCTTACAAGCTCTATCGAGATTGCCAAATCCTGGCCAGACTGTACGATTGCTTCTCTGACAGTTGGAGCCGAATACTTTGCATGGCGATCTGGAGGATTGCACACATAATAGCCGGTCCTGATGTAAATTCGACGTAGCAGACGCACGTATCGCGGCGGAAGCCTGTCCAGAAAGCCAAGTGGGCCATCTGCAAAGCCAGATACACGGAATATAAAGGTGTTCTCACCATAGAGAACCACTGTAGCTTCTGCGTGAACTTGACGATTTAGAAGAAGAAGAGGCAGAACAGCATCTTTCTCAAACAATCCGATCTTGAAAACAGCATCATCCGCTGCTATTGGGCGCCAGAGGTCGTTACGCGGACCGTAATGGAGCGTGCTGACTAAGATACATCGATACACTTTTGTTCGAACCTCCAACGGTAGACGCAGAAAAGGGAAGAAACGACAGGGGCATTCCATTGAGGTTTTTCATAGAGTCTGTGGTCTTGTTCTTCGGTGAAATGCTCAGCTGAATCGATTGAGAACCTTCAACAATAGAGTCGTGGGAATTCGGCGTTTCGTAGCGCTGAAGATCAGTGTAGGCAGCACAGGCAGATCTGCGCCACTTTTCCACACGCCGCAATCAATATCAAAACCCTTGCCTTCTTTATCCAATAAATGCATTCCTTTAACTGCGTGGGCTGAGTTCTCAGTTGCGCTGTGCAAATATACATTCTTTCTTCTACCTTTATCTCAACGGCGTAAAAAGAAAATGGTACCATCCAGAAACCGATGATCCCGCGTTAATAAGTATACAGGAGATGTGGTGATGGATCCGTAGAGCTCTATTTGGCTTGTTGCGCTCTCTCAAGAATCTTTCTAAAATCATTGCTAGGATAGCGCTCGATATGCAAGTAGAAACTAGGCTCTAAGACCTTGATCTGTCTTGTCAATGCTTCTGTTGTAGAATATGAGTAGAACAAAAGATGACGACAATGCGAGTGCAAAATTGGCCATATTGCCAGAAGGTTGTGAGGAAGATCCCATCAATACCTTGTTGACAATCAAAAAGTCTTGTTACAAATCGACGTCAGGAATTTTATCAGTTCTTCGTCGATAATTGATAGTCTTCTGAGAAATCACAGAAAGGTTGATGTTTTTGATAATCCGATGCGGATGATACTGCGCGTCCGTTAAAACATTCCTTACTCGTGAAACACAGCGACTGGCTATCGTGAAGAGGGGAAGATGTAAAGCTAGCCAGGCAATTTGCAGCCACAGCACGAGGGTCAATGCAAGTTGCCACTAATCCATGCTGGGCTCCGATAACATGTGACTTCACTGGGTACTTCAGAAGCCCGGCCTCTCTAATAAGATAGTCGACATCCATCCTTTGAAGAAACTGATAGCTTCAGCCAACTTACTAAGAAGGATTTTGTAGCCACTGGCAGCTCTTATTTCAGCATCCATCAGCATGTCTACCACCAAGCAGAACTTCCTCCGTGCGACAACTATCGTAAGTATTTCAACGATTCTAGAAGAACCCTGAGCCTCACTGCAGACAGGTCCTCCTTACCGGCCTCGTCATCACCGCATGGTATGCACAGCTTTACCAATACCCTTTTTGGTCCCATCTAATAGCGTCGCAGCATCTCCCTATCCAGAATCAGATCCCTCTCCCTCCCCATCTCAACCATCACCGCCACCGCCGCACTCATCCTCCCCTTCATCAACGTCGCCGGCATCCAACAGGCCCAAGCACTCATCACCCGCTCCACCAAACTCCACGGCCCCAACCAACTCTCCTTCTCCTGGAAACCCCTCGCCGCACTCGTACTCCTCACAATCTACGAAACCGCCATCGCGACCCTCGCCCTCACGCACATGGCACCTCCCAGCGATCTAGCATGCCATCTAGATCGACAATGGGCTCAGCTCTATTCGAATAAGAACGCGGGCGCGATCAGGAGGATCCAGGACGTGCATGAGTGCTGCGGGCTTCATCATATAAAGGAGAAGGCCTGGCCGTTCCAGGACCAGCATCATGCGGCTGATGCTTGCGCGACAATGTTTGGGAGGCAGGAGAGTTGCTTTGGGGCGTGGAGGCGTGATGAGCAGGTTTATGCTGGGTTGTTGCTTTTGGTGGCTGTGGTGTCGTTCCTCATAAAGGTGAGCTTCACTGTTTTGCTCCTTTGCTCCTTTGCTGTCTTGAACTAACGACACTAAACCGCATCCTCTATCTTAGCTTTCTCTCTACCTCCTCTACCGCACCCGCAGCTCCTTCTTCCATCCGACACAGAGCCGCTACCACACCATCACCGCCGGTGACGCCGAAGACGACCCAGTCAACGGGCCTAACGGTCACACGGATGGCGTCCGCGGCAGGATCGAGGGCGCGTACCGTGATGACCCAGAAGCGGGGGCAGATGACGGCGGCAGTGATGGAGCGGCGGTGCCGAACGGGGCTGATAATGTCGAGAGCACGGATCATGGTCCCATTATGCAGCCGTCGAGGCTGAGGCATGAGGGTAATGGGTGGGGGGAGTAGAGGTATCGTGGCTGGGGGTGATTGGAGGAGGTAGGGGGTTTGGAGGGTGTGGTTTTTATGGCCGAGAAATCCCAGGTGAAGGACTCTTGATAATGAGGTTGGCTTTCTATGTGTTGCTTTTGAAATTAGCCTGGATTGAAGCATCTGCTGGGGGGTAGGTAAAAGCGGGAGAAATTGCTTGTGCGAACATTGATTAGACATGAGGGTTTCTAGCTGTACGAGCCTTCTTGATTTAATCGCCCGAAAGAATAATGGAGTTGATACTCGGAGAGCATGGAAACGTACAGCAAGATAAGCAGTGAGCTGTAAGTCTTCTTCGCCATATCACCTACTTTGACAATTCTCCACCTAGGCACAAAATCGCAACGCAATCCTCCCTTCAACCCCCAACCAAGACCATGGCATTCAACCCATTTGCCAAACTTTGAATCCCTCTGATTCGCTTCTCGTCTGCGTCTTCTGCGTTCTATCCAATTGCCCACCTCTCCATACCGCAGTTTGAAACGACACGGCTCCCCAGTATATTTTGAAAAATCCCAACACCATCGGCATCGCCACTCATTCCGGGCAGACGAGTTGTAGTATTCCTTTTGACGCAGTGTTCGCGAAGCCACGTCGGCGCGGTAGGTAGTCAGGTACATGCTGTCGTTTGCGCTTCGTCCGCCGTGTTTCATTTCCCTTGACTTTTTGTTCTTCCTACTTCTTTGCACAGGTGTACAGCGTGCTAGCCCGCCGCGGCGTGCAATCAGGGGATAGTTTCTATATCGCCTCCACACCCATCTTTTCGCAAAGAACTGCGGGAAGCAAGCAGGGCCACGGATAGGGTTTTGGGTTGTGTCGGAGCCAATGCTCGAGGATTGCAGGAGTCATTTGACTGGATGCTGCGGTTTCTTGTATTGCGTTCGTTGTAGAGGGTGTCGTGATCGGGTAGACGGATAAAGACTTGAGAGGCCGTTTAAGCAGGTACGGCTGGGATCAGGGGCTTCGTGGGTGGTGGATCTTAGCTGGTGAGGTGGAAGGGGTGTGAGAGTGGTCGAGCTCTGAGCTCGGTATCTATCTTTCACTTCGGGAGAGACTGGAGACTAGATATGCGTTAAGCCTGCTCAGCTGAGTTCTCCGATCCAAACGCTACGATCGATTGCATTGTCCCAACTTCAGCCTTAATTATACCCGTGACTCTCTGCCTATGCTCTTAGTGCGTGACAATGGCTTAAGAGCCTGAAATCTTCCGTGACAATATCTACTTTCACCATCCTTTCTTCCAAGCTGTCATTGTGGCCTGTCAACATATTCAAACCATCAAAGGTTCCTGATCCAGGTAAGTCGCTTCTTCGTGCTTTGAAAGCCTTGAAGCCTATTAGTCTTGTCAATTTAGGTCGAGCGAATCGCATGCCCGATGCTGGGCCTCTGCTACTAGATACTGTTCCCTAACCGAAGACCAGATGATGAAACTTTATGACCTGATCAAAGGAGGTCAAGCGAATGTTTTAGATACAGCGCGCTATGATCTTCAAAGCAGTTGGAAAATCGCAGTATAGAGTCTAAGAAAGTCATTCTTTGCTTAGACGTGAATTCGATATCAGCTTGTTGACATATATATGTATTATATACACCCCGAACTTAGGATTTGAGATTGCCGTTTTAGGTCGGGAAAGGAAGCAACTCTATGAGGGAAGATTAAGGCTTTCTGACGTTCAGCCCTGCGCTGTTCGTTGTTCCGGGCTAGGAAACATTCAAGAGGTCTTCATTAGAGAGGTTTTGGGATCAGAATCTGTATAGATCATTATCGACAGCGGCAGTAGCAGAATGTTCTAAACGAGGAGAAGGGCAGTGAGGAGGAGCTAGCAGCAAAGGTTGCCCGTGCAGAGGCAGTGGCTTGCGAAATCATAGAGTGGATCTGGCCGGAACCAGATGGTATCACGGTTCATGCAGACAGTGAGGTCTGTATGGCGATGTCTCAGGATATGCCGAGACCTGCGGGTGGAATTCGACATATTGAGCAGTACTGAAGAGAGCGGGCGAAGGCGGATCGGCCGGTGTCTTTGAGCAGTGTGTGGACTCTGGTCATGCCTGAGTGAAAAGTTAAGAGAAAATGTAGAGAATTCCGGCGAGTGATATGGCGTGAATGACACACAGAGTTTCACCTTTTCGCTCATCAATTCAGCGGACCCCACTCGAACCTACTAGAATCACCAATGCGCCCTTATCTGCCCAAGATAATGCTGCGTGTGGTCAAAGAAGACCCAGAAACCTAGGGGCGCCTCGTCCCCACCAACATTAATCCTTCTATGTCCACTTGTTTCCTTCCTGTCCCAAGCGCAATATTGGCCAACCATCTGAAATGCTGCATTCCACGTCGCGTCCTTGAAATTCAAGCCGGAGTCTCCGAATTCATTTTCATTATAGCCATCAGCCCAGGCAGCAATCTCGTCAAGCCCGGCGAGCTCGACGGGATCGCAGTCGACTAGGAACTTGAGGGCTTGAGGTCGCAAGCCTCGCGTGTTGGAAAGGGTAGATAGCGTCCAGAGGTGGTAGAATGATCTTTTGAAGCGTGCGCGTTCGGAAGGTCTCAGTGCTGGGTTGTCGCCACGGGCGCGGTCGAGATTGTGCACCTGGCAGATTTCGTCCCAGTGTTTGCAGGCAGCGGAGGCGCAACGGGCGTTGAAAAGAAAGCGCTCATGGCGAGAGAGGGAGGGTGCAGGGAAGTTTGGACGGGCTGCGGTGTGGGCCTCTTCTTGCGCAGCGATCAGACGCTCAGCGTCGCTGAAATTGGGGAGGGCTCGGACAGCGACGGCGAAGAAGATAGCAGGGGAGTTGGCGAGCCAAATGGAGTGGAGGCCTCGGGATGTCCGAGCCAGAGCATTGACGACGGAGAAGTCGGCTGTGGATTGGAAGATCTGGCAGAGTATCTCTGGTGGGAGGTCTATGATGGACATTGTGATCATCGATCCTTTTCAGGCAGCCGATAGAAGCTATCAACGTTTGGTCATGGGGATATGAAACTGTGATTGCGGGTTTACATCTGGTAACGGATGCGAATTGTAGTTCAGTCGGGCATCCCAAGCGAAAACCGTCGTGCCACTTGGACGAAGTCTTGCCTCGCAGTATTCATGGGCGCAGCTTCGTGAGAGGATGCAGTTGGAAACGGAGGGGGAGGCGGTGAAGTCTCAGGATGAAGGTGACGTCTCAGCCTATCATAAGTACCTTGTCACGCTTGTATCTACCCCAATTATTCGACCGCTTGTGAAAATCACTTTTAGATATTTTCGGGCCCCAATCCCCCAAAATCAGTGCTCCAGCCATCACACCACCACAAATGCTCCTAATCTAATAGAAATAAATGCCTAAGAGGAGGATAAGCAGTACGAGCAGTACGAGCATGATTGTGCCGCTCTGACCGAACCCATTGTTTCGAAGCTTCGTCAACACGATAGTTTAATTCGTCAAAGTCTACAGGCAAGTCGCGACAAGGGCAATCAGAGTGGTCGGCACCATCATCCTTTTCATCTCGCGCCCATGCTGCTGTGGGCTTCGACATCATGGCCTTGCGTGGGAAGAAACCAGGATGTTCGAATATATTGTCACCTCAGCGAATTACATTAGGTGGCTCGTAACACTACGCTATTCATCAATGTCAGCATTAGCATAAGGCGACTAGCAGGATCAAACGCAGCCGTAATAAAAGCAAAACAAGGTCAGTGATAGTCATCTGCTTGTCTGGGCCACGCATAGCCTGATGTTGTGACAATACCATCTGTCTCGTCTTTTACTTCAGTATGGCGAGCACAGGGGTATAATGTCTATAAAAACCATGCTCATTCCCCTATGCCAAATCTTCTTTCCACTCAGAAAGCCAGAACATATTTTCGTTAACTTCCTTTAACTTGGTCTGTGACCTTCTATCTCCTCTAACATTTCTACCATCTTTCGGACGTGCATCCGCATCCTTCACCGTGACCGAGTCTCTCCTGCACGCAGTCCAATAGCGTCATGCATTTCACTCCCCAAGGTCCAGGTTCTCTTCGTTCCATCAGCTCTTTTCTCGCTGTATTAGCACTCACAGGTCCCATCCATTCCGTACTTGCAATTCCAGCTAGCGCTGCAGCTCCGCACAATAAACGTGCACTCGATGTCCCCGGACTGGGAGTCGAGCTTGAGATCGCTCGAATCGTGTACGATCCAAAAGGCAAAAAGTATGAGGATATGAGCCCAGACAGGAGAGAGCAACTCAAGGGTGCAATAATCACACCCATCGGTTTTGGCAAAGACCATCCTAAGCAGAACTGGGATATCACCGCTGAAATTTCTGGCACGAATAAACCTTTCACAGAAATCATCTTAAATGGCAAGAAAAATGAGATCGGAAAACATGGGACGGAGAAACTCGGCGAGCAGATTACCAAATATATGGTACGTACATTCTAATTCACTTCAAGTTTTCGTCTTGCTTGTTCTTACGCGATTGACTTTCGAAATATAGGGGGATTGGGCTCCATGTCGTGACAAAGACTGTAAAGTCCAGATCGAGGGGTTTGCAGAGTACAACCCGTGGGCTGTACTGTGGCCCAAACCAGAAACAAAATTCGATCAACTCGGTATCAGCCCTCAAGTCACAGCGGCACTGCCACTGGGAGGTCTACTGCAAGTCCTCAAAGACGGCAAAGACAGAAAGGACAATGTCCTAGCTAACAAAGGCGCTTCTTACAACGGCAATATCGTCATTGCGACTAAAGACAGCTTCAAGGACTTTGGGAAGATCAAGCCGAACGACATCACCCCTCACAACTTACTGCATCGTCGCCAACGACAACGATGAACGTTATGGTCCCAAACGTTCACTCAACATCATGCCACGTACCGATTTCCTCAGCATGTACAAGAAATTCATCGAGGAGAAACTCAGAGCCGAGATCACCGAGTGCGGTAATTCCCTCTATACCATCGTCTCCACCGTCTCCGGGGTTTCCAACGATAAATTAAAGGACTACGAATTCAAATGGAAGCCCGACGATCTTCGCAACAAGGTTGATCAAGACTGGGATGGCAAAGACGATATGATCAAAAAAGGCCGTCTGGGCGTCAAGAATTTTCTAGATACCTTGCAAATGAACGATAAAGTCGCGAAACATCAGCTCGATCTCCTCAAACTGATGGACTTATCAACCCGTCACGGACAAATCGGCGGTCTGAATGACCGTATGGAGAGCGTAGTGGACCATCCATCATCTCCGGCTCCGATCTTTGAGTTTAGAGACTTGGATGCTATTAAGGGCGGTGAAGTGGCGAAGAGGATGGGGGAGTACGAGGATAAGGCTATCGAGATGCATAAGAAGGCGAAGACAGATAACGCTGTGAGCACTCGGGCAGATGTTGTTGGGAAGTGTAAGCCGAAGAAGACGGAATGTCCACCTGGCCAAGTACCGATTGCTACGACGGGGAAGTGTATGGATGTTGGACCGATTCCAAAGGAGTAGACTGTGTCGTACGATGAAATGTAAGACTATGGGGGTGAATGGAATGGTCTGTGAATTCATTTTCGGGGCAAGCGATTGATTGGTTGGTTGGTCGGTACCATCTGAAATCGTTTGGGAATGCCACTGATGATGGTAACAAGCTAGCTGTCATATGAAATTTGTGAGTTGGGAAAGAGCGACAATAACTTGAGAAAAAGCAGTAGTTCCTAGAAGGTAATTATGTTCACATGATTAACCATGCATTCTGTAAGGTATTTCAGTAAGCAGTAGCGTGTCAATAATATTCACAGTATTCATCATGTTTTTTTTCGTGCCTTTTTCCTCGTTCGTTATTTCAATTCTTGGCTGGCAACGATATTCACCTGTCCGTGATGCCGACTACGAACCTTTTGATTCTATTCTGTGTTCGAATAGAAGTCAGAAGAGTCAAGAGATCTCAATTCGACGCAATTTGAACGATGTTAGAATGTTGCGTGAGCAGAAAAGTCGATCGTGCAGAGTTTTCACCTACGCGACAACATCTTCCCTAACAGTCACAATCGATCTACGAAGAAGATTAATGACATGTCGATGTCAGTAAAAGATGAAAAGATATCTAGCGTTAGACAACTCAGATGAAGAGTCTGAGAGTTGTGACTGCAAGTGATCGTGAGGTTTGCGATCATCGATCGCGTCGATATACTGAAACGTCTTCATCACATCGACAGTGCCGTCGAGTAATTGATGAAAAGATATCAGATAGAATAGTCGTTCTCAGTCTGAGAGTCATGACTACAATGTTCGAAGAAGTAGTGATTCGTCGATCATGCTGATATACTGAGAAGACTTGAGCTCATCTTCTTTACTTGACGTCAAGTCATACATCTATCTACGTGAAAAATTGAGAGCAAAGAAGAACGATCAGAACGCATTCTCTTCTATTGATCAGAGTCATTCATCGAACGATTGCGATCGCACGTTTATACTAACAATTCATTCAATGTCTACGTGACACAAGTCAAATCAAAAGAAGGAAAGAATTATTCAATACAATCACACTCTACCTTCTCATCGTGCGCATCTCTCTTTCATCGCATATTTCTCTGCTCAATGAATGACAATCATTGAGCAAGAGAACACAGCTATCGACATTACAATCACAAGCATCACGAATGCAAAGAAAACGTTCTTCATCTTCGAATCGAGAATCGAATCGGAACATCGTTTGTAAAGAATATCGTCAATGAAGAGCAGAGCAAAGATGATGCGTTACAACAAACAGCACAGGCACTCATAAGAGTTTACTCGAGCGTCACGCGCTGAATAGAAGCTTTAGGTTCATTATTTGGTACATAGCCTCAAACCTATTGTATCGACGACGCGAAGTCGTCGTGTAGTCGGCGAGCGGTTTTCTCCCCCAGAGGGTTTTGTCCGTTCGATACACATAGCATAGTTTCCCCCATGGGTCGGATCTAAACCGATGTCACAAGGGTGTATGAATTACAATCTACAATCTACAATCTACAATTTACTTTCTACTAAGCAATGAAGTAAACTTTTTAATCAAGGTTCAGCTTGCACTGAAGGCTATTCTATCGGCAAGCGAAGGTGGCTGACTGCTAGATACATACTCGGAATTGGGTCGGCAGATGCCGGCCACCGGGAAAGTAGATATGATCATTGACTGATTAAGGGCCCCGCCGCATTACTTCTACGCTGACGACTATTGTAGCTGTTTGCTGCCTCGTGCTCTCCCTTCAGTCCCCTCGGTCCTCTCCCATGCTTCTTCCTGCTCCCTCTCTGCTCTCTTACCCTCTCTCTTCTTATCTGCTGCCATCACATGTTACCAGGGAACCGAAATTAGACGGAATGGATACTGGTGCTTTACCAAGAGGGTATCGACGTGTTGCATATTGTCTCGTTCCCATAGATGAAGTACCTGGATCTAATAGAATTCTTGTTCTTTTGCGTCTCTTGAATCAATCCTTCAGTTCCAGTCGTGGCATATCCTCGAACTCCTCGCCCTCTCCGTCCGACTCTGTCTGAGGCGACGAGAGATACGGTACGTAGACCTTTGACCATACGTCTGCAGTGAAGTTATCGGTCTCCTTGTCTCGTTGCTCGGCGGCTTCGGTGGGTTTCACGGTCGGAGAGGTTTTCATGGCAGATTCCAGAATCGTGACGATGAAATTGAAGATGGTTTTCCCGCCTTCTGGATTCATGACATCGTAGGTCATGGATGATTCAACTTCCCCGTCGGCATTGATGGCCATGAAGCAGTATCGGTATCCGTCCGTGTAGAATCCTTGCGTAACCGTATTCGTCTTCCCAGCTCTTATACGCAACTCTCGCAGTATCGCGAGATACGTAAGAAGTTGCAGTTCAGCTGTGGAAAAGAGGTCGCGCCGCTTTGCCGCCATTGCCACGAGGAATATACCGTGGGCAGCATCGTCCCGGCCGCTATAACCAAAGCCCCAATCTGCACGTCCAGTAACGCGGACTTTCTCGTTCATATTTGGGTCCATGACTTCGACAGCCAACTCTACTTCTGGATAAATCCTGACCATTTCTCGAACTTCGGAATCTTGTAAGGTGCCTGAGCGAGACGCAACCTTCCGTTTCTTTGGCGAAAAACGAGTAGAATGAAGTTCCATGACATGTAATTTGCAGGCTATTAGCATCATGTCGACAGCAATACGGCTCGTGGCTTCAGTGGCGTCATCATATAACACTCTTGTCAAGTCGCTTAGGTTGTCCTCTTAGAATGAAAAGAGGGCAGTACGTTAGTCTATGGACAGACATTGCAAGTTGAGTGTGGCTTTTACTCAGTCTCTGCGGCATTTCATACTGCTCGCATTGCAATTTCCATGGCTTCAATCCCATTCGGCTCAAGTCGAAACAGATATTGAAAAGTGCCGCGAGACGTCCCGTTGTGGCATCGGTGGCAGCTAGCTGTGAGCTGGTCAGTTCTCGCAGCATGAATGAGGCGCAAAAGTGATGAAGTACAGTCTTTCCCTTTCTGAAGTTAAGTATGGCATCGAGCATGACTTGCAATTTGGAGAGCGGATCCTGATGTCGAGCGATTTGGGAGAGAGTTTCAACAACCCACCTTGTGGGGACAGTAGCCTTAGCCGAAATTGACTTGGACATCTCGAACGAAGATCAGCGTTATAATCTGCCAGTGAACAACCATGAAGAAAAGACGAAAGTTGGATGAGGTTTAGCTGTACCAGAGCAGAGGGCAGATATGCGCACGGGTTCATTCCTATTAGGGTTAGGGCTAAGCTAGCCATAAGTAGTTAGCCCACTGTGGTGAAGAGAATTTTCCTCGCTCAGTGGCCAGCACGTCAATACCATCATATACCACCCCTATCATACATTCCTAATACAACAGAAATTACGTTCAGGCATGCTTACGTAATGCATTTCTACGGACAAAAATTTCCGCACGGTACACAGTGGATGACTAATTTTAGTTGATACAATATGGGCAGCTGTAGCCGAGCCTAGGGCAACGTCGAGAAACAGGGGGGATGTTGTAAAGATCAGACTAGTAAAAAGGGGCTTCTGAGCGAACGGATAGTCTATCTACATACATACAAAAGGTCGTCAACTTAAAGAGACGTTCGACTCCTCCTCGGAAATTCTTATGCTCAACGAGAGATCTGAAGAAGATGCTGTGAATGATAGCCGCCCAGTTAGTCTAGCGAGAGTGCCATAGATACCATCCTTAGTCGTAAAGAGTGTCGAAGCGTTATCGTAGCCGTCATGCGTTCATCGTATAATGAGAGTGGCCGGAAATACGCAAGGAGAACCGTACCCACTCAGTCTAGCGGGTGCCGCAAATACCCACCCACCTCAGTCGTAAAGAGTGTCGAAGCATTATCATAGCCGTCATGCGTTCATCGTATAATGAGAGTGGCCGGAAATAATGCAAGAAGAACCGCACCCACCCAGTCGTAAAGAGTGTCGAAGCATTATCATAGCCGTCATGCGTTCATCATCTAATGAGAGTGGCCGGAGATATGCAAGAAGAACCGCATCCGCCGATTGAGAATTCCATCTTCTTTGATCAAAGCGAGGGTGCACTCAAGTATGCGCCCCCGCCCCGCCAACAGCAACCGTAAGCAGCACGGGCGCCCCATCAAACACCGCGCCCGACTGATCCGCGCCCCCAAACGCCGCCACGTCGTCATAGGGAAACGCATAGCCCCGATGGTCAAGATTGACATCATGCACGATCCGCGCATAATGGTTCGTGATCCTCTCCTGGTAGTAGTCGTTGTTCGTATTCGGCTGCAGCGTATCGCTCAGCAGCGTGCTGCGGTTGAACGCCGCGGTGAGCCGCGCCGTGATGGCGCCCATTTCGATGTTCGAGCCGAAGACAAAGGGGCCCGTGCTGCAGCTGAAGATGTCGGCGGCGGAGGGTTTTCCAAAGGAGCCGCCCGAGCCGGAGAACGCGAAGGTGTTGTTTTGGACGGTACCGGGCACCGTGCCCCATTGGGCTTGAGTGTCGATGGAGAGGGGCTGGTTGGAGTATTTGGCGTAGACTTGGTCGACGTAGGGCTGGTAGTAGCCGTTGAAGAGGCTATTGTTGAGCACGATGGCGTTGTTTGGGCTTAGCGCACGCAGGTTTTGGCCGTTGGCGCCTTGGATCAGCTGGCTCCAGCCGGCGCCGTCGTTGGCGGACTGGGCGCGCAGGCCATCGCAGACGGTTTGCAGGCCATTGGCCGGCATGCCTGAGACATGCTGGGTGGCTCCAGAGGTGTTGGTGAGGTCGAGGGAGATGGGGAGGGAGACGAAATCGACGTAGGAGATGTTGGCGAAGAGCTGGGCGCTGTTGAAGGTGAATTCGCAGAAGCCGAAGTTGGTGTTGAAGTTGGGGTCGGAGGGGTTGGTGACGGAGGGCTCGACGAGGCCGGGGCCAGGGTTGATCAGGAATGTCAGATGGCCGTCGACGGAAAACCAGAGGCGGGCGCCCGCCAGGCGGGGGATTGTGACGGTCCTGCTGGCCCCAGGCGCACCGAGATTGATGGCGCAGTCGGCTTGGAGCGGAGCGCCGGTGGAGGATGGGGAGTCGGGGTAGTAGGGAGTACGGCCATCGGCTTGGAGGAGAAAGACCTTGTTGTTGTTGTCGATGGCGGAGCCGGTAATGTAGGCGAAGACGGTGTTGGAAGTGGTTCGGTTCTGGAGCGCGATGTCAAGAGTAGAATTCGTCATGATGAACGTCGCAATAGAAGTTTCCGGAATAGAAGCAGCGTTTCCGAGATATGTACAAACTGGGAATGGTCAATATTGAGACAAAGGCCTGTGGTCCTGTACTGCCTCTTACGCTAGGATGGGAGAAATCCGCTCGACTGCGCAAGCACGTGCTTCAAACCCTCAAAACAATATGTTCAGACGAAGATGCGAGTATGTACAAAGAACTGGAAACGAGGTTGCGGCGAAGAAGAAAGTCAAAGCCATGCACGGCCGATTTATAGTGAAGCAAAAAGTCCAGAAGAAGTCGAGGCAATATGACTTGAGTGGGCCGCGTGTTCCCACCACTCGTTATCCGAGCGCTCTGTGTGTGACTGACTGGGTTCGAACGAGAACAGCGACATCAAACCCACGCAAATGACTCTGAGAAAATGACTGTCGGGACTTCGCTACCTTGCCCACAAATGAAAAAACGTGCGACAGATCTTGATTCCAACCCATGACATCATCATCATCATCTTGGTTCGTTCAGCAGCATCCAACACCGCCAACACCGCCAAACCCCTTCCAAGGGAGTTTCTTCATTATTATCTAATGCATGCCTCGCCGAGAGGACTTGAAGGCGAAGCATATGAGCACAGCAGATGGTATAGAAACGATAAGGTAGATATCAGCAGGCACGGGCACTTGTTGCGGAGATGTTTCCTATGGTGGGGGGAGGCGGCTAAGGCGGGGCAGCAGATCCAATGGCAACTGCCAGCGTTACATGAGCCGCCGCCCTATGGGGAGCCGAGCGCCCCCCGTCCCCGGTTGACGTTGCACGACAACGATGAGACCATCCCGATGGTGCGGGGGGTGCGGGATCAGGTGCGGAATAGGTACTTCCGTACTGTGGAGTCAGTCGTGGGTAGTGGGAGCTTTAGTGGGGGGTGGCGGACGGATTTGGTAAACGTCATCTTACCATTTGGTAGACGTGATCACGTGTCCTCATACTCGTAGAAGGACGAAGGTACGTGTTACGTAAGAAGGCAATTGTCTTGAACGTGTCGAAGCCACCGCAAGGCGTTGACTGTCAGCAAACTAAGGCTATCCCCGTGACTCTCTGTTGTATGGAATGGTATTGACTATTGAGGTGATGGATGACCTTGGAGAACTCCGCTCAGCGTCGTATGAGACAAGCGCCGCTAAATCTATCTGAGCGTTGAACCATACATATCCGAATAGCTCAACATATACTGGTCCTAATTTTCGCACCAAAGCCCTAACACGCTACTATAATTACTCGAAGACATGGAAACCTCGAAGTGCAGCTCGTCTTCCTCTTCTTCCCCCTCTTACAAGATAACCTTATGATGTCTTGCAAGTATCATTTCACGTCTCTCAAACGCCCGACTCCGAAAGAAAAGCAGCGACAATTCCGCCCCACGATCCGGGGTTGTTGCTCGTTGCTACCAGAACTACCCCGTTCTCGACGATCATGTTAGCCACCGAATGAGTGTTGACATTGAACCAGTAAAGACTCTTGGTATTGACAACGTTGCATCCGTTGGTCTGGCACGTGTCGCCGCAAGACTGGTCGCCGGGACTTGGATGACCGTTGAAGAAAGTCCAGAACCCAGAACCGTATATAAAGATACTGGACCCTCCATGAAAGGTGTTGAACCAGGCCATGCGGCACCGCGCATCACCGCCAACACAGCTGGAAAAATCGGGATCGCCATAGACGCGGGAAGGGGTCCATGGTGCAGGAGCCAGGCTGGGATTCCCGTTGCCGCCTTGCCAGTACGGGGTTTCCGATTGCTGCAGACCAACCAAGATATTCTGTGCCTGGTGGAAATTATACTGGTATAGCGTGTTGTGCTCGACGGCCGTTCCATGAAGCCATGTAGCTGCGGTGGCCTCCACTAGCATTCCCCGGCCTGTGGAAATAGTCTGGCCATGCCCGCCATCGAGATCGTGGTCAGCAGTCCAAGCCCACATGTTCTCGATATATGCCGAGGATGAAGAAGTCAGGTGTAACATCAGGAAAGCGGCTTTGCAGGATGCAGGTGGGCCGGCACAATTCGTTTGGACTTTTGAGCCAACAGCACCTGTTACGATTCTATCAGTAAAACCTCAATGTGTTAGTCGAGACAACACTGACCTCCAACGCGGAAGTGGGTGTTCCAGAAGCCCACATCCCCAGGGGAATGACCCGCAATGTTCACCTCCAAGAGTATACAGCCCTGTAGAACATCTGCCACGGTGAAAAGCATGTCGGAAAATTGCGCAACACCTTTGTCACCACTGGCTCCAGCTTTGACCATCACTTCCGGTGCATCAGGGTTATAGAAGTTGCTCCCTGTCGCGGAGATGGTACTCCACGCTTCACCAATGACCCTAGAGCCAGCTGGAAAATAAAGCGTGGAAGTCACGATATATGTTCCGTGGGGAAAGAAAAGGATCTTGCATCCGGCGTAGATAGCAATGATGTTGTTTAGATTGTCCGTGTCGTCAGTGCTTCCATCTCCATACACCGGGTAATGAGCAACTTGCTTGACGTTGATGAACTGACTGACATCAAAGTCCTGATACGTTGGAGGCTGCATGGCAAAGTACTTGCCGTTCAAAAGTAGGGACGAGGATCTTGGTGTGGCATAGGTGGTGCCGGTCTGGTGAGATCCTGAACTTGGCCCTCCGGGTGTATAAGCATTACCATATACCCAAGCACTAGGAACGCTTCCTGCAAGGATCGAGGTGCCGCTAGCTGAGACGACACTGGTCAGGCCAGAACCAGCTACGAAGTTCTCAATCACCAGAGAGCTATCTCCGGTTTGTTCAGCAAGCGTATTGACCACTGTACCAACATTACTAGCAGTTGAGTCTAGAAGTACCACTGATTGATCTCGTCTGAGGGACATATCAATGCCGATATTGTTGTACTCGAATGTGATGCCGAAGAACACACAATCGAAGCATTGAGTGACTCGTATTCCAGTAGTACATCCACTAAAAGTAGCAGTTTTGATTTCGTATTGCTGGTTGTTCATGTTGATGCCAACAGCACCGCCGTTGAAAGTTAAGTCACCCATCATAGTGCCCGAGCCTCCTTCTGACATTGCAATACCAGTATGGCCGAAGGAGTAGTTTGGCATATTGAATACAAGATTGGTCAGCTGGGTAGCTTGACTGACGCTCCAATCCAAGATTGTAAAAGTTGTGTCCTTGTTGATATTGTTAGAATCGAGCTGCATGTTTTTGATGGCAATGTAAAAGTTGGTGGTAGAATCCTGGCTGGGATCCTTTCCATATATGAGGGTATTGCCGTTGAAATTTGGCCTGCCATTAGTTAGCCCTAGTACCCATTATCTGACAGTAAGGCGGCCCAGGCCTACCCAGCTTTGAGAACAGGTGGGCTCAAAGGGTTACCCATTAGTACTGTACCAACATAGAGCTGTATTGGAGATTTCAGTATATATGTACCCGCGGGCACATAGACCACCGCTGGTTGACCCGTGGTCCCAAGGCTATTGGTATTGCGGCTGTACGGCGTTGGAGAGCCGTCTGTTCGGCTTGTCAGTGTTAGTGAAGGAATCATAACTCAAATAGCCTCACCATTGATAGCCTTTTGAAAGGCATTTTGGGAGTCAGTCGCTCCAGACGGGTCTGCACCATAGTCTGCTACGACATTGCGAAAAACCTTCCAATTCGCTCCGCCAGGGATGAATGGGGACGTGCCGTTGTGTGAGATCTGTTCGTACCAGAAGCTCGATGCGGGTCTTGGATCTAGAGGACAAATACCCGCCAAGAGTTCATTTGGAGGTGGTGGTCTAATACCCGAACCTGCCGGTAGATTCCATGGCTGTTTTGCGGAGTCCAGGGGTATTTGGATGCCACTACAAGATACTTAGTATGGCAAAGGTTTATAGATCGTGGCAGCCTACCGTCGATCAGGCAGGTGCGAAGAATAGGTATTAATGCCTGGAGTTAGGACATCCGTGTCATTTGATGGCAGCTCTAACAGTGTGTCAATGGAGCTTACAAGGCCCGAAATCAGCAGGATATTCCTTTGCAACAAAAGAATGAGGAACAGAATCGTCCTCATGATTGGACGAAGGGCACGAAGCACTGATAGACACCGATAGACAATTACTTAATGATAGTGTGGAAGTGTCGGTTCTTGGAATGGCGCCGACAGATCAAAGAAAGGGCAAGATGAAAGAAAAGTACTCTTTCCCTGTAACGGACTTGGTAGTTTTCGCTCGCTTTGTCTGAACGAGACAGTCTCAGAAGACCAAGACAAAGAATGTGACTGCGCAACACGATATAGGGCAGATGACTGGACGTGAGACTTGAACACTTCGTCGGCACTTAGAAGATGGTATTGCTCTGGATTTGTAGAAGGTCAAGAGCCGTCATTGCGCGCAGTGAGATCGAATCTAGTCCATTAATCTGTGCGGGCCATGAATACAGTGGTCACGCATCTTGTGCGCCTGACCCTCCGTGGTGCGGTTTGGGGAATCTAATGGTATAAACAATGAAGTATCACAAGTCGCAGATACAGTCTTGTTGGTGTGGGCAATAATGGCACATGGGCGAAAAGAATTGCGGAACGAGAGTGACGATTCTTATACTGGACCGGAATGTTACAGTCATGCTGAAGGATCGACTTGGAACCCAAGACAATGGAAAGCTCTTGATTACCAAGCAAGAAAACTCTAACACTTGCGACGGGCGCGGGTTTCAGTCTTGGTGCGGGCCGACCGCATCTTTGATACAATCACCGAGGAGTCGCGAGTTCGGGGACAACTTGGCGCATCTGAAAGAGTGACTGACCGGCATGCTTCTTGTAGATGAGGACTGGTGGTCATTCCATGGGCCGAATATCATTGTGTGCTCGTGTCCAATACGTACGAAGCCCATTTCTAAGCATTTTCTTCTCTCGCTTGGGGGTCATACTTATACAAGGTCCTCAACTGATGATCTGTGTACTCATACAAGGAGCAGGCGACAGGATAACCCCGAGGGCTCCCCAAGCCTGACATCTCTTACAGTGCCGCTGAGAAACTCTGGAACTTCTTCGTATGACGTTCTGTCGCCACCCTAGTCATATGTGAGGCCTAGGATCAGATTATATAAGGATTGAGGCTTTTCAAGATTGGCAGGTCAAATAGTAATCCAGATCTAGATGCTTCGCCACGGCTTTTGCAATCTCGCTATAATTGTTGCTCTCGTGTTTGGTGGTCGCATCCATCATCTCACAAAGGGAGAAGTCGAACCAGGGATCCTGCGATGAACGTGTTTATTTAGTGATTACTATGAGGTCTCGGGAAATTACCGGAGGAATTCGCTGAAAGAGGCTTCGGAGGATCATCTGCCAGTTTTGACTTTGCTATTTGACTGCGTGGAAATGGAATCGAGATGGCAGCGCTCGGTCGCCCCGTACTTGGAAAATGCCTGAAGGGCCGCAGGATTTCTGCTGAGTACTGCAGAACAGCGGCCCTTGGGTGGTACTGCTGGCTGTAACTAATCATCCTAGGATCTCAATTCCTCCGGTTAACATCCTCCGGTAAGACGCAGGAGACCCAGTTCCGATGTTTTTTCCATGTGTGGGTTGCTCGCCTCATGATTCAGTACGCTATGAGGCAGACCAGACGATTGGAGAGGTGTGATGGATGACGGTACGGTGATCGGCAGGGGCCCACAAGTGCGGCGCATCGAAGCTACTCAACAACAGAACCAGGGTTGGTGACATCGTTACAACTTCAGTAGTAGTAGGGTGGATAGGATGATGTTGATTAGTGACAGTTATTAACAAGAAATGACTGAAGTGGAAGCCCATCCATGGTACAGAACGCGGAGCGTATGTCCGGATTGAGATGGTTACCCGGACGAGCCGGAATCGAGGCTGTGGCATTCAGGGCTCCAAACATTCAGGTACAGTTTTGTATGCAAACCTCCTTAATCGTGCAGATATCTTCTCCTCGATTCATGAAGTCCTTAATTTGGTGGGCCCGATGCAGCAGCTTCGCACATATAACGTGAGCTTCACCCACTCTGCCTTCTCGGACATTCTTCTCAAAGCCAATAAGATTCAACGGTACCCGAATAACCAGGTTATACTCAAAATATGTTATGCAAAACAGTAAGACTATATCAATCCTTTGTGGAAAGATGGCGATCTGACTCGAGCTTAGCTTCTTGCCGGTAGCTCATTTGTGCTGGCTGTGATTGCAAGCCCATATCCTCAAGACGCTATCAGTTTCGCTCTTAGGTCGACGGTAACCGCTTCCTTTGGCAACAAGCAAGGCAATTTCCAGCCCAGCACGGGAGCCAGTTCTGGAAACGGCGTCAGTGCGGATATAGCGGCCGTTACAGTGCCCGCTGCAACTGGTGGCCAAGTAACAAACCCTGCCGTTGCCGTGACTTCCATCAACAACGCCGATGGCGGCTCCGGAGCAGACAGTTACAGGCAGTACAACGGCGACGGCACCACTGGCGCTGGCTGGCCCGATAGATCGGCTTGGGAATCATATGACAATATGTATGTTATTGCCCGACACAACCGACGAATGCACTAACCATCAGTAAGGTTTAAAAACAATAAACCCGTAATGTTCAGCTCCTGCAACCAGTGGGGTGTAGCAGTCGACTCAGATACAGAAGTCACCGATCTGTACAACGCGATTCAATCAGCCGCCACCGCGACCAACATAGACCATCGTTTCATCTTGGCCGTCGTAATGCAAGAATCAGGCGGGTGTGTCCGCGCTCCAACATCCAACTTTGGTGTCCGTAACCCAGGCCTAATGCAAGATCACGATGGCGCCGGAACGTGCAATGATGCAGGCGTCGTCCAGAACCCTTGCCCGACCTCTGAAATAAATCAGATGGTATCCGAGGGCTCAGCTGGTACCCCTAGTGGGGACGGTCTCGCCCAATGCATCAATCAGTCCAACGCTGGCGATGTTTCCGCTTTCTACAAAGCTGCCAGGATCTACAACTCAGGCTCCATCGATTCATCCGGAGATCTTGGTGCGGGGATTGCCACGCATTGTTATGCTTCGGATATCGCCAATCGTCTTACAGGATGGGTGATGGCACCCCATGCTTGTACACTCGACGGTTAGAAGATGGAAGTTTCCGGATTGTATATTCTGTGGTTGAAGTAGATGGACTAAGTGTGCAGGGGTTCGCTGGCGCAAAAGGCTCTTTCCCCTGGTTCCACTTTCTCGTAGGCTATGGAGTTCTTGCAACTTTAATGCCTTTTAAATACTAAAGCACCAAACATGTACGAGTAGACGATACGATGCACAGAGAAAGAAGCACATGAAAATCGGCTGAGTTCAAAGAAATTTCGGGTGACCCAAGCAAGAATACTACATGATGACGAGACCATCAGGCGTGGATAGGAAACATGGAACGGTCGGGAGTGGAACTCGGAAACGTAGAGCTCTACGGAGTACCTAACCAGGTATCCACACAACAACGTGTTGGAAGAGGAAGTTGCCAGTACCTTGATGGCTGATCCTGATGATCGACTGAGGCGTAGCACGAAGTACACCCTTCTTCATCTCAAAGCCGGGGTGGGGGAGACCTCATAGTGACCTGACGATGATACCGTGTTACGGAGAGAGAAGGTAGTACGGAGGATGAAACGATATTGCGAGGTTTTGTTGGAAAGTCCCTCTGAAAGACTTACTAAGCAGGCTATCGTAAGATCCGAAGACGCTAAGCCTTGTGGGTCGCATCATCTACCTGCCCACCCACCCGTGCCACCTAGGTACCTTACCTTCAGGTACACACACCCACGACACCCTCGTGTTCCATCTTACGCTCCATCTCCCATCACCAACAACTGTCCACCTCGATTGCATCACACCACACACCCGCTGAGATGCTATTATTTAGCTTTATCTGTCAACATACATCTATGGAGTCGGGGATCCTGGAAAGCGATGCACAAAGTCGAGCGGCGGCGTTCGGATCCTAGACCACACACTTGGAAGGAAATCCCAGCTAGTCTTTCCTGTGGTCACATTCGGACAATCTGGCCTAGATTCCAACAACGGCCTGCCTCAATGTCTAGGTGGTTAGAAACTCGCCTTACATACCACGTCCAGCTCGGGATCGTGGTGTGCAACTTACACGAAGTCAATTTAAGGTCGATTCATCTTTCCAGCTACAATACCCTTAATGCAAGCAACCGCTTCCCTGTTGACTACCCGCTTCAAAAAACTAAGCACTTGGATCGATGACGAGCCTGTGCTGGATCGCTGTCTCGCTAACAACATGCCAGCCTTACCTCCCTTCATGTCTGCCTACCAGCTCGACCAATAAATATCATTTTATTATCACTACATCTAGCCTCTACGGCTGAATCCGCGGCCGAGCAACACAACGTTTGAAACACCATAATTTTAAAATTTGAGATCAAATGGCGTTCGAGTCACCCAATGGCCGAAGGAACTTGTACGAGCTGTGGCATACTTGGAGGGACCATGAACATGCAACAAGGTGTCCAGGTTTACATTTGGAAAGATGCTCGAGGCAAGATGTTGGATAACTCATTGGTCGAGACGAAACAACATATCGAAGGAAGGAGCATGGTAAAGTTGAAGGCACAGAGGCTGGATACATCATGGCGAAAGCGCACATGAGAAATCAACGATACACATGATGTCCTATGGTTTTCTGGGAGATGGATTGCAGTCGAGTACATGAAGACTCTTGGCGGTCTTGAGTTCGAACTACATACGCACTTTGCTTGGAGACATTATTGATGCGAAGATGGCAACAATCAAGGCTGACAGTCCTAGATATCACTACATAGAAGTGTCATGTAGATGTAGGCTTCGCCAATTGGCGAAGTAAGAAATTGGAAAGCTTTGTAAGACTTATAGGAAGCCGCAGGATAACATCAATTACGAAGCGCTCAATACTATTGTTAGCGGTAGTCGGTCTCACAATGACAGTTCTACAAGTTCTGGTGAAGCTCATCGTGAATGCTTGCTAAGAGTCGGATTTACTGCTTGCCTGGGGATTCCCCTCGAATGTTGACGCGGTCAAATCAGCATTGCCATCGCCTACTCGTAGCAGAATTACAGTAGCCTTCCCACCGTCGGACCTTCACCATCACGTATCACGCCAAGATTGCTCAACCCCTAACAGACTACCATCACTGGAAACATGAGCTTCAGGATGGATAACGCCAAGTTGTCGCCGTTTGAATGCCTTCCTGCAGAGATATCGTGAGTACAGTCTGATATAGCGAAGTGATGATTTTGCAGGCATATCAATTTTGACCCTACATGATGGAAAGACAATCTGTTTTGCTTGAATTCTCTACACATGCCCGGACTCATCACATTCCATGGGACTGCTGTAGGCAGATTGCTATGCATCGACTTGACTAATCTTTTGGTAGAGACCAAATATGCCGTTCTCTTACGCCCTCGAATATCTGTGTTCTTGCACGATCATCACAGGCAATATACAGAATCGTTCAAATACCTTTGTACCATGATCCCCATATCGACAAATTCGAATCACTTACCTTGTTTGTTCGCACTCTCAATGAAATGAAGTTGAGAAGACAGGGCTCTAATAGGCTTTCCACGAGCAAAGAGATTGCAAGATTAAGCATCACAGTAGATCCAGTCAAAGATGCTGCCAGAAATACCAGTGGTCGAGGGCCAGCAGCGGTGCTTCTTTCGAGGATGATAACGATAATTGCTCAGTGAGATGCTCTTGTTGTCGAAATATCAGGGCTCTAACCAGCTGCTAAGATTCACACAGACATTGTCCGAAAATCAACATTTCCCTATGCTTCATCAACTCAATTTGCAGCCAAAGTCCAGTTGCTACGCTAGGGACCGAGACGTTTCCTCGTGTCACCAGCATTACTCTTTATCTTGGGTCCCACTTACAGACAGAGCCCTGGCGGAATCAGTGTCGATGCAAGCCAGATACGAAGTTTTGGCGTCCTTTAGTCAATGGCATGTCATTACCTGACTGCAAATCAGTCGAGGTACATCATTGGTGGGCTTCGCCTCCACCCAAAGGCACAAGTATCCTCAGCCAGGCCATGGATTGTAACTACTATTCCGACTTTCACGGCTATCCCGGCTTTCCTGGCAAACCAGAAAGCCTCGGACTACTTGACGGCCTGGGAAAGCTCGAAAGGATTTCGTTAGAGAGCCCTCCGGAGCTTGACAAGACAATTTTAGTACAGCTTCTCGGCCACCAAGATTCACTGGCCTCAAATCTCAAACATCTCGAACTTCGCTTCTGTAACCTCGACCCTGATATAATTTCAAAACTAATTCAGCAAGCCTCTCCAAGCTTGACACATGTGACACTACTGCTTGGAGGAAGGACCAACACGATGGGCTACCAAGAGGAGAAGCCTCCTCATCTATGTCCCCTAATACGAGAGTTTAGCAAGAACCTTGTTCGTCTAGAGTTTTCTGCTCCTTCGGTTTGCACAGAGATAGTTTATGACGATGATGAGCTACGCGAGATTAGGAGGAACTGCAACCGTGTAAGGACTGATGAATCCGATAACTATGCGATACATCAGGCCATTCTAGCTTGTCGAAAGCGGAAGAAGACACAATACCGTAAGGAATGCATGCAAGAAGCTTTCAGAGAAGCCGGCAACGATTCTAACGCCCACATTGAGACAAGAACCGAGCTTCTCCTTGACCGTGAAGAAGAGCAGCGAAAAAGGTTGATCCGGAACTCATGGAAAAGAAAGATCATTAGCTGGCAGGGCAGTTGTAGGGCCGAGCGCTGGGCCGAGCTCCAACAGGGGGCGAACCTGGCGGAAGCTGGGATAGAGTGGACTCTTGCAAGTAAGATCCCCCCCCCTTTCTCCGGATGGAAACCTATCTTTGTCTAATGAGAGCCATTGTAGATGCTTCCGCTCAAATCGCTAGTCGACATCTGGATGGCTTGGAGGAGCACATCCCGTATGAACCGGAGATGGAAGAAAAGTGCACGGCCAATACTTAGGACCCCGAACGGATGGTGTTTTGTAACTGTAATAAATACACGGCTGCTCTCTCGACTACTTTTCTTGCACAACTTTGACATAAGCTAGATTTGGTGGAAACACTAGAGAAGCCGTATGAGCTGGTGTTTTACGAGAACTGCTTTGCTTTTTAGGCAATTGTATGAAATTGATGGGATATAATAATTTAATTGTAAACCAAATGTAATTCGGTCAAGACGCTCACTGTATGAGTTCAGCCAATGTCTCACCCATCCCCAGCATATACAATGCCGTGCCGCTGTGTTTGTAGAAATCATCTTTCACATTCGGATCTCGAGTCCCAAGTCATAGCTTTCTAAGCCTCGCGACTGTATTTCTTGGATACCCAGCGCTTTCTCAATTCTACCAAGGTATCCCTCAATAATCATTCATCCTCACTCTCCATACTCCACAAAATAGCAACCATACCTGAACTTCACCACTCTCTGGCCTCCCTTCAGAACAAGAACAGCATGCTAGGTGCCAACCACTTCTATCCAATCCAGCGGACGGAAAATTTGCTCCCAACTAACCCTTACATCCCAGCCTCGTATTTAGTAGAATTTATCTCTCGCCTGCGTATTGCTTCCTTGCTAGTAAAGGCACACGTTGCGATGGCTCTACGTATTCAGAGTACTCGACAACTACTCTCACATTCCCCTTCATCATTTCCCCAACAGCAATCCCTTCCCCCTCTATTCACACAAGCTCATAATACACCGGCAAGCCCTACCCTTAATCCAAGCACGTTTCTACCAACACCTCTCACCATTTCCCCATTTCACCACCCTGAGTATCGACGTCCATACCACCCGTCCCGTTGCACCAGTCCGTTATATTATGCTCACACCTTCCTTCCTTCTCTGTTAGCGACGTCCGCAATATCTCCTGCTCACTCTCTAAAAGTTTATCATTTTCACTCTCGCTGGATATAGCCTTTTGCTATTTCATACCCCCGATGGAGGCACTACGGCTTTTCGGTTTCGTGGCTATGGCAGTGGATGTCTGGTTTTAGATTTTATGCAAGGAAATACTTGGACTGGTTTGGGGGATTTGCTGCTGGGGATGGGATTGGTAAGTTTGGATGCTGGAGTTGGGGTATGGCGAGTTGGTATTGATACTGTACAATCTGGCGAGTACTCTGGATTAACCAAGATGGATATCCTTAAAGAACAACGGTTGTCTGTTCTCTCATCCATCCACAAACCCATCTATTCATCCAGCCACCTACCTTCATATTCTCCCAGCAAGCCCAAAACCACACCTTTAACCCCATCACCCCAGTTCAACAATCTACACCAAAGTCAAATTTCCACCTACCCACTTTCCATTTAGAAGTTTCACATCTGCCTTCTTCATACTCTTCTCTTTACTTCTTGATTCCCTCTAAGCTTGCGGCCGAAAGGATTTATCCTCAAATACCATTTTAGCGGGTTTTAAGTCTTCGTAGTACGACTCATCAAGACAGACTAACCTCTACCCAGGTAGAGGTAGAGGGTCGAGTACTATTTTGTTCAATCTCTTTGTAGATGCCAAAGAAAGCCTCCATTCTTCCTCTAGGGAAGATTCCCCTAGCGAGTAGGTTGGGGGTTCAAGAGGCTTGCTGATACGGGAAAGCAGCTGTTATGTGGTTGAAACTTTCTCTGAAGTACGACGTGGTATGTTGAGGACTTCACTTGACGAGTCCTGAGTCGCTGGACATATCACTAATCATCTTGACGGGGGCAATGCTTTCAGCTCTTCCTCGTTGAATCCTCGTATCGTTTGTCAGCTGCTTTATCTTACAGACGGGACTCGTCTGTTAGTAGGTTTCAAAAGTCATTGCAGCGACAAAGGTGAGCTACAGCCGCTCTCTAAAATCCTAAATGATGATAATTAGGTTGAGACTCTCTAAGGAGGTTACCAGGTATTCGAACCTTCTAGCGCTTGAACAAGGGCATGATGGTCATTTGTGCAATACTGTAAACCGCTGCTTCGTCAAACGATCCGTTAGGAACCCCCTCCTTGTTTAAAGTAAAAATATTAGTAGTCCGATAAAGTCAAGTCTTTTCTCTGGCAGGGCATTCGTTGAAGAACGGCCGAAACTCTCGGATTGTAAGTGGCTACTGCACAAATGGCCATCGATAAGCTCATTCTCCCTCAGCTGCTGAGAGGGATGAGTGGTTCCTCACGAACCGCAGCACCTCATTTGTAAATCCCTCGGGATTTTCTTCTGCAATGTAATGACCAGCTTCTTCCACCACAGCCACTTCAAAAGTTCCCTGCTCATGAACCTCACTGAACATTTCCAAGGCTTCGTCTTTATGCGCGCTTTTATCCCCACTGAGTGCCATGGCCGGAACCTTGCTTTTCCCATTTGTGTCTATCCAGTGACGGTTCTCTTGGGCATCAATCTCAAAGGCCCTATAAACCTCCAATGCACACCTCATAGCTCCAGGCTGCGAGTACATCTCGGAATAATGATCCAGGTCCGCGGATGAGATAGCTGCCGCATTGTAAATAAGCTTAGAAAAGAAATGGTCAAGGTAGATGCGCTCTCGGCCTGCTACTAAGGCTTCTGGCAGATCTAGTACGCTGTGGAAGATGAAATGGAACTGTTGTACTGCACGTGTTGTCTTGTTTGTGTGATACACGACTGTTCCAGGGAGTGGACACTCGCCCCACACAACACTCATGACACGGGAATGATAGCGTGAGGCGAAAGCGTAAGCAATCATGCCGCCGATATCATGGCCGACCAGGTGTATTGGGTCATCGATTTCAAGGTAGTCAAGCAACATTAGGATATCTTCGGCCATGCCTGACTTGGTGAAGCCTGAGGCAGGCTTGGAAGAGGCACCAGCTCCACGGTAGTCGGGAGCTATGATACGGTAGCCAGCAGCCGCTAAGGGTGTTATGACATGACGAAATTGATAGGATGTCTGAGGAAAGCCGTGGAGAAGGAGGATTATGCCTTCTTGATCTGGAGGGTGCGGAGGAGGGCAGTCGATGTAGGCAAGGCGAATTGGCGGATCGGTCTGGAGGGAGGCTACCAGCTGCTTCCAGTTGGAGACGTTGGGAGTTGAGAGTGTCATGCTGGCTTTCGATGAACGTCTGCCTGCGACAAGATCAAGCTGTGTCAATGCAGTGCGCTGAAATCAGGATTCGCTATCCCGGCTATCCTGCTTCAGCACTTCCGAAGTGACAATTTTTCCATCGTGGTACATTCTCAACTCCGGCGTGGAGACTTAATGTTGAGACCGAGTGAGGGTTCTGCGCATGACGTCACAGTTGCCAAGCCGCCTAGTCTACGCAAGAAAAAACCTGCAACACCAAACAGGAAATCTTTCTCTGCCTGTACCGTAGCGTAGGACATGCCAGATGATAGAAGAGTCTTTCGCGCATGTGCTACGTCTGTATTCTGATGATGGAAGAATGATTGTTCAATTCAGCGGTTAGATCTCCCCGCAATGATCTGACATCCGTATCATCCTGAAGATCAGTTGGCTTGACGATGCCACGGGGACCACTGACTATCCAGCGTAACCCAAAAAATGGGTTACCCAACACGCAAATCATATATCGAGCGTGCCATTGGCTACTTGTTCGATATCTTTGCGCTCAGGCCCTTTCTTGTCCAGTCCTGTTCAACAATTCTAGGGCTCCTGTACGCTAGTGGATCGGACGGAAATATTTGAGATCCAGAGAAGATTTCCGTAACCTCTATAGTGATCTTCAGCATCACCATCACTATTACTAAAAGGAGTACTCGGATATCCAAAACCACACTCGCGGCATTCCTCGGCTTTACGCCTATCGAACTGACGCTGGAACGAGTAAACGTACATCACTAAGAGACCCAATCCCGAGATAGGCGAAGCGTAGATAACCAGCACCGGCTTCATATCTACTTACGGTCATCTGTGACGCAGTCATAGGTCTGGTCTTCACTAAAAATTCGGTCTCAACTGCTACTCCTTTAACTAATACGCAAATCATCGCGGTTCATCTTCCCATCACTTTTACAGCCTCAAGCCCCGTTCAAGCTACCTCAACCCAGATTGTCCGCACGACTTTCGTGATGATAACCACCTTGAAACCTGCCAAATTTTACTCAACGTATACGTCTATCAAAACAGTCACAGTCATCGGGCCCGTAGCAACTTATTACGCTGGCTGCAATCCTGACAACCTTGCAACCACCTACAGTGGAGGCTTGATCGATGCATTGACCAATGCCTCGACAATCCAGACAAACATCCAGGAAATCGACCGCTACAAGTGCTGCTCGTATTGCCTTATGGATTCAACTTATGGCGGAGCGTCTCTGTATTAGCTATTCGGCAGCGGAAATTGCACTTTGTGATACCCGACGACGGGCAATCCAAGTGTCAGTATTAGGAGCTATAGCGTCAGCAACGCATTTCTTCCGTATGCCGATTTGAGTAATTGGGGTTGTTAGTAATTCACCCTTGCATATCCTATCCGTGCGTGATATGAAGGTGGCGAACTTGTGCGACGACGATCTTATTGATGATTCAAATGGCAATTTGCATGTCCTTTTGCGGCAGAGAATGTCTGCGAAGTATGATGAGATAGTGGTAGTTATACTCTATGGATGGACTCCTAACCAATTGATGCTCCTTAATCATAATAGGCCATCTTTGTTACTATGTGACGCGGACTGGCGCTCCAGTCGGTGGTCAGAGAAGCATTCGATGCCTGCTTCAGCCTAATTCGTATCGCTCGCAGCGCAAGAATAGTAGGTCTGTCCCTATCTGAGACGTCACTCCTTGTGTCTGCGTAGCTCTGCATATGGATTTGCCTCAAATGCTGCTGCTTGGCGGCGAGCTTGTAAGTTCTTATCTGCTATGGGGCATTTGAATCCTTCGGGGAAGAGATCTGATCCAGGAACATTTCGAGTGGCGGAAGAAATCTCCGGCCAAAGCTTCCCAGTGGCAATTCTTCCGGCAGAAGGGGCTTGGATTGCTATATGTGCATGCCAGCTTGCAGTGATCGCTATTGAGGGACTTGAATCGAGCAGCTCGTGCAACATTGCAGTGGGAAATTGATAATTCGGACAGCCTCAGCTACGGGAGATGCATACAACCTTTCAGACAACGCTGCTGAGAAACCACTTGTATGCGTTGTTCGTCTATGTCACCGTAAGATGCCTGGTTGAGGAACATAATAAATCGTGCAAATTTCGAAATGGGGATTTCTCAGGCAAACTAAGGCTCAGGGGACTTGATATGCTTGCAGACTTTCACTAAAAGCTACAGAGGCAACACATTGCATGCATTGTTTCAAGTATCGCAAGGCAAAACTCAGAAACTTCAAACGATCTACGTTATGCACCCCGACTCACCATCCAGGTTTGTTGTTGATAAAGCCTCATTTTACGAGTATCGACCAGACGTTCGAGCTTTCGAGCCGCTCAAGTGCCATATGCATGCATCATGCGAAGGCATGCAGGGACCCCACGTACCCACATATCTCGCATGCAATGCGATTAAAACGGTAATCCGGCTACACTGGTCGAAGAGCCTCAATCAGTATGATTTTCTTTATAATTCCTTGGCTTTACGCATCTTCATGCACAAGTGCCTGATGCACTCATATCTCAATACGCATGTGTAACCCTACGCCTCTCGTATGCAAAAACCCCGGACGAAGCAATTGATGCCCTTCGGCCGTGTTTGTAATAGAGCCTTTATTAGCACAAAGTTCTCTACTATGTACTTCTTAGATATGGTCTCGAAACATATCGTTGCACAAGTGCCATATGCGTGCATAATATGCATATAGTACCTCACGTCTTCTATGCAGAGCCTTTGCATGAAACATCGAATGCCGGAAACATGGGATACTCTTAATAGCTTTACAATATGTTGTCATGAACTCACATTTTCCGGTTTCTGCATTCGAAACTGTACAGTGCGTTGCATGCTTGTACGTGCCACGTACTTACCCCGGGACTTGGTGCATTGGTGCATTTCGACCAGCTACATAGATAAGACGGCAAAAGCATCCCTGCTGGAAGAATGCATAGTGTCAATTGCCACAGAATCGGTCCGGGAGAGGCTGAGAGATTATGTGCAACTAGATTAGTTATTCTGATAGACCGTTAAGACAGCCTTACTAATGATGAGGCAAGCTTGCTCGTGAGGGTAGGCTCAGAAGCAAGAAACGCATGTGAAACTTCATGTGCCACACCTCATGTTAAGGTAACTTCGAGTGGGTTGTTTAATTCGCCTCAACTCGGCATACCAAACACCCTCGCAAGCAACGGAAACCTCGAAACATCCGAATATACTAGGCAACGAATGGTTCAGCTTTTGTTCAGCTTTTGAATCGACTTTCGAATGAGGATTCCTTTCGGAAGGACAACATCTTATGACCACCAAATTTAGGAATAGCTTACGATGCTCAGTAGTGAAATCGTGAAGGACATAAATTCTGATCACACTTCAATTGACCGAATAAACCGTATAGTGCACTTGAGAGCTCCAATCACCGAGGAATTTATAGAAACTATACGACTGAACTCGCAATACCGATAAGGGAAACCCATGTAAAGGAAAAGAAGGAAGCTCCCCGTTCCTCAGAGCCCGATATTATGTGCTCTTGCAAAAGCGGACCACTCTGAGGCAATTTTCCTCATGGCCCAGCTAAGAAAGCAATTGTGAATGATTCCCATATTGCTTTAAGCCTGTGGAGCAAACCCCATGCGCGGGCCATTGCTGTCAAAGACAACGAATTGGCTTTTCAATAGGGGGTCACCGAAGATGTTTCTACTAAAACCATCGCTACTCTGAAGCCCACCGAAACAGGAGATCCCGGTGGCGTCTGTCGGGCCAATATTGATAAGTCTACCCGCAACGACGGCATTGTAGCCACTGATGCAGAGCGTTATGTCTGGTAGAACCACGTTGCAGGCAAAAGTGTAAGCACCTTGAGCGTTGTCGTACGCTGCACCCTCAACCTCGCTGTAGTAGGCAGCCACGACGCTATCGTCAACGAGAATCAATGGACTCCTGGTGTCCACGATTCCATGAAGGCTGTACGGCCTAGCTGAGCCGCTACCAATGGTGTAACTCTCCATAGTGATATCCCAGAAGCCATAAGAACTGTCAACCTCGGTATAGGTAATGGGACCAGTATATTTGGTTGCATCTATATAGCCTAAGTCGAACGAACCGGGAACTTGGTGCTTCAGGGTTGCAGTAAAAAGTGGCGAAGCACGGCTAACCTTAACATTCTCAAAGAAGGTGTTTCGCTGGTCTGGCTGGACAGTATTGATGCTATTGAAGGCAAATCCAAGAATTCCTTAGGCACAGTAAGTTAGTAAAATGATGCATGGAATGGCTAACCATCGGATGAGGTATCGTCGAGAAAACGAGCGGTGAGCTTTGCGGCGAGCTGGACGGCTTGATTCTGGATAACAATAGTTCCTACAGCCACGGTGTCGGTGCATACCCCCCCAGATGCCCCCTGAGATCCATCGCCATAAATGATCTCGCAGGTGTCGTTGGCCAAAGCCTTGGAGGTATTGGATAAGGATGGATCATATATCTTGTGGCCCCTTTGTTCCGCCGTGGGGAGAAGAGGAGAAAAAACCCAGAGATCAGAAGAGCCAGTATCAACCTGCAGATTCAAGGTTTGTCCGCCAATGGTAACTGGTGTAAGATATTCCTTATCATTCGATGTGGGAGTAATGATATCGTCTCCGGAACTGTTGGCAGTAACCTCATCATGTACTGGTGTAGCTTTGCCGTATTTACGATCCACTCTAGCAAGGGCGGACGGCCCGTGTCGTACAGCTGGGTATTTGGACTTTTGCTGCAAGGAGAAATTCCCTGAATGCTGATTTCGTAAGGAGATGGCAGCACTCAAAGTGACCATCATGACCAACATCGCGCATTTTGCAATGCACGGCATGTCGTAAAACATCTTTTATATTTAATGACTCTGAAGATCTTTTTAAGGGGTTTTGAGATAGGAGTTATGCAACAAAGGCGATTAAGCAAGAGCAATATATATGGTGTTCGAGCCGTGCGAATTTGGGGGGCGTATTAACAAAGGCCGAGACACGATAGTAGATGAGTTGGTGGAAGGATCACCCTGAATAGATCTACTGATGATCTGCAGCAGAACTTGCATCACAGTCAAACGTATGAATGGGTTGCACCATTGACTGCACACGCCATATTCTGCACTGTGCAGTCTGCAACCAAGGATTGCGAGAAAACTGGATGCGGTACTCAGGAGACATGATGATGCTGCACGTCAGTTACCATGCCGAGCTTCGCTTTCAAGAAGGGTTTTCTTCTGCAGGCACTTTTTACTCTGGGCCGATGGACGCAGTATCTAAAGCCTCAGGATGCATATTCCGTTACACCAGTAAATCCACTACTGTGGCTCTTGGCGAACGGTTGGGTTATCATGTTTTATCCTGCTTACTGGTAGTCGTCGTTGCTGATCAGCTCTGTATAAGGACGAAGGACAAGGCGCATACATACATGACTGAGGTGATTTCCAGAACTTGTACGTCAGGAGGTGGCGTGACACTATCTTCATCCTACGCATGCAGTGCCTCTCCATATCAATTCCTTAATCATACTTCGATTGGTTCTAGAGCCTTTGATTATGCCGGCTGTTAACAATATAAAACGCGAATCTTCGTTATAGATGGGTGGATCTTCCCAGACCTGCAGGCGTCAACAAATCAGAACCGTTTGGCTTGAAGCCAAAAGGCAAAACTGTTTCTATCATCTTAGACTACAGCTTTGTGCCTCGACAGACTCAAGTTAGTATATCCTGGTTCAAGACCCAAGAATGATTGACATGCTTCTATCTGTTTTCTTATCGGGTGTTATAGTTTGGTCTGTTGTGTAGGGGTAATGCGAGTGCCCTAATCGTGCCTTCCTCAGCATTAACTACTGATACCGTAAATGACACAGATCAACTGGGTCCTGCCAGATTCGAGGGTATTTCGTTCCCGTTGGCTCTTGAAACGCAGGATGAAGATCAGCGAAGACCTACATCACGCTAACAAGACTTCACGAGAACACGCGCCTTGTCCTCCTGGGCTTCGCTAACAATGCCAGGGCTGTTGGCTTCGTAGGTGCAGGCAGCAATTCGAGAGTGATCCTTGAGGGTATTTGGGTATTCTCATTGTGCCTCTCTTCGTTCGTTTGAAACGCGATGACATACTTCTAGGTAATCTAATTCCTTGTTTTATGGCAAAGGACTTTCTATATGCCAGTCTTACTGTTCACCGATTAGTCCGTCTAATACCAACGTCTCACATTCACTTAGCCTTAATATATATCTGGAGTTCCAAGTACAACCCTTATAGCGGTCGTGTAGCAGTCTTCCTATTCTTTTCCAAGTAGTGCTTCTTAGCTTTGAGTTATAGCTCCAAGCACTTCTCAACCCTCCGTACATTCAGACTCCTCGAAGACCCGTTGTCCTTACAGCAGCATCCCAAATAAACCTCCGTTGAAGATGTTGACTTGGTTCATGAAAAGCTCAAAGACAGTAAAGCACTATTTAAGTCCACGTCACTTTGAGGGGAGAGAAAATAACCTTCTACCAACACAACTACCTGCATCTGGTAAGCAATGTTGTGACATTCTTTTATGAAAAGCCGCAGCTGAACCGAAGGCGCTAGATGATGCTGAAAACAATCAGAAAGCTCATTCCTCCTTTTTTGGGACAGAAGATCGGCAGAGTACCGTTACCTCAGAAAGGGCGTCCAGGTACAGGATAAAAAGACGTCCTGTAGCAAGTCCGGCGCAGTTGGAAGGACCCTACTCGAATCTGTCGGTTGGAATTGAAACCAACGAGGTCCCTGCAGACCTACCACGTTCCGCAAGCACTTCGTCGATAGAAGAAGAGCAACACCATTCAGTGTTAGAAGTCGTGGACTTCGAGCATTTTGTTGCATCTGAACCAAAACACGAGCGCGAACCGACACTTTCGAAGCCAGCCATATATACAAGTTGCGGTAAAATTTTAGGAGATTCCCTTTTGCCTGAACCCCATAGTGGTCTGCATAAGGAGTGGATTCCTTTCATGCTCCGCAAGACTGTGGCTTCTCTGCTAGCAGTGATACTCTTTATGCTCGTTGGACTCTTGGAATTCTTAGACCGATTCGAAAAAAAAAGGTATCGTTGACGATCTCATGTCCATCTTCACTCAAAGGCTCTTTGCTGTGAAAAGACTTCTCTGACCATTCCATCAGACAGGGTTTCTCATCAGATCGCGGGATCATCAATGTGGCTATCCGGTTTGTACCAACCATACTTGTGATTCTTCTGTCTTTCACCTGGCAAATGCTGGTCATCGATTTGAAAAAGGTCACCCCTTGGGCTGCGATGACTAGGAAGTGGACTGAGCCTAGAGAAAGCATTCTTGCCAATTACATCGACGACTTGGAGATTATGTCTGTCTGGAATTCGTTCCGCCGCAAGCATTGGGGTATTCTAATCGCCCTACTCGGAGGGTTCCTGTGTGGTAGCTTGGTACCCTTTGCAGGTGGACTTTTCTACGTCGACCCTCTCCACGAGTCCACTTATAATTCGACACTAGTGAGAACTTCTCGATTTGAATTCAATGGCTCATTGAACGCCTTTGATCTCTCAAGTCCAAAAAAAGCACAGCAAGAAGCGGCTGTGACAGAAAAGGACCAGTTTGACTTACTATCTCCCTGGACGTCCAGCGAATATGCTTTCGAAACCTTCAACCTCTCTGATACACACCACAACGTAGCACTGTCTACAGATAGTGCAGCTTTTGGAGGAACTCTCGCTTGTGATATCATCAACTACAACACCAAAGTCACCCGGGGGTGGTATACCCAAGATCATGCTTCCGAGGATCCAAGAGCAAAAACCCCTGGACTCTTGACGAATGTTGAGCTTATTCCAAACGAGGAAGACATGGTTAGAATCGGTTGCAAAATCATTCCGGCTTTCTATCCGAAAGTTATATTCTCAAGACCTAGCGATCAATCAGTGAAAGTGCTTCCAGCAGCATGGATGAATGTAACAAACTGCTCCAACACTGAAGAGACACTTTTGACAATGACGACAATGGTATTACTGGGTGCTAATGTCAACGACACAGCGATAGAATTTAATACCAAGGGTTTGCTTTGCAGGCATCGTTTCAGCATAAGAACGCTTGAAATCGTTGTCAATGCTTCTACCGCTGAGTTAATGAAGATTACACAATCATCGAATACTTCCACTCCAGTTGACATTGGTATTGACACTGCCACGCTTGATGGTGTAATGAACCGGCAAGGCCTGTCCTCTGATGAACTCGACAATTACAACACACTAGTTCCGTTACCAGATGTACTGAACGTCGCGCGTCGCGGATTGTATGATGAATTTACCGGTTTTATAGGGAGGGATCCTTGGTTCACGAGGCTTATCCACGGAAATGTCACGAAAATGTTCGAATATACTACTGACATGAAAGCTCTAGCGACCGATTCATCGCAACTTTTCCAAAGCACTATGGCACAGATCGCGAATGTCGCTTTTAGGAGCAACGACTCGTCACCGGTACCCGGCTTTCTTAAGACACGAGAGCCACGCATTACGATTCAACGGAGCTCTTTGCTCTTCTTGCAGTCCGCGCTTGGTCTTTTAGGCAGTATAGCTATCTGCTGTGCTACTGTCTTGAGGCCCAAATCTTGCCTTAACGAAGACCCAGCCACATTAGCAGCTCTGTCTATCATCGTAGCCTCCAGTAGAGATTTCCAAAAGCAATTCAAGAACAAAGGCCATCTTGATAGTAGAAGGTGCACAGAGGGACTTGAAAGCTTGAAGGTCAGGCTCAATACTGAGGGGCATTCAAAGCCTTCAATAGAGCTTCAAAATCCCGCTGTAAGTCCACTTGTCGAACTGTCAGCATAGCAAGGACATTGTTAAGAAGAAAATAGTTTCAAGAATCCAGCAGCGATAGTGAGGCAATCAATGAAGGTTACAGGCCTCTCATGTTTTACCTCGCGTCCCGGTCCTGCCTACTTGTCGCGATTATTGGAACAGTGATGACCCTAGGGATCTTGTTAAGGCTCTCAAGCTATCGGTCAGGGTTTGATGCACAGGCCACATTCAGATTACTTGCCTGGTCTTACACACCAAGCGCGATCGTAGTCGTATTAGGATATGCTATAGACGGTGCGAGTAGCTGCACTCGGGCATTAAACCCCTACATGTCCCTTCAACGAGGATCTGTTAGTGGTCAAAGGTCTTTACTCTTCAACCCGGCAGACCGTTCGGCATTCGCTATGTTCTCCTTTCCATATTGGCGAAACCTCGATGGGGCTTTCTTTGCAAGTTCGCTAGTCGTTATTATATATCCGGTGATTAAGATCATGGCTGTAGGCTTGTATATTCATTCTTTCAGCCGTCATACGTTTACAGCCAACATTGACATCGATCAGTCTTTGATAGCGAACCTCGACAAGATATCTAGAAATACCGAGTCACGAAATGGCTACAGCCAGGTAGCGTATGAATATGCCGTTTGGATGTTAGCGCCAGAGATTCAGTTCTGTTCGCCACCGGGCACCAAAGGTTCACTCATATTTAGCAACCTCACATCTAGCCCACTGCTAAGAGATACCAGCCAAGCCCTAGATCGCGGGGGTTCCCTTTCGGCAAATGTGCCAGCAATTCAAGTGGATGTCGACTGCTCTGCCTATAACAGCGAGGACTTCCAGGTCGTAAGAGAAGGAGAAGTAGTCCGTGTCACCTGTAAAAGTCGGAGCTGTCGAAGGTACTTCTCAGAGACCAAAAGTCCTAGTTCATATGGCCTGCCGGTCAATGCCCATGTGTGGCCCGGTGGCTTCAACATATCGGCTATGCCTGCTTATCGATATTTAGCTTGGGTCCGTGGCTTTGATCAAGCTTTTGGTGACACGGAAGATTACGACCTCGCCCCTATAAGTGGCCTGTTCATGAATGTTGATGACTACGGTCCTAACTCAACAAGTGCAACTCAGCGCTTTAATATAACACCTAAAGCTATCGCTGGGTTCTCCTGCGTTCGATCTCTCAATAAAGTCAATGTTAACGTTACATTTACTCGAGCAGTACAGCAAAAACTTGAAAGAACGTCAATACTTTCAACGGAAATTGCAACCTTTGATGACCGATCGATACTCCCAGCTAATGATCTGCCGCCCCCCAACGTTAGCATGAATTACCCTACAGAATGCGTCTCGTCACCAAACATGACATGTGGATCATCAACAAGCTGGATCACTCCTCACTGGGAAGCCTGGATAGGCGATTACCCGGAGAGAATGCCAACCGGTCTAGGTAGTAACTCCTTCTTAGAAGTTTTGGCGGCCACCACGCTGCAGTATCAGCCTGGCAACAGCTCCTCTTGGAACAGATTATATGAACCAGATCATTTACTTAAAGCGGCCAAAGAGGCATATACCATGTTTAGCACTCAAGTTATTAATGTGCAGCGCATTACAGCTACGAAAATCAGCAATAGCACAGTCCAACGAATAGCGACAATCGATCAACAATCCTTCCGGGCGGTCCAGTCTCGCAATGTTACAATCATACTCATCGTACTTCTCGGTACAACCCTTGCATGTATACTTGTTGCATTCTGGCGTGTGCCATCGAAGGCTGTCATTACTGAAGCACCAAACTCCATCGCCGCGCAAGCCTCTTTGCTCGCAGGTAGTAATCTGGTCCGCAGACTTGAAGTGGAAGGCGTGAAATCGGTGGCGGAAACTAACATCTGGAACGAAGAGGTCTTCAGTATGGGATGGTGGGCGACCGACGAGCCGCAGTCTGGAGTAGAAGGACCTGTAGAGAGGTGGGGAATTGATATTGGTGTTGCGCGTCTGCGCAACACACTGGAGAAGTAGGAGCTTGGGCGGCGCTGACAAGATTGATGAGATGGGACAGATCGCATAGTCGATTAGCCGGATATTTGGAGATTGGAGAGTTTTTCGAAGTGTCATAAGGGAAGAAGTTACGAGGGAATAGGATGCAATAATGCAAAAGAGACTTTGTTGTTCTGGGGTTTTTTCCTTTTTAATTTTGCGCTTCTCAAATGTGCTGATAACTTGATATCCAATATATTACCTTTACTCTTTCGTCTTCGTGTTCAGCGATGAAAGGGTCGTTGTTGACTGATCTTGTGGGGCTGAGCCCTGTCGAAACGGCTTAATCCGGACAACCCTATCGCAATCCCTGCCCGCCCTCGGGACTGTTCAGATTCATCATATTGAGGACATTCGTAAGACTTGCTCATTCCTGGTGTTAAAGATACCCTTGCCCTTCAAAATGGTCGAGTTCAAGCTACCATCTACGTTACGAGCAGACGAAAAAATCGCGTCTCAACCTCTCGAGTCATGGCCTCCCTAATCTATGCTGCGGGCGCCGCTACATACGATAGGTAAGCTGTTATCTTCTGGATTTCTCCTCTGCTTCCCTTGAAGGCTCTGATCATGGTAGCTTTACATGGATCTCCTCTGAACACAGATACCCTAGCTGACCCACCACCAGAATCCAGAAGATCTTCACCGCGCGTCGCGAACGCAAAGAAGCCAACGCAGCCCTCTTCGCCCAGCAAGAAGCCGCCAACGCAGCTCGAATCGCCGCATTGCAAGCCAACACCTGTTTTTGCTCCTCCAGCGATTGGGATGGGCGAAGCCACAATGATGGATGCGCACAGGCTGCGGCCGCCGCTAGAGAACGTGAAAGAGGAGGACTGAACAACGAGCCTGCAGATATTGAAGTAGCGGAGCCTAATGGCCCACCGCCAGTATACATGCTTGTGGACGAAAATGGGCAGATGATGGTGGATAAGCATGGCAGAAAACAGAGATGGCAGGGGAGGGGATTAAGAGCGCTTTTCCAGAGAAAGAGGGGCCAGGGGAGGATATGGTTCGCGTGGGGTGACTGGACAAGAAACGAAAGCGTATCGGTAACGAGTGGGTAATAGCCTTGGTCCTTGGCTTTGTAGGTCAAAGTGTCGGCTATCTTGATTTTACCGAAAGGTGTAAATTGTGTTTTTGTAATGCCTTGTACTGCTGGCACTGCCACCCGCACAAGGCTCTTGTTGTCTCTAACATGCTATAATCGATCAGCCTAGACTGAAGTCCAGGTCCTTTCTTCTTGGGTCGAAAGCTAATTTTATTCTTCACAGCATCGGGTTATCCTTAACTCTCTTTCATTACCTACTTGCCTATCTAGAATCTCGCCTTCTTATCGCAACATCTCAGTCTTGCTTCATCTTAGCTCCATGCGCTAATGGACAGACACAGAATGCTTGGTGCAGATATAAGGCATCTGATGCCTCGTTTTGTCGCCTTCCTCCTACGAGTCATGCTTTCATCTGCTTATTGGTGCCCACACTACCTCAGCGGCTTCGTGGTGTGGATGCACAAGGCTGCCTGGAAGCGTGTCCATATCATTGGTGGATCATCTACGTCAGGCTGCATTACAGACGGGTTAAAACCCGAAGTCAAGAGGGCTGCATAAGCTCTCTACACTTCACGTATATCCAGCTCATGTTATAGAGCGGCAAAGGATTCAACATCCGCAGTCGCACATCTCTTGATTCGACATTGATTTTATACGATATGGACCCTCTATCAGTCGCTACTTCGATCGCCGGACTAATAGTTGCAGCGTGTCAAGTGTCTAGCCTCTTGAAGGATTTTGCAGGAAGTGCAAAAGAAGCTCCCCATTCGGCGCGAGCTGTCTTCATGGAAGTTACAGGCATCAGTGTTTGTCTCAATCAGCTTCAAGGATATGTATTAGGGAAACAGGAGACCTTCAGATCCCGAAGATCACTCATCATGATTGAGCAAGTCATTGTTGTTCTTACCGACTGCGTTTCTATTTTCTCCGAGCTGGAGCAAACCCTGGAGATTTTAAAGACGGATCAGCCAATGAAAGTCATAGACAGATTGAAATGGACCATGAAAGAGGCAGCAATCGGCAGACTCCTACAGCGTCTTCAGACCTCTAAAGCGTCACTAACCTTTATGCTAACAACATTGACTTGGTAACTTACGCATTTAACCCTAACGTGCATAGACAGTGCAAAAGAAGGCTGACCGACTTATGCTTTTAGTACCTCTATGGACGGGGCTTTGGCATCGACCAGAAACCTGAATACTCTTGTTCGCCAGGTGCTCAAGTCCAATGTGAATATGTCCCATAGACTGAGAAGCATCGAACGCATGCATCCTGCTCTAGCTGCCTCAACCGCTCCTTCGAGTGACAGTCTGGGGATTAACGCGCAAGGCAGCCAACGAGCAACAAGTCCAGCATTCTTTAAGTTTGCTTTTGAAGAAGACCTCCAAACCTCTAGGGTCTACAAAAGGGTTGCCCTGGACGAGTCGAGATTCTCCAAATCATCTTTCAGCAATTCTATCGGGCACTCCTTTCTATCAGGTTTGAGTCTCTCGGACGTCTCCGATATCAGTGCCATTTCCTTGCCTATTTCGCCAATGGAGCTCTGGAATCATCATCGTTACGGTTCCGGACACGAGAGGAAAATTGATCCTGGTGCATCCCCGTTTGAGGCATGGTACAATCCATCATCAATGGTAAGGCAGTCTTTTCAGCAGCTCTGCAATAGGGAAAGCTAACAGCAGGGTCAGAAAAGTGCATTCATACGCACTGCCTATTTCAACGGACAGTATACCAATCAGTACGCCCAATCCAAAGTCTCTGGCCATCTAACGTATAGGCGGTTTACTATTACCACGCCTCATTGCTCCCCGATCTTCACCGAGGGAGCGAAGCTGGCACAGATCTACGAAGAGCCTACAGGAGGGAGAGATCAAGAATCTTCAAAAGATCAGCACTCAGAAGCAGAAGACAAAAGTATTAAGTTTGCAGATCCTTATTGCAGTAGTGTTGAGGTTACGGGTTCCCACTCCAACATTCCTGACCCTATGAAAGATCTCTGGGCGAGGAGGCCCAACGTTGCAGAGAGAAAGCGGAACGCACTGCCTTCACATGCGGGGAACGCCTTAGCCTGGAAACGGACGGTGCTAGATACCTTGAAAGAGGTTCCTTACTAGCCCCATGCGGAATGTTCTATATGTAGGATTTCCTCGAGTACGGCCCTCTTATCTGTTATTTTCTGCCACCTACTTCAATCTGAGTCTTAACTAATATGAAGTAGGAGCGAATTGATCGAAGGATATATCAATGTGCTGGCAAAGACTGGACATTTGACTTCGGCGCCATAATGGTCCTCTGTGCCCTAATTCAACCCTTATCATACTGTACGTTCCGACAGCCTTGTCATTTGAAGAGCCCGTACCTCTCACACTTTACAGGCAAATCTTAATTAAATTCACATTATATAAATTCAAACATATACAGTCTATCGCTAGGTAACTTCACGCCTTCGGATACTCACTGCATCTTGTAGTTTCGTAAATGATGTAACGGCAGTCATAGGCTCGATGATGCAAAATTATGGAAGTTGAACGGTACATGATGTTTGTTTATATGTCAACTAATATGTTAATTGTTTGATGATGCTCATGGGCTGTATAGCAGGTTTAGCTGACTTTGCTCTCTTATATTCATCGAGACTCATCCCAGACACCTTCTGACCGCGCTCGATCCACCTTTCACCAACGGTCTTGGCATCTTCCCCTTCTCACTTTCTCCAAGTCTCTTTCCTTTTTCATTTCTTGTATCTTCGAATATCTTGCACTTCCTTAAAACCCCTAGTACCACGTACGAGTATCTTGCACATACTGTAACCTACCTATGGTACGGTCCTGTCCCATCGAGCTCAACGTTCCCAAATCTTATGCTTTCCGACCCTCTTCTTTCGCCGTGCCTGCTATTGAATCTCAGATCTCATACCTAACCGTCGGCCGCGTTTCGGATGCTGGCTCAGAAGCAGCCCCATATTACAACTTTGGTTCAGATATCAGATGTAGAATCACAAGAGCTTCCGCGAAAGCTCAAGGAAATGAAGCCGAGTAACGTCCAACGTGACTTGGCCCACGCCACGAAGGTCAATAGAAAATATTATATGAAGGCGTAAACACGCTGATATCTATCCTCCGTCCCTCTCCTCCAGAAAGTCATTCAAGGCCGAATCGGTAGATGACTTCTCTTTTCTCGTCCAGGCTCCATCGAAACGATTACATGTTCAGGAGGATATCGGCAGTACAGATAGTGACATCTGTGCTTAGTTGGAAGAGGTCTCCTACGCTGGAGCCAAAGAAGGGAAGGACATCAGCATGCCGCGGCGTCTGTGCAACATAGGGGCGCTGATGGGTAATTAGCAAAGGATGGTGGCAATGGCCTTCATCAGCTAAGGCGCACGGACAGGTCTATCTTTATATCCGTGACCGATAAGATTTTGGGTACGTTGTTTGGATACTTGGGAGGAGGCCGCTAGAGAGTAATATCCTGGGATATGAGTTTATATGGAGCGAGATGAAGCACGCTAGTATGTGATCGGAAGCTCGGGAGATGAAGGAGCGGTTTGAAGTAAGTGGGAGTGAGTACATGAAGAGTATGTTGAAGTATGTGACGACGGAGGTCGGGGAGGACATTGTGTACTAGATGGAGCTTGGGTGAGAAAGGTGGCGCAGAGGTTATGTATCCTAAAGATATGGGTGTGTAATGCCAAATCCAGTAGAAGAGAAGTTAAACGGTCCGTTTAATCAAAAGTGAATTTATTGACCACCAATACTGACATGCATAGAACGAGGACAACTTCTTCATTACGCGGCCAGGTAGATTGTGGAAACCGTCATTTACTGCCCTATAACAGCGAGTTCTACTTATTGCTGTTCCTACATACGCCTTCCAAAACATAGTAAAAAGGTTTCACAGTGTCGCAGTGGCGCCATGCTTCTTTAACAGGGCTCTTGTATAGTAACCTTTGACACCCGTACGGTTCGCTATATCCAGCGCCGTTCCATATTTGCTGCTACAGACATTCACATCTGCCTCCTGTCTGAGGAGTAGCGCAATGATATCGTCATATAGAATAGAGGCCAACGAACAAGGCTGAATATTTGAAAGACCAACTGCAGCCGCAATTAGAGCAGTTTCAAATTCTCCTCGTTGGAGCTTGACGTCAGCCCCGTGATCGACAAGTATCTTAACGATACTGTCTTTCCCTTTGTGGCATGCCATTTGGAGTGCTGTGCCAAGCTCTGGGCAAGATTCATTAACGTCTGCACCGTAGCGCAGAAGAGAATGAACAATTTCCTCTAGTTGAACATCCCTAGCATAACGTCCACTGATTGCGTTCTGCAATACCGTGCAGGATATCTGTTGTCTGTCAGAGTATCTATGTACGTGACATCCTTGCGGTACACGCCGCGGCATGATGGCTTCACCGCACTCGATTCACATGACGATTGGGTAAGGTACCAAACTTCAAGGCATCGAAATGCTTTAGCTACTTCTGGAATTCTCGGAATCACGGTTTCGGAATTGGGAAGATCGGCTTCCAGCAACCTTACGGCTTAGGAGAATTCTGTTTGACGCTCGTTCCAGCACAGCCAGTCAAGTGTCAACATTCCGTAAAGTGCTGCACTAGCATAGTCTGTGCGGTTACCTTGATACATCCCTCAGCCCCTGTTACTAATTTGCTGCCACTTGAACTGTTCTCAGCTATCAAACGTACGCTTCAACCGACTAAAAATTAGCGGATCATTGTACCGGCTCACCATTCTGGAGGGCTATGATAATTGCTTCAATCTTTTTTTTGATTCGCTCTCAGTATATCTGGTAAGAGCACAATGCAATCAATCCGCCGAGAGAATCTTTGTTGCGATGTTTTCTTGACCAATGATCCATGTTGCTCGTGTGATATCTTGATCAGGTCCTACAAAGTTCTTCTTCACACTTGAATTTTCTTACACAGCAATACAGAGTGTGCTCGGACCAATGACTCTTCTGGTTCCGGGTAGAGCACTGTGTAACCTCAAAGTTAGGTTCCTATTCAGCAACAACCAAAATATCAAAATGCCCCCATATGACCTCGTGTACCAACAGTAAATAGCCTGTTAATGTCACTGGCAGCACCTTAGGGTCACCCATGATATTACCAAATGGAAGTGTGAGAAGGTTGAAGAGAACGACGCGTAAGGGCAGGCTCAAAGATGGTTGAGAGGAATGCTCTGGAGCAGTCTCGTTGCTTGAGTTTGGGCGAGGGCGAGGCCAAATCGCAGCTTCTAATAATGGCGTGGACTCAAGCGTAATGATTTCGGGTACCTGCGCCCCTCCAGGACCTTGCCGATCACTTATGCACGCCATACGAAGCAAGACGCCCACACTGCAACGATGGCGTGTCGTGGTGTCACTGGGCTTGATTCTCGTGCTGCTGTGCCAACATCGACCAGTATTTCGACCTCCACGCATTGGCGTCGTGCCAATTGCCAGTGGCCGACCGACGAGGAAGGAGAAGGCAATAAACCAACAGTACCTCAACCCTCAGGAAGAGAAGGTCCTCACACAAGAAGGACTACGAATGGCTGGAAATGATCATCCGTGGCGGGTGTAACATCTACCAATTCTCGCGCAGTTGATTGCCCGTCAGCGATCCTCCGTGTTTCCAACTTCCGCCAACGATCACGAGATATGTACACCTTGTATGAACTGGGCACAGTGGTTTCTCAGACGTAACCTGGAACCCAGACCCAAAAGACTGAAGGCGATAGACCTGAAAAGGCATGGGCCAAATATATATGAGAAGGCGGCGGATTGGTGCACCATCATCGGACGAGAGTTTCACGACCCTCGTTAGCTTTCGTACTTTGACAACAATAAAGCAATCTGCTGGATTTCCCAAGTTTCTCAAACCTATCCCGTCCTCAAGGATTAAGCGCTTATTTCATCCGCCCTTCTAACAAGTGTCTTTTGGACCACGACAAGTCATCTGTATCTTCATGTATAATTTCAGCATCGCCTCGCGTACACTACTAGTCTCTGCGCTCAATTTCTTGCCATTCGACCTTGTTGAAGTATTCTTTGACGGATTTCTTATGGGATCGGTCGTGGAGTGCTACGAGTAGCGCTGTACGGGCCGCGAATCTATTTTTATAACAATACTGAGACCTCGGGGTTGTTTGAACCATCGTCGGACTACTATCAGAAGCGACCCGTCAGTTTTTCCGGCCAAGTCGTAGACGGGAATAGAAGTGGTGATGATAGGGGTGGGGTATGTCAAGGTGTATAAGTAGGATGGGGCTCCCTTAGATGGATTTGCATCATAAGGTACCTTAGATAAAGTGCTCAATTCACGTAAAATCTCAGCCGCATTGGTCTCAAAGGTTAGTCTCTGGCTGGAAAATCTGTATCTAGGTTAGGGGCCTGAGCTGATGCATATTCTTATCAGTACTACTCGTCGTTGTCGTTGTACGTCTAGCTTTTAAATAGAGTTCAAGAGTTTTCATCACTCGCTTCTCACAATGATTCATCTCCTTCTCGCTCTCGCCACTCTCTTCACCGGCATCACCTCTTTCCAATTCTGGATTGTCGAACACTCCAAAGCTATCCAAGGCGCCGACGTCCACTGGACCTCCTGCCAAAACAACACCGGCGTCGCCAACACGAACCCGGACTACATCAAGGGCATGCAAAAGTGCTTCGACGGCTACAACACCGCCCCCGACAACTGGGATGGCATGAACTGCAACGGCGCCGGTTGGTTCAAGGGCGGGGATGGTGGGTACGCGAACGCGCAGAATTGCTACGCCGCTTGTAAGCCGTGTATCGACGCGTCCATAGCGGGCGGATCGGCGGATGTGAAATGTTGGGATGTGTTTGGGACGCCGGCTCCGATCTCAACGGGAGGGAGTAACTATGGGCCCGGTCCTGGGAAGTGGGTTGGGTGTCATATGGGCTTCCATCCAAGTTAGGCGGTTTCGAACGCATCGGTCTAGTTTCTTGGTGCCTTTGCTCTAGATTGTACATCTATCGGTAGCGCTACCTCGAGAGACAATGGAAGAAGGAAATATGTTGCATCGAGAGATCTTCAGTGACCACACCGAGAAAATTAAGGACTTACCTTTTAGAAAGTGCCAGGAAAGATTGCAGATTAAGATTTAGTACGAGTGCCATGGACGCGACTAATACGATCGGTAATGACATGATTGGAAGCTCAGTTCCTCCGGCAGTGATCGCTCATAAAGAGACCTCAAGTAAATCTTGCTACTGGTACTGATCACTGCTTATTGTCTACCACAGTTCTGACTTTCCTTCAAGTTGGACCATGGGACTTCTTGCCATTTATAGTGGGCCACGTTTCTGCTCAGTGCAGCAGATGGCTTTATCGCCGGTCTAGTTACATTCGCCAGGAGCATGGGAAATCGAGACCCTGTACTCAAATTCGTAGTGCAAAATAGGATTACCACAGACAGCAAGAATGGCTGCAAGGTTGCACTGATACCTGCATGGAAGGTCCGCTTTAGAATTATAGCAAAGTCACTGAATGCAAAAGGAATTACTGGCAATGGTTTTTATGTTTTACAGTGGTCTCTGAACTTCAACATTTGTATAGATTCATAAGTTCCAAACGCTTTAGCCCCGGCGTCGGCCCCAACTAGCGCGCGTACTGTAAGATGACTCCTGGATTTGTCCATACCTCAAAATCAAGCTCGACTACTTAACGCTCTCCCTGGAGACGTCGTACGAGTCTACCTGTCTGTCTTCTGTTAACGGCAAGACAAAGTTCAATCGGACCGCGGATCAGACGGCTATCGAGACCATGTGCATGGGATGGCTGTTCAGCTTCACTTAGTAGATTTGATATGCTTCTGAGCCTACGACATTATGTGAGAGTAGATGTAAATCGACTATCCATTGGCCCAGTGTCCCACATGTCAAAATTCCACTGTGCATCTGGTTAAACCTAACCAGATGAACATATAATGATATAAACATAATCTGAAGCTACGTTCAGGGCGACCCTGTCTAAGCAGTAGGTGGAGGGGTGTAAACAGCCAGAGAGATGCCAGAGGGTAGGCCAGCAGTGCACCCAGGGGGGATACCTCCCTGGCTATAACCTTGCTCTTCCTCCTCACACCAAACTGTTGGCGTCCATTCAACAGGCTTGTTCATGTCGAAATCTTGATGCACGTCCAGATAGTCGTTGTAAACGCTTTCATTGTGAGACACGCCTGCGTTGAGGTAGGCTGGATCTTGCCAGCAGAACCCGAGGGGCCAACCGACGTCGCAGTTAACGGCAACAAAGACGGTCACTCCCACAGGCCCTCCATGAGAACCAATATACGGTGTTTGCTGACACCAGTCGCCAGTAGTCTTCATGGTTCTACCGCAGATGAAATAGTCTCTGTTGGGCTGGCTGGCATAGTCTACCTGAGGGACCTGGTCAGCGTAAGTTAAACTTCCACAAGTACTACAGAATCGTCAGCAGGGCTTTTCGTCTAGAACTAAAAGAAGACGGGAGTTTCACGTTATATAATATGGTATAAAGGTCCAGTAGCCACATTTGTTAGACGCAATTGCGGGTTTTGTGTTTGTGTGAGCTGTTGCGTTTGTGTACGTGGTGCTGTAGGACCAAGTCGCACCGGCATTGAACACGTTTACGAGGTCGGATGGGCTGAGGCCCTTTATCTCCCGTTCTTCCGAGGTTCTTTTTTTGAGAGATATTCCGACGTTGAAAGAACGTGAGTTCTGGACAGCGGTAGACTGCGTAGACACTATCGCACAGGGTGTCTCTGAACAACCGCAAGTTGCTCCTTCAAACGGAATCTCTGGACCATAGTCCCATCGTACGTCGACTTGACAGAAGGCGGCACACTATGAATGTGTTATGCGGGAACGCTCCTGTAACAGGAGAAAAGCCTTACCCCGTTGTCCGGAGTGAGAGGTCCACAGTCGCCATTTCCATCCAACTTGTTTTTCGCTGGGCAACCTTGTACTCTCTGTGATAAAGACATTTCTTAGTATCCCATGCCTTAGTGACTTTTGAATTACGTCAATACAGACCTGACCTTTGTTTGTGTATTGCGGGTTCAAACAGGTATTCAGCTGACTATTATCGACCGACTGTGGTGGGTCTCCGCGAGGTGTCAGATAAGTTTCAGTCGAGGAGCCAGGAACAGATCTCAAAGCAACTGCAGTAACTCTCAAAGCAAGAACCGCAAGGCTAAATAATGTGATTGTTGGACGCATAATGACCAGTTGATATGTAGGAGAAGTTCAGGCGCTGATATCAATCTCTATGAATCTTCGAATATTTTGTAGATAAGGGATGAACTCTTTAATAGGCACAACAACTGTTCGAAATGATTACTGCTGCGAGAAGTACTACGCTTGATGGAAGTTTGTCTTTTATAATGGTCAAGCAGCCGCAATGACTGGAGCAGCAGACGATGGGGGAACAGAAAAGCCTTGAAGGAATGTTGGGTTTCAATATTTCTGAAGGATTAAATCCGTTCGAACTATAACAGATGCAAGAAGGATGTTAAACCTTGAAATCATCAAATGCAGAGATGACTTTGAAACAAGGAGGCTAAGGAACAAAGATGAGCTCAACACTATACAGCATGACAAGATGCATAAGGATCATCCGACATTAAAGTGGCGCTGACCTTTCACCTTGGACACTTCAGACTCTCAATAGGGTTGACGTTGGTGTACAATACAAGTTGGAGGATCACTGCTCAAACCCCTTGGAGAAATAAAAAAAGGGTGTCGTCTCGGAGGGACTTCAACGCCAGAGATGCTTTGAGCTGTTTCGAAAGTATTGGAAATCTGTTCTGGTGGCCTCAACTTTACGCTACTACGTGAGGAGGTTGGGCTGAAGAGGATGGCACGACGAAGGCTTTTGGGATCCATCTAGTAGCGTTTGACCAGGGAAAAGCACATCTTGCCACATCGAGAGATTCCGAGTAGTGCCCGACCTAACAGAACAGGGGCCATGGCAGCAGAAACTGTAACCTTTCCAAGATCACAATCAGCATGTCTTAATTTCGAATATTAAGGAAACCGAGTGCTGATGGAATATGGTACTGCGGTCCACATTACAATACCTTGGACTGCCTAGTGTTGAAGATATTGTTGTTCTCAAGACTTACACGTTGGGCTACGAGCCAGTTCCCGCTGCTGTTCATGTACGTTAAAGCAGTGTTGCCTTTCATAGTAGTATTGTTAAAGGATCTGAAACTGAGCGTAGAGACTACTTTGTGGTTCTGGCTGACTTTCAACGCTGATTGATGCTCTAAATCTTGCGAGAATGGCTGAGCACATTATCATTTATTGTTGTTGTGATACGGAGGGCTCCAAGAACAGATGGAACGCCTCGGGATGATGACTAATCACTTCACTCTTGCGCCGACTTGGCGCTGACCAATGAGGTTAGCCCCTTAGCCGCCAGGATGAAACTCTATGTACCTCAGGTACAGTCTGCCTTGATCCTTCGCGCATCCTCCTGCAAACAATGCTGCGACTCTTTTGATTCAGGTGACTAACCATGTTGGCCCGTAGCCACTTGAATGCATACAGCTCTACGGAGTACTGTGTATAGGCAGCTGACACGGCAGCAATGCTGCGCCTCCGATTCTGCCATGAGAGTTCATGAGCGTTCAATGTCCCGACAATTGTATACCCATCAACCTTCCGTGAGTCCAGTCGAATTATTTTCGATTGCTCCCTCTCAAAGTCCTACGGCGGAAACCACTACAACATTTCAAAGCATGTTTTCACCACGTCCTTTTCCAGTGGTTACTTTGCTGTTACACGCTCTTTGCCAACTGCATCTGGTCTGCTCCCAATCCAATATGACCACATCAGCACCTACAGCCAACTCTACGATTGCAAACAGCACTATTACTCAGCCTCTTCTCTGGAACTTCACCTATCCGAACACCGTCTTTGAGTCTGTACAGCTCGTGTCTTACAAAGATCTGATCAGAGCATCGTGGACACCCTTACCAGCAAACGAAACAACCACTCTGCAGATCAACTGTTGGAACCGAAATGGCACCACCACACCAATATGTTTGTCAAAATACCTCTGGTTCGCAACATAGATGCTGACCAGAAGTGTAACCATAGGGTTCACGAATCCTCCTGACTTCACTTCTAATATTACTACACTCCCTGCTTTCTCGCATACAGACCACTTCGACGTTTCTATTGCGCCCTACAAAGCATACGATCCCTGCGAATTCCTCCTTCTCAATACAATTCACGGCAAGGCGACTGATGCCATAAGTGGTACTTTCGGCATCAATGATACTGCTGGAAAAGATGGGCAGACGTGGGCGCTGGATCATCCAGCGCCGATGGGTCATATCATGGACAGCTTCCACGGGGGTTCTGCTGCAACAGCAAGACTGTCTGGGGGAGCTATCATGCGGCTCATTGGCTTGACCTGTGTAAATGTTATGATGGTAGGAATAATACTGTAGAATAATACTTCAGTCACATCACGTAAGCGCTTGGCATTTCCCCTCACCCTAGAGGCTCTAAATCGGAGAAATTTGATTAATACATACGGATGTCCATGTCATAGCTTCAAGCAATGAGAGCCGCAATTGGAAGATTGAAGATCTCTACTAGCTCGGAAGCTTTGCCGATCTATCTACAAACTATTCACAAATTCTCCAAGACCACTGTTGGCACACGCCACCTGTTCTTGTATACGAAGCTTCCATCATTCAGTTGTCCGCCTTTTCTGCCACTGCGTACACGCTGTTTATCGGGTTTCCTCTTGTGATGATTGGGAAGATGCTGGCAGCCACAACTCGTAGGTTCTTCGTGCCATGCACAACCAATCTCTCGCTCATCACACCTCCTTTCTCTTTCGGTAGCATGGCACACGTGCTCACGAGATGTTAATTCGATATAGCAGTGGTTCGAACAAACTCCTTAACCGCGTCAAGATCCTTCAGGTCTGTGTCTGGGGAACTACGTTTCCCATCGGGCTTCAAGAAGGATGCCAATGGCTGTATTTTGACAAGTGTCTGCAGATATCGAAGATGTCGAGCAAATATCTCGACATCGAGTTCCTTACTAAGGCACTGGGGATCGACAGACGGGTTTTGCTTGGGATTGGCTGAAGTAAGGTGCACGGCGCCCTTGGACATGGGCTGCAGAAGGCAGACTCCCATGGTGATAAAATTACCATGCATAATAGCTTTGGTTATATCCTTGGGGTTGGCTTCACCATCAGCCTCGAAATTGCCTTGTACTGAGTAAGTATAAAGCATGGCCGAACCTTCGTCGCTAGTTTTGTTGAGTGAACGGATGAAACTGTTCATCGTCGAACCATTGGCATTTGCATGGCTCTCCTCAAGAGGCAGTTTTGACTTGGCTCCATCATCTGCGTCAACGACATTCACGAAAGGAATGAAAGCTATTGAATTGACTCCGGGATTGGCGAAGGGTCCTGATGTGTTAGCCATGTACGCTCCCATAGCTGCCTGCATAGCTGGAGGATCGTTTCAAGCTAGGTCATCGATTGTTTTGACTCCGTCTCTTACCTCAAAGCTGAATCCAGTCATGAGATGATCTTGTAAGTTTTCTCCGACCCCAGGATTGTCAACAATGGTATCGATGCCAAGAGATCCCAACAAATCGGCAGAGCCGATGCCGGAAAGCTTCAGCAGCTTTGGTGACTGAAAGGCACCGGCAGCCACGATGACTTCCTTACGAGCTCGAACGGCGACTTCCTTCTCCTCACAAGTAAATTTCACGCCTGAGGCGGCGACGGCGCCGAATGCATCTGTCTTTTCGAGAATTATCTCGTGGACATTTCCACCCATCACCAGATGCAGATTTGAGCGTTGGCTGGCGGGCTGATAGTAAGCTACAGCCGAGTAGCTTCGCTCTCTATTGACAGGATGGATGGTTCCAAGGCTCTTGTAATCTTCAGTGACTTGGCCGGAAAATGAATCTCCGTGGAGGCCAAACCCAAGCGTCTGGAAGATTTTGAACCAAGCATCAGGCAAAGCATTCTCTGCATTATCTGAAAACGATACTTGTAGAGGGCCCGATGTGCCCCGAATAGTATCGTTGATGTAATCGAGCCCCAGGTGATGGCGGGCAGGTTCAGATGGTACTGTGAGGGTATGGAATCTTCGGTAGTAGGGCGCTAATTCCTCCCACGCCCATCCCGAATTTCCCAAATTCTCCCAGGCATCAATTTCAGCTTTCGATGTGGGGATAAGTGCCTGACCGTTGATAGCACTCGAGCATCCGAGTACACGGCCTTGCGGATGACCGATAGTTCATCCTCGAAGACCCTCCTACGCGAATAGACATGTTAGCTTCTTGTTAGGTATTGAACTCCAGAATTGAAAGAAGACAGACCTGAGGTTTCGTGCCGAAGCTTCAGTCGCACTCGGAACCCAGTAGAGTCGGCCATCTCGCTGGTATGGAAACTCTAGGATCACTAATGTGATTGTCGCCAGCTTCGAGGACAAGGACGTTCACATTCGGATCGTCGGAGAAACGAGCTGCAACAATCAAGCCGACAGTACCACCGCTCACAATGACAAATTCATGTTCGTCTGCATTCTTAGCCATCTTTATCGACCACTGTCAAGTTGGAACAGCAGATCTGAAGGTGAACGAAAAGCAAAGCCCGGCATCAAGTGTCTAGTGACACCTTATTCCTAGATACAGTGAAGCAACCTTGAATGAAAGACCGCATGTGCTAGGGTCTCGAACAACACATTCGAAACTAGTGAGCTTGATGGCGAGGTAAGCAAGTAGGCGGTTCCCAGAGTACTAGTGGTGCAGTTCAAGGGGCGTGTTATCGCGGGTGGTATAACGCACACAGTCTGCTTTCAGCGGGGTAAGGGGCACAGCTCGCAGGATGACAAGGACCTCAAAGGAAGGAATGATGGGATCTGTATCAGTACAGTGTTCACGAAGGGTGAAGTGGTGAGTAATCGACACGGCATTCACATAAACTAGGATATAACTAAGTATCGCTTGCGATATTTCTGTCCTTGGAAAAGTAGCTGTGATTTTTCCCCTGCGCCTCGGATTCTGAGAGGTAGACAGGAATCTAACGTGCGCGCGTCTTACGTGCAAACCCTTTGGGTTCTTTTTGACAAGGCGGAACATCTATAAACTTGGTTTCACTACCGCAAGTCTGATCTTGTTGACAGATCAAGCTGGGCGCGTCTGCTGCGCCAGAAGAGGGGCTAAGGGTACTCGTACTTTGCCGCCTTAATCGGTCCTAACATAGAGGAAATTTAGGCAGGTCATGGCAGTCCGGAAGGCATCTAGAAGGTCACAATCCCTTACAACCTAATTTTCATGCCGTCGATATGAATACTGCAAACCGCCGAACAGAATTGGGTCGATAACATAACTTAAGTACTCTCGCATTTCCTGACGGCACAGGTACATCTCCATCCCCGCTCCTCGCGAAACACGAGAAGGAATGCTGCTACGACAGCTCCGAATTCGAACAGAACGGCTAGATATCGCTCGACTCGATCGGATTTAGCAGATTATGTTGTCGGCACATTGAAAGACGGTGCTTCAGACTGTGCTCACTTTTCATGGGCCGTGTCCATGATACCAACCGTCCTTGGTGCAGTTAAGTCGAACAAACTGACATTTCAGGGTCAGCGAAGCTTAACCCTGCATGCGTTACGCAAGGGTTCCCACATCCACGATATCTGAGTGACAGCGCCAATGTTGTACGACGGACGATGAGTATTTGGGAGACCATCCTGCGAAACCTGGGCCACGTGCATGGATGTGGGTGAGCGCTTCTGCCTCTACTCACACTTGATGGCTTTTTCGTGTAAGAAGGACTTACAGGACTTAGCTGCCCAGCTTCAACCCGAGCAAAGGGTCTCTACCGTGATAGGCCCACACACGTGGAGAGCTGCGGGCCCCCGTCCTTCTGGAATAGGAGAATGCGAATCCAAGGCTGAGCTAAACGGCGTATCTTTCATACTCGATTTAGTTAGCATACTTATATCGCAATCATTACTTGTCGACGGAAGCCTACACCGGTTACCTCCCTTTCCTTTATCGACTACTAATGAAGTTGCCTTGTTGCCGCTCTTGAAGTCATAGAACCCCCTTTCTCATGCGCTTTCAGTAAAACGTTAGAGCTCTCTGTATGTAAGAAGCTTCGCACCTCTTACGTTCCTCGGCTTTGCTGAAGTTTTTCTCATACGAATTTCTGTGAATATCATTCGATGGGGCTCATCTTCGCCCATGGCGAATGCAAAGGGATAGGGGTTCTAGCTGTGTGCGTCGTATTCTGGATAATCGCTGCTACAGCCGTGGGTCTTCGAGTCTGGGCACGGAGAATCAAGCAACACGTTCTTGAGATCAACGACTACGCCATCTTCCTCGGCCTGGTCGGTGGCATTCTACAGACGCCGTTCAAGTGCCGCTGACGTTGAGATAGTTCCCAACAACTTGCTCTGCTGCAGTCGCGATGGCAGGTAAATTCGCTATTGCACTTAGTTGTGGTCCACGCTTAGAACGTATTAGCCGTGTTAGTCGGTGCACTTGGCCAGCATGTACAAGATGCGAACATGTCGCAACGTATAATATTGAGCAAGGTGCGCAGTCGTCAGCGATTTCCAATTCATCTTTTTAAATCCTTGCTAAAGGTTGCAGATTTTCCTTGGAGCGAAGCCAATATGAAGCGCGTCGAACTCAGCTGTGAAGATATCAATTCTCCACTTGTACATCCGAATATTCCCCCAGCGGACCTTTCGTTCCTTCTGTTGAGCTTTGATCGTGCTAACACTATGCTACTGCATGGTTGTCTTGCTTGAGGCTTTCCTCCTTTGTCGACCTTTTACATACCACTGGGACAAATCGATAGACGGCAAATATGCAGACAAGACACAAGCATTTCTTTCAGCTAGAATTATCAACCTACTCATCGACATTTGTATTGTGCTTATGCTCATGCCATTTCTCTGGAACTTACAAACGCCAGTCGCGAAATTTTTTAGTATTTCGGCCATCTTCAGCATTGGGACCGTGTAAGTTCTTTCTTCACTCTTACGATGTAGTGTGCTGCTCAAGGAACAATGTTCAACAGAAGTGCAGTATACTGGTGGTCACGATTCTTCGCATTGTTTCCATTCAACGACTGAGTTTTCTCGACTTCACCTACTCATTCATAGAAGTTGTATTCTGAAGCATCCTTGAACCGTTGCTCGATGTAGTTAACGCTTGCCTAAATGTTATGCTACCTGCTATTCAAATGATCTTCACGCTCAACGTCTTCGTATGGACAAGAGTCCGCAACTTCGCTTGTAGAATTAGCATTCTTATCACTACGCATCATCTTTTAACTTTATGAATATTTCTTCATTATGATCAAATGCTGATATGCAAAGCTCCTGTATTATTTACCCACAGATCGACGCGGTAATCTGAATCTGCTAATTACCTCGATCAAAAACCCATTAACAAAGGAGGCATAAGTCATTCTAGAAGCACTTCAAGGCCCCCGTCACACTCTCGTGTTCGCGCCTATGACTCAGTTAATGCCTGCGTATCATCCGATATTTTCTGCATCCCGAAGCTCTGCTTCGAAGCTTTCCTCCCTCTCGCAATTGCCATGGCCGCAAGAGTGATGTATGCCAGTACCGCCACCATAATAATAAGACCCAACCAGTCCTTTCCCATACCAATGCCGTAACGAGCCCGATGACCATTCCAAACCGACGAGTTGGGACACCAGGATGGACTTTGCTCTTCGATGTTCGGGGCGGTAACCTCGCAATACATCCAGACGTTGAACTGAATCATCCAGCCGCAGAAAATCACGACGGAGGTAATCAGTGGAAGAATTGGCAGTTGCGATAGAAGGCGAGTTAGTGCGACGTTCAAGGCAGCCCATATGATAGTGAGCACGGGCATTGTTGCCGAGTAGAAGACTAAGGTTCTGCTGTGAAGTGAGTCGAGCTGTCATTTGCGCTTGGATCATGATACTGTTGAGGTAGGAGATACTTACGATGTAGCAGGCTTAGTTTGCTCGTCTCTTGTGTCCGAGTTCAAGAGTTTACCAGCCCAAACTGCGGAGAGAATCAAATCGATCAAGGAAAGACCGAAGATAAGACCGAAGATAAGACCCAGGCTGATCAGGGCCCAGTGAAGCAAGCCCATCCATCGAGTGTTTGGCGATACATTCATGTTGATGTGTCGCTGTAAAAGAACAGCTGAGAAAGTAGGGGTCTTGGGAGGTACGGCAATCGAGACATCTTTATACAGGAAACAATGTCAAGTCGAGTTTGAGAGAAGCCTTATCGTAATTCAGGCAGTGCAAGCAGCGCGAGCAGCGCGGGCAGTGCAGGCGCTTCATGTGGTTGGTTGAGTAGGGTTTCGCGTTTGAGAAACGTCTGAGAATTAGCGCCCGCCACACCGCCGTAAGCCATCGAGCAAATCAACTTCGAGGGCTTGAATTCCTTCCAAATCCTTCCAAATCCTTTCACAAAACCTATTCCAATCATACTCAGCAAGCATGATACTTTTCGACTACCGATGAAACAGTTGTGGAAACCCGTGTTGATGATCGCTTCAAGTGCTGGAACGCTTGGCTCCCGGGAAGCGCCCAATTTCAGTTTCATGAGCCAAGCCGTGTGCTATCAATCTGCCAACAACTCAGCATTGCCTACATTAATATTCCGCTCGTCCACCGCTCGTCCACCGCTCGTCCAAAAGATGTTCAATCGTCGTTGTGAAAGAAACCGTTGTCGCCGAATCCTCAATATTCCTACTTGGTTTGAATGCTCTTTCCCACTGTTTTGCTTCAGCCTCTCACAGTTACAACTCAATCCATGATTTAATCCTTAGGAATAGTAATTGATGTTGGTTCTTTTTGTTTCGAAGCTGAGACGCGCCGATTGATGCGAGCTGTGCCTCGCCTTAGGACGTAGCGAAACAAATTTGTTCTTGAAGCTCATCTTAGAGTCATCATACAGCGTCAATCCCAATGTCTGATGTTGAAGCCTACATATATTCAGGCCTGCATCAACTTCCCGCTGAATGGATAATATGTAGCCGCTTGTACCCTGCTCTATATGGTACGCGTGAATGAGTCGAGGTAATTAGCTTCAGAGCGTTCCCTGTTGAGTTGTCTTTTCGTGCTTCTTCCGTGTCAAATACAACGTAGTCGGGTTGTTCTACTCAAAGCGTGGATGTTTATTTCTAATGGTAGCTTCTTGGGAAATCTCTAGATTTGCATATCTTTCGGGCGTAATTTGTAAGTCAACTTCGAAGAAGACTTTCCAAGGTCTGACGTCAATACTTTACCACGGCATTCCAAGCCTTCAGCACCGTCTATAGCTCGAGTTTCTGTCCCTCAGCATGGTTCGAGTCTTGTTCAGATCAAGTGTTTACTAACAAAATCACCCAGCAAAAGCCAACTGCAGCGTTTCAAGAGCTTTCACACTAGTCATGGGCCTTTTTCGTTCACGCTGTGGCGCCCTCCCCCCGCGAGCTGAAACCCGACCCGGCGCCAAGTCTTATTTCCGACCCCGGCTCAACTTTTCCAGCCCCCCGCGAGCTGAAACCCGGAGATGGGCGATGACCATCTCCCCTATTTCCAACACAGTGCTAAGGTAAGCCCGTGCTCCCTTCGTGCTGCACCCTTGTCCTTCTCCGCTCGCCCCTGCTCCCTCAGTGCTCCAGTGAAATGTTGCGCATGAGAGTGATGAATAAGGTAGTCAATGAAATAGTTTGAAACTGGCCCAATACTCTTATACTATTTATGATGTCGATACAACTACTGTGTTTCCAGTACTTATCCCTACGCTCAGCCCAGCAGCGAATATCGCATTGCTTCGTACCACGTCATCATCATTCGTGAGCGTGGGATCCATGCCATAAGGAAACTGCTCGCCCATTTCCTGATTCATTACGAATTCGAATGAGGCGTCATCAGCTCACATATAGATGCTCAGTCCTGATACATTGCGCTCGTCTTTGTTCACATCAGCGAAACCGTTTCGAAAGTAACTAGAGGCTTGCTTGACTGTATGAAATATCTTCGAGCTAAGTGACTTCATCTTCATCTTTGTTCGAAAGACATCTGTTGTAGATCTGCATTTCTGTTTCCTGAATGTTAAATCAGAATGTCGACGATGTCACATTGAGTCTTCTGTCATGTCTGAAGACGAATAGCGCAACATTGCAGACGTCTAATCTTTCAAGTATATGCTATTAGTAAACCTCGCTCATCAATTCGTTGAATTTTTTCATGATCTATCATAGCAGAACTTATCAAGCACATCTCTCTCATAGTATACAGAAAAGACAAAAGTTCATCTAATCATAAGACATTCATTTCGGCAATTGCACAATCGTCTTCTGAAAGTGCACTTCTCGATCATCTTGAAATTCAAGTCACAAGACTAGCGAAGGTTCGCTGCGCAGCTGCTGTTTCACGAAGTAGCGAATAGATTTGTTCTGTGGGAACTGGGTGAGAGCTACAAGGCAATCGTCGGGGTCAGGACTGTCATAGCGATTGCCATTGCAGACTGAATTGACGTTGACGATATTGAGTATGAAGATCAGAAGAAGCGTAAGTTGTGATAGACGAGTTTCTGCCGTAGGCCTTTGTTGTATAGTAATGAAATGCATTGAGATTGATCTGATTCTTGTTGTTCTAGTCGACGTCGCAAAATTTGGGGAAGAAAGAGGGGGGGAGATATTGGTATCTAGAGCTTTCCTCGTTCCCGCCGGAGCCCTTGGACAGCAACTGAGACGTCCTTTAGGCACAAGCCATCGAATGCAGATACATGTTGAAGCAATAGAAACAGTAGAAGGAACGATAAAATGTAGATCGGGGAGGCGGGCATATTAGACCTCGAATCACTCTGTTGTCCGCTTTGTCTGCAAAGGGACAAATAGTTTAGAGTGCAAATACGAATGCAGTGGCAGAAAGCAGCATTATAAAGGCCATGTCGACAAAGAAGGGACAAGAGCAGAGTCGAAAAACACCTAAATCGCCACATAGAGAAACAAGCGAGGATCAGAGCAAGAGCTTCTACATACTCATTCGATGTTGAAAGCTCTTCGTATTGACACGCTTGGAGGGTCTCAAGGGACTACGGTGCTTGAAAAAGTTATATTCTCTACCTTCTTACTTTATAACGATACACTCAAAGATCGCATGGCTTTGCAGTGACGGCGCATGCATTGCGGCAAAACAAGAGTTTGAGCAGCTACCTGCGCAATTCTACAGGTATAGAGAAGTTCTCTATCTTCGAGGTCAGTCCTTCGGGAAGTTGGCTTGAAGCATGCAACTAGATTTCATTCCTATCCTCTTCATTCACCAAACTGCAACAGGCTAACAACTTCCATCCGTTACAAATCTTCAATTATGATTTCAATAAAAGACTCTCATTCTTTGCCAACGCCAAAAACGGCCTTTGATCACCCACTTGAAAGTTCGTCAAGATCGACGTCAATGCCGGCCCATACTTATTGACCACTGATGAATAAGTAATGAGGAGTGATGGGATGACTGCATCGAGAACTGGAAGTATAGAGGAGTTTTTGGTGTTCTTGGAATATAATGTGGTAATGATTGTTTGTAAAGCTACGCCGGCGAATCAGTAAAACCTGTGTGTTTCTGCTCGAATTCGATAGAATAGCTTACATCAAATGCTGTAAGCATCGTAATAGATCTCTGCCGAACCCTTCACAATAGCATCGACCACTGAACGGGAACACGTAATGAGTGAGACGACTAGGCAGTCAACATGGTCGATTTGTTCTGTTAGGCGCATGAAGCAAGTGCCCCATGGTTCGTTGGTGTTGCATGCTCAGGCGGTGGCATTTCAATTGATCATTCAGTCATTCATTTTGAGGGTGTTTCAGCAGGTGAAATCTATGCCGTTGTAGTTATGTTTAAGATCTCTGCATTTTGCGACCGCTGCATTCGTGAAGACAGGTGAAGCAAAGCAGAATGAGACGAAGCTAAGAATGGGAAGGATGTAAGACGAACGCATGATGATTTTTGAGAAGGGTTTGAGATCCTGAGAAAAAGAAGTAGAAGGTGTTTGATTGTGAATGCCGAAAGAAGAGATGAAATAGAGGTAGATTCGGAAGGTATGTATGTATTACATATCTCTGACTGGAAAGATACGGGGAGGTCTTGTCACCCGTTCTTCGAACGAAATATAGCTTTAAGTACAAAAGCATCCACACAACCGCGGGTATATCTGTGTTTCGCCAATGTCTCACGCTCGAGAGCTTAAGCGCACTGGTAAAAGGCGGCAATACGTTGAGTGAACAAGCGTCTATCCTCTTTGCCCCAAGAATTCAAGACATTCTCCGGCGGGTAGTTGTTTTTGTGTTTTTTGTTGGAAACAGGGAACAGTACAGTTACCCCTGTGATTAGTAATCTCCGCATTGATCCGGCGCTAGTGAAATGGGTATTTACCCTTCGCCCACTTCTTCCTTCCTCCATAGTTCCTACCTACTGGATAGTCAATCCTAGCAGTCCCCCATTGCGCGCTCGCTACACACAATCGCTTTTGGACCAACACCATCAGCTGTCCTGCATGTTTTGACTTCACAACTCGTGTTTATCGGCTCTTATCGCTGACTGGAGAGCAGCTCTTGTCAGTGCCTAGATTCTCATGTTTTTATAAATCTTATTGAAGTTCCTTCTTTTCTGTTTGCGATGCCTGGAACTGTGTCCCGCTCTCGTGGAAGTTTCAGCGTTCCAACGACTGCATTTTAGTTGTAGAGACTATCACACAAAGCTTTCCTTCTCATTCTTCTGCTCTTTCTCTGATTATAATAATACTATTCCAAGATGCGCCTCTCACTTCTTTTATCTCCCTTGCTTGTCCAAATAAGAGTAATGCCTGTCTTTGAGAATGCTAGCCCTGAGAAGATCGACCAAGGCTTGGACCTACAAAAACGAGGCTGCAACCAAGACAACGTCCTTTGGACCCTCAAAGCCCATAGCTCTGCTGTCTCAAGTCTCTGTATCACCTACAACCGCCTTCCTACCCCTACTACCACCGTCTCGATCGCAGGCATCACACCCCTCACGTAAGCTCCATGCTACCATCCGGACCTCCAATCATAGACTGATCCTCAAGAACCTCCACCTTCACCAACCAATACCTCTACAGAGTCTACCCCAACCGCAACCACGTCGAACCCATCCCCCCACCCTCATTTGTCTCCACCTACCCCGCTAGCCGGATATCTAGTGCCTGTTCCTGCCTCTCCGTCTCCATCCCTACAGCAACTGTCACCGCCACCGACAAAACCATGGTCAGTATCTCCTCCACCGTACCACATCCTCACTAACGCCCCCACCTCCAGCACACCTACCCAAGCCAGACCCTCACCTACACCGAGACCGGCGTCTGCGCGACCGCGACCCCCTGTTGGAAACAGGGAACAGTACTGTTACCCTGTGTGGTTGGCAATCTCGCTTAGCCCTATAGGGCGCGGGAGTCAGAGTTTTCACCTCCTTCCTCCCTCCGCATTTCAACCGATATATGCGCATGCACATACTCCTTCTGACCCTCATATACCAGCACCCCCTACATCGGCGCCCACGACTTCTTAGGCCCCATTTACCGTCCTGGCATCGATAACGCGCCCGACTGCTGCCAGAATTGCTTTGAGGATCTGCAGAGCGCGTGTGTGGCTTGAATTACCTAGCCGGGGACTTGTCTCATCGTGATCAAGTCACCTTGTCTTTTTGGGACGAAGACCACCGCTACGGTTAGTGAGTCGGTGCAGAAGTATCCGAATGGACTCGGAGGCTCGGCGGCGTGCGCCCGGAATGTGAGGGTTGTGCAGGGGTAGAGTTGGTGGGGGAGGGGAAAAGAGGCTGGGCGGCGTGGCTGGCTTGGGTGGATTGGGACTTGGGACAGGGCATGACGTCTGGAGCACCAGGTGAGAAAATACGGCTCTAGCATGAGCATGGAGAATATACTTCAAGAAATCAAAATACACGTCGTCCATCTCATCTCACAGCAAGGAGGAGACAGACACTCCTACAGCTAAAAACACAGCATATCACTCGAAAACTACAACTTTGATCTCCAGGAAGCAGGAGGTGGAGCGTTCGTGAAGGGCGGGTGTGAGAGGAGAATCTAAACTCTCACCGGTCAATGGGTGGGATTTGATGGTAGGTGGGTGAGTGCGAGTGGATTAGCTAGCTCTCCTTCCAACTCAACGGATCTACTGAATGGTCTTTTGAGCTGGGGAGGTGGTGAGTGGCGAACTATTATTTCTACCCCCGCATATCAGTCCCTGCTATGTATTCCAGCAACTTGACTCTTGGTAGGCTGCTCTGGAAGCGCTCTTGAGACGAGGTGGGAAGGGATGGATGGATGAGGAGATGAGTGCGGGTTATGATCTGGTAGGAGTGCATTGTTTTGCGTGTTTGGGGGTGTTGTTTGCTGGATGAAGTGAGGTGCGGATGAATGGATGGTTTAGGGATGGAACTTGGGGTGATTTGAGGAGGATGTTTCAGGTTTGGTGCTTTGCGTTTGTGCTTGGGAGGATTGGAATGAGTGTATGGAAAGGCTCACTTCGTAATTTCTTAATGGAAGAGAAACTGGAAATAGAAGGGAAATAACAATAAATATTGATTAGAAGAATTTCAGGCAAGGGAAATCGATGTGCCGGCAAGACCATGTGGATCATTCCGGTTAATTTCGTAACGTCTCATTTGGAAATGGTCGGAAAGAGTTTTTGCCATGTTTTTCCCGAGGAAGGTAGAGATGTATCTATTTAGCGAAAGCAAAAGAAATGAGAGTGGTTTCTAGAAGAGGGAGCGATATCACTACGAGATAGATTATAAATCATCAGTCAGTCTCTATGCTTACCTCGGATGCTGGTATAGGGAGACTCCTCTCTCACACATTCTTCGCAGAGAAAATGGAGTCAAATGTTTTTAAAGACAAAAACCGGAACGAGGCTTAGAAGCATTTTTCTGTTAGAGGAGGTAATACACAACGGGTCTATGAACGCCTCTGTTTATTTTCAGTCTCTCCGACGAGTACTACTATTGAAAATTCTTACCCCATCATCTAAGAGCCAGAGGGGTGATGACCGTGGATGTAAGAAGACACGCAGGTAGTGAATTCTACTCGAGGAAGGAAAATGATATAGAATAAGGCTCGATGGAGGCTCACAGTTCGATCATGGTTTCCTCTCGCGCCGTTTTATAATCGATTACCCATCCCCTCTTCCTTACATGCGGACAGAAAGCGTATCAGGAGAGGAAGAGAGAAAGAGATCGTGATACAGAGGGGTTCTGTCAAAATGGTAAGCGATAAGGGAATTGTGACGAATTGATGATCCAATTGACGCACCTGTGAGTGCTAGCATGGTGATATTGGTAAATCCGTTTCATGGGTTTCCAAGCTTGCGTATCACTTGCGGTAGACCAGCAATTGGAAAAATCCCGAATTTCAAAAGATTGTCAATCACATCAGTAGACACTATCACCTCCTCCAAAAGTTGGCCGTTCGGGAGCCCGTGGCTGAGCATTCTGCATCGGGTGACCCTGCATGGAATGAGGTGATTGGTGCGCATTCATCAGCTGCTGGTCAGTTGCACCTGATTGCGCTGGGTGCATCTCGCCGCCCGGTTGAAACCCTGGTTGTCGCGGAACAGAATTTTGCGATGTTAAAGCCGCTTGGGAGGGCCACTGTTGCAGCGTTGAGCTTGTGCCGTAAACGCTTGCATGGTTTTCGGATGCATTGTATGATTGCAAATTCGTTGGCGGTGGCTGATATCCCCCTGGTTGGGAGTATTGGGTCGAAGAAGGGTTCATGGCCCGGGTAGGTCCCACCGAATACATGTTGTGTGGTACGTAGGGGTCGTTCACTGATGTTGTTGGCCTGGCCCTCGCAACCGGCTGGGGACTGCCGTTATATTGGGAATAACCTTGCGGCTGCAACATCATTGACTGGCTTGTTTGGAGGCCGTACTTGTCTGTTCTTGTCATGTTGCTTCCTGCGATATCCCCGTCGCTAAGTCCTCTCTTGGTTTTACGAAGGTAGTCATTGAAATCGTTGGAAGCTTTTGCGACTTTCCAGAAATGCTCAACATTTAGTTTAGCGACCTCGCTATCTTCTGTTCTGTAAACAGCAATTGCAATTCTGTCGTCCGTTCCAGCGCGGACCTTCGCCGGGACTACCAGTGCTGTTGGCCTGGGTTTCGAAAAGCCTTTTAGCGTAGTCTAGTAGCGCAATTTCATCGAATTCAATATGTTTCTCTGCGCCTTCCTTGATGCGCCGCAACTGGGACCTCCAGATCTTTAGATTTTGATCGTAGTTCAACAGAGGGTAGTAGAGCGGCATGTGGATGCGTGACTTGAAAGCTTCATCGATTGTCCCGACTCGGTTTGTTGTGAGAAAGAGAATGCCTTCGTAGTATTCTAGTACCCTTAAGAACACTTTTGTAGCGAAACATCAGCCGAGCTGTTCTACAAGGGTTAGGCCAACGTATACATACCGGATACTAATGCGTTCCTCTCAAGGTCGGTGTTGTTCCTCTGTGCCAGGAATATGTCTGCCTCGTCCAATAGTAAGACGCAATCCCATGCTTCTGCCAATTGAAAGTTTGATTCTAATTTGCTCTCCACGTCTCTGGGGGTCAACCCAAGATCCCCTTTTCTTGGGTCAGCGTAGCTGGAAAGGAAATATGTCTTGCACTTACCACATGTAATTGGCAGCAAAGGCTTCCCGCAGGATTGTGCTACACACTCTTTGAGCTGTTAGCAGAGTTCTGCAGATGATCTTCTGGAAGAATCTATCCCACATGGGTAATGGTAGGCAGCCCTGACTACCTTTGTTTTTGAAGAGGAAATTAAGCGAGAACTTGGGAACAGAAGGCTGACTACCATTGTTTTCGAAGGCAGACTATCATTTAACTTCCTTGACCGATTTTCTTCAAAATTTCAGGTCTTATTCGTTTCAGTCAGTTGTATTCCCGATTGCAATATCGAACTCAACGACATCAATCTGCATTTTTAGAAAATTGTGCAACATTGAGATTTTAGAGGCTTTTGCTAGCGCGAATCACTTTGAACATCAAAATCATCAATTTCCCTCACTTGAATCAACATATGCGCATTGACTACTCGACATACTTTGAAAAACTTAATTGTAGTTCTGAATTAGCTGAATTTAATGCTTTCAAAATAATTAAAAAATATTGAGATTTGACTCAGTAAATGAGTTTGAGAAGATTCACTGCGTTGATTGATCGATTTCTCGTCTGTCATCATCTTTTCTCACTTGAATCAACATATGCGCATTGATTACTTAATATACTTTGAGAGATATAATTGTAGCTTTGAATCAGCTGAATTCAATGCTTTCAAAATAATTGAATTATATTGAGATTCAACTTGGTAATCAAGATTAAGAAGATTCACTGCATTGATTGATCAATTTCTCGTCTGATGATCACTTAATAATCACTTTTTTGAGTTGAAGTTTCTGCATAATCATGAGTGACTTTCATTTCATATGAGTCACTTTCTCGCTTGAATCAACATATACACATTAACTATTCAACATACTTTGAAAGATATAATTGTAGCTCTGATTGAGCTAAATTCAATGCTTTAGAAATAATCAAAAAATATCAAGATTTGATCTGACAGTCAAGATTGAGAATATTTTGATGCGCTGAGCGATTGAATTTCTTGCATAGCAGCAATTCTTCGATCACTACTGAACTTCATGCATTTATTATTTGACAAAACTTTCTAAGACATACTTGTAGCTTTGAATTAGCTAAATTCAGATCTTTAAAAATAATTGAATAATATCAACATTTGACATAACAGTTAATATTAAAAGTATTGTGAATGTTAAAGTTTAATGTTCAATATAGCAGCGTTCATTGCACAATTAACGTAAAATCACTACAGTTCAACAAATAATGCTTCAAAAGAATAATTTTATATGACAAAGTAATAGTTAAAGCAATTATAATTCAGAAAATGTCAAACTCTTTAAGTTTACTTTGTTCATTGTAAATCAAAATATCAAAGATTAAATATATCTGTTCAGTTTTGATGTTCTGCGCAAGCTTTTAGTTCAGCGCTACTTTAGTAAATTTGCTTCATCTTTCTTTCAACTTCATGTCTTGTTCAACGTCAGAACATCATTGACAAGCTACATACAATGCACTCAACAACATTGTTACAGCATTCATACTGTTTGTATCTGATTATCAAAATCACATATATTGATACTCATTGAATTTACAGCATTACATCTTATGTACATGACTCAACATGTCTGTACATAACGAGCTTGTCAACGATGCAGCAATTGACAGAAGTTGATGCGCAAGATCTGCATCACAGTAAGTAATTATAATTGTAATTGTAATTGTAATTCATACACTCTTGTGACATCGATTTAGACTCGACTCATGAGAAACTCTATGCTATTTATATTGAGTGAACAAAACTCTCTGAGAAAGAAAATCACTCGTCGTTTATACGACTGCTTCACGCAGTCGAAACAATGAGATTGACACTGTGTTATCAAGTAATGAATCTATAGCTTCTATTCAGCGTGTGACGCTCGAGTAAACTCTTAATGAAAGTGTCTGTGCTGTTTGATTATGACACATCATCTTTGCTCTGCTCTTCATTGATGATATTTTATACAACGATGTCTTGATTCAATTCTCGATTCAAAGATGAAAGACGTTTTCTTTGCACTCGTGATGCTTGTGATTGTAACGTACGTAGAGCTGTGTTCTCTTACTCAATGATTATCATTCATTGAGCAGAGAAATATGTGATGAAAGAAAGATGCACATGATGAGAAGATAAAGTGTGATTGTACTGAGTAACTTTTTCCTTCTCTTGATTTGACTTGTGTCACGTAGACGTTGAATGAATTGTTAGTATAGACATGCGATTGCAATCATTCGATGTTTAACTCTGATCAATGAAAGAGAATGCGTTCTGATCATTCTCTTGAACTCTCAATTTTTCATGTGAATAGATGAATGACTTGACATCAAGTAAAGAAGATGAGCTCAAGCTTTCTCAGTATATCAGCGTGATCGACAAGTCACTACTTCTTCGAGCACTGTAGTCACGTCTTTCAATACTTGAAACAACTATTCTACCTGATATCTTTTCATCAATTACTCGATGACATTGTCGATGTGATGAAGACGTTTCAATATCAACGCAGTCAACGAGTCACAAATTCTTCGATCACTTGTAGTCACAACTTGCAGACTCTTCATCTGAGTTGTTTTTTTCACTAATAGTATCTTTTCATCTCTTACTGATATCAACATGTCATTAATCTTCTTTGTAGATTGATTGTGACTGTTAGAAAAAGTGTTGTTGCATGAGTGAAAACTCTGCATGATAACTTTTCTGATCACGCAACGTTCTAACATCATTTGAACTGCGTTGAATTGAGATCTCTTGACTCTTTTGACTTCTATTCAAACACAGAATAGAATCAAAAGATTCGTAGTTGACATCATGTATAAATGAATCTTGTTGTCAGTCAAGTAATTATAATAATACATACAATAATAAAGCATTATATATTAATTTATTGAATAGTAACTCAACATTACATACACAAAATGCAGTTGAGTGTATTTCTTTGTCTTTCTTATCATATTATTTTAAGTTTTCTTTGTTACTTTGTTTTGAATGTCATACTGCTTTGTTTTCTGATACATTTTCTTTTCATATCAAATCTCATTACAAACAACATGCAGAAAAAGAAAAACAGCAAGAACTTCTTTCACAAATTTTATCTTTTTCATTATATACTGTTTCAAAAACATTTTCTTTCATACAACAATCATCAATGATTCTGTTTGCTTTTTCAGAGCTTAATATACATAAAAATGCATTTTCTTGCAATTTATGTCATCTAGTTCTGTTAAATAAAGAAAACATGAAGAAACATTGTTCAAAAAATCACGTAAGTGATTTTAAGTATATTGTGACTTCTTCTGTTCTTGCACAATTTTTATGTAAGAATCGATTTTTCTTTCAAGTATAAACACGTTCAAACTCAGTTGTTTCAAATGTTGTATCAGATATTTAAAGTATTAAATCTGATAATAATAATGATTTACAATTTGATCTTGTTGTTTCAACTCTTCTGTCTTCTTATGAGAAGTGTTAGAGATCAGCATAGAGCAAGTCATATGAATGTAAGATAATGAGTATATAAATGCTAAGAAAGAAAAGTATCTAGAAGAAAAGAATCGACTATTTATATGACTCAGAAGAACATAAGTTAACTCTGAATAAAGTTGACTTTGAAACAAGTCTATGCTCTAGCGACGAGCAATCGACGATAGTTCTCAGAATAGTCATCAACATAGTCATCAACATAGTCATCAATGAAGATGTGTAGCTAGAATCGTAACAAGAAGAAAGTTGAGAAAATTCAAGCAAAATTTGAGATCATTGATTTGAAACATACTCAAGAAGAACTCTCTGCTTTTCAAATTCAAACTCAGTATTTGAATTTCTTGAATAAATGAAATTATTCTTTTGTAAATACTTTTATGCAGTCAGCAAATAAAACATCTAAACACATTCTTTTTGCACTTTCTTTACAAATCAAACAGCTTCTTCAAACAAGTCTTTCACAAGTTCAATACATGTCAAGACAGCATCTTAATGTGTTGAATAATTTTGAATTAAATAACATTTGAATCAAGAGTTTCAAAGCTACGCAGAATTTATTTACTATTGATAAATATGCGAAAATTTTTGCTCAATTCTTCTGTTTTTTATTCAGAACTGCTTCAGTTACAAATAAAGAACTGTTTTTTACATCTGCAATTGAACTTGCATCTTCAAAAAATGAGAAAAGATCTTTGAAAAAACTGTTTCATTTATTTGACAAAAGTCAAGCTTTGATTAATGATTTGTATAAGTTTGTTGAATTTGATGAAGTTGATATTCTTTTTGTTGAAGAAGAAACAAAGAAGAAGAAGAATAAATGACAACAGAAATGAAAGCAAGTTTTGTGTTCATCTTCATCTTCTTCTACTTCTGATTCTTCTTCAACAAAATTAAGTTCTTCATTCAATAATGTATCTGATTCTTCTCTTTCTGATACAGATGAATTTGAGTCAAATGATGAAGAAACAATTGTTGCAGAAAGAAGAAAGAATGATTCTTCAAGTTCAGAATCTGATTCATTAAATGATGATTTAAATACAAACTTTGATAAGAAACTTCTGTCTTTTAAATTAAACAAAGCACAATCTTTACTTCTTAATCTTTTTGTTTCTTTACTGCAACAAAATATTGAATTTAACAAGTTTGATAGTTGTATTAACAGTTTCTTCGCTTGTTATTCTGTTAATGTTTGTACGAAATCTTTGAAAGATTCTGCACAAATGTCTCAATCTATTTCAAATGAGTAATGATACTCAGAGCTGAGTATCATTGTTTTTGAAGAGAAAATTAAGCGAGAACTTGAAAACAGAAGACTCGATATCATTGTTTTCAGAGACTGAGTATCATTTAACTTTCTGAGTCGATTTTCTTCAAACTTTCAGATCTTATTTCTTTCAGTCAGCTGTATTCACGAACATAATATTGAACTCAACGACATCAAACTGCATTTTTAGAAAAATGTTGAACATTGAGATTTTAGAGAGTTTTGCTAGCGCGAATCAGTTTGAACATCAAAATCATCAATTTCCCTCGCTCGAATTGATTTATGCGCGCTGACTACCTCACATACTTTGAAAGACATAATTGTAGCTCTGAGTCAGTCGAATTCAATGCTTCAAAAATAATTGAATAATGTCAAGGTTTGACCTAGTAAATGAGGTTGGGAAGGTTCAAAGCGCTGGTTGACCGACCGCCCCTCTAGTAGTAACCCTTTCATGACTCGGATCAACATATGCGCATTGACTACCTGACATACTTTGAGTGACATGATTGTAGCCCTGAATTAGCTGAGTTCAATGCTTTCAAAATAATTGAAAAATATTGAGGTTTGACCTAGTAATCGAGGTTGAGGAGGTTAACTGCGTTGGTTGACCGGTTCCTCGCATGCCACCACCTTCCCCCGCTCGAATCAACACATGCGCATTGACTACTTGACATACTTTGAAAGACATAATTGTAGCTCTGATTGAGCTGAATTCAATGCTTTCAAAATAATTAAAAAATATTGAGGTTTGACCTAGTAAATGGGGTTGAGAATGTTGATGCCTCGAAGTCTACCTGCTTTCATCTATGCTCAGCTCTAGAAGCAGTGGTCAGCCCTATCGGAAGCATTCAGCCCTAGAAGCAGTGATCAGCCCTAACAGCAGTGTAGTTGGGGAGCCTCTATCAATTTGGGTTACCTTTCCCCAATGCGCTCGCCGGGGAATATGATGGGGAAGCACCTACTAAATGATAGAAGTTTCCTCAATGCGCTCGCC